>Ga0326728_10002305_pt1 | contig 64126 bp, 66 predicted proteins | sample MB3enrmetagenome_FD_207602 | JGI IMG/M metagenome (GOLD analysis project Ga0326728, IMG submission 207602) | Lab enriched peat soil microbial communities from McLean, Ithaca, NY, United States - MB31MN | ecosystem: Environmental > Terrestrial > Soil > Wetlands > Peat | place: USA: New York...
ACTTGGTGCCGGCTGCCTGGATGGCCAGGGCAATGAAAAGTTTCTGCGTCAAGGCATCGCGGCAGTTCATCACGTTCAAATGAATGGGGCCCCAGGTCTGATTGTATTCCCAATGCCCCCACTTGAGCAGGATCTCCGGCTTCTCAGTGAAGTAGCGCAGCCAGGAACCGAGCGCCTCGCCGTAGCGGACCCGTTGCTCGGGAGTGAGCGCGTCATAGATCCAATCGTAGGCGAGAGCATGATAACCAAAATGACTCCCTTCGGGGTTGGCGATCAGGCTGCCATCGCCCCATTCCTTGGTGATCGCGTCCGCGTACCTTTGGTGCTCTCGGCCCTGCTCCCGCTCGATGAGGTAAGCCAGCCCGCAGTTCATCAGGTCTTCGGGGATGGACCACTTATTCGAGATAAACTCCAGGTGGCCGCGAGACACCGCCGCATCGGCCCGGTCTTTGACCACCCGGTAATCGTCGGCCAGTGGCCCCTCGCAGCGCCGTGCTATTTCCGGCACGTCCGTTATCAGCAGACGCGGGTGGTTCGGTTTGACCTGGTAGCCCGTTTGGGCGAGGCCGCTGCAACAGAGGGCGCCGAACAGGCTAAGAAAAGCAACGCGTCGAGCAAGGTCCATACGAGCGTCCGTGCTTTACACGCAAAACCGGGCCTTGAGAAGAACAAAGCGGCTGGTCTATTTGGCCAGCAGGGTTCGGGCTTCGTCCATCAACTCGTGCTCGAACGCGCTGGCGTAGGCGTCGAGTGTGACGCCCTTGAGGCGCAGCCTTCGGCCGGTGCGGCGCCAAGCCGAGACGGCCGGACCACGCCCGGCGGCATGCAGCCGTCCCACCTGGCAAGTCTGTCCCCGCCAGTCAATGTGCACTTCCCAGCTCATTTGCTGCGACGGCGGATGCGTTGAGGCAGACGGCGCTCGTCCAGGCTGAGAGCAAGATGGTCACTCGCGGGGGCCGCTAGACCTGCCAGACGGTCGTGCAATTGGAGCACAAATGCGGCGGTTGCCAGCGTGCCCAGTGAAACAGTTGGGTCTCCGCGCTCCAGCCGCCAGAGCGTATCGCGGCTAATAAACAACCGACCGGCCATGTCCGCCGTAGAGATCCCGCGCTTCCGCCGGGCAAGCGCCAGATCACGGCCCAGTTTGCGCAGCGCATTCACGGCGGGCAGAGGCATGTTGGGTGCAGACGACATGCCACCATTGTCCGCTATGGCGGACACAATGTCAAATAGTGTCCGCTATACCGGTCGGTATCTTCGGTTTGACCTGGTAGCCCGTTTGGGCGAGGCCGCTGCAAGCAAGGGCGCCAAACAGGCTGATCAAGGCAAGGCGTTGAACAAAGTCCATAGCCTCGGCGGATAAGCACGCTACTACGGCTGGCTTTGCTGCTTCTCCAAAGGCACCTCTGACATAGGCACCAGCTTGTAGCGGCGCATCTCCTTGATTTTGATTTCGTCTGGGTGCGCCGCTGGCGTGAACTCGATCAAGACCAGCGAACCATCCTTCATCTCCTGTACTCCGACAGGACGGATGATCAGTTTCGGATACCGGTCCTGAGCGAAATCAATGGTCTGGACGATCTGCGTCTTGCTCAGCTTCTCGTTCGCGCATTTTGCTTCCACCGGAATGACGAACTGTTGCCGCTGATGTTGAGCCCAACGTAAAGATCATCAATCTCGCACTGGCCCTTATTTTTGATGGAGGTTCTCCAGTGGTTCTGCAGGTGGTGGCAAGTGATCTGGAGAAAAATGTCCAGCAGGCGATTGTAGTGAACCTTGGCGAGCAAACCCTGCTCATCGCCGCCGGCATACTCCAAGACGATTTCAGGCGTGGCGCTGAGCAGGGAAATCGACAATAGATCACCCTGGATCTCGATCGCCGGGGAGGCCGCCAATTTGACGAACGCGTAGCGCGCCTTTCCCCGACCGACGATCATCCAAGGCCCAAGCCGGTTGATAGCGCACGCCGGCCGCGTTGTTCTCCTTCCGGCCCTGTCCAGTTCTCACAACGGAAGCATTCATCCAGGGGCTAGGCAATCGGCAGTCCTCAAACTTCCTCGGGGTAAACGCATCCTTCAGGCAGGGTGAACATCTCCCCCTTAACGAGGCCTGTGATTCGGACATTCTTGTCACTGCGGACGGACTCGATCTTACTTAACTGCTCCTCGACATCCTCAAACGCGAAAAACCCACATTTCGGAAGCAACGAGTGAAACGACGGGCGGATCAATTGGTTGAAGACCTTCTGCCGCCTACTGCGACTTGCGACAATGAACAGGTCAACCTGGTTGTTTGGTTGGGCCAGCACCAGATCATTCAGGCGCAGCAGCCCGCTATAAATTGCTGTGGAAGATTCAATCTCGAATGCCTTTCTGATCACATTTCTTGTTAACCAAAGCACGTCGATGTTCTGGACAATCCGGCGCGTGTTCTCGTCGAAGCCGAGGTGGGGAAGCCGTGGAATAGTCCGTGCGCTGAATGGCTGCCCCTGAAACGAAAGGCCCCGGTCGTTAGGAGGCACCCAGACAGAAGAGCCTTCAGCCCGGCCCAGGTCAATAAGCGCCGACTGAAACTTGACATGAGCCCGGTCCGCATTGCCGATTACAGGATCACCAGAGTCGGCCTCGCCCGGGTTCAGAGTGCCTTTGGGGAATGCATTCAGGTACTCCGTGACGTCCAGTTTAGGGTGCTTGGTCGTTTGGAGAATATATGTTGTACCCTCCCGGAAAACGTCGAGTTTTCGAGTGGGGACCCTATCGAGCATCTGGAGGACCAGTGAGCGTGGTAAGACCAGCGCTTGTTCCGCCGAACCACAGATCAGCACGACAAAGTCACCAAGATCCGTCGGAGGGTAGGCAAAACTCTTGTCTGTAACCTCCTGAGATAACCCGAAGAAGAACTTCTCACCGCGCAGAAGTCTCGAATAGTTAATCGAGCAATTGATGGCGTTCCCGAAGTTCCACAGGCGGCCGCTACGCCCGAGCTGCACTGGCTTTCCGTATCGCTTCCGCAACGAGGAAGCTAATCCTTCTACGATGAGCGATGAATTCATGCTCTGTTTGATGCCTCGGTTTGGAATGTGCTGCCGCACTTCCAGCATAGATAGTGATCCACCACCCCCTCCACCAGCTTTATGTAGTCCCTGCGGCCGTTGACCAAATGGGCTTCCTCAGCCATCACCTCGATGAACTTGTCTTTGTATCCGCACACTGGGCAGGCTAATTCATCCTGGTCTTTGTGAGTAGGGCAGGTTCTTTTCATAGTTTGCTCCTTTGGGATTTCAACAGCTTCTCCCCCTCCTCAGTGAGTTGGAATCCGTTGCGGGCGGGAGGACTTCCTTCTCGCAACATGGCCGCGTCAAAAGAAAGGGCGTGCAGTCCGTGGCTTGAGGTTTCGGTTTCTGCCCGGCGCAAGATGCGCCTGAGCGTGGCCCTCAAGGCCTTGCCATCAACTGCCCAATTCGTCTTAACTCTAGAAGCCAGCGCCGCAAACGGATGAGCATCGCAGCCAATGCTTGGGATTCCATTCTTCTTGGCCTCGACCAGGGTCGTACCGGTTCCGCAGAATGGATCGAGCAGTAAATCATCACCGCCGATGTTGAGCTTCGCAATGTACTGACGAACGAGGTGAGGTGGGTACGACAGGACAAACCTGTACCAGCCGTGAATCGGCAAATCTTCTTTCTGAAGGGCGTTATTTGCGCCGTTCCGATTACGTAATGGCTGTAGTGCCGATGTCCGCATGGTCCGAGGTTCATTGTCCACAGGTACGGCGTTGACGCAACAAGGAACGGCGCGGATAGAAAGGGGTCGGAGGTTGACCCCTTTACGGTTATACTCACCCCGTCCGCCGGCGGTCAGGCTCGCCAGGGCCGGCCTTCAATCGTTCACTGGGGCGAACAGCTTCCGGTCGAAACATGACATTCTGAGGGGCCCCTTCACGGCCAGCGAATTCAGCATCGCTTTGCGATGAGCCGATGAAAGCCATGGTCGGGAACTACAATTACGTTGCATCTTGCCCCCGTTTGAGCCGCTGACTTTTCGCTTGGCGGTCGTAATGAATACCAGGATGATTGCCCGCCAATGCATTTCCTTCTTATGGGACCAGTCAATTGCCTTTCGAAGCAGTGGCTTGTAGTGCTCGCGACTATCTCCTCATTCATCCTCTGGATGACGCCGCACGCAGCGGCTTCCGAGTTGGTTGATCTCCAGCCGCTCACGGAGCACATCCTCATGCTGCACTTCAACGACGGCCATGTGCAGCACCACCAGCGCGGGGAACCGCGTAGCGCCGAAAAGGTGTTCACTGATCCTCTTGATGTCGTCGCGGCCTCGCGTCCCGAAACTTACACCGTCGCGAGTTCCGACGATCCGGCTTATCGCGAGAAGAAGTTCCCGATATCCGTCGGTCGCAAGAGCAAAGGCACGGACTTCGCATGGTTTGTGGACAAGTGGGAAAACGGGCGGGCGGTCAACTCGCGTCCTGATCACACTAAAGAGCACTGGCTTTACCTCGAACTCCCCACCCCGATGCAGCCCGGACGGACCTACACGGTGAGGCTAGGCGGTCTCGCAAAGAACGGCACGAACTGGATGCTCAAGTTCGATATCGCCCATGCCCGCTCGGAGGCAGTGCATGTGAACACGCTTGGCTATGTCCCCGCTGCCCCGGAGAAATACGCCTACCTTTATCACTGGATGGGCGACCGCGGCTCGCTGGATCTCAAGGCCTGCGAAGGCCGTGCCTTTCACCTCGTGGACACGAACAGCGGGACCCGCGTGTTCAGCGGCCAGGTGCGCTTCCGCCTCGGCAAGGAGAACCCGGAGACGGCTTACAAGTCCGACTCGCCGCCCTTCGGCAATTTCCTCGGCGCCGATGTCTGGGAGTGCGACTTCTCGAAGTTCGAGCGCCCGGGCATTTATGTCGTAGCGGTCGAGGGAGTGGGGTGTTCGTGGCCGTTCCGGCTCGATGCCGATGTCTATCGTCCTGCTTTTGTGACCGTGGCGAGAGCCCTGTACCACAACCGCTCCGGCATCGCGCTCAAGCAGCCCTTCACGGAGTTCGAGCGCCCCGCCCCTCATAATCCCAGACTCACGCCCGGCTTTGACGGCAAACTGCGCTATACGCGCGTGCGCTGGCAGGAATGGGGCAGCGAAGGGGGCGATGCGAAGGAGCTTATGGCCGAGTCCCCAGGCGCGCTCGAGGATACCTGGGGGTGGTACCAGGATGCGGGTGACTGGGACAGCTACTACACCCACCTGCGCGTGGCGCAAGAGCTCCTCCTCGTTTATGAAATGGCCCCGCGCAAATTCCGCGACGGCGAGCTTAACATCCCCGAAAGTGGCAATGGTGTCCCGGACATCCTCGATGAGGCCGCCTGGCTGCCGCGCTTTTGCCAGCGCCTTCGCGCTGAACTTCGGTCCAAGGGCTGGGGCACCGGCGGCGTGGGCTTGCGCGTCGCGGGGGACGCCTTCGGGACCGATGAAGGCACCACCGCTGACGGCAAGAAAGTGGGCCGTGGTTCATGGGAGGACACCGACCGCACGTGGATGGTGTCCGGCGAAGATCCCTGGTCCACTTACCGTTATGCCGGCACTGCTGCCCATTTGGCTTACGCTTATGAACTCGCCGGGGTGAAACGCGATCCTGCCGGGGTTGACTGGGCCAAGGAAGCGCGAGAGGCCTACGCCTGGGCGAAAGCGAACACCCGCAAGACCGATGAGGCAGCCATGGACGGCAGTCTCCGCCATCCTCGCGCCTACGCCGCCGCCTGCCTGTTCCGGCTGACAGGAGACCCGGACTACGAAACCCAACTGGCGACGGATACCCAGTGGATCAAACCGGATACCATCCTTCAGGATGAACCCGCTTACGGACCTTTTGTGTATGTCTTGGGGGGCGGGAAAGCGCCATGGCGCGCTGAATTAGTTGAACGCCTGCGATCGGCGACTCTCCACACGGCTGACGAGACCGTGCTCGCGTCGGCGCAAAAACGCGCGCTTCGTTGGGGTGGCAACATATACATGCCGATGCTGGGGGGACAGCAGACCACGCCGTTTGTCCTGGCTGGTGCTGTGGCCTGCACCCTGACACGCTCTTCCGAACCGGAGCGTGCCCGGCGTTTTCTTGGCGCGCTATATACCACGTGCGATTACTTCCTCGGCTGTAATTCGCTCAACCAAACCTGGGTGACCGGACTCGGACCACGGTGCCCCACTCAGATCTTTCACATGGACGCCTGGTACAACGGCAAAGGCCGCTTTCACCCGGGCCTGATTCCTTACAGTCCCTGGCGCAAAGAGAAGGACCAAGGCATCGGGCCGTGGGACGCAGCCTGGCCGCACTCGACGCTCTATCCTGGCATAGACGCCTGGCCCGGCAATGAACGCTGGTTCAGCAACCGCTGCTCCCCGATGGCCAGCGAGTTCACGATTCACCAGAATATCGGCCCTGCGGCGGCGATCTTCGGCTTCCTCTGCCAGGATGATCCACGATGAATCAAGGCGGCGCCAACAGCCGCGAGCTTGCCGCTGACGCCCATTGGCTCCGCGCTCTGTTTGGTACCCTAACACCTATCGGCGCCCATGCGTTTTTCTCAGCATTCTCTTGCCCTGCTCGATCGCCTTCTGGATAAAAGCCTCCAGACCAAAAACATGCACCTTCCCACAGGCAGGGCAGCGATGATCGGCGGCATCTTTGCTCGTAACGACTATGTCGAAATGCTTCCCACACCCGTTGCAGTAAATCATCATCGTGACTGGGAAGTTCCATTTCATGAACGGGTAATCCGTGGCGTCGGATCTCAGCCATTCTGCATACTCAATTAATCGGGCGCACTTCTCCGTCTCGCTCGGCTCACGACCGCGCAAACCAGGCAAATCGCGCAAAACTGCGAGCGCCATGAAAACCTCAAGAAAATAGGCGCAGCCCGCTGCAACTGCCTCTTCAGGAGCTCGACCGTCATCGCGGGGGCGGGCGACGAGCGCATTTGACGATGGCTGCCACGGGTTCGCAGCATAGATCGTCATACCACGATCAAACTGGTCAAGCTGCCGGACTATTTCTTGGAGGGTCACGATGATGCCGAATGCTCTCCCTCAGCCACAGCCGCCGGGAAGCCAAGCCCCGAAGAAGCCAAAGGGCAGCCAGTCTCCCCCCGCCCTCGAAGGCCGAAGGATCGGCGGCGGCCGGCTTCACGGAGCGGGTCGGGCGACGGCGTTATCATTTACTTTCATTCTTTCGACCGAACCTCTCGGCAGCAACGAGGAGGATCGAGCCGACAAAAAACGCCGTGCCAATAAAGAACAGTCCCACCGGCACCAGTAAGAGCGCCTCCCCGCCGTCACGCGCCGCTTGGCCGGCTATGCCGAGCAGCAGGCATCCACCAGCAAGAAAGAAGACAAATGATGAGGCCGCAGCAATTCGTAGCAATGCTTTCATACGCGTATTACATGTTTATCTCATTCACTTTGTATCACAAAGTATGCGCTGTCAAGCAAGGGAATTACGCTGCTTAGCGGCCCAGCACTCCGGCCCTGGCACGGCGCGCCCGAGGCGACGAGAATTAAACCTGGATGCCGCAGTTGAACAGCGAAGTCGCGAAGACGCGAAGGCTGAAAACAAGGCAATGCTTGCCCTTTGACCAAAGTCGGAAACCTTCACCTGGCAGGTGAACCCAAATCCCCCCCGAACTTGCGATCTCTCAGCCCTTTCTTCGCGTCTTCGCGCCTTTGTTGTTCACTCTCAACTGCGGAGTTTAGGTTAAAGGGGGCAAAAAACACGAGGTTGACCCCTTCACGGTTATGCTCCCGCGGTAACCGGTTAAGTCCGCCGGCGGTCAGGCTTGCCTGGGTCGGGCTTCAATCGCTCACTGGGGCGAACAGCGTCCAGTGGTAACATGACATTCTCATGGACGACCCCTTCACGCCGCCCGGCGGCATGCAGCCGCCCCACCAGGCAAGTCTGTCCCCGCCAGTCAATGTGCACTTCCCAGCTCATTTGCTGCGACGGCGGATGCGCTGAGGCACACGGCGCTCGTCCAGGCTGAGAGCAAGATGGTCACTCGCGGGGGCCGCCAGACCTGCCAGAAGGTCGTGCAATTGGAGCACAAATGCGGCGGTGGCCAGCGTGCCCAGTGAAACCGTTGGGTCTCCGCGCTCCAGCCGCCAGAGCGTATCGCGGCTAATAAACAGCCGTCTGGCCATGTCCGCCGTAGAGATCCCGCGCTTCCGCCGGGCAAGCGCCAGATCACGGCCCAGTTTGCGCAGCGCATTCACGGCGGGCAGGGGCATGTTGGGCGCAGACGACATGCCACCATTGTCCGCTATGGCGGACACAATGTCAAATAGTGTCCGCTATACCGGTCGGTATCTTTATGCGGACAAGAATGTCCGCGCTCCAGCAAAAAGCGCGACTGCTGCGCGGGCTCTCTTTTCTCATATTCCAAGTATCCGACTTTGCTCTCCGCCCCGCTCCCGCTCGATGAGGTAAGCCAAGGCGCAGTTCATCAGGTCTTCGGGGATGGACCACTTGTTCGAGATGAACTCAAGGTGGCCCCGGCGCGCCGCCGCATCGGCCCGGTCTTTGACCACCCGGAAATCGTCGGCCAGTGGCCCCTCGCAGCGCCGCGCGACTTCCGGCACGTCCGGTATCAGCAAACGCGGATGGTTCGGTTTGACCTGGTAGCCCGTTTGGGCGAGGCCGCTGCGAGCGAGGGCGCCAAACAGGCTGATAAAAGCAACACGTCGAGCAAAGTTCATAAGAGCGTCCGTGCTTTACACTCAAAACCGCGCCTTGAGAAGAGCAAAGCGGCCGGCGCGGATAGAGAGGGGTCATTTTAGCAGGTATTCTTTGATAAAGAGCACGGTGGTGTAGAGCAAAAAGTCTCTGTTCTTTTTCTTGGCGAAACCATGCCCCTCATCTTTGGCCACCAGATACCAAACGGGCGTGCCGTTCTTTCTGACGGTTTGAACCATTTGTTCCGACTCCCTCGCCGGGACCCGCGGATCGTTGCCGCCCTGCACAACAAACAACGGCTTGGTAATTTTTGTTGCGTTATTCAAAGGGGCAATCCGATTAAGAAACTCGCGCATTTTTGGGTCACGCTCGTCGCCGTATTCCACGCGCCTCAGATCCTGGCGATAGGCGGAGGTGTGTTCGAGAAAGGTCGCCAGGTTCGATGGGCCGACAATATCCAGCGCACAGCGTATGCGCTCGGGATAATAAGTCGCCACGGCGAGGGTCATGTGTCCGCCGTAACTGCCACCGGTCACCATGATTCGGCCGGCGTCGAGGTCAGGCCGCGTCTTGATCCAATCCAGCAAGGCGCCGATGTCCTGGTAAGCGCCTTCGCGCAAGAATCCGTCGTCAAGCTGGAGAAAGGTTTTTCCGTAGCCGCTCGACCCGCGCACATTGGGTTGAATCACCGCCACACCCAATTCATTAGGGAAGTAATTATTCTCCCATTGAAACCAGGGGCGCGCTTGTGCTTCCGGCCCGCCGTGAATATCGATGATGACCGGTCGTTTGCCGGTGTACTTTACCGGCGGCTTATAGAGCAGGCCCGAAATCACTCTGCCGTCAAAGCTCTGCCAGCGAACAACTTCCGGCACGGAGAAATCCTGTGTGTTGAGGCCGCCCGTTTCGCTGGCGGTCCAGCGTTCCACTTTCCCGGTCTTCACATCCAGTAGTGAATAACAATCTCCCGGATTGTGCGCCGACATGTAGCTGAAACCCAGATCGCGGTTGTTTTGGTGCCATCGGTCGGGAAAGGCCAGACCGGGAGGCAATAAGGGGGCCGGACGTTCCTTGGCGCTCCGGGTGTCGAGCAAATGCAGGACGCTCAAGCCGTCTTCGTTTGCAGCGAATGCAATCATCCTGCCGTCCCACGAAAGGGCAAATCCGTCCACGTCCCATTTGATATGGGTGGTCAGGTAAGTGTGCTTCTTCGTCGCCAGATCAATGTAAGCCAGCCGGTGAAACTCCGAGTCGCGGTCGGTGGTGACGTAGATGCCTTTGCCATCTTTGCTGAATTGGGCGTAATCGTAGGCAACCTTTTGGGGTCCGCCTTTAGGTGTGAGGAGGGTCCGCACCCCCGTGGCCCTATCCAGCAACCAGAGATAACTTTCATTGGCGGAGATGTATTCGCTAATCAACAATTGACGGTCGGTTGGAGAAAAATCAACCGCGCTCCAGCCACCCCCTTGAAGTTGCACCAGCATCTGGTCGGACTTCGGGTCAGATGGATTCATGACCCATAAATCCACATCCTGTCCATTGCGCCGGGTTGATTCATAAGCCAATTGGTCGCCTGCGTTTGACCAGACGCCGCCGGTATTTCTGGATTTGCCGTCGGTCAGCAGCGTAATCGCGCCCGTGGCGAAGTCATACCGGCACTTCTGGAAATTCTCGTCGCCCCCGGAGTCCTTACTGAAAACGAAATAGTCCCCCTTCGTCGGTTGGTAGGTGGCATCCCTTGCGCCGTCCTTGAAAAAGGTGAGTTGCGTCCGCGCGCCACCTGGAAACTTGACCAAGTGGATTTGATAGGTATCTGCAAAGCGTGTACCGATGAGCATCTCCCGTCGGGTGGGATGCCAGTTCAAGATTCCCGCCACGCGGAACTCGGTGTAGCGGCTGACTTCGTCGGCCAACGGCATGGGTATTTTCGGAACTCCTTCTACGATAAGATTGTCGCCCGGGATAAGGACATCGTCCGTGCCGGCGTAAATTGAAGCTGCCGAAAAAGTGACCGCCCACAGACCAAGGATTGCAAGTTTCCGTTTCATGTCATGGGATAGACACCGCCGATGTCACTTCTGTATAGTACAAAGCTCCGGCCTTATGGGAGCACGTTGACCCACTCACTTGCCGTCCGCTCCGCTGCCCGGGAGGTCAGAACTTTGCGTCCCGGCATGAATTTCCTTCTCTGCCGCCTGACGGCCGGCGAGCACATTGAGGACAAATGAACCACCGCTGCTTACCATGATGTGACAGGCGTCACCCGGCGCTGAACGGGCCGCGCAAATCAGGTCGGTCTTACAATGCAAGTGTCAGGACTTGTATGTCTTGTGTGCGATTGGCCCTGAACTGGGGATGCCGCCTTCGGCGGTGTGCAAGATCTGGAAGTTAGCATCGTGGGTCGTCGCCCCCCGCCCTCGCATAGGCGCGTCCGCCCTCGTCAAGCCTGCTCGGATTCTACACCTTTGCTCTCGACGCTGGTGACAAAGAATTCCAGCTTGGGCAAATGGCTTTCGGACCTCGCATGAGGCAACCGTGGAACAGACATAACTTTCTTGTCGGATTTCATGGTCTGCGGGTGCTAAAGGGTAGGTACGTCATGACGGACGATGCGCAGCAACTGAGCAGGTTTGCCCGAGAGGGAGACGAGGCAGCGTTTCGAGAACTTGTGGTGCGCCACTTCGATTTGGCTTATTCGACCGCTCTGCGCCAGTTAAACGGCGATGCGCAACTGGCGGAGGATGTGGCGCAGTCCGTGTTCACGGATTTGGCCCGCAAAGCACGGTTGCTGCCGAGGAACGTCGTGCTCACCGGCTGGCTTTATGAAGCGGCCTGTTTTGCGGCCGCAAAAGCTGTTCGCACTGAGCAGCGCCGTCGAGCCCGCGAGCAGGAGGCCTTAGCTATGCTGCAGTTCACACGCGAACCCGAACCCGAGTGGGAACGACTCCGCCCGGTGCTCGACGCCGCCATGGGCAAGTTAAGCGCCAAAGACAGGAATGCCGTTTTGCTCCATTATTTCGAGCGCAAAGACTTTCGCGCTGTTGGCGCTGCCCTGAGAGTTACGGACGATGCGGCCCAAAAAAGGGTGTCCCGGGCGTTGCGAAAACTGCGCGCCATACTGGCGCGGAGCGGCGTAACGGCCTCCGCATCCTCGCTGGCCGTTCTCCTGAGCACCGCCGGTGTGCCGTCGGCCCCTGCGGGACTGGCCCTGTCCGTGGCCAAGACTTCGCTGGGGGCGGCGGCGGCCGCCCCGGCGAGCGTCGCCATGGTGCTGATGGAAACCCTGGCTTCCTTTAGAGCCCTGCTCCTGGGCGCTTCCATCCTGGTTCTGTTCCTGGGCGGCAGCATCGCACACTTGGTCTATGCCAGACATCCGGCGGAGCACCGTCACTTCACCACCCTGGATCTTTCACACTCCCAAAATGGGGATCTGCAGAACAGTTGGACGCCGGCCTACGGCAACAACCACCTGGCAGCCCTCGGCCAAGGCAAACGAATTTTCAAAGGAGTGCCATTCGACATCCAGGGCGTAATCCAGCTTCAAGGGCAGGAGTTTAAGCGAAGGGGATACCCTCTTCCGGAAAGCATCATCGGCATTCCAGTGGGTAGCTGCGCCCGGAGCCTTTACGTCTTGCACGCCAACTCCGGGACTGATGATCCGGTGGGGACAACCGTGGCGAGCCTGGTGCTGCACTACTCGGATGGCCAGCAGACCGAGCTGGCTATCCGCCACGGGATTCATCTGCTGGATTGGTGGGACTGGCCCGACGCGCCGGTAAGAGCCACCAAGGACCCTAACACGGCTGTGGCGTGGACGGGCCGCAACCCTCCGGCGGAACACCACGGCGCCAGGATCAGGCTCTTTGAAACCAGGTTCGTAAACCCTGAGCCCGAAAAGCAGATTCAAACGATTGACTACGTGTCGGGTATGGCCAATTCCGCGCCGTTCATGGTCGCACTTACAATTGATCGTTGAGCCCGAATCTTATGCGCCTGTGTGGTGTAATCCAACTGCCGGTATGACCCTGAACCTTGCAATTAGACATTGAACCCAAATCCTATGCGTCCGCTATACCCCCAAACTTCCGGCAAGACACCCGCGTTCACGCTGATTGAACTGCTGGTGGTCATCGCGATCATTGCCATTCTCGCGGCTTTGTTGCTACCCGTTTTATCGCGGGCGAGACTGAAGGCGCACGAGACGACGTGCCTTAACAATGTCAAGCAATTGTCCCTCATCGGCTTCATGTATCTCAATGAACACGGCAGCCCGATCCTCTACGACGACCCTCGCTACCCGGGCGGCACGTGGATGGGCAGTTTGTCCGACTTAATCAAGAACAGGAACATTTTCGTCTGCCCGACGGCACCGTTGCGTAACCCGCCGCCTGACAGTGGAAACCGAGGGGGCGCTGCTGACGCGGCTTGGGTGAGGTGGACCTCGGATGCGCGCACGATGTTTTTCGGCAGCTACGGATACAATGCGTGGCTGTATTCCGACCTTCCCAAGTATTACCCGAAAACAGCAGCGTTCGTTTTCACGACCGAAGCAAGTATTCAAAATCCTGCCTCGACGCCCATATTCATGGACGCGAACTGGGTGGACCTGGCTCCCGAGGAGGCCGACCCCCCCTGGAGAAACCTCTATGCCGGCGCGCCATTTGGGATAAGCCCTGCCGATAATATGGGGCGCTGCACTATAGCGCGGCACCATGTCCGCAGCGCCTCCAGCGCGCCACGCGTGCTGGCGCCGGGCCAACAGATGCCGGGCGGCATCATGGCCGGGTTCGCGGATGGACACTCACAGTTCGTGAAGCTCGAGGGGCTCTGGGGTCTGTATTGGCACGTGAACTGGGAACCCCCCGCAACGCGGCCGGGCCTCGGCCAGTGAAGCGCCCGGCGGCGGGTTTTTCCCCTTCGGCCTGTCAGTTAATGAGGATGTCATGTTCTCACCCAATCCTCTTGTACCGCCCGGCTGAACCGAAGGCAAGCGCGGTGGTCTGCAATGCTCTATATGACATTCCCATTAGCTGACCCATTTAGGATCATGCACGGTTACTTCGATTGCTGCATCAGTTTTTGATAGGCAGCTTTTTGCTCCGGTGTTTTGAGATAGGGGGCTAATTGGTGCATATCCATTGTCTTCTTCCCATTAACTTCGGGTGTGTCCTCAGCTAAGGCTCTCATTGCCGGGGCAAGTATAGCTATCGTTCCCGAACTATCGTTGAGTTCGCTCACTCCACTTCGGCCAAGAGCCAACTTTCCGTCAATTGGCGCTTTCAACGTGATGAGCCAGTCTCCCGCGCCTGCAATAATACCACCTGCTTCGGGTACGCTACTTGCGGGGACGATCTGGTAGCGTTGTAGAATATCGTCGCCCGGCGCTTTCTCAACATAGGGTTTCAACTGAGAGAGGTCAGCAGGGAATTGGTTGTTGTTGGCCTCAATATATTTTAGCAATGCAGGTTCCATTGTACGAAGAAAATCGCCTTCGGCGCGATTGCGCAAATCGCTGAAAGCTGCTCGGAAGTCTTCATCGGTATCGAGCTGTTTTGGACGGGCGGCTACCCGAAGCCAATCCTCCTCGCTGAGGAATTGGAGTTCGGGGATTCTTGCTTCGGGTGTTTGCGCCAGGCGCTGTTTAAGCAGCCGGACCCGTTCAATCAAGGATTCTGCTTCTTCCACTCCTGATTTAGCCGCTTTTCCTGCGTCCTCTGTTTTCAGCCTTGCCCGCTCTTGAGCTTCCGTGCGCAGCCGTGTGACCTCACCGCGCAACCTTAGCAATTCTGTATTGCTGTCTTTCTCATGTGCCAGCGAAACTAACCGGTTCGTCGCGTCGTCTCGTTCGCCTCGTAACTGCTGTATTTGCTCGGTCAACGGGGCTTGCTGTTGCTGAAGCGTTTGTACATCGGCACGGGCGTTCGCCGCCTGGCGGGCTTGGTAAATTGCCGTGCCCACGGTCGCAGCGAACACGGTGAAGATAACAGCCTTGTGTAGTGTGGTCATGGCAATGGCTTTGGTGGTGGCAATGGCTTTGGCGGCAGTGGCAGTTGCGGCGGTAGCGAGAGTTGTTCCAGCGAGCGCAACGGCGGAAATTGTGGCGGCGAGTCCAGCCGGCGCGGCGGTGACAGCCTCGCTGGCCAGAGCTGTCCCCAGGGCCGCCGCTGAGAGCGTGGCGCCTCGATGCTTCAGAAGGGCGCGCAACTTTTCCAGCGCGCGGCTGACCCGCTTTTGAGCCGTGTCGTCACTCACCCCAAGCGCGACGCCGACCGTGCGCAACTCGCACCGCTCGAAATACCGCAATACAAGCGCGTCCCGATCCGCCGCATCCATCTCATCCATCGCCTCATCCAACACCGGGGCGAATTGTCTCCAGTCGGCTTCCGAGGGATCATTCAGCGCATTCATTTCTACGGCCTTCCTTTCACGGTCGCGACGGCGTTGTTCTCCCCGCATCGCAGTCGAGGCTACATATCCGCTGTGCCGGTGCAGCCAGCCGCCGAGCATCACGGTTGGCGGTAGCGCCGCCGCCTTGCGCGCCAAATCTGTAAACACCTCCTGCGTCACGTCTTCAGCTAACTGCCTGTCCCCAGAGACCCGCCTGATTGCGGCCGAATACACCAAAGCGACGTAGCGATTGACCAGTTCCTCAAATGCGGACTCCGAGTGCTCTTGCGCGTAGGCCCTCAGCAGTTCGTGATTATTCGTTGTCTTCACTTCACACCATATAAAGCCGCAGCGAGGCAGAATCCGACAAGAAATGTTCGCGTAAAGCAGTTGGTGAGGTTGTTATAATCCCTGCCGGGTCAACGAATTATTACAATCTCATAACTGGTGTCGCCTTTTCGGCCACAATCTACGCGTGTGCGCTGCGGCAGGGCGGCAGCGGGATGAGAAGCCCGCTGTGGATTGCCTGTAGCCCAAGACTGTTGGCCCGAGTGCTCCGGGGTTCCTGCGGGATTGGCCTGGCTTTGCTACTAGAATCAGGTTAAGTGCCTCAGCCGCAGATACTTACGAAGAAATACACTGTGCAAATGCCTTAACCGCAGAGGCTTACGCGATCAACATCGGGTACACATGGGGGCTACACCGGGGAGTCGCCGGGAATACACCGCCAGCGCGGGCAGCACGCAGCCGACGCAGCGGCGGGTGGATCGGGCTGGATAAGTGTGGCTGATCGAAAACGCGGGTTTGAGAGGGTTCTATGGTACCAGGACATGTCCAGGGTTTGTCCAGGGTGCCCCCAGACCACCCCGAGGGAGGCGCGGGAGGCGAGTTGTATTCGGAAGGCTTATGGTGGAAACCCGGGAACCAAGGCAGAAGGGAGAGTGCAGAATGCAGAATGCAGAATGCCGAGCAAACCCACCGGCGGGCTCTTAATCGGCGGGCGTGGGTGGGGGCATGTCCCGGCAGTAACGCCGGCCTGGGCGCACGCTGATATAACCCCTTCAGGGTAAAGCGTGGCTTTAGGTGCGTGTTCCCTTACAGGATGCACGCCGTGGATTGGAAGGGATGGAATCCAGCAATTCTCATTTTGACGGACGGAGCGCCGGCTTGCAGTCGGCTTAACGCTCTCGTTCACCAGAAGACGCCTGTGTTTGCGGATGTCCTAAGCCGACTACAAGTCGGCGCTCCGTCAAAATGAGACTTGCTGGGTGGAATCCTTGTAACCTCGCCGGCCCTTCCGCTGTCTATATCTTTAACTCGGGGCGCTTCGGGACGGCTCGCCGCTCGACGGCTGCAGCGCACGCGTGGTGGGCGCGGGAAGCGGGGAGCAGAGGCGGGAGGGAGGCTTCAAACAAGCCTGCAACAGGCTTGCAACATGCCTGCAACTTGCTTGCAACTATAGAGGCACTCCAGCGTTACTCCGGTGTTGGTCCCGGGTTGCACCGGTTGCACTTCTTTAACTCCCTTGCTTCTCTGGCGGCGGCACGTCGGCACAGGTCTCCTTGAATTCATCTTCCCAACCGTTGAGGAGCTGCCGAGTGCGGATGAAGACCCGCTGACCCACCGGCGGCACGCCGAAGGCCTTCACGTAGAGGTCGGTGATGTCGCTCCAACCTCCCTCGGCGGCGGGCAACGCGCCGATGACGGCGAATCGGTTGCCCCGCGTCCAGATGCCCCGGCTGCACCAGCGAGAGCCAAGCACAAACACTTGATGCGCGGGCACCCGGGAAACCCTGAGTCGAAGCGTAATCACCCCGCCCCGGTTTAGAATCTCAAGCTCTCCCACCGGATTGGGCGTGAGCTTCACGCGTTTGGGCGGGTCCATGAGCAGGGGCAATTTGGCGGCCGCTAGCGCGCCGTTGATTTTGCTGAAGAACGGATAGGTGCCCATGTTCTCCTTGCGGGCGGCAGCCGCCCAGGCTTGGTATTGTTTGGGGGTGAGATTGCGCCACGCGTTCACCACCTGGGCGAGATTGTGCTGAACGGCCAGTCGGGCAGGGGTTGGGCGCCAGGAGCGCCGGGGCCGGCTCCGCACGACCTGGCCGTGCTTGCTATTGACGTACACCTCCAGGCCGATCGTGCCGGAGAACCTGCCTTTGCGTACCTTCATATTCGTGTCTTGGGTGAGGGATGAGGCATGAAAGCCAAGAGGCGGGGCCGAGCCAGCCCCCTCGCCTGTTATTCCGCAGTCAAGAACTGCTTGTCTTTCGCGAAGTAGGTCTTGAAGAGGCGCAGGAGGGGCGTGTCGGGGTGGTTCTGCTTATCGGTGGCATCGGCGGTGCGCTCGATGTTCATCACGTCCCACTCCCGGAAAGCCCAGTAGGCCCAGGACCATCCGTATTGTTCGTAGAGGTCCATCTGGTCCCGGAGCCACGCTTCCGCGCCCGGGGCAAACCGTGCGCAGCCGAATTCACCCACGAAAATGGGCACGTGGTGCTTCTGCTGGAAAGCGCGAACTGGGGCAAGCTGAGCCTCCAGAACCGCCTTGTCCCACGCCTCGGCCGGTTTGCCAGGGACGCGGAATCCGGGGTAGGTGACATGGTCTCCGGGCTTCTGATGCGTGTAGTAGTGCGGGTCATAGAAATGCACGGTATAGACGGTTCGCGGGTCGCCGGTTGGCTGCAAGGCCTCGAATTGTTGTGGATAAGCCCAGCCAATTGAATTGACCAGAATCGGCGTCTGCGGGTCAACCTCACGAATGGCCGCCGTGATCTTCTTAGCCAGGACATTCCAGTTCCCCAGAGGTTGCCCGGCTTCCTGGTCCGGATGCGGCTCGCACATGAGGTCATAGCCGACGATGCAAGCACGACCGCGGTAGTGCGCAGCAACCTCCCGCCACATCTTCGCGTAGGCTTCCTGGGCCGGCGCGTCGCGCCAGATTTCATGGCTGCGGTCGAAGTCGGGCCGGCCCGGTCCCTCGCGGCAAGTCAAGGCAACGTAGAGGTGCGCCTGCTCCGCTGCCTTCACGGCTCGGTCCAACCTGGCCAGGTTTTCTGGCTGAAAGGCATAGGGCGGTGCTGGCGCATAGACATTGGACACCGGAATCTCGGCGAGATTGGCGCCCCAACTCCGGAGCGCGTTCAGGTCTTCGAGGGAACACTGCGCCTGCATGACGTTCGCTCCTCGCAAGGCGCCGCGCTGCCAAAGAGCCAAGGCGTCAGGCGGTTCAGCGGCTGCGCCTGGGGCCGCGAAGCCGATGCACGAAACAAGGAGAAGCGCGAACTTAGCGGGTGTTTGCATGCGCCCAACGTGCAGAGGATCAAAGCCCTCTGTCAACTGGGTTCCAGTAGTCCTGATGTTGCTTGCGGGTGTGGCGGGATTCGTGCGATTCTGCCGGCACAGCCGCGCGGGGTTTGGCGTGTGACACGCCCAGTCTGCCGCCGCATGGCGGCGACCGAACGCTGATTCAACAACGTCTATGGCCGACAACACGCCGGAGAATCTCAAGTCCGCTGAAGAACGGGACCGCGAATGGCTTGATACCGTCTATCGCGGCGACAAGGAGAAGGACCTGACCCCGCGCGCCGTGATTGCCGGCATGGTCTTTGGCGGGCTGATGTCGCTCTCGAACCTTTATGTCGGGCTCAAGTCCGGGTGGGGACTGGGCGTGGACATCGCAGCGGTGATTGTGATTTTCGCCGTGTTCAAGGGGCTGCGCGGCATCAGGCTGGTGAAGCAGGAGTTCGGCCTGATGGAGAACACCATCATGATGAGCGTGGCGGTCGCCGCAAGCTGGATTTCCTCGGCTGGGCTGGTGTCTGCCGTTCCGGCGCTGACGATGCTGACGGGCTACCAGTTCGTCTGGTGGCAGCTCACCTTGTTCATCGGCATCATTCTGTACATGGGCCTGTTCATGGCCATCCCGCTCAAGCGGCAGATGATCCAGATTGAACCGCTGCGGTTCCCCGCGAACATCCCGACCGGCGAGACCCTTAAGGCCATGTATTCGCATGGGGGCGAGGCAATGAAGAAGGCCAAGGCCCTGGGCCTCGCCGGGGTCCTGGGCATGCTCATGGCCGGGCTGCGGGACGGCCTGGAGTGGGTACCCGCCCAGCTCAACCTTGGCTTGAACATCGGCCGCATCAACATGAGCAAGCTGACGTTGAGCCTGGAGCCGAGCCTCATCTTCATCGGCATCGGCGCGCTCTTCGGCATGAAGGTCGGCTACAGCATGTTGCTGGGCCTCATCCTCAACTATGGCGTGCTGGCGCCGAAACTGATCGAGGCCAAGATCATCCGCCATGCCGCGCCCCAGGTCTGCGCGGTGGCGGCGCCCAAACTGCCCTTGGAAATCGAGGAGGGACAAGCGCTGACGGTGGTGCTCGAACAGGCGAGCGCTGCACCCCAACTCGCTTCCGGCGCAACTACCAATGAGCTCTCCTACACATGGACCCAGCCGGTGACCTATGCCAGCCTCGCCGACCTCGGGCGCGACCTGAGGGCGCCGACACTCAAAGACGGTAGAGTCAATCCTTTCTGCCATGTTCTGAACGTAAGCAACGTCTTAAGCAAGGCTGTGGGTGCCCAAGTACTCTACGTTGAAGCGCCATCGGCCACCAACTGGGAGGCAAGATTATCCATCCTGGCGGGCCAGGCAACCAACCTGGTCGCCGCGCTCGGGTTTAAGCCGGGCACCAAGTCGCTTCAGGCAATCGGCGGCTTCCGCAATATCGCCGCCTGGTCGCTATGGCCCGGGGCCACGGTGCTGGTGGTGGGCGGTTTGCTCGCATTGGCGTTTCAATGGCGCACACTGGGGCGCACCTTCGCCAGCATCTTCACCGGCTTCGGCAACCAGCAGAACCGGGCCCGGGGCGTCCTAGACCACCTGGAAATCCCGATGACATGGTTTGTGATCGGCTTTCCCATCACCGGTATTCTTGGGGCGGCGCTCCTGACCTGGCTCTTCTCGATTCATTGGTATATGGGCCTGCTGGCGGTGGGCATGACGTTCTTTCTGGCGGCGGTGGCCGCCCGCGCAGGCGCGGAAACCGGGATCAATCCCATCGGCGCGCTGGGCAAAGTGACCCAATTGACATACGGCGTCATTGCCCCCGGCAACATCTCGGCCAACCTGATGACGGCGGGCATCACGGCCGGCGCGGCCGCCAGTTGCAGCGACACCGTCGGAAACCTCAAAGTCGGCCACATGGTCGGCGCCAACCCGCGCCGCCAGTTCATCGGCCAGTTCTTTGGCGTACTGGCCGGCGCGTTGCTCGCAGTGCCGGCTTATTTCATCCTGGTGCCCGATGCCAACGCGCTGGGAGGAGAGAAATTCCCCGCACCCTCGGCACTGGTCTGGATGGGGGTGGCCAAAGTGCTGTCGCAGGGGCTGAGCACCCTGCCGCGCAGCGCGGTGATGGCCATGATCGTTGCCTTCGTGGTCGGCGTCGCCATCGTCATCATTGACCGCGTGTTCCCCAAAGCCAAACCCTACACGCCTTCGCCTGCCGCGCTCGGCATTGCGCTGACAATCCCCGCTTACACTAGCTTCGCCATGTTCCTCGGCGCGTTCATTGTATGGATACTGGAACGGAAGGCCCCGAAGTGGAACAACACTTACACGATCCCCATTGCATCCGGCTGCATTGCAGGTGAGAGCATCATGGGTGTCATTCTAGCCGCCCTGATGGCCTTGGGTGTCATGCGCTGATTGCGCGGCCTCTGCCCCCGGCGCTCTTTCCCGCTGGGCGGGCGACCCCTTCTCGGAGACCCCGCCGGTCGGGTCTCCGGCACGTGGGTGATCGGCTCCCGGCTCGACCTTCCAATGGGCGCCCTGGGTGAGCCAGCCGCGCAGGAACGCGGCGATGATACAGCCGCCCAGGGCATAAGCGCCCAGGATGAGCCACATCGCGGCGGGACTGTGCCAGTAGGGGACCTGGTGATGGATCAGGGCCTGCTGCAGTGGGGTGGCGACGCCGTTGATGTTTACCTTTTCCGGGCACCAGTATTCGAGCATGTGCCCGGAGAAGGCGCTGACCACGGTCTTGGCCAGGAACCAAGGGAGAAGCGACAGGCCCAGGTAGGTGCCCTCCTGTCCCTTGGGCGCAATCGCCGCCGTGAATTCATAGAGCTTGGGTGACCAGAGGACTTCGCCAATGGTGACGATAACCATGCAGACCAACGCCATCAGGTAATGGGCCCAGGCGATATCATGACTGTACCACTGCCAGGGCATGGCCAGCGGGAAGAGCGAGAACGCCGAGACCATCGCCCCATAGACGAGCATTAAGAACACGTTAAACTTGTTGGCGATGGGGATGAAGAGGATGAGGCCGATGACGATGCCGACCGGGTTGATGGCGTTGAGCGTGCCGATGGCGGCATCGGGTCCAATCGTGCGCAGCCAGTATTTGGGCATGAGCAGATACAGGTAGGCATAGACGGCCCGCACACCTAGAATCAGCGCCACCAGCACCAGCAGCCGCCACAGCGCCGGTTCCCGGATCACCTCGCGCATGGCCTGCCAGGGCCCCTTATGCGGCTCGTTGGCGTCGCTGGCCTTGGTTTCGGGCTCTTCCCCGGGACCGACGACCTGGGCCTCGCGCTTGACCATCATCATCCCCACCACCAGGCACAAGAGCGCGGTGACCACGCCCATGGTAAAGATGTGGACGTTGGGCAGGTGCAGGAGCTTGCGGACAATGTCAATGCTGAACCCGGCTGCCGCCGCGCCGATGTTCATGAAGAGATACCAAAGGTTGAAGCCGGCGCTGCGTGAGCGTTTGGTCGTAAACCGCTTGCACGAGGACTGAAACACGGTCTGTATGGCCGCCATAAAGGGCGCCATCAGGAGGAACAGTCCGCTGGCCAGCAACCCGCGGTGTGGCAGGGTGGGGACCAACCCGACCACCACCACGCCCAGGCGCAGGACCAGCATCGCCGCCATGGAAAACCGCAGCGATCTCCTGATCCCAAGCCAATCGGTGTAAAGGCCCGACACAAAGAGCATCAGGGAGGTGGCGGAGGTGAACAGGGCGGTGGAATAGCCGGCCTGTTTGTCGTCCAACCCGAGGTCCTCGGATAGGAAGACCGTGGCGATGGTCAGCATCGCGAAGTAAAAGGTGCAGTCGAGGAAGTTGACGATCTGGATGCCCCAGTACTCCCGGCCCGTCTCCTTGAGCACGCCGAAGTCCTTGAAGTAGGCCGCGATCATTTCCCGATAAGGTTGCTTGTTGTTCTTCATGCCAGGTCCGGTGATGCTACCACGCCTCTTGCCGGAGAGCACGACAAGCTTGCTTAGGGTTTTGGATCGCGCACCTCCGGCTCCGCCCCGAGCCTGGGCGCCCAAACCTCGCTGGAACACTTATGTCGTTGCACCGGGGGTACACCGGATGTACTACAGTCAGTATGCCGGCTTGATCTCGTAGCTCCCTGGGGAATGACTACCGCGGGGACCGTAAAACGGCGAGAGTTCGGTCTTCTATATGGGTCTTTGATCGCGCGTGCTTCAATCGGACTTACCACCACAAGAAGTTGGCCGTCGGCGGCGGGGAAAGTTCCCAATCCGCCATATCCTGCGGGAATCTGTAGGCTTTGGCGTGCCCGTCCGCGTAAAGCATGACGGAGAGGCTCACACCCCGGTAGTTGTGCCAGACACTGCGCGGATCCGTCGTTCCCCGATTGGCATGCCAGACCCAGTCTCCCTGGACGTGCTTGTTAACCGGATTCTGGGCAAAATCGGAGGTCTTCATGACTGTCTGTGCCGCCGTCACACACCGGGTCCGGTACGAATAATGGGTCTTTGAACAACCCGGATCCACCGGATTGCCTGGATCAGCCCATTGCACCAGGTAGCTGTTGCCGTAAACGCCAAAACAATTGCTGGTGCCGACCAGCGCATCTCCCCTATCCGCCGGGCAGTGGAATACTTGCCGGTTGCGGACATATTCATTGAGCGGTCGGTTCGTAGCGGCAACGAACACATAATAAGTGCCATCGTTTCCTCCGGTGGAAGCCCAGTCCGGATGCGCGGGATAGGCCTCCCTGTAGTCACTGGTGTACATCAGAAAAGCATAGCCCACTTGCTTCTGATTACTGAGGCATTGGGTAAGCAGCGCCTTGGATTTGGCGCGCGCCAGCGCAGGTAGCAGCAGGGCGGCCAGGATGGCGATGATGGCGATCACGACCAGCAACTCGATCAAAGTGAAGGCGGCCTGATGGCATCGCAGCGGAGAGGCCCAACTGATACCAGTCCGAGATCTTCGCAGCATGCGAGGTGACAACCAGCAGCCTGGCACTTGTAATCGCTTGCTCATAAAGCAACCACCCCGCTCCGGAGGCGTCCTAGCCGGCCCCCCGTTACCAAACGTGATTGCCTGCTCAGTCGCGTCTGATCTTGCCCTTCTGATCGCGCTCCTGCAAGGGATATTGACTCGCGACCAGAATCACATCCCGCCTTGTACCAGCGGCGCGAGGGCGTTTTCGCCAACCACACTGGCCGCGGCTCGTATTGTGATCGAAGGCGAATCGGTGCAGGCTTTGGCTGCCGCTCAACTTAAGCCGATAGCCTTTGACGCCCAGGTGCAGGGCCTCGTCCAGCAGGGCCTCCTGAGCATCCATGTCCGTAGGTAATACGCCAGGGCGCATCGCCCGTTCCGCGTCGAATCAATCGGGTATCCGGGTTGCGGTGTGCGGATCGGTAAGCGTGCCCCGCGTTAGCCCAGTTGCAGGGGGCACTTGGCTCGTACCCGGCCTGAAGTCCGCGACCGGCCCGACCACCGGCAGGCGCAACAAGGTGCTGCGTAAACCCAAGACATACGTGGTGTTGGCCGGGTCCACCGTTACCACCCAATCGGGTGAGGCCGCCACGACCACCAGCCCCAACTGATGCCCGGCCGGCACGATGATGTCGTTAGGGATCATGTCAATGGTCAGCGGGTGAGTGCCCGGGTTATCCAGCCTCGCCCATCCCCGGGAGAGCACCTGCAGCGGGGTATGGCCCATGCTCCGGACTACGTCGAAGTAGCACGCGTCATCGTCAGGCGTGGATTCGCCCCAGCAGGACTGGGTGTCGGTGGTCAACACGCCCTCGTTCTCACTGAGGACCCTTTCCGCGTCGCCGTAATCAACCAATGCCACACCGAGCTGGCCGGTGCCGCTCTCGGCGTGATGCGTGACTTCCAGTTCCAACTGGGGAGCGCCGCTGATACGCAGCGCCCGGGTGAGGAGGCCCGTGGTGAAGAGCAGCCGGTTCGGGTTGTCGCCGGCTGTGATGGCTTGCGCCTCCGTCTGGGTGGGATTGTTGACCCAACTCAGGTCTTGCTTCGAGCCCGGACCGAGGGTGAGGCCGCCATCCGCCTGCGGGGCCAAACGCGCCTCGTGCTCCCTTACTGGCCAGTCATTAGCCTCCACCCACCGCTCGGGCGCATACTCGACCCTGACGGCCGGTTCCTTGTCAATCCCGTTCTCGATGCCAAAGAGCTGGTGGTCGAACCAGCGGTGAAGCGTCTGGACCCAGAGCTGGCGGTCAGAGTCGAACGGGTCAACATGTCCGACCCTGGTCAGCCACAGCTTCCGTTCGACTCGGTGATCGCCCAGCGCCTGCCACCAGCGGGCGAAGTTGATGGTTTTGACGTTGTCGTCCTGGAGCCCATGAACGATGAAAACGCTCGCCTTCACCTGGGAGGCATCCGTGGTCAGTCCTTCCCGGTAGTCCCTGGCCGCCCAGAACGGGGTGTAGGTGCCGGTCTCGTCGCCGTCCGCGGCATCCATTTGCGCAAAGCAGGCGCTGCAGTCCACCGGTTCGGTCCGGTTGCCCGCTACGTACTCCGAGAGGTAGCTCGGGTAGTCGTAGGAGAACGGGAGGTTCTGGTAACGGTCGTAGTCGTACCACGAGCTGATCGCCCCAATCGGGACGATGGTCTTCAAGCCGGGCACGCCCATGGCGGCCACGCCGTTGGCCAGGGTGCCGTCGTACGACTTGCCAATCATGCCTACCGTGCCGTTGCACCATGTAGCCAGGACGGGGTTGCCGTTGCTGTAAGCGGCCATGGCGCGGCCATTCAACCAGTCCACGACCGCTTTGACCGACAGGATGTCCGATGCCGCCCCCTCGTCGGAGCAGCCAGTGGAGCGCGCCGTACCCGCCATATCCACGGCAACGAATGCGTAGCCCCGCGGCACGAAGTAGTTGTCATAGAAGAGGGGGAACTTCGTGGGGTTGCCGTCTGCGTCGTACTTTTTGACCTCGGACTCATTGCCACGGCCGCAGCACAGATAATAGGGGCTGGCGAGCATGATAACCGGCACCTTTGCGGTGCCGTCGAGTTCCCGGGGTCGGATGATGTCCGCGACCACTTGAACGGGTCCGCCGCAGCCGCTGAAATCCGGCACCTGCACCCAGACGGACTCCCGGATGGCCGCCGCGTAGTCGTAGATCGGTGCGGTGACGCCGTTGACCAGCACGTAAACCTGCTCTGCTGAATTGCGGTGCGCCCCCGCGGGCCTGAGTTCAGTGCCGACGGTGCCGTCACCGGGAATGGAAACGGAGCCTGCGCCGTGGCCATCGGCTGGCGCGGACCCGCCGGGAGGCAAGGCAGGCCAGGCTGAGATGGCACATACTACCAGAACCCAGACGGCAGTTAGCAAGTAACGTGTTGTCCTCATAACTTCTTTCTTTGGTCAATTCGGTGCTTTGCGGACCTGCGCTGGACTTGTTTCTGGACGGCTGCTGCCCGCAGCCCATCCGTCGGGACTTACGCCTGGCCTGGCGTGGTCCCGACGGCGTTTTCGCCAACCGCAGGGGCCGCGGCTCGTGTCCCTCACGGACATGAGCAAAAACGGCCCCTGCGGGTCGCGCGTCGTCATGGTGTTGATCAGGGATTGAATTGAATGGATCCGCGGTCCACTCCATAAGTTATGAACCACGGCGCGTCGCCATAGCCGCGTCGGTTCAAGGGCACCCAGTATCCCGAGGCGTCGGGCGCCAGCCACCTGCAGTCCGCAGCGAAGTGCTTGATCTCGCCGATTTCACTGGAATATGGGTTGTCCTCAAATACCGCGCTCTTGCTTGTTAACGTGGTTGTCGTTGTCGTTTGCACTTCGAAGGAGCCTTCGACCCCGAAGCCGATGCGTTTCATGATCATGGCGCCGACCTTAAATTCCAGAGAGGCCGAGGAGGTTGTGCTCTCGGTGCTTCCCATAGTCCATTCGATCGAGCCCTCTCCGCCCGCAGCCCAATCCAAGGTATTTTCGAACCAGCAAGGGTTGGCTGGGGTGGTGTAGGAGTACAAACGTTCCAGGTCGTCAGTTATGTTGCAGTGGAGTGGAAAACTGTCCAGGTCAAAGTAGGTCGCTGGCATGCCGGCGGCACCCGTGACGGGAAAGTTCGTTGGTGAAAAGAGATACCACCGGCCCTGACTGTTGCCGGTCATCAGCGTTGGGTACATGAAGTCATTGGTTTCGGTGGGATCGGCCAGGTTATGCCACTGCACCTGGTGCACCTCCAACTCCGGGGCCAGGTAATAAACCCCGACCCGCCCCGCCATGCTGCGGAAAAGCGTCTGGTTGAAGCTGACCGTCAGCTCCTGCTCATGGGATACTTCCTGGCCCACCGTTGCGGTCAACTCGAGTTTCATAGGGCTCTTTTCCCCGGTCTCGATGTAAGGTCCAATTGTGTATTTCATCTCGGAACCGTCAAAGGTCGTTTGTTGCGTGCCAAACTCGACACGAGTGGCCTGGTTGTGAATCGGGGGTTCGTCCACATACGGCTCTCCGTTTAGAATGAAAGGCGGTGCGTCAATGACGCCCAGGACGGCCCAAAGCTGGAAGAAGTTGGTCGTATCCGGGCCCAGGTTGGTGGTCTGCGGGGAGTTGGTGATTTCTTGCCAATAACCGAGCCATTCGATGGAGCTCATCTGGGGGATTTCTTCGTTCTCAGGCCACTTTTGGTGGTAGCCCCAGAAAAGGTACACGTTAGCGTCCCAGCGGTTGCTCAGGGAAGTGGTGTCGGGCTTCTGCTCGTAGTTGACCGCGAGATTAGGCGACCAGCAACTGCTTTGGGCGAAGGGAATGGTTAGGGGGAGCCACTTCCCGGTGTTTTTATCTAGCTTCTTGACGAGGGGATAGGTGGCATCGGACGTTGTCCAGATCACGCCAAAGTAATCTTCGCCCAGGTCAGCCAGGAAGGGTCGTCCGTAAAGGCCGGGAGCATGCATCTCCTGTTTGACCACCGCGCCGTTCCGCACCGAGAAGCAATCCAGATAGGTGCCATCTGGTTCGCTGACGCCGATCACCAGCAGGGTGACGCCATTGGTTGCGGTCTGCTGGTAGAAGGCGGCACTGGGCGCCGACACGACGACGCCGGTCAGGCCGGCAACCGGAACGCCTGACGACCAATTGGCGCCCCGGTCGTCGCTTACAGTCAAGTAAATGGTGTGGTTGAGCGAATAATAGACCTCAATACGATTCTTGATCGGGTCGTAAGCCGGCGCGATCTCGAGGTGATTGTCGCCGGTAGTCAAGGTGCCAATTCTATTCCAGTCACCCGTTCCGTTTTCCCACATGTTCGAAACGGTGAGGAATCTCTTGTAGTACATGCAGCTATCCTCGCCCGTATGGAACGCCCACAGTTCATGAGCAATCACCAGCGGCGCCACCACGGCCCAAGTAGTACCTCCGCATTCGGGTGCCGCTAGCAACGCGCCGTTTGTATAGCACATGACATGGATTCCATTGTGCATATGAAGCCCGATGGACTCATATTCGCCGTAAAAGGTCCATAAAGCACCGTTGAAATAGACCCCGGACGCATTGTTGGCTGAAGAGACGTTGAAGCTGATATTCGTTTGCGGGGTAGCGCCGGGCGGGACTGGGGTGAGAGTGCCCCAAAATGGCTGGATAGCCAGGCCGACTTCGTTGGTGACACCCAGGGTGAGACATCCGGTCAGGCCCTCGGGGATTTCAAAACTGATCGCGTCCATGCTCCAGTCTTGCACTTTGGCGGCTACGGTGTCGCCCGGGATATCCCGCAAGTAAACCTCGCCCTTCTTGTCGCCGAAAAATGCCCCCGCAATGGTGACCTGTTCCCGGGGCGTGACCAACCGCAGGGGATCACCGGGCGTGATCTGCGGCGCCAACATGGTGAATGAACCAGTTATCGGCTTGGAATGCTCCTTACTGCTGCGGGGCACGAGGGTCACGGTATAATCCCCCGCGGGCTGGGGGGTCACCACCTCGCAGGTGACGATCGTATCGCCCCAGGAGAGTATTTTGCATAGCGTTGTTCCTAGCCGAACGTTCCCGCGCTGGTCGCCAAAGCCAGAGCCCATCAGGGTCATCAAGGTGCCGACGGTGCCCCCCTCTGCCGGGAGTACCGCGGTAATGTCCGCTCGGGCCGGCCCGAAGCCGGCCACGCACAGCATGGCCGTGTATAATCCGATCCATCTAGTGTTCCTTTGCATAACTGGTTTGTCTTTATATTGTGTTGTCTTGTTGGTGGTGGTCTTATTTCTGGTTTCAGGGGACTTGCTCTCTGCTTTGCGTCAGTGCTGTCGTTGGCCTCCCGGCGGTGGGTCCGAGCGTCATGCTCGCCAGAATTCCCGGCAGCTCCTGAAGATTCTCCTTAAGGACATAGGCACAGGCGCCGACCCGCGCCGCCTCAGCGCGCAGCTCGACATCATCGTACTGGGAAACCATTACTACGCGGGTCCGCGGAAAACGGGCCTTGATTTCTGCCGTGGCGCGCAACCCATCCATTGATTTCATCCGAAAATCCATCAGGACCCACTCGGGCTGCTGGGCCGCACAGAGGGCAATCGCCTCACCGCCGTCGCCTGCCTCGTAGAACTCGGTGGCGAGGCTGGCCACGGTTTGCTTGACCATCTGGCGCATGCGCGGATTGTCGTCGGCGATCAGGATCTTCATAATTGCAGGGCAAAGCGTCTGGCGGGAGAGTGGCAGTTTGGGAATACGTGTCCTATCTTAGTTTGAACCAGAGAGCTCGATCCGGGATGATATTGTTATAGGAAGGCCCCGAAAGGGTGGAGGGATTCAGATAGGCACGGTATCCCACGAAGGCTGGATAGTCGAACGGTATCCAATCCGCCAACAGGTAAGGCGACGGGAGTGGATCAGGCGGCTTTGTCATCGGGACGCAAAAGCAGGGCAGCCTCACGCGGTAGAATCTGCGGGTAGAGTTGATTGGGACGGTGTGGCTCGGTGCTGCCGCGCCGGGCATCACCGACCAAGGTCCGCTGATGTCATCTGCGGCCTCCAGGGTTCCATAGCTCCAGGTCAGCACGATCCCGGCCTCGCTCTGCTGGACGGCGAGCGCACGCGTGACCATCACCGCGTAGAGCAGGTTGGTGGCGACCGGGTCGTTAGGCAGGAAAACCGCGGCGCTCCCCGAATAGGAGCGGTTGTTAAGGCCCACCACGCCGTTCCAGATCCGGTCGCCACACCCGACCTGGCACCAGTCCGGATCCGGCCACCTGGAGGAGCAGGGGGACATCACCCAGTCGCCGTAGATCGCGAAATTCGCATAGGTAACGAGGCCCGAAGCGGCGTGGTCGACGCCGTAAACGACGACCACCTCGTTAGTCCCGAGCGTGAAATTGGTTGCCACGCCGGAGTCAGTCGCGCTCCGCAAGTACGTAGTGTCGGAGCTTTCGCCGGCAGCGAACCGGCGATAGGCCGGCGAAGCTGGATTGTCCATCAGGACTTCGCGGGAATCGACGAACCACCGCCTCGAGGTGAAGGACTTCACCTCCACATGTGGGATGCTGCTCACGATTGCCTGTTTCAATTGCTCCAGCGCGTTCGTCAGGTCCCACCCACGTGCCCGCTGCGCGATCAACTCCCACTCGTTCGTTGATTCCAAGTTCCGCCACGCGGGCAGCTCCAGAGCATTCAGGTTCCGGGCGTGTCTGGGCGTCAGCCGGTATACTGCGCCGTAATGATCGTTGGCCATGTAGGCCTGACCCGCGGCTTGGTCGCTGAAATTCGCGGTGCGCATAACCACGACCAGCCAGTCGGCGCACGAGCCCGGCTTCACCCCCAGATAAAGCTCGCTCGCCGGAAGGGTATAGAGGTTCAGCATCGAGGCCGGATAGCCTGCCTGTTGTGCGGCGTTCGTGATCGCTTCATAGGTCGTTCGGTCGGCAGTGAAGATGACCATGGTGTTTGCGCTGAATGGCTGTCCCGGCCCGGCTTCGGTGTGGATCCGTGCGTTGTTCAGCGGGTCCCGGACCGAGGCAAACAGCCAATCACCCTTCACTGAGACTGAGTTAGTGAACCGGAGAAACAAGAAGGGGGTGAGGCTAAAGTAGTCGCACGGAGGCGGAGTCGGACCGAGGTAAAGCACCGCCTCGTCCGGTCGCAGCCGGAACATATTCAGGGCATTAGTGAAGTCCTCATTCGGCAGCCAGGGGTAAGGCGGTACCTGCAATCGTTTGTAAGGTTGCGTGGCCTGATTCCCAGCCGCCGAGTCGATCCACTTCTGGTCCACCATCGAGATCAGGTCGGTAGGGTTGGTCATGCCGTTCGTATTGACAACGAAGTCGTTAGCGAGCGCCGTGTCGAAAGCTGACCGGCGGGAATCATTGCCTTGCGCATGAGCCCCGAGAGTCCACAGGACAACGGCGGCGCTGGTGATCCAACAGATTTTGCCCTTAATCATGGTGAATATGTTACCCGGAAGAATTTCTGCGGTTCACCGGGGGCCAGGTAGTTGGTGACGGTGAAGGGAGAAGTGTTTGTGGCCAGGACCTGCCACTGCTTCAGATTCGTGCTGGCGTTCACGAAGTAATCATGGCCAGGTATGCCCACCACCGAGAAGATCAGCGCATTATTCTGAAGCTGTGGGGCGGTCAGCGTGATCTGGTTAACTTTATTGCTGCGGCTGTTGGCGTAACCTAGTGGCAAAACAATGTTCCAGAGGCGGTTGTAGTTGTCGAAGTGGGCGGCCAATTGCGAGAAGGCGGTGGGGTCCCCCTGAACCTGAATGCTGGACCAGTTGGTGGGATTCATGAACAGGCGAAGCAAGTCGTTTACGGAGAGGGTGTAGGTCGTGCCGACCGGTTCGTCCGGCTTGTTATTCTTGCAGTGCAACACGCCGTTGTTCAACTGCACAAACAGGTCCGTTTCAGTGGGAGGCAGATTAGTGTCGGTGAAGCGGAAACGCATGGCCAACGCCAGCGCTTCAGCTTCCTTGCCTTTGAGTAGGGTGCCGAAGTAATCGAAGAGCAGAGTTGGGGGAATGCCGGCAAGGGTGTTGGTGGGGCTGGCGGTCGCGGGGGGGCCGATCGTGCCGTTGCGCAGTTCTTCCGCACCGCTCAGAAAGATGTTGCGCCAAGTGCCGGCCTCGAAGGAGTAGCCCAGTTGTTCGAAGGCATCGGCTTGAAGGTTCTTGGCTTCCTGGTTGGTGGGGTTGGCGAACACGACGTGTTTCATCACCTCCGCCACCCAGCGGTAATCACCCTGGTCGTAGCTTTGGCGGGCTTTGGCGATGACGGCGCTTTCGCCGCCCATGAATTCCACATACTTCTGGGCGGCGGCTTCATCGGGGTACTTGAAGTAGTTGGCGGGGTTACCATCCCACCAGCCGACGTAGCGCTGAACGACGGCTTTGACATTGTGGTTTATCGTGCCGTAGTAGCCCCGGTTATAAAATTCGCCGTCGAGTGCGGTGGGGAGCTGGAAGGCTTCGGCGATCTCTTCCATGTTCATGCCGTCGTTGATCATCCGGATGACCTGATCGTTGAAGAAGCGGTACATGTCGCGCTGGTCTCGCATGAGCTTCAAGCAGCGGGCATTGCCCCAGACCGGCCAGTTGTGCACGCCCAGCAGCACCTCCGTCTGCGGTCCGAAGAGGTCAATGGCGGCATCAAGGTATTGCGCCCAGGCTCTGGGATCGCGCACTTTGGCCCCGCGCGAAGTGAGCAAGTTGTGCATCGTGTGGGTGACGTTTTCGCCCAGGCACAAGGCGTTGTACGCGTTGAAGAACATGTGCATCTCCGCCGGCGCCTCGGTGTTCGGGGCCAATTGGAAGGTCACCTGGAGCCCATCAATGTACCTTGGCCCGTCCTGAGTAATCTCCAGGGTTGGCTTGTAAAGCTGCGACGCGCCGAAGCCCGTCGTCTTGCCCAAACCCGATCCCACTTGCCCCAGTGGGCCTTTGGCGAGATAACTCCCGTACATGTAGTCCGAGCGCCGCAGCATCGAGTTTCCCAGGTAGAGGTTCTCTGAAAGGGCCTCATCGTAAAAGCCGCTGGGGGCATAATAGGGGATTTTCCCGGGGCTCCCGGCTGGGGTAGTGTCGGTGGCGATGGATTTGCCTTCCGCCTGAAGGATGCCATCCACGCCGCCGAAATGATCAAGATGGCTATGGGAGGAGATGATCGCTACCACTGGCGCCTGGGAAACGTAGGAGCGCAAGAGCGCCAGCCCGGCTCGGGCGGTTTCGCGGCTGGAGAGCGGGTCGAGCACAATCCAGCCGTTGTCGGTTTTGATGAAGCTCATCGTGGCGATTTCGTAGCTCCTGACCTGGTAAATCTGGCCTGCCTTCACCTCGAAGAGGCCGTTGAGGTTGTTTAACCGTTCCTGCCGCCACAGGCTTGGGTTGACGCTGGGCGGCGCGTTGCTCTCATTCAAGAACTGATAATCCTCCATGTCCCACGCGTAATACTTCAGCGCGTTCATCTGGGGAATGTCGTTGTAAATGATGCGCGGCGGCTCCAGGCCAGCGATAAAGCCCTGGCTGGCGTCCGCGAAGTCCTGCCGGTTGCTGAAGTCCAGGACCTGGTACATGGCTGCATTCGTGGCCGCGGTAAAGTCAGTGGCCGGCTTGGGTTGGATCTGACCGAAGGCCGAGGCGACATGCAGCACCAACACTCCTACGGATAGTAGCAGGAGGTGGTTAGTTGATGGGTCACCTGGGCTTCGCATTCCATGTGTTAGTCTTGTATTCATGATTGTTGCTTGCTGTCCTGTGTTGCTGTTTTGAGGAGTTGTTGCACGTCTTGGAGATTCTCTTTAAGGACATAGGCACACGCGCCGACTCGCACCGCCTCCGCGCGCAGCTCGACGTCGTCGTATTGCGACACGATGGCGACCCGCGTCTCGGGAAAGCGGGCCTTGATTTCGGCGGTGGCACGAAGGCCGTCCATGGATTTCATCCGAAAGTCCATCAGGCCCCAATCGGGTCGCTGGGCCGCGCAGATGGCAATCGCCTCACCGCCGTCGCCCGCCTCGTAGAATTCGGTGGTGAGGTGGGCCAAGGTTTGCCCAATAATCTGACGCATGTGCTCGTGGTCGTCGGCGATCAGGATTTTCATGATTGCAGGGCCAAGCGTATGGCCGGAGAGGGGCAGTTTGGGAATACGAGTCAACACGTAGAATGGCCTACGTAGGAACACGTAGAAGAGAAATCCGAACTCCGAGTGCCGAAGGCCGAAAGAAGGACGAAATCCGAAGTCCGAAGCCCGAACGCGCGCGGCTACAACTGCGCTCGGTGATCGAAGGCGAAGCGGAGAAGGCTGTGGCTGCCGCTCAACTCGAGTGTATGGGAGATGTTTTGGCGGTGCGTCTCGATGGTGCGGATACTGCAGTGCAGGAGTTCCGCGATTTCTTTGCTGGTGCGGTGTTCGGAAGCTAGTTCCAGAACCAACGCTCATCTCGGTCAATCGCGAGTAGTCTTCCGGCAATACCCAGGTCGTGTCAAGTGCGAGGGCGCAGCCATTGCGCCGTGCCTGACGGTTACGGCCGCGGCGAAAACTTGATTACGCGGTCATAGAGCACCTCCGGGAGCGCAGCTCCCACCTTGGTCGCAGGTTCGAGATAGCTGCGAATGCCGATACCCAGGAGGGTGCTGGAATCGAGCGTCAGGCGCGTGCAAGGGGCGGACAACTGCAGGCAGTTTTCGCCCCCACCGCTCCGCGAAAACTTATACGCGAACATCAGATTCGCGGCCGGGTCGCCCGGCGGCAGATAGGGCCTGGCGGTGTCCGGGAATTTGCGGTCGTCGACCGCGCCCACACTCAACTTCGCCGTCTCGGTGGCATAGATATTGATGTTCATGTACGTTGCCTTGCCGGTGGCGACGTGGTTCGGGCCATAGACCACGAGGAACTCGCCGTCGCCCAGCCTGAGCTCGGTGGTCGTGCCCAGTTCGGGCGCGTACCCGGCCTGGACGTAAAAGCAATCCCGGCCGTCCCCATACGGGTTGACGCCCCGCTGGATGTAGTCATAGCCCTCGTACAAGGTTTGGCTGACGGGGATATCAGTGGCAACCATGCCGGGATGGGCTGCGATAATGCCCACGCGGAGTTGTTCCAGCTTGTTCATCAGGTACATCTCGGTGTGGCCGGTTCCGCGGATGCGCAGATCCGGAGCGGGGAACGGATTCGGGTCGGCCGGGGTGCGTGGCGTCACTCGGAAGACCTGGAGCGGCGGATTGTTCATGTAGTCGTCACCGGCCGCCTGGACCTGCCAGATCGCAGCGCGCGGCACAATCCTGAGCTCGTCAGCGGTTTCGCCGTAGCCGAGGTTCAGCATCGACGCAGGGAACACCACCGTATTGATGATCGCTGCGGGATAACCGGAACGCTGCAAGGCGGCACGAACGCGGGCGTCCGTGCCCTGGTCCGGGGTGAAGATCAGCGCCACGGCGGCATTAAAGGGAGTAGGCCCGATGGTCTTGATCGTGGCATTGTTGACGGAGTCTCCCAGTGTGGCGAGTACGTTCGTTCTACCGCTGGGATACACCTTGGAGGCGAGAAAGGGTGTGTAGCTGAAGTATTTTGCGGGGGGAGGCGTCAGCCCGATCACGACGATTGCCTCATTCTGCCGCAACTGGAAGACGGCGTCCAGTTGATCTGTGTCCTGTGCTGATTTCGGGACCCGGAACTGGAGATACGGTTCATTGTTGAAGTACCAAGCGCTGTCCACTCCGGGCGTGTAGTCGCACCACTCAGCCACCAGGTTCCAAACGCCAACCTCGCCGGGGGTCACATAAAATCCGTCGCGATCGAGTGCATTCGTAAACGTCGTCAGGGAGTCAGAGTCCCGTCCCGCTCGTTGAGCGAACGCAGACGGCACCGGCAATAACAACGCGGACATGATCACCGTCAGTAGCATTTTTGCTTTCATACATTTTCTCCTTCTTGTTTGGTTATATTTAGATCTGTCGCTCCTTCTCATTGAGGGTTTGCCTTTTCAGCGTTTTCCCGTCTCCTTAGTTCTTTCCATCACCTCTTTTGAGACCGTAGGCAATTCCATGATCTTCCAGGTTCTTGCCCACGAACTCAATGGCAGCCTCTATCTCTGCCTTGTAATCGTCGCATATTCCCATGCCGCTGAACATGGCGGCTTCGACGATCTCGACGGCTTGCTCGTCAGCAATGGGAAGTGGGCGGCCCAGGAAGCCCGGGAGCACCCCTACAAGCTGTTCGGCCAGCAGTTGCACGGCAACCGGCTCGGATTGGCAGATGGCCTGACCCAAAAAGATCATGTTCCGTCTGTGCTCTTTCTCGGTAGCGATTAGAACGAAGGCGGCGGTCGCGTAGTCGCCGCCAAAGCAGTGCTCCGCGTAATCCGCTGCAAAGGCCTTTACGAGCAGGGGAGGAAAACTCCGGGTGTCATTTCGAGCCGCGGATTCCAGCCTCCGCCCGAGCAGAGGGTCCACCTCTTTCGCCAGCCTGATGTCCACGGCCTCCTCCGTGATCACATGGGCGACCAACAGGGCCTCGTCCGAGCTCATGCCGAGACCGGCGAAGACGTCGCCGAAGGTGCGCTGGGGGTCGGCCGGGTTCGACTGAGCGCTCAGCAGTTGCTTCGCTTTCGTGATGATGTAGCCCTCGTTTTCATAGCCGGGCCTCAGACCGGAGGTATGGGCGACGAAATCGGCTCCCCAGGTCTGATTGTGGCTGAGAAACCCAAAGGCAAGGGCCTTTTCCGTGTCCGTGCTCGCAGCGTTCCAGGTCTTCATGACAGAGTCGGGATCCGCTCCCTGGGTCTGATCCGATATCCAACCCGGGCACAGAGCCGGGTCGAAGACGAAGTTAAAGAGATCCGGCGCGACGCTTCCCCACATCTCGTTCAGATTGTCATAGCCGACGCGCGCACCCAGCCTGTCGGCAATGTAGGCATGGGTGGCCTGGTTCCAGGAAAACGCCACCGCCGGCGTCATAAGAGCCAGGAAGCAAATCAGGATTTTCATGATTGCAGGGCCAAGCGTATGGCCGGAGAGGGGCAGTTTGGGAATACGAGTCAACACGTAGAATGGCCTACGTAGGAACACGTAGAAGAGAAATCCGAACTCCGAGTGCCGAAGGACGAAAGAAGGACGAAATCCGAAGTCCGAACCAGTGTGGTTACAACTGCGCTTTGTGATCGAAGGCGAAGCGGAGCAGGCTGTGGCTGCCGCTCAGCTCCAGTTTACCGGAGATGTTCTGGCGGTGCGTCTCGACGGTGCGGACACTGCATGCCAGCAATTCCGCGATTTCTTTGCTGGTGCGGTCTTCGGCGATCAGTTTGAGAACTTGCCGTTCCGTGGGGGTCAGCGCGGCCAGGCCGAGCTTTTGCTCCTGCAAGGCCTTGCGGTCGGCGTTTCGGCGCAGCAGTGCCCCCGACAGGGCTGGGCTGATGTAACAATCGCCAACGGCCACCTGATGAATAGCCTGGAGCAAATCCGTGACGGCGGTTTCTTTGAGCAGATAGCCTTTGACGCCCAGGTTCAAGGCCTCGTTCAGCAAGGCCTCCTCGGCGTCCATCGTGAGGATGATCAGCGCGACGGGCAGGCGCTGCCGCGACAAGAGCTGGCCGAGCTGGATCCCGCTGCGCTTGGGCATGTGGATGTCCAACACGGCTACCGCCGGGTGAAGTTCCTGGATTAACCGCCAGGCCTGTTCGCCGTCGGCTGCCTCGCCCACCAGGCGCAGTGAGGCGTCGGCGGTGATGATGTCGCACAAGCCCCGGCGGAAGATGGGGTGGTCATCGGCGATCAGAACGGTGATGGGACGTGTTGGGCGCATGGTGGGGGATCGCTAGTACTCTAGCGTGGGCCGGCAGGCCGGGGTGTTTGGAGGGCTGGCAATTCCGAGGCACTACTAGGTTTGTTTGTGGGTGGTTGGTCGCGACTTGAGCAACGGGATTTCGACGGTCAGCCGCGTGCCGCCGCCAGGCTGGGACTGAATGTCAGCCCGTCCGCCCATCATTTTGGCGCGTTCGGCAATCTGGCGCAGGCCGAAGCCCCGCTGGTCCGGTGGCGCGGATTCCAGCCGGCTGAGTTCGAAACCCTGGCCGTTATCCTCCACGACCAGGCGAAGGACGGAGGGTTCTTTCGTGAGGGTGACTTTGGCCTCTGACGCATGGGCATGTTTGAGGACGTTGTTCAGGGATTCCTGGGCGATGCGAAACAGGTTGACCTCGAATTCCGGGAGCAGCAGGCCATCCACGTCCGCCAGATGGATGGCCATTGAAACGCCGGATGCCTGGGCGGCCTTATCGGCGCTGGCTCGGAGGGCTTTGGTGAGCCCCAACTCGTCGAGGAGCCCGGGACGGAGGTTGTGCGCCATGCGCCGGGCCTGCTGGAGGGCTTGTTTGGCGGTTTCGGCAATGTCTTGAAGCCGGGTCGCGGTGGCCGGCGGGTTCTCTTGTTGACTGAGACTCAACTGTGCCTGGCTGGCAATGACCAACAAGTCCTGCCCCAGACCGTCGTGCAATTCGCCCGCCAGGCGCCGGCGTTCGTTCTCCTGCGAAGCGATTAAGCGCCGCGAGAAATTCTCCTGCGCCAGGTGCTCGCGCCGCAGGCGATGCAGGCGCTGTTCATACCACCCGAGCACCAAACCCGCCACGCCAAGCACCATCAGGGCGCGGAACCACCAAGTCATCCACCACGACGGCAGCACGACGAGGCCAAGGCGGACGCCTTCCTGGTTCCACACCGCGTCGTTGTTGCAGGCCGTCACCCGAAACTGGTACTTGCCCGGCGGGATTCCGGTGTAGTAGGCAACGCGGCGGGTCCCGGCCTCGGCCCAGTCGCGGTCAAACGGGTCCAACCGGTAGCGGAACCGCACCTTCTCCGGCGCCACCAGGCTCAGGCCAGTGAAGTGAAACTCGACTCGATGGGTGCGGGGAGGGACGGTGAGCATTGGCGGGCTCGGTCCCGAACTCTGGAGACTTTGGACTTTGGACTTTGGACTTTGGACCTCTCCACCCTTGCCATTCGAAACTGAACTTTGGAGATCATACACTTGATCGTCCATCACGGCCTCTTCGATCACCACCGGCGGTGGGAGCGGGTTGAACGGGAGCTGGTGCGGGTCCACCACCGCAACACCCTTGATGGTAGCGAACCAGAGCTTGCCGTCGTGGGCTTTCCAGCAAGCCGGTTGGCCGCCCTCGGCGCAGCCGATGGTGCCCAGTCCATCCGAAAGACCGAACACGTGCCAAGCCAACGGGCGCCGCCCACCGTCGGCGTAGTCGTTCAGCGCCTGGCGATTGACCCGGATGATGCCGCGGTTCGAGCCCAGCCAAAGGTTGCCCAAGTCATCTTCGAGCAGGCTGCCGATCGAGTTGGATGGCAGGCCGTCCTGAGTGGTAATCGTCACGAACCGGCCCTTCTTAAGGCGGCTCAGCCCTCCATTGAGAGTGCCGATCCAGAGTGTGTTCTCTCCATCCACATAAAGCGAGGAAAGGTGCTTATCCGCCAGACCGTCGCGTTCCGTCCAAGCGGTGAACCGGCCATTCCGCAGGCAGTTCAATCCGCCGCCGTCGGTGCCGATGTAAAGGCCGCCGGACCGGTCTTCCGCCAAGGCCACCACGTTGTCGCACGACAACCCATCCCGGCAGGTATAGCGCGTGAAGTGGCCGCCCTGATACCGCAGGAGGCTATGAGTGCATCCCATCCACATAATGCCTGCATGATCCTCGAACAGCGCCTGCGGCGTCATCAGACGTGATGATCCATCGCCGAGCATATACGGCGTCACTATGCCAGCGTGCAACCGCAATGCCATGGCCCCATAAAGCCCGGTCCAGACCGCGTCCTGGCGATCCGACAGCACGGAATACGCAAGCGGATACGACCCCAGGAGAGCAGGTTCTGTGACCGGCTTAAGCCTCCCGCTTGCCCACTCGTTGAGGCCGCCCCCATTCACGCCGAGCCACATCCGTCCTTGGCGGTCTTGTGTTACTGACGTCACGACATCACTGTTCATCCCGGCCTCCGTGTGATACACGTGGAACACGTGGGCACGGAAGCGATACAATCCGCGCTGGCCCGTGCCGACCCAGAGACTGCCCTCACGATCACGAAACAGGCAGGTGACATGACTGTCCACCAAACCTGTCTCGGAAGTGAACTGCTGCCAAAGGCCGCTGGGTGGAAAACCGCCGGTTTTCCACCGGTAAACCCGGCCCGAGCCGCCGGCCCAGAGATAGCCCTGGCCGTCCTCCCTCAAGAAGGAAATTTCCGCTACGCCCGAAGGAAGGGGGACCAACCGGGTAGAAACTCGCCCCCGTTCCAGCCGGTAAATGCCGCTGCCGCTCCCCAGCCAGTAACCCCCCGACTGGCTTGGGGCCGCACAGGCAACGGCCACGTCAATGCGGTTGCTCTTGCTCCCGGGATCGGCGAGGGGGGCGAAGATCACCGGGAGGGACCGCGTGATTTTGCCGTGCTCTGCCACGAAGGCCGCCCCGCCGCCGCTGCTGGTCAGCAAGCACGGTTCATCGTTTGTCCGCAACTGATCCCGGCGGTCCAGGGGTCGCAGATGGCCGTCTTCGATCCGGCGCAATTCACGTTCGCCGTCAAGCAGGAGCGGTCGATGGTTTGGATCGTGCAACAAGAAGGCCCCCCGCAACGTCGGCAAGGCGTCCTCCCTGGGCACCGCCGTGAACTGCCCCGCAGCCATTCGCACCAGTGCGTCCGCCATTGTCACGATCCAAAGAGCGCCCTGGTCGTCCACCTCCAACTGGGTGATCCCGCTGCTGCCCAGATTGGGAGTGTTGCCCTCATCAAAGACCCTAAAACGCACCCCGTCGAACCGCACCAGGCCATTGAACGTGCCCAGCCACAGGTAGCCATCGGGCGTTTGGGCAATAGAGGTGACGGAAATCTGGGGCAGGCCCTGCTCCAACTGCCAGTTCTCGATGGAGTAATCATCGGTGTTGGTGGAAAGCTCGCCAGCCCAACTCGCCAACGTGCCCCAAAGCAGCCCCAGTCCGGGGCCAATCACGCGCACGACGAAGAGCAGCCAAGAACCCCACCAACCGCTCGTTGTCGTCGCAGTAACCCACATAAGGTCCCGGCCACTTAGAATATGCCCCGGATTTGTCTTGGCAAGCCAATTTGACCAGGCCAGCGTCTCGCCCAGGGCGAGTTCAAAAAGCGGCGAAAAGGGGCGGGGACGGCCTCGTCCCTGCGATTTTCTTCTTAAACCAGCTTTCGGCGGGGACGAGGCCGTCCCAGCCCCGTTCATGAACTCGCCCTGCGTCTCGCCTCCCGAATCTCCGTGGTTGCAAGCGGCACGAGGGTCGAGCAACTCCAAAACCCTGTCGCCTTAATCTTCGCCGAGGCGATGCACGACCAAAAACGCACTCCTCGGTTATCTCATCAAACGCGCTTCGCCCCAAAGCGCAAGGACTTCGCCATCGTCGTGGTGTGGCAGAAAGAACTTCACTTCGGCTTCTGAGCCTGGAAAAGCAAAGGCGCAAACTCCGCCAGGTAACGGCGCCAGACTCTGAAACTATGCTGTCCCGGTGTCTGCACCCAGGTGTGGCGGACGCCGTTGGCGTTGAGCCACTCGCTTAGTCTTAGGTTGCCGGCCAGCAGGCCGTCCTGCTCCCCACAGCCCAGCCACAGCAGACGCAACTGGCGGTTGGCCTTCTCGTTCAGACCCGGGAATAAAGGGTTCATCCCCGAGGTTTGGGCGCTTCCATACTTCTCCTTCCAGTGAACTTGTACTGCGCGGGTACTGCAAGCCCTTTTTGTAGGGGGTGTTTACGCTTGAAACCCTTGATTCTATTGCTGTTTTGAGGTGGTGCCCGCGACAGGACTTGAACCTGTACAGTGTTACCTACTAGAACCTGAATCTAGCGCGTCTGCCAATTCCGCCACGCGGGCAATGTTGATAATCAAGCACTTACAACAGATCCGCTCGTCTCATTTTTTAGGTTGTATCCGGCATTTGTATCCCGTAGATTTCGAATGTGAACGATACACAGGATACTCAGGCTCAGACACTATCCCGGAAACGGGAGGAACACTTGTCCAAAGACGGCCAGTGGCGCTCGTTTCCCAAGGTGCCGCACCTGCTGCAGTACGTCAGCAACGGCAATTATTATGCACGAATCAAAATAAACGGCAAGATCATTCGTGAAAGTCTCAGAACCAGCATTTGGACCACCGCGAAACTCCGGTTGACCGATTTTGTCAAAAAGCACCAGGAAGACCGTGGCACCATCATTTTGCCAACGTTCAGCGAAGCGGTGGAGGTCTTCAAACGCGAATTGGAGGGCGATTCCAGGATTAAACCCCAGAGCAAAGAATACCGGCTTTGGTGTTTGCGGAAGATTCAGAAGTCGTGGCCGGAATTGTGGGATATGCATCTTGACCAAATCACGGAACAAGCCTGCAAGGAGTGGGCCACGAAACTGCAAAAGGAAATCGCCTGCCACTACTACAACAACACAATTGGAACGTTGAAACAAGTGATCCAAGCGGGCATCAAGGAGCACCGGGAAAACAAGGGATCGACGCTAGAAAACCCGGCGATCGGGTTGAGAAGGACCAAGGTTAAACAGAAACATCTGCAGCTCCCGGAGCCATCACAATTTCGCCAACTCCTGGAGAACCTCAGAAAAGGGAGCGGAGGTTGGGGTCCTCGTATCGGCGACTTAATCGAATTCCTCGCCTATAGTGGGCTTCGCATTGCATCCGAAGCGATTTGGGTGACCTGGAAAGATATTGATTGGCAGCGCAAGGAGATCATCGTCCGTGGCAGCCCGGACACGGGGACCAAGAATAGCGAGATCCGTAGGGTGCCGATTATCGCTGACATGGAACAACTGCTAATACGGCTTCAGGATGAAAGTCCAAGCGACGCGACGATTCTCAAGGTGATTCGTTGTAACGAAGCTCTTAAGCGCGCCTGCGAAGAGCTTGGAATTCCACGCCTCACGCACCATGACTTCCGCCATTTGTTCGCGACCAGGTGTATCGAATCTGGCGTGGATATTCCAACAGTCTCGCGCTGGCTCGGGCATAAAGACGGCGGTGCGCTGGCCATGAAAACCTACGGGCACCTTCGCAACGAGCAAAGCCAGCAGATGGCCCAGAAGGTCAAATTCTGACCCCTGTTGCACATCGGCTGGGCATAAAGACGGCGGCGCTTTGGCCATGAAGGTTTATGGGCACCTGCGGGATCAGCACTCCGTAGCAATGGCGCAGAAGGTGAGGTTCTCGAAGGCGCAGGAGGCTCAAAACGGGTCAAACACCCCAGCCGCGAACACCACCTCCAACTCCGACAGCTCCTAGAATCGCTTATAGGCGGTCCTGATCGACGGGGGGTGGTGTTGGTGCCCCCCAAACGGGCGGCAACTCAGGCACTCCACGGGCCACAAACGCTGCTACCCGGACCAGAGAGCCCCCGAGTGACCATAAAAAGGAGGCCAGCGATCGTCTTCATTGAAAATTAAGTCGCGTCAGACGGGCGGTGATGCCGGCGGCGCGCTGGCCATGAAGGTTCATGGGCATCTGCGTGCCCAGCGCTCGGTGGCGATGGCGCAGAAGGTGACGTTCTCGAAGCCGCAGCCCGAAAACGTTGTTCAGATTCCAAAGCCGGAGCCCGGTCTCGCTAATTGAATTCAGCCAGCGACCGGCCTTTTGCCTTTTGCATCAGACCGAGCGAATCGATTTTGGCATATCGACAAACTCCTCTGTCAATTCAGAGAATATTGTTGGATATTCTTCGGACTTTCCGTGGCCTTGAGCGTTGAATTGCACATTCTGATCAGGATCTTCGTTGGATTCAGATTAGAGGTAAGCAACTTCGCCTCTGGCCGCTCGTGAACGAAACCGTAAGCGCCAGCAGAATCCTGCAGCCTGCGTTTTGGCATTGAGAGTTTGCCTGACACGCGCAAGCCATCAGTCCAATCACTCAACAGAGTTCTCAGTAGAAATAATTCCTTCCCATTAGAAGATGATCCACAACACAATATCCCGAGGGCATTAAGGAGCATATTTAGCTCTTTGACTTTCTTATCTCTGTGTAGTTTAAGCCACTTCCAAAATTCCTTGTCGGACATTTCGGGCTTGACTTTCGGCTTCAAAATCTTGACAAACGACTTCCTGAGTTTGCTCAGGGCCGTGCGCTCATAGTTGGACATATTGCCGACTCCAACCCCCAATATGTCGGCGTAAACTTTTTGCTCCCCAGGGTGGAGGAAAGACTCGATCCTGATGCGATTCTTTTCGTCCAGTTGACCCATCGCCTCCGTGAGGCATTCCGCGAGGACTTTGTAAGGGATCACACTGGAGGCGGGCAGCTTGGGCTCCACCGTGAGCAGTTCGTCCAATCCCTCCTCGTAAGGGACTTCCCTTCTGTGCCTCCTCCGGTGTTTCCGGACGTTATTTTTCGCTGTCGTCCGCAAATACCCTCGCAATTTGGCGGGTGTCTCTATGATAGCGCTGTCCCGGTTCTCCCACGTTATGGAAATCGCGTCTCGAACCGCAGGATCTACCTCATCGTCGGTCACGCCATCCAATTCACTCCAAATGGCGCTCGTTCCGGCTTCGACAAGCTCAGGATCGCACACTAGCCAGGCTTCGTCGGTGCCGCGCTTCAAACCGTCAAAATGGGTTTCGATTAGTCCCACATTCCGTTTCTACACCCGTGAACGCGGTAAATCAAGCGGCGAGGCGAGAACTTTCCAAAAATATATTTTAAGAAATTCGTGGGAACAGAGTTAAGAGAAAGGCCTTCAAGTGCTATTTGGCCTGGGCCACGAGTGCTCACTGGCCGCTCTCAACACCCAGCTCCCCTTCACCGGCCCGATCAAGCCGGCACGGACCGATGGAGGCTGGCGATTCGGAACACGGTCATGCTACACGTTGTCTCCCTGCTCGGCGAAATGAGACGCCAGGCGCAACCCGCTGCTCCTTGGATACGTCAGCTCATGAATCACCGGGGGCTGTTGCTCCAAATCACGGCTGCAAGGGTCCTCTGGCAGATCAACGGTGAAACGAACGGCATTTCCCAAACGTATGTTGAGGCATTGCAGAAATCTCGCTACTCCTATATCAGGGTTCTGGCGGCGGATTATTTGGCAGAGTTTTGTGCCGACCAACGTGTGACCGTTCCGGAGTTCGAAGCAGCAATTCAGAGCGCCAGCCAGGACTCGTATGTCCGATTCTACGCGGCTCGAACGTTGTGGGAGGTGAATGGCCGGACGAACGACATTGTGCCCATCCTTACATCAGGGCTTAAAGATCACTATACTTACTACCACAACAATGAGATCCGGCAGCTCGCTGCTGAGACATTGGGGGAGATGAGGTCTGGTGCGCGATCTGCTGTGCCTGATTTGGTAACCGCACTGCCGGATCCACAGCCTGCAGTCCGCGCCGCAGTCACAAACGCCCTAAAACAAATCGACCCTGAAGCCGCTGCCAAATTCGGTGTGAAATGATTGAAATTCCCTTGCGTAGATCAAGAATCCTGATATGAATCAAGCACCCTGGAGTGGCCGGTTTTCAACCGCCCGGTGACAAGCAAACCAAAGGGAGTGGCGAACCAGGTAATCCGACGTTCCCTTCCGCCTTTCAGGAGCCAGCCAATAATCTCGACGGGGAAGGTTGACGAGACCGCTTGACAGGAATCGAGCCAGGTAGCAAAGGAGCACGACGAACAACGGGAAAGCGAAACCGAAAACCAGCATGAACCTCTGGTTGGCAGGACGGCTCATCCATCCATTGGGCTCACCACTACCATTAAAATGAGTCGCAACATGGTCAGGCAATTGGGAAGCAGACCAGGCCCAACAGCCCAGGAAACACTGGTAAAGAACCGCGACGAGCAACACAGCCAATGGAATGAGGCGTTTTTTCCCCATGCCTTCAGCATGGCCGATTCGCGGCGAAAAGCGAGCGTTGTCCATAAAGCTTAAGCAGCGAGGTAAGACGAGCCGGGGCCGAGCGCGAGCCTTAGCTCGCGGCCCCAGCGGTCGAAGGTTCGTTGGACTTGGATTTGATCTTCTTGTTTTTGTCCTCCTTGCCGGCAATGGCGGCGTGGTCTTTGAGCCGATAACTCCTTCCGGTAATGGCAATGGTCTGGGCGTGGTGCAGGAAACGGTCCAGGATCGCGCCAGCGGTGGGCACGTCGCCCAAAAGTTTGCCCCACTCCTCCAGTGGCCGGTTGCTGGTCATGATGGTGGACCGGTTTTCATACCGGCGCATGATCACTTCAAAAAGATGCTCACCGGAGTTCTTGGGCAACTGCTTCAGGCCAAAATCGTCAATTATTAAAAGCTCCGGGTTGAGGTAACGGCGCAGGGTTCGGTCCTGCTGGCTGAAGGCTTCGTCTTTCATGAAGTCGCGCACCAGGTCGAAGATGGAGCGGTAGAGCACCTGAAAGTTCATTTTGATGGCTTCATATCCCACCGCTTGAGCCAAGTGGGTCTTGCCGACACCTGGCGGACCGAGGAAAAGGACATCCTTGGCCTGCCGGATGAAGTTGCCGGTGGCCAGATCATAAATGTCTTTGCGGTGGATGGCCGGATTGAAGCTCCAATCGAAGTCCTCCAGCGTTTTCAAGCCGCGGAAATCAGCGGCCTTGGTGCGGCGTTCAATCAGACGTTGTTGGCGGACATTGATTTCGTCCTGACAGATCAGTTCCAGGAACTCGGCATGGCCGAGCCGGTTGGCCACTGCTTCTTGCAGGCGCACGTCCAGGGTTTGCATCAGACCGGAAAGGCGGAGTTGTTTCAGGGTGCTTTCAAGTGTGCTCATAGACAGTTTTGGGTTGAGGGTTAAAACAATCCGGCGTCAGTGCCTCATAAGCATCCAACGACCGGATCAAGGGGTGAGTTTCGAGGAAATCCAGTTGCGGCGATGGCCCGGCGCGATCCAGCAGCAGGCGCAAATCCCGTAAACGCCAAGTGCCGTGATGCAGAGCCTTCTCCGCAGCGGCTTCCAGCGCGGCCACAGGGTGTTTGCCGGCCAGGGCCAACAGGCCATGCAATACTCGGGTGCCGATGGGCCCGCGTTGTTGAATCATCGCTTCGGCCCAAGTCCCGGTCTGTTTGCCAATCAGCCGGGCTCGATCCAAAAGGTAATCCAGATTGCGTTGAATGACGCGCCGACACGGTGAATGCTGGTGGAGCGGGTCGATGGTGAATTTACCGGGTTCGGCATGGGCGTGAAGGGCGATTTGTTCCCGGCGCTGGTTGAAGACACGGACAAATTTGGACTCCCAGCGCACCCAGACCAGCCGTCCAACATACTCCGGGGGCACCGAGTAATAAGCCCGCTGGACCTCAACGTAACCGTCCCGGTGGACACTGCGCGGCGCTTCTTCAAAAACCGGGAACAAGCTGGCGGGCAACGGCAACAGTTTGGCTCGCTCCACCTCGTTGAACACTTTGATGACCTGCTGCCGGGTCGTGCCGTGAATGCGCGTGTCGGCCACCGTGCGCTCCCATTCCGCCAAGAACAAATTTTGCTCGGCCAAACTTGTGAACATACGCCCCTTGAGCGCGTTGTTTTGGCTATACTTGACACCGGCCTCAATTTTTCCTTTGTGACGGGGCATGGCTGGCCTTGTTGGGAGGACCACGGTGCCATAGTGCCGGCAAAACTCCTCCATCTTCGGATTGATTTCGGGGTCATACCAATCTGCCCGCGTGACTGCTGCCCGAAGATTATCGATGACCAAAGTTCTGGCGACCCCGCCGTAATGCCTGAACCCATTTTCTGTACACCGAATGAAGCTTTCGGTCGTCTGCCGCCACACCACTTCGCTATAGCCTTTCCGCGAATGGCTCAACACCACCCGGAACAGATGCGGTCGTTTTCGCTTGCCGTTCACCATGACCCAAGCGCCCTGTCCAAAATCGATCTGCGCCTCGGCTCCCGGCTCGACTTCCATCCGCACAAAGGGCACCGGCTGCGTCTGAGTCCACCGCCGCACGAAGCGCTTCACCGCATCGTAACTGCCGGCAAATTGACGTTCGGTGACAAGGTCCTGGTAAAGACGTTGGGCTGACAAACCCGCCTGGCATCCCTGCTCAATGAACTCTCGCCAAGGTTCACATTGGCTGCGGGAAAGCGGAAGAATGCCGGCGGGCACTTTGGCCGGGTTTGGCTCCGCTTCTCCATTCGAGCCGGGGGGCACTTTGGCCGGTTTTGAAACGGCCAGTCGCAGATGTCGGCCCACCGTCTCCCGGTGGAGGTCCAGTTCACGCGCAATCCGCCGGTTCGACCAGCCCTGCGCCGACAAAGTCAATATCGAGTGTTGCAAGCTCACGTTGAGTTCATTCATTGCGCTCAAGAGCAGCCTTCGCTGCCCAATACGCAATGCGTCCCTCAAAGTGGCCTAGTTTGAAGTGCCCATCCCTGGCCGGTTTTCACTGCCCGCTGACAGTTTGCTTGCCTTGCGGTCTGCTTTGTGATCGGGATTCAGTATTCCATTGTCCAGGCCAACAGACTGACCCCGCCACACCTCTCCACTCCGATACTTCTGAGCGTGGCTAGTTCATTTCTGGCAGGCACCGCGGTTTGGGTGGTGGTCCTGTTCCGGCATTTTCGACGTGCCGTCTGATTCCCCATTTGCTTTCGCCATTGGAAAGCAAAAGCCGCAACACCCCTTCACAGAGCATTGCGCCTCAATCCAACCCAAAGAATTACAACCTGCTCTTCCCTGCAGCCTTCACCTTGGCCCATCTTGCTTTGGCCGCAGCAGAAAGCGCAGCTCTCCCGGCAGCACTGAACTTCCTTTTGGGCTTCTGAGCCGCTTTGCCGGGCTTTGTTTCCTTAATCTTCGCCCACCTCGCCTCACGGGCCTTTGCCAACGCCTTTAGCTTTGCCTCGCTCAACTGCTTCCTCTTGGGTTTCTGTGGAGGTTCAGCTTCAGGCGCTGTCCCTTTGATCTTCGCCCATCTTGCCTTTTGAGCCGCTCGCATCTTGGCCCTGGCGGCTGCACTGAACTTGTACTTCCTGGGGGCTTCAGTCGTGGCGGTTTCAGCAGGACCTGAAGCGCCCAGGAGTTCAGTCAGTTCATTTTGCAGGGCATCAATTCTTTCCTTGATGTCGGCTGCTTTACGGAGTTGTGTTGGTGTTGCGTTAATCATAGTGTGCAGAATTTGCAGAGATTTGGAGTGGAGGTCAAGCCCCAGAAGTAAATGTCAGGGAATTTCCTGACAGCGCATGTGTACTTTTCCCGACTAGCCGAACCGGAGAATTTTGGCACAATGGTCGCCGCTCGAAAGCACCTTGTTCTTTGGGAATCAGAATCAGTAAGCAGAATTTACCCTGCCCTTTTCGTGATCAGGACTCCGACCGTGAACCGTAAGTTGAACGATTGAGGGACCAAAAGCTGTGGTTGTGGCCGCCACGCCTATAATGGAAGTCGAAAGCAACCCCGCAGGTCCACATGTTGCAACCAGGTTCGGAAGAGCAGTCACACACGATAATGGCGGGGTTTTTTGTTTTCCAGACAACAAGACTTTCGCTCAAGGCCTGGCCCAACCATCATCACAGCCTTGGCGCGCATTCTAAGACCGCGATAGATGACCTTTGGCCTCTGCAATTGGGACCAAGCAAGGCGTTTTCTGCTCAAGCTGAGGAAAAGTGAACAAGCCTGGATGAGTAAGAATTCTTCGATGGCTACTTTATTCCGAGCCCTGAAAGAGTGAGTTTCCTTATGTTTTTACTGTGTTGCCGCACAGCACTTCGTCTTGCTTTTCCCGTGGCACACCAACTGCTCAAGGGCGTCGGGTGAAAACCACTGAAAACTTGGTCCTGACTAAAGCGAAGGCCGTCGACGCCATGACCCGTTCCTCTGCAAACGGTTCCAGCCGGCGTGTTTTGCGTGTGTGGCTTGTGGACCACAACGCCGCCCTGCGCGGACTCTTCGCCCAGTTGTTAACCAAACAACCCGGCATTCAGTGTCGGCGCCAATTTGAATCAGCCGAAGAGGTTTTGGCTGCACTGGCCGAGGAGCGACCGCCGGACATGATTCTCATGGACGTTAATCTTGGTGGCCAAAGCGGCTTGTTGGCGATTCGGCCCATCAAGAAACTGGCCCCGTCGGTCAAGGTGCTGATGTTGACCATGTTCAGCAACAGCCACTACGAGGCGGAAGCCTTCCGGTCGGGTGCCAGCGGTTTCCTGCTTAAGAGCTATGGGCTTGATGACATCGCAAAGCTCATTTGCGAGGCTTATCGCAACCCCGGCTCGCCGGGCTTGTTCCCCAATATGGCCCGATACAAGGAAGTGGGGTTGGGTTTCAAGCAAACCGGCGCCCGTGGTTTAAGCAGGCGTTTCAGCTTGGTCGACGCGTTCCAGCAACTGTGCGGTGGTCCACGGGGGCAGACGGCGAGTTGAGTTAGATTTGGGTTGGCAGGGGGCCGCGGCGTGTTTCTTGGGGTTCGCGCCGTGGCCCTTTGTCTTTCCTGACGAGGGAGCCGATTTTTCTCTAGCGCAGGTTGTCCATCTAAGGAAGTCGACCGTCACGCCACCCGGGTAATCAGGATCTATGTGCCTTTGTCTTCGGGCAGGTCCATTTCAGTCAGGTTCCACCTTGTGTCGAGTGGCTTCATCCTTCGTTGGATCTACCGTTGAGTTTAAGGCACACACGCAGGAACTCGGAAAGATGAGCTAAGGTCTATTTCTGGATCGAATCGACTTTGTCAGTCAGCAAACTAGCCCCTTTGAGCATCCGGCAAAAGGCTTTCTTGCTGGTTCGCTGATGTGTCCCTTCGCTGCTCTTGAGGCTCTTGAGGGACTTGTAGCCGACCTCCAACCGTTCGAGATGCACGATGCGGACATATTCCTCGCCGCATTTCCAGATCTGCCCCTGTTGTAGTTTCATGCGCCCACGGTAGTTCTGAAGAAAGCGGGAGGCTAGCGTTAAATGTGGGGGTGATCATTGACATGCCATCAACCGAAGAAGGCTGATCCCCCATTGCTACTCGCCATTCTTCCCCAAACACATCCACCACCCATCGTACATCGGTCCCCTTCCTGCTGGCATTAGGATGACGCTGCAAGGCATTTATCCAATCATCCTGTCCTGTAACGGAAAGCCTCGAATTCATCTTGATTCTGATACCGATGCCTGGTTGAGAAGGCTGGTCGTGCTGTCTCTGAAAACGCCTGACCATGAGCAGCACTTCGGTAAAATGGCTGAGCTGATCCTGAAGAACGAAGCATCTGGCATCCTGAATTGGTTGCTGGAAGGACGTGCGAAGCTGGCCAAAGATAAGCTGCAACTGACCCAGACGCCGGAGCAGAAAGAGAGAGCTGCCACCTTATTGCTTGCGTCCGATAGTCCAAGTGCCTTCGTCCGGTCTTGTTTGGTGAAAAAGAAAGATGCTGAGTTGGGAGTGGTCGACCTGTATGGCCAATATCAAGAATGGTGCCGTTTAAATCATGTCAGGCCATTTGCATCGAGGCCTTTCACCTCAACGGCCAAGGAGGAGATTGAAATTGGGCTGGGGATGAAATTGAGACATGATTTGGCTTCTGGGAATGGAAAGGCAAAGAGAGGGTGGAAAGGATTGGCGCTGGTGGAGAAGGCTGATTGTGGGAACCTGAAAAACGAGTCCTGTAAGTCCGCCCCTGAAGTCAATGATCCAGAAGCACACCCATTTGATCGTTAGGCCTGCAAACCACCTTCGAGCATTACACCTCACGGCGAGCGGATGCATTTTCAAGGCAATGGCTGGCTCAATCGGTAAAACTGCTGTTTGCCGGAGATTGTATTGATAACTACGTTGTCCCCGCCGATGACGACCGGTGGCGGGGAATTGGTTGTCCAGACCGCCGATGAACCAAGGTTCGTGGTGGATTGCAGAGTATACCGGGCGTAACTGAACCCGGCGTAGTTGGTTGGCCACGTCAAAATAACGTATGGTTCGGAGGGAATGATGGTCAGTTGCGGCGGGAACGAAAGACTGAACACTGTGCCATTGCCCGAACTACCGCCATAAGTCGCCGTCCCATACAGGGTGTTGCCTGATAGAATCAAGCCTATTGGCGCAGCCCCGTCGCTGTTGGTACCATTTGGGAAAAAAGGACCGGAGAATGCCGTGAAACTATACAGGTTCGTAAAGCCCGTGCCATCGGTGTTGACCGTGAACACCGTGCCAGCGAAATTCGTGCTGCCATCCGCCATCCCATACAGTGCGTTGCCTGACAAAACCAATCCGGCTAGCAGACCACCTCCGTCGCTGCCGCCAGTGAAACTATGCAGGTTCGTAAGGCCCGTGCCATCGGTGTTGACCTTGAACACCGTGCCAACACCCCAACTGCCGCCTTCCATCGTCGTCCCATACAGAGTGTTGCCCGATAGAATCAATCCAGCATATGGACTATCTCCGTCGCCGGGATAACCGGGGAAGGTATGCCAGTTAGTAAAACCCGTCCCATCGGTGTTGACGGCGAACACCGTGCCTGAGCCCGAGGGGCCGTAGTATTCTGCCGTCCCATACAAGATGTTGGACGATAAAATCAGTCCGGCATGGGGATGACCTCCATCCGTGTTGGTAAATTGTCCTGAAGAATCATCAAAGCCTATTGCCGTGAAACTATGCAGGTTCGTAAAGCCTGTGCCATCGGTGTTGACCTTGAACACCGTGCCAACACCCCAACTGCCTCCATAAGGCGTCGTCCCATACAGGGTTTTGCCCGATAAAGTCATTCCAGCCCACGGATTCGCTCCGTCGCTGTTAGTATAGAAAGGACGAGACGTTGCCGTGAAACTATGCAGGGTCGTGAAGGTCTGTGCCGTCATCGGACCAGCCAACATCAAGACGAGGGCGGCTATCAATGCGGGCAATGGGGAGAGATGATTGATGCATGTTTTCAATCGGTCAACTCCCTTGTTGACAGCAATTTCTTGAGTTTGGAAAGTGCCGTCGGTGGTAATCCCGAATATGGACTTTGTTGTTTTCATAGGCATTTCCTTTGTGCCCGAGAGCAACAAGTCCATATCCACCCCGGCAAGCCCAAGCCCACCGGGTTTGGACCGCCGCACCCGGCAGCAATTAATGGACCTCAAATAACAACTACCGTTTTCCACCTTTTCTTATGGGGGCGCAAGGAAAATCGAGCAGAAATTTAATCGCTCAAGAACACGGCGGTTTCTCGTGGTTTTGGCTCTTCGGGAACACCGCCGCCTTTTGGGTGAGGCAATTCGTGCCGCACGCAAAGAGGATGGATTCAGTCAGGAGCAGTTGGCCAAGAAAGCCGACCCCCACCCACCAAATCACACTGTTTGCTGGGATAATACCCAGGTGACGATTTAGCCCTCCAGGCAAGATCCCCACCCGCCCTCACCCTTTTTGAAGGTGCTGAGGGTTTTCCACGTACACAACCCATTCATCCCCAAATACTTATGTCCCCTCAAGCAGGTTTCTTATTGCAAGATCAAGTTCTCCCCCGTCTCAAATCCGCCATCCCAATTGCAGTTTCCTTCATCGGTTCAGAGGATGCCCAAGAGCTGGTTCAGGACGGCACCTTGATCGCAGCCCAGATGATCCACAACGCAGAACAAGCAGGAAAGAAGGTCGTCAAAACTCCTGGTGCTCTCCGTGGTGCCAGGAAGATCAAAACCATCAGCGCAGGAAACGTGGCCTTCTACACGCTCCAGAAGTTGAAGTGCGGCAGGAGGTCCTCAGGTTCAAGCGTGGTCGATGTTTACGGTTCAGCAACACGAATCAACGGGGCCACCAGATTGACTTCCCTGGATGAAGCTGCGCCGGTGACGGGGCTTGATGACGTTGGCGAACCTTTGGTGCTTCACGACTTGCTTTCTCGTGATGAAGAAGACCCAGGAACGAAAGCCGCCAGGAAGATGGACTGGGATTCGTTCATGGCTGGATTGTCAGAAAGGGACAAGGCCATCATCCAGTTCATCGTCGAAGGAAAACCACTGGCATCACTAGCACGCAGACGCCGCTTGAACAACTCGACCATTCTGTATCACAAAAACCGGTTGGCCTTGAAGATCCAGGACTTCATGGGCAGCGACATCCTCATCCAAATTCGCCGCAAGCCAAACTGGAAGGATAGCCTTGATGCCTCCCGTGAACGTTTGGCCTGTCGAGATCAGCGCAGGCACCTGTAATCGGCGACCACAACCCCCCTGCACCTGCCTCTTCTCCTGCGGCTGTCAAAGGCTGTGGGAGAAGTGGTGGGTGTGGGGGGATTGGAAGGCGGTGCAAACCTCGTTCTTAGCTGGGAGCAGGGGCACTCCGACCTCGCCTGCTTCTGTCCTTTGGTGGTCAAAAGCCATCAGGGGCAACTACGGCGCCAACTGGTATGGCCTCTGGAGAGATGAAGTTCAAGAGGATGGGCTGGCACCATCTGCGCCGCCGCGAGACTTCTGGCCGTCCCACACTATTTTATTCGTTACCGGCTGGGCAGAAAGAAGCGCAAGCGAAGGGGGGATTAGGACCATTTCCAATTTCCTGCGCCGGGGAGGACCAGGGCTTGGAACTGGCTCCAAGGTTCTTCTGGGAACGGGGGCTGAAGTTCTCCTAAGGATCTGCCGTAGTGACTGAATTGCAGGCACTTAGCCACGCTGACCCTAAGCTGGCATGGTCATTGCGAGGGAGACGTAACAGCGAGACGGCGTGAGAACTGTTGGCGCTCGGCATTTCGTTCGGCGTGACCGTGCTCGCCATAACACCGCGGCCTCACCCAGGCCAAGCACCAAATAGTTGGCCGAAGTCCTAAACAACCAAAGAAAGCCATAGCACCATGAAAGCATGTTCTTGTTTGGGCCCCTCCCTGGCCCGTAATCATCATCGGCGCCAGTTCCGGTCTGGCCCAAGTTCCGTCCCCTATCAAACCGATCCCCTGCCCATCGCCACCCAACCCGGCGCCGGGAGTGTTGACCAGTGTGGAATTCCGCTCAGTGGAATGCATGTGGTGTTAAGACATGCTGGAATTGCTCTCTATTATGCGGGTCGCAAGCACTGGGCTGGTAATCCCGACTCCGCTCTGGATTTGGAAACCATTGAGCGTGCAACTGAGTTGAGCCGCGACGAGCCTTTCGGAGAGATGGACATCGTGGTGACTCACGACGACCTCTGCTGCGAACTCGTCCTTCCGCTCCGAGGCAAAAGGGAAGCCACTGACGAACAGCAGGATTTGGCGGAGGATTAGTCCAATGGCAATCTTACTAATCTCCTGGGCTTGTGCTTCCACGGCCTTTTGCATGGCGCTTTTGAGGGTCGCCGCGCGCCAGGCCCCGCGCCCGGGCGCTCATCATTTGCCCTTTACGGCATTGAGATCGATGTTTGAGGATCCAGTCTGTCATTGCTAGTTCAAGCCCAATGACATGGCCGGCTTTTTCGGACTCGATCCATTTGTGTTTCAAGACTTTCTCGCGTTCGGCCTGAAATTGCTTGTAAAGCAAAGACTACTTGAGCAAATCGATGTCCGAGATCCTCTCTTTTGTTTCCTCAGACATAACCGCAAGTAAAAGGTGCTCGCCCCCAAACTACTGGAATGAAGAGTGACGGACATGCGGCCAGAGGAGCACAGCCCTGCTCGCGGACCATTTCTGCTGACGCCGGGTTCACCCTCATCGAGTTGTTGTTGGTGATCGCGATTATCGCCATCCTCGCGAGCTTACTTCTCCCTGTCCTTATCCGAGCGAAGGAAGGCGGCCGGGCTACCGTATGCCGCAACAACCTCCACCAAATTGGCATTGCCGGGAATTTGTATGCCGACGACAACAATGATACCTTCTTCTGCCTCCAGGGAGGCTCCGTAGTCTATGGCGCACAGTGGACGATGGGGCCGGACTCGACCACCTTGCGCGCGCCCACGGATTTTGATGCGTATTGGGCTCTGGGATATTACCAATACTTCAGCGGTAATCAGAAGCTTTTTGGTTGCCCGGATGGAAAGCTCGTGGATGAGTTCCGGGATTTAGGCTACAATTATCCCGACAGTTATTGGGCCAACTCGACCTATGGGATGTGCCAATATTTGACGACGCCCTACAATGGCATCGGCACTCAGTACGGCGCCGGCACTCAGGGACCTTTGAAGCGGACCGCCTATTTGAGCCCCGCGACCACGATCTTCTGCCAGGATTCGTTTGAACAATTGATGGAAGGTCCGGATGATTCGCTGGGTTTGTTTCCGGGAAACTCCCAGATTCTAGCTAAATGGAAACCTGGGTCGGCTTATGCCGCATTCTATCCAGGGGCTGACCTGACGATGGGATGGTGGCGGCACGACCGGGGATGTATAACCCTGTGGACATCAGGGAATGTCAGCCGGATACGCTACACTCCCCAAGGCGTGGACTATCGATGGTACACCGGCGAGCGCCCGGACACGGGGCCGTAATAAAGGTCAGGTTCGTGGATTCGTTGGTTATGACAGAAACAGGACCAAGATCACGTTTGGCTGGGGATTGGGCTTTGCCGGTCACGATCTCGATTCATCCCTCATTGCCTGGCCAATCATACAGCAACCCCTCCACCAACCAGCCTCGATGCCCGCGATTTCGATAATAACGGGCACGCAATCTGGAAAACCCCCGGAAATGCCCCACAACCGATCGATCTCTCTTTCCCGGTGCTTGATTACCTCCTTGCCCAGAAAACACGTCCTGGGCCTGTTTGTGATCGAAATGCTGTACCGCCATGAACCGCCTTTAACGTTAACGCTGCCCAATGCTCTCTCCCCCCAAGCCTGCCAATCAACCACGCAACCGGAACCAAGCATCTACGAATCTGAGCCAAAACGAGGAAACATGCTGGAATTCAACAACTTCCGCATGGTGAACGTGATGGAACTGGTCTCAAAGTCTCAGAAGTCTCAAAGGTCTCAGAGGTTTCAAGGTCCCATGTTCGTTGTTGATGTTCACTGGTAAGTTCATTGTTCGTGTTGATTGTTGATGTTCACTCCTCACGTTCACTCTTTGGTTTCATGTTCACATTGATCCCAAGGTTGATCCGAAGGTTTCAAGGTATCATCTTCTCCAACATCCAAGGTGACAATGGTTCGAAGGCTACCACGGAAGAATGTGAAGGTCAAGATGATGGATGGATGAATGGGTGAATTCTTGGGGGTTGGCGAGGATCTGGAGCATTTTCGGTAAAATGTTCCGTGGCAGGTTGGGTTCTCGGTTAATCCATTGACCGCTTTGGGTTTTTAGAAGGAGTGGAGCGGTTCAGGAGACTGAGCCGCTGCTTTTTATTGCCTGGAGAAGATCGGCGTTCCAAGACGACGCACAACCAACTCATTCAAAGACAATCGGCCCGGCTTTGACTCTTTAACCTGATCGGCCATTCGCAGTACCCGCCGCACCTCCGATTCCAGTTTCTCACTTTCGAAAGGCAACCGCACCACGCATCCCACACCGGCCTCCACCAATGACCATTCGTCTGGGAAGATCGACACCGCGATCACCGGCGTATCGCATCGGCCGCGGATTGCGCGGATGGCCCGCACCGCCTCGTCTGCGGAGACCCAAGACTTGCGCAAGCTCGGTGGTGGCAGGAGATTATCCGCGGCCACAATAACCAGTTGGTAAGCACCGGAAGAGGCCAGTCTAACCAATTCATCCGCCCGCCCAATCCGGGTGGTCTCCACAACGGCTTGATCAAAACAGACATCCAGCACCAAAGATTCAATGCGATTGCTTAGCGCTGGTATCGAATTCGCGACCAGCAGATGCACGTTGTGCATTTGCTTCGTTCCCGTACGATAGCAAAAGCGGTGCCATTCTCAAAAATAAGAAGAGCGATCTGGGCACCCAGGAGATAGGGTTTCAGCTTCATTCCCTCGCTGCCGCCTTGAATTCAGCCCAAGCCCTCCCCTGAATCCATCCTCGCGCTGGTATAATCCCTTGAGCAACAACGACAAACCGGCTCAGGAGGCCGAGGAATCCTGAAAACGGAACCAATTTGGTGCGGTGTGGCGAAGCCATTGGCACCGCTTATTCCAGCTACCAATCGTCCCTTGGAACCGAATTCCCCATCCACACGTCCGACTTTGCGTTTGTCGCGTCTATTTACCACCACAGGTAACTTGGATCCGGGGCAGGGGAAATTGTCATCAGGCTCATGCCGCTGGGGAAATGATAGGCCCCGCCATGGCCGTCGGCATATAGCATCACGGATACGCTTTGCCCGCGATAATTATGCCAGACGCTTTTCGAGTCGGTATTCAATCGGTTGGCATGCCACACCCAATCTCCCTGGATAATCTTGGTTGCGACATTCCCGAGGATCGTGGTTGTCCGCATCGGTGTACGGCCTGGGTCTGCAGCAATGGGCGCCGCCGCCGTGACGCCGCGGGTCCGAAAGTAATAGCGCTTGGAGCTATCTCCAGGGTCAATCGGGTCGGGAGATATGTAATCCGACCATGCCACTAGGTAGCTGTTGCCGTAGCCGGCGAAGCAATTGGAGACTGCGGGATTATCCGAGTCGCCCTTGTCGGCGGGGCAACTGAAGATTTTCAGGTTGTTGTTCACGTACTGGTTCAAGGGGCGGTTGGTCGCTGCGACGAAGAACCAAAATTCGCCGTTCTGGCCGCCCACCGAAGCCCAATCGGGATGGCGGGGATAGGTTTCCTGATAATCGGCCGCATACATTGCGTAAGCCAAGCCGATCTGCTTTTGGTTGTTGAGGCACTGCGTCCGGAGGCTCATGGCTTTGGCGCGCGACAGCGCCGGGAGCAGGAGGGCAGCCAGAATCCCGATAATGGCGATCACCACCAGCAGCTCGATCAACGTAAACGCGCACGATTCTTCTCCTCGCGCCTTCATAATAGTGCCCGGACAAAACGCTACTCTAACTGGTTCAGACGGTCAATGGCTATTGTCTAAACATGGCAGCCGATTCGATTCTCGGTTCTGGCAGAACTCCAGCACCCCAACGGTCCAGCTCTTGTTCGTGTAATGACCTTACTGGTCGTCACGGCAAAGGGTTGCGTGACTTTCGAGTGGTCACATGATTGCTCAAAGCCCCGTGTGGATGCTTATGGTGGTGGGGCAGCCTTCATCACCGCCAAGGAAATCAAATCCATGAGCACGGCGGCCTGGTTAAACGAACAGATCGCCTGAGCACAATTGCCTGCTGGTTGCATAACACCAGCAAACCTGGGGATGGGGACTGGGTCGGGCTGTCAAAGGCTCGGCCTGGTTCCTGTCCCCATTCCCTCCGTTTAACCTGAGGACTTGGGGCGCTTAGCTAATTGATCCCTGCCTCTTCGCACCCAGTTCAGGCTGGTGCGTCTTTGCTCAGAACATGCTTTACCTCGTCGGCTCCAATACGGTGCCGCCAATCTCGGTTTGCAGATAGAAATCCGTTGGATCATTGCTGCCGTAAATCCGTCCGGAATAGTCTTGGTAGTATTGGAGATAACCGCCCGTCACGTCCATTTCTTCGCCGGTGGACGGATTAACCACTCGCTCGGTATTCCGATAGGCTCGGGTCCAACCGTCGCTAGCCGGAGTGTTCAGCCGCTGCGTGTTGATGGCATCAATGTTCTTGAGGAACTGATCGTTGTTGCGCGAAATGGAACGGCTCACATCGAGGATACTGGGGCCACCGCTTCCGCCGTGCGGGGTCGGTGGCGGGATCATCGTGCGCAGCTTTCGACCCCGGGCCTTTACCCACTCCTGGTTCTCGCGCAATGAACTAGCCACCAGGCCCAGCAGCCGATAGCTCTGTTCAAACTTGGCTTTCTCGGCGCGCAGACCCAGAGCGCGTTCGATGCACCAGACTGTGGGACCCGGCAAACGCGGCGCTATGAGAGTGCAAAAGAACATCTCGCGGAACTGCCGATCTCCCTGCCTATATTCAACCAGAACCCGGGCAGCCCGGAAGTCGCAGTTCATCACCCCTTGAGTGCGTGCCCGGGCCGCAGCCTCCGCTATCATTTGCGCCGGCTGTTTGTCGCAAGCCAACACCCGCAAATCTTGAGCCTGTGGTCGGTGCTTGGGAATCAAGATCCGGGTGACGCACTCATCGGCCTGCAAATAGGGGCACCTTGGCCGGCCCGCAGCCAGCATCGGGTTATCCGTCGCGGCATAAATGGCAATGGGGAACAGCTCGAACTGCTCGCTGCCACGAGGATTGCTCAGGGTCAGTTCGGAATAATAGGCCAGAGGCAGAAGCTGACCGGTCCAATAGACTCCACCTTCCTTCTTCCAGTCCGCGGGCGCCACGAATGTCCAGGCACTCAAACCCAAAGCGGGGTCGGGCAACGCATATTGATTGAGCGGGATCTGGGGAGCAGTATTTGCCATTGTCGTTGTGGTTTTCGGTCGATCAGTGCCGGCATCGGCAGCCCGCCCGGTTGTGCCCCACCAGGCTAGCGTTGCGGTATGGATAATGAGCGTTGTGGATAATACGGCGCATGGTTTGATGAAGTTCATAATCGTTTCCTCATCCTTGGGACAACCGTAGCCGTCTTTAACCCGGTCGGCAACAAAAAAGTGAATGGGGCGGGCGTGTGAGGAACGCAAGCAAAGTGGAACCCGGGACTGAAACCGTGGGTCAGTTCAACCCGGTAATTGCACGAATGGCAGTCTTGGCCTTCGGGCTGACAGGGTCTGGGCGATCTTCCGCCGTTCAGACACTTCACCTCTTGCCGTGGTAAACCGCCTCACGTTCCGGCAACACCTCCCCAGCCTGCGCTCCAATCAGGACGAGGATCAACCCGGCGATCACGAACTTAACCCACTTGTGCAGGACAGGTCTATGGTCGATTTGGAGTGGAGTGAGGAGCAGTTCTCAGGTCCCCATTCATCGATCGCATTCAAGAACCGCTTCCAGCCGTTCTCCGTCCGCCGAGCCGTCCACCTTGTAACCATCAACCAAAAGGAAAAACATGAGTCACTTCACCGAAATCAAAACACAAATCAAAGACATCGAAGCCCTCAGATCGGCATGTCAGGAGCTGGGGTTGACCCTGCTCCCAAACACCGAAGCCAGAGGGTACTACGAAAACAAAACCAAGGGCGATTATGTCATCCAGCTCAAAGGCCCGTATGACATCGCCCTGAATAAGCAAGCGGACGGCACCTACGGCTTCACGGCGGACCTTTGGCAGGGGCAGGTCGAGAAGGAGGTCGGCCAGGGATACGGCAAACTCCTCCAGCTCTACGGGGTCCACAAAGCGACGTTGGAGGGCAGGAAGAAGGGGTTGTCCGTTCTTCGCCGCCAACAACAACAGGGGTCCATCAAGCTCGTATTAATGGGGGTTTCATGAACAACAGAACCATCGAAATCATCATCGGGACCACTGGGGAAATTCAAATTGATGCAGTTGGCTTTAAGGGTGCCGACTGCGAGAAAGCCACTGCGTTTTTGGAGCAGGCTTTGGGGGTGGTGGGGAAGAAGGTCAAGAAGCCGGAATACCACCAACGCAGCAACAGAACCAATCAGCAGAGGGTTGGGGGTTGAACCAAACTGGAGCCCGGTTTATAAAGATGGCTGGGCCTCAGTTCTTCACTCGTGGTAACAATTCGCTTCTTGATGCCCCACTGGTTATCGACGCTGCCTCATTAACCAAACACTAATCGGGAGGTGTCGATGCCTTGGTCGACTACTCACTTGTTGATTCCCCAATGAGAGGAGGGCCGGGACTGAAGGATTTTCACCATGACGACCGTAAGGGTTGACTCACGGACCCGGATCGCTTCCAAGATGGAGGCCGTTTCCAGTTCAGCCAGCACGGCCAAAGAAGCCTTCACCGCACCAGGCACTGGTTCCACTCGGTTGGGTCGTAGATTAACGCCTTCATCAGATCAACTACGCTGCACCGGTTGTCGTCCGCTGTTGGAATGGACTCTTACGGGCTTTTTTGCCAAAGGGCGGCTTAGCCGAGCCGGTCTCCACCTTTACAGCCTCGGGTCTCTGGGGAGCAAGAACGTGCGTTTCCGCTTTCAGCCAGAATTCCAGATCCCGTCCCTCCGGGCAACCTGCGTTCTTCCAAAGTTGGGAGGCCAGGCACGAAATGGCGTCTCGGTTCGCGTCAGTTGCGGATACATGATCTCGATTCATGGGAATAAGTATGAACCCGCCTTAAAGCAACAAACACCTCTTTTAATCACATTTATTCACGGGTTTCAGCAACAATGGCACAGAACGTGTCGTCCAGGAAGACACCTCCGCACGCGGCCGAGGGTACTGGGCGTGGTTGAGAAAGGGGATGCGCCAACTCATCTCGATTCTTACAACAACTGGCGATTGATCCAGAAAACGCTCAGTAATAACGAACTGGGGCAGGCGGGCCGGACCACTGGCGCAGGAACAAACGGAGACCGTAATTCGGCGTCGCTTGCAACCAGACGTTAGTCATCAGGCGTTGCCTCCGGTCTTTTGTCCATAGCAACGCAAAACAACGCGCTTCCCAGAAAAGTGAAGCTCAGCACGTAGTAAAACACCGATTCTTCTCTGGACAAGGTGATAGTCTGGACCGGAGTCACGTGCATCACCCGACCTTCGTGTCCGACGGGTGTGAAGCCACCGACCCGTGTGCTGCCTGTAGTGGCCGTGATCATGCAGGCAACGGATCCGAGAAAGAATTGGATTGTCAGAACCTTTAGCATGTGATGACGCAAAGGTCAGCGACGGGGCCCAGCCGCCGATGACGTTGAATTCGTCTCCGAGCGAATCGGCTGGCTCCCATTCGCTGCACCGCCTTCGGCGGCCGCTGCAACACGTGCAGTTACTTCATGATTGCTCCTGCGGCCCCAGAATTCGGCTACAACCTCTGCAGTCCGAAGCATCTCCCTGTGGAAGCGACCAGACTCTTCGAAGAACGGAAAATGTGCCGACTCTTCGAACCACACAACCCGCTTGAGGGGAGCATCGAGCCGGTCCAGGTATTGCGCTGCGAGCTGTGATGGGCAGTTGAAGTCATGACGGGCTAGAAGACCGAGGTAACTTCCCCATGAATGGCCCGCCAGGTAAATGCACTGCTGCGGGAATCGCCCTCGGAGAATCTCCGTCAGCTCGTACGTGACGCTCAGCGTTTGGCGGACACTGAAAGCTGGTGTCTGAAGTCGTGCATCGAATGACTTTCCCGCCCCCCGCCTGTCCCAATGCACCACGACAAAGTCACGTTCGAGCTCAAGTTGAAATTTGTGAGCGAGGAACATGACGGGCATCCCAGGTCCGCCATGAAGGAAGAGGAGCACCGGCTTCATTCGGTCTTGGCCGCGAATGAGAATCCACTGATCAACTCCTCCGATCCGCAGTTTCTCAAGCGAAGCGGTGCTTCCCGGAGTTGAAATTGCCGGCGTTCTGCCCCGCAAGATAACGAATTCCAGAACGGCGCCCACGAGTCCAAGCAGTACGATGGCCGCAAAACTAAGGACCACGCGTCGAGATCGTCTCTTCATTCTTGCTGACCGGCAAAGAACCTCATCTTTCGTGCAACCGGCGAACAATGATTGCACAAACGGGGGTCCGTTGTGCGGTCTGTTGAGCCGGACGGACCGGTTTTCTCCTCAACACCTTTCATATCAGGAGCTTATGCTCATTTTCCGACCAAGGTCAACCCCTGAATGTCTGTTCGTCCGCTTCCGCTGGCGCTCGACTCCCAGACCCGCCAGATGGGCCAACGCCGCTCCAACACGCCATCAATTCAGCTCTCCGTCGGCCAATTGCAAATGGCCCAGAACCTGCCACCGACGCCTCACTCATATAGCTGGCCGCCTGCGATTCTTAAAGTTACGATCCCCGAAAATGTAAGATACGGGTCTTGAATCGGGAAATGCGTCCAGAATGCCCTATAAACGATCGAGGCTTCTCACCATGTCAGAACCCATACACCCCCAACAAACAGCGCCCAAGGCTGCGTACGCTCCAAATCCGGTACCGCTTGATTCACTTTAACGTTAAAGGTAGGGAGCACTGGCAAATGAAATCCCGGCACACAAGGACTTTCCACGGCGCAACTTGTTCAATTTCAGCATCTTCGGTTGATTTAGTCCCAATGATCCTGGGGTCATTTAGGTCACTTTGGTCACTTTCGTCACTTTGGTCACTTCGTCTCCAAGTCTCAAAGGTCTCAAGTCTCACACTTTCTTGGTGCTGATACTTGATACCAACCAATGAAGCAACGAAACCGGGCTCCTTTCCACGGCGCCCACATTTCTGGTTACCTGATGTCCGAATGATTTCTTCCACGGATTCTGGAAAGTTTGGTTTTCCGAAAGATTGACCAGACCTACCGGCAACGAGCCCAGACCGACCTTCAGGGAGGTCTGGGCGATCCGGGAGGTGTTGTCGAATGATTTCCATTGTCCAGTGTCCACGTTCCCTATACCGTGGACGACGACAGTGGACCTGGCATATTCGCTACAATATTCATGTGGTGAAAATGCCCGTGGACAGCTTCGTGGACACTCCTGGAAGCCTTTGTCCACTGTCCAGGATGTCCAAAATGGACAACCTGGACGATTCTGGACGGTGTTTTCAGGTCAAGGCAGCACGGTTGGGACTTTCGTAACTCCACAACTGCTTTTCCTCATCGAACGACACTCCAGGCGTTTCTTTCAGTTCCTGGAGTAATTCGTAAAACATGGACCTCGACATCCCGGTATCTTTAAGAACTGACTCGCGTAGTTTCCTGGTGGTCATCGATTCTGTAGATAACGCCTTGGTCAGGTCATCAACTGTACTGACTGGTCTTTAGGATAGATGACATTTAAGTAGACAAGGCATAGCCGGTCGGTCTATAAGGTGGGCATGGCGAAAATTGACGGTCGTACACTGGATCACAAGGCGCTGGAACATATCCGGA
>Ga0326728_10002306_pt1 | contig 64110 bp, 56 predicted proteins | sample MB3enrmetagenome_FD_207602 | JGI IMG/M metagenome (GOLD analysis project Ga0326728, IMG submission 207602) | Lab enriched peat soil microbial communities from McLean, Ithaca, NY, United States - MB31MN | ecosystem: Environmental > Terrestrial > Soil > Wetlands > Peat | place: USA: New York...
GTGAAGCTATCGTGCCAGCACATTGGCCTGCGGAGGTAGCTAACGCCCTGTTGATTGCCGTTCGGCGGGGCCGCATTAGCCGGGAGAAAGCGAACAGGTTTTTCTCGGATCTGCGCGCCTTGCCCATCCGCGTCGATCCCGAGAGCAGCGAGTCTGTTTTCGATCAAGTTTTAGGCTGGCGGAGAATTCCAGGCTCACCATTTACGATGCCGCTTATCTTGAACTAGCGATTCGAGAAGGCCTGCCCTTAGCGACCCTCGACAATGACTTGCGCAAGGCCGCGCGTGCCTCGGGAGTTCAGTTAGTGGGACCACAGCCCTGAGCGCCGCGATAAAGCGGGTTCCACGGTCATTGCTTTCGTGCGTGGGCCTTTCCTTCGATGACGGACCCACGGTCAATTCCCAAGACGAATTGACCGTGGCTCGATTGGAAGCTGCCACGAGGGTTGAAGCCGTCGCATCCGCGAGCCAGAAGTGTGGTAGGATATTCCTACGGAGGGACAGGCATGGCAGCTAGCGTCAAAACAACGGCGGTAGAGTTTGTGGGCACCACGAAGATCGGTGAGAAGGGACAACTGACGGTCCCCAAGCAGTTCCGAGAGGATCTCGAGCTTGGCGCCGGGGCGCCCGTTGCCGTGTTGCGAGTCGGGAACGGCCTGATCCTCCTCCCCGAGCATCAGCGCTTCGAGCAGTTGTGCGCGCGGGTCACCTCCCTTCTCACCCATGTGGGCGTGCAACCCCAAGAGTTGTTGGCGACACTGCCGCAAGCACGGAAACGCGTGTTTACCCGCCATTACGGCGCCCGGATCTCGAAGGGAAACGGGCGCCGGCAGCCAGGAAAGCGCTTCCACCCTTGACGCGCCCACGGCGGATTCGCCTCTTCTTGGACTCCAACGTCCTGACCGGCGGCATTGTCTCTCCGTGGGGGCTGGATAAAGCGGTCCTCTCACTGTGCGCGGCGGGCATTGGCCGGCTGGTTCTGGCCGAGGTGGTGCGCGAGGAGGTTGAGGAAAACCTCCTACTCCACGCCGGGAGACTCAGCCCGGCAGATGCCGATCAGCTCATCGAAGACTATCGCCGCCTGATTACGCTGTGTGGCCCTGAACGGGTGCCCTATCCGGACGTCGATCGCGTGCGCGCCAATCGCCCTTTGATTCGCCATGCCGCCGACGTTCCAGTGCTCCTGTCCGCTTTAGATTGCCGGCCTGACTGGCTCCTGACCCACAACACAAAGCACTTCAGCGAAATGGTCGCGAAACGAACCGGGCTTCGAATTTCCACGCCGAGCGGATTCTTCCGAACCTTCGCTGCCTTGCTTTAGTAAGCGGAGCTACGGTCACTCCTTTTGTGACCGTTGGCTTTTCCATCGATGACGAACCCACGGCCAATTCCCAAGACGAATTGATCGTGGCGACCTCGGGGTCACAGAACCCCAGGCGCCGCTCGAACTGCAATCTCTGCGCTTGTAGCTTCCCACCTTGCGCAACTCGATCACCAAGCGTAAGGCGTCGCTAACGGCACCTTCACTGCGAAAGGCCTTGCGGGCATCGGGGTCCGGCCTGGTAGCGCAGGGCCCGCACTCCGGCCCTGCGGCTTTTCCAGTGGTGCGGATTCTTGCCGCGCCGCCAACAAGTTCATCCGAATTTCCACGCACCGCCCCGCCCGACCCAAGGCGCGCTAGAAAATCCGCAAGGCTGAAAAGCGAGCCTTGCGCTACCTCTCTTGTTGCGTGCCTCACTGGGCAGCGGGCAGCCACGGTGTCGCCGCGGCTGAAAGTCCGCCAGTCTTAATGGCGGGCGACCTCTTGTGACCGTGGGCTTCTCCTTCGATGATGAACCCAGGGTCAATCCCCAAGGCAAATTGGCCGTGGCCGCCTCCAGACGCTTGACGTACTGCGTCAATTCTGCCAAATTGGTATGTGATCCGAAGCTACCGGGACAGGAAAACCCAGCGGTTTTCCGAGGGCGAAAGGGTTCCTCGGTTCGAGGGTTTCCGCCATCAGGCCGAAAAGCGGCTGCGGATTCTGGAAGCGGCAATCAGCCTGCGGGACTTGGCCCGGCTGCCCGGCAACCGGCTGGAGGCCCTGGCCGGAGACCGGCAAGGCCAGTACAGCATTCGAGTCAACCAGCAGTGGCGGATCTGTTTCGAGTGGCCGCAAGGAGCTGACGGGCCTGAAAACGTCGAGATCGTCGATTACCATTAAGGAGTCTTGATTTATGGCGCGCACTCCCATCCACCCGGGTGAAATTCTCGCCGACGAACTGGAGGAAATCGGCATTTCCGCAGCGGAACTGGCGCGCACGCTGGAGGTGCCGGCCAACCGCATTTCGCAGATCATCGCACGGAAGCGGGCTATCTCTGCCGACACGGCGTTACGCCTGGCCCGGTACTTTGGGACCTCCCCGGATTTCTGGATGAATTTGCAGAAAACCTACGAGCTCGATCTTGCCCGGCAGCAGATCGGGAAAGCCATCAGCAACATCCCACAAAGATCAGCCGCGCTTGCTGCCCCGGCGGCTGCGCGGTAAGTAGGCCGCAGCGCGTAGCCACGGTCGCTGCCCCCGCGACCGTGGGCTTTTACTTCGATAACGAACCCACGGTCAATTCCAAAGACGAATTGACCGTGGCTACCTCCGCGTCACACAACCTCAGGCGCCGTGCGAATGGGAGGGCTGGCGCGGGCGGTCGGCTCTTTCCGTCTGCACCAGTCCCCCGCTCGTGATACCATCAAGGGAAGTGCCCCAAAGAGCCGGAATGGGGTGCAGCGATGACGATCAAACTCAAACCCGAACAGGAACGGATCATTCAAGCGGAGATCGAGAGCGGTCACTTCCGCAGCCCCGCGGGTGGCGCATACATCGTTTTGTGATGTATGCGACCTCTTGGCAATCGGTCTAGAATGCGCTGGCGCCCTGCGGACGGGCTGCGGGGGACCATGATCGCATACATGCCAAAGGGCGGCATGTATGCGCCACCCGCCCGGCTTTTCTTACGGACCGCGCCAAATGGCCGCGGACCTCCAAAACAGGTCCGCACTACGCTTGTTGCGTCCTGGAGCGCGAAGTTAGATCGCCTGGTTCTCTCCTTTGTCTTGATGAATGGCGGTTGCTCGACGCTCGCGCCCTTCAGCCTTCGTTGCCGCGATCTCTCGCACTCGGTCCTCGATGGAAAGAACGCGATCCGGCTTGGCTTTCCCGAAGCGCTTCTGGTAGATCCTCTCGATGAAAATCGGAAGAGGAGCTTTCCACGGTTCCTGGTCATGGTTGGCGAGGCCACCGAGTTTGCGTGGGCTCATGCCTAACTCACGAGCCATTTGAACTTGGGCGTGGGAAAGGTGAAACCTCTCGCGGGCGTCGATCCACCTCTGAAGCTCTTGGGGTATCCGCCGTTTCTTAGCCATGGTTCTCCCTGTCCATGAAGTATAGCTCTTGCCCATGCTGATCCGCATTTGCGGCGGGTTTAAGAGCCGGCACCCACCTCGGCCCTCCCGTGACCGTGGACTTTTCCTTCGATGACGAACCCACGGTCAAATCCAAAAACGAATTGACCGTGGCTACCTCCGGGTCACACAACGTCAGGCGCCGTTCGAGCTGTAATCTCTGCGCTCGGAGTTTCACACCTTGCGCAACTCGATCACCAAGCGTAAGGCGTCGTTAACGGCTCTTTGACTGCGAAAGGCCTTGCGGACGTCGGGGTCCAGGAGAACGAGATTTGTACCCGCGTGGTAGCGCTTCGCGTACTTGCCGCGCACGCCTCCCTTGAACAACTGGCCGAGGTCATATTCGGGGCGCAACTCGTCGTTCATCTTATTCTGGTGTGTTTTCATAGGCTCTTTTTTCTTTTGCGGTCAGGGTTCGAGCACTGATGATCCGAATCCGGTCACCCCGCTCGGCGTGAGCGACTATCAACAACCGCCCCAAGCTCGACAGCCCCACCGTGATGTAGCGCTCCTCGCCGACCGAGTGCGCGGGGTCAGCGGCTGTGGTACCCAGGAAATCACCAAACGCGGTAGCGGCCTCAATGAATGAAACCTTGTGCTTCCGCAAATTCTTCGCCGCTTTCTTGGCGTCCCACTCGAACTCCACACATCTATTCTAGCGAATTCAAGGTGCTTTTGCAGAAATCTCATGACAGTGGGTCCTTCCTTCGATGACGAACCGACAGTCAATTCCCGAGGCGAATTGGCCGTGGCCACCTCCGGGTCACACAACATCAGGCGCCATTCGAACTGTAGTCTCTGCGCTTGTAACTTCCCAGTTTGCGCAACTTGATCACCAAGCGTAAGGCGTCGTTAACGGGTCTCACCTTATAACATACCCGCAGGCAAGCTTATTCACTTGAAATTAGCGGCATTCTCCTATTGTCTGGCTTGAGTTCTCCTAATCCCATTGTCCTTTTCTGGCACCGTTTTCTCGCGGGCGAGGCGAGATGGGAAAGACGCCTGCGTGCTGGCGGCACGGCGGGCTTCTGCTTTGTCCGTCTGCTGACGGCCACCCTGCGGGTTTGTGGTTCCCCCAAGAAACAATAAGGCAGTGGCGAGTGACAGGTGGCTAGCGACGAGCGGAGGACAGAGCACAGGTGACAGGTTACAGGGAACGGGACGCTGAAAAGCAGTGGCGAGTGACCCGCCGCGGCGGGGCGAGCGGCGAGCGAACTCCGACCGGTCCCTTTTGACTCGCTATGAGTCACCGCCCTTCCGACACCCTCCGGGTTTGCCGTTCCCCCAAGGTCGGAGTCTTGGGGGTGGAGAACAGGTCGTCGTAAACGCGCATCTGTTTTGGTGGGGTGAAGGGTGTGGCACAGATGGCAAAAACGGTCAGCCTTAATGCGGACATTTCGGCCAGCCGGGAACTACGCATTACGTTGCCTGCGGACGTGCCCACTGGGTCCGCCGCGATTGTGATTCTGGTCATGCTAGCCGGATGAAAAGGAAAAACAATTCCGTTAGCGCTGGCCATCACGCCGCGCCCGAGACCCAAAGGACTTTGACGGCGGTCGCCACGCGGTGGAAGTCCTTGTCACTCGTGACCAAGGTCGCTTTTTGAGCTTGTGCGAGGGCGGCAGCGAAGCAATCGGCGTAGGGAAGACCGTGCTGCGCTTTCAGAGTTGCGGCCAGTTTGGTCATTTCCATGTTCACGTCCACAACTTGTATCGGAAGCTGGGCGATTTCTTGCAGCTTGGCCGTAGCGGCCTTTTCTCCGTGCACACGCCAGATCGAGTAATAGACTTCGCCCCAGTTGACCACCGACATGGCGAGCGGGCGCTGGGCGTCCGCCACCCCGGCCAGGATTTCTTCGACTTCTTCCGCCCCCGGACGGTTCTCGAAGAAAGTCATAAGCGCGCTTGAGTCCAGCACGTAGGTTTTCATAAGGTCCGTTCGCGCTTCCGGTCCTCGAGCAGGGCGGCGTGCGCGCTCGGTTCCCCGGGGAGCGATCCGCGCAGGCCGCGGATAAACTCGCGCGTGACGGGCTGCATGATGATACGTCCCGCGTCTTCTGCGAATGTCACCTTGGTCCCCTTTTTGATCCCGAATCGCCGCCGCAGCCGAGCGGGGATCACCAGTTGTCCCTTGGTCGTTACGATGCTCGTCTCGATCTTCATTGGGCGCCTCCCATACGCTGTATCCTACTCTTTGATCTGTGTAAGTCAAGTATTGTAAATCGTACCTTTAAGATGATGTTGGATCAACTGCCCATGCCCTCTCTTCATTTACCTTTTCCGGCGCCGTTTCCTTGCGGGCACGGCGAGATGGGAAAGACGCCCGCGCGCTGGCGGGGCGGCGGGCTTCTGCTTTGCCTGTCAGTTGACGGACCCCCTCCGGGTTTGCGGTTCCCCCAAGAAACTGTCATGACCTTTTGTCCCTTGCACTCTTTCTTGCACTTTTTACTTGACAGACCCCGCGGCTCATGATAGCCTAGAATACTTGTATGGGAAGAGAATTGCAGAACGCGAAGGGCGGGAAGGGCGGCGGCAAGGCAGACAGAACGAGATCCATTCCCGCGCAAAACACCGCGCCTACGGAAAAAGATGTTATTTATTACGAGCGAAGCCAGTATGTTACTGAAAACAAAGGATCGCGATTTTCACAATGCTCGAAACGAACCCAATTTTGAGCGCGAATAAACGCCAATCGGCCTCCAAAATCGTCAAAAAAACCGCTTTTACGCGTCTTCGAACCCAAAATTGCGACCGCTACGAGGGGCTAGAGAAAACGTGAATCGCCCCGCAACCTGTGACCGGGAATCCACTACCGTGAGAATGCGTGTGCCGAAGGCGCTTTGTCGTGCGGCAGCGGCAGCTAGCGCCTTTAGTTCGGATTTCAAGGCCGCAGCTTCGCAAGCGCAGTCCAAGGCGCGTCGCTGGATGAAAGGCTCGGGGCTTACGAAAACGAAGGAACAAACCGGGAATGTCATTGAAAAAAAACGGCCAACGTGGAAAGCAAGGACAATCCCAAAGTGGCTTAGTATTAGAAGGCAGAGGGTAAACGATGAACTGGGGCAAGTTAACGAGCGCGCTGAAGGCCGACAACGGAAGGCTGACGGCTGATAGCTGAGAGCTGACAGCTTTTTTACGGAACAAACCGGGAATGTCATTGAAAACAAATGACCGGAGCGAAAAACTTGCGCGAAGGGCGGCTTGGAGTGCGGTAGCGGCACCTACCGCCTTTGGTTCGGGTATCAAGGCGGCGGCCTCGCTGCCGCAGTCCAAGGCGCCTCGCGCATTTTCATATAGCGTAGTGAGCCGAAGGATGATGAAGTCTCCGCTCGAGGCGCCACGGCCGTTGAACAGGCGGGAGATTGGAAGGCGAAGGGTGGCCAAGCTGTGGTGGAGGGTTAGCAGGTCCAATTGGCGTGATTGCGGGGGCGAAAGAGAGACAGAGAGCCCAGCTTCGGGGCAGACTCGGACAATGTGTCATCTTCAGGCGTGGACAATCCTTACTTGTGCGTTGATCCTCCTTCGAGAATCCTGGCGGCTTATATATTGCGTGCTATGGTCCACCAACCTGATGGCCATCGAATTGCTCCACGAAGAGTGACGTAACCTTGGATGCGGGGAATTCACATGCCCAGTCGAAGAGATTTTCTTAAGTCTTCAACATTGTTGTGTGGCAGCCTGGGTTTCATGGACCGGGCTTCGGTTTTCGCTGCTGAGTCGAACCACCCGTCCGGATATTTTGGTGTGCATCCGTTTGTGGAACAGCACCCGGAAGCGGTCTTCATCCTGCGTACGCATGTGGATCGTAAGACGAACTCTGCCGCGTCGAAGCAGGTGGGACTCGATGTAGGGCGGTCGATATTCGTTCCCATGGACAATACCGGCGTTCCCTTAACTCACAACATTGCTACCAAGCCGAATCTCACCGCTCACGACCCAGTCGATAAAGAAAGGGGATTCACCCTCGAGGACACGATGGGAATTGCCACGGACGTGTTCTTCATCGAGGGGCTATTCGAATCGTTGAAGGAACTGGGAGTCGCGGGCAGCAAGATGCACACGCGCGATGTGAATGGCGGCGGCGTGCTCGACGCCCGAGGGTACCTTGCCATGGGGCGGCGGGTAGGCGCCACGGTTGGCACGGCGAAGAACACCATACGAACGGAGTACGATGCGAAAGATGCCCGGGCCTTTGTGTGGAAAGAGGTTCCGGACGGCGTAGTCTACCAACGGATTCCTTACTTGTGGCCCTTCAATGCGCCGGACTCATGGAACCTGAATGTGGCGAAATTCAAGGCTCACGAAATGGGTATGACCCTCACCGCGAAGAACTGGCAAGGTACCAATACCGCGCCCTTTCAGGAATACTGCGGGAAGTGGCGGAGTATTGATACAATGCAAAGGCTTGAAGAAGTAATTAATACTGAATGTCTTAATGCTAAGGTGCGTGACGTCATCGAAGCGAATTTCAAGCGCCACACTCGCACTCTTCCCCGATGGAATACCCCGGACGTGATGCAGAGCGATCCCGAGTACAATGACGCGTATTATTACGATGTAATGTGCATGGAATTGTGGGCGCACCGGACCATCGACAACCATGCAGCCTCCCCAATGGGGCTTCATATTATCGAGGGCATCTACGGGCGCGACGGCGACTTCAACTATGGGCCGAATCCCTTGGGCAACGAGAACAACTACCTTGGGAGAGCTTGGGACTACATGACGAACGTGGTCATCTTTGGTAAGAATCCCTACCTTGTCGACATTGTTGGTCATTGGCTGGGCGGTCACGAGCCCGGGAATTTCGGGCTGTTCCATATCGCCATGGAGCGTGGCAAGCTCGACATGATGAATCCGATGCACATTCCCGTGTATGAGTGGCAGGACGGCGTCGCAGTCCGCGGGCCGCTGACGAGCTTCACACGCACGCCGTTGAGGTCGTTCTACCTCCATCAGTTGCACACGAAAGAGCAGCTCTGGCACCTCTGCGACGAGCCATTCGATTACAGTCAGGTGAGCGAGAAGGAGCTCAGCATTCCCGCCAAACCTACCACCCGCGTGCTCAACCAGCATTATCCTAACGCCAATAATCCGCAATTGGCCATCGAGTTCAGCGTCGCCAAGAGGGGATGGGTGCTCGTCGAGATACTCGACGAAAGCGGCAACAACCTGGAAGTGATCTCAAACGCCATCTGCGATCCCGGGTACCACATGGCAGCATGGAACACGTCGAAATACGCTTCCGGCAACTATAAGTACCGGCTGCGCTACAATGACTACAACGAGGTGCACGACTTGGTTCTGAATAAAGCGTAACGCACATGAATCTGGACACGAAGTGGGCGCCCATGAAGTGGCCGTGTGGGCCGCTGGAAATCGCGCGCCGAAGCAGGTTGCGGAGTTTTAATGCCGGCCTCAAGGAGACGCTCGAGGCCTGGCAACAGCCCTCCACCTTGGAATTCCTTAAGGGAACACCTGTCAACTGCCTGGTGGTGGAATGGGCGAACGGGAGGCCCGAGGATTCAGCTCAGCAGCAGGCTTTGAAGCCGCTGCTCGAAGCAGGTCGCGGGCTTGGGATCAGCTTCGTCGGAAAGATTGCCCTGAAGGAGGGCATCGGAGTTGCCGTCGCCGCAGCACGCGCGGCCGGGCTTTCGGCGGTTATCCTCGCAGATGCCTCGGGCCAGTCCTTTGACCTTCCGTCCATCTTACAATTGCCACGCGAGCAGGTGTCCGGGGAGACTGCTTCCACGATCTTTGTCACGAGCGAAAGCGTTTGGCCCGGCGTGAATCTCGAGACCATGGAAGGGGATAGCGCGCGCGCCGGCGCAACGTCGAATCCGTGGGTGAATTCGAACGCGTGGTTTTCCTTGCTGGCGGGCGAGTTGGCGCCTGGAAGAACTCAATGGCTGGACTTCGATCCCCCGGATTCTTCGAGCCTCCTTCACCCTGCCAACTATGGTTTGGCCGTCGCCGATAGCCGAGCCTATGGAAGCCAATGGATTATCTCGTTGGATGATAAACTTCGGGCCGCGCTCCCAAAAGCAGATTCCCAAGCCAAAGCCATCTGGGAAAAGCTGTGCGAAGTGGCCGCATTCTTCGATAGCCACAGGGAATGGGAAGCTTTCCAATCGGAAGGCACGCTGGGGGTCATTTCTGACTTTCGCGGGGACAATGCGTACATGAGCGGAGAAGTGTTGAACCTGCTCAACCGCCGCCAGGTGCAGTTCCAGATCCTCGAGAGATCGAAGCCGCTGCCGGCGGCCGCTCGAGGCCTGAAGGCGCTGCTCTGGCTGGATAAAGACGAGCCCAGCGCGGAACAACATTCCCAGCTTCTCGCTTTTGTGCGGCAAGGGGGATTGCTCGTAGCGGCGGAGTATTGGGGCCCTGCTGAGGTGAAGCCCACCAAGGGCGACTCCCCACTTCACTATGACCTTTATAATCTCGGTAAGGGGCAGATTGCAGTGGCGGAAGAAGGATTCCAGGCGCCCGATCAGGTGGCGGTGGACACTCGTCTACTGTTGAGCCGCCGGTACGATCTTGTCCGCCTCTACAACCCCGCTTCAACGAATCTCCATTTGAGTGTTGATCCCGCCCGCAGAAGACGGCTGGTTCAGGTACTGAATTACTCGGTGAAGCCAGCCGATTCCGTCACACTCTGGGTGAACGATGGGGTGGGGACAGCGCGACTCTGGAAGCCTGGAACAAAGGGTAGTCTCACTCTTCAGGGCGTCGATGCGTCGCCGGGCACGGATTTCGGGCTCCCTCCACTTTCTCTCTATTGTGCGCTCGAATTTGAGGGTAACGGAGTGGCAAAGGGGAAGCCGCAGGCGCGGAGCTTCGCCGCGCTCGCGAGCTCGACCCTGCCCCTGGCTCGCGCTAGCGAATGAATCGAGCTCCAACCAACATGCCATCTCTGTTCCTGGCGGCGGTCGCTCTCCTCGTTTGCTGGACCTGCGCCCTCATCCCCGCCAGGCCGGCGCAGCAGAGCGATCAAACTTCCTCCCCTTGCGTTGTCGAGCCAACCCGCTTCCAAGGCTGGGACGCCGAGCGCATGGCCAATCGCTGGGTCACGTTGATATTCGTTCCGAAGCTGGGTGGGCGGCTCATGCAAGTTACATTCGGCTCCCACGCATACTTATTCGTAAATCCCCTTTATCTTGGGCAATACTTCCCACCCTCGCAGGGCGCCGGGGAAGGAAAGTGGTTCAACTACGGAGGCGATAAAATCTGGCCTCTCCCCGAGGGCTCAGAAGATGAGCAGCATTGGATTGTCGGTTCTGACGTTTTGGACGACGGGATCTATCAGTTTCAAGTCCTGTCCACCGGCAAGGTCTGCACAATACGCATGCAAGGCCCGCCCGACGAAAAAACAGGCCTCGAGTACTCTCGCGAGATAAGCATAGCTGCCGACTCGCCCAGGATCGCCTTCCATGCCGTAATGCAGAACATCACCGGGCATCGAATCCGCTGGTCAGTGCAATCGGTGTCGCAATACAACACCGCTGCGCCGGACGATGCGGCGAATTACAACCGGGATTTTTGGGCCTTCACGCCGGCCAACCCGGCAAGCGTCTTTAACCGCAGATTCGATGCTCATGCGGGTCCCATCGATCACCCTTCTTATAGCGTCCAGGACAACAACTTGTTCGCGCTCCATTGGGGTTATATGGAGGGCGAAGTGGGCGTGGACTCCACCGCAGGCTGGGTGGCGGTAGTCGATGGGCTCTCCAGTTTCGCTATGGTCGAGCGCTTCCATTTTTTCCCCGGCGCAGACTATCCGGAGCGCGCCTCGGTGATTTTTTATATCGATGGACCCAGCCTCATTCTCAACGCCAAGGGAATGCCGCAGATTTCGCGGACAAAGTTAGAAGATGCGCCGTATTACATGGAAGCGGAACTGAATAGCCCGCTGGTGACTTTGGTCCCGGGGGAGAGCTATGCCTTCGATAGCGAGTGGTTCCCGACCCGAATGACGCCTCATCTTGCTAATGTGACTGACGCCGGAGTGATCGGACGGGAACTCGCTGCCACACCCGTCGCGGGGGGCTTGCGGCTTACCGGTTTCTTTGGGGTATTCTATGCGGGCCGGCTGCTGGCTCGCTTGTACGACGCTCGCGGCGTTCTCCTCAAGACCCTGGAGGCTACTAAGGCCGATCCATTACAAGCCGTTTCTTTGGACACAACCCTTCCGGCCCCACCCGAGACTGATAGGGTCTCCCTGCATCTCCTCGATGAGCGAGGATTGGACCGGGGTTCGCTAGGAGAGGGGATGGTCATCAAAGGCGGAAAGTGACCGGGCTCCGGCCCCAGCAATTTCAACCCAACGGCTTTTTCGTCTGCACGATCCCGCCGAATCCCAACGCCTCAGACACTTGGGGGCCAAGGGTGCAATCTACGTAGCCAGCCTTCCAGGCATCACCGCCTGGCAGAATCTTCACAGCAATTTTCGCCAAGTCTTAGCCCTTGCACCTGGATTATAAAACTGCAAGGCGGGGACGCTGGTCGGCTCACTCGCCGTTGCTTGCCCGGCCCTAGCGGCTGATGTGCGCGCTGAGATTCTGCGGAGGTGCGAATCGTATGAAAACAATCTTGGTTGTTATCATGTTGTGCAGCCAACCCGGTCTGGTTTTTGCGCAGACAACGTTCTCTGCGCTGCTCGCGGACGGTCCGGCAGCCCCGTATCGTGAAAAGCTAATGCTCTTCGGGCAGTTCATAGGCGACTGGGAGTTCAACGGCGTCGAATATCACGCTGACGGCTCACGCGTCACAGACAAAGGCGAAATTGAATTTGCGTGGGTGCTTGGGGGGCGGGCGGTCCAGGATGTGTGGATCGAACGCGACCGCTCCGACGGGCACGCAAAAACCTATGGCACGACGCTTCGAGTCTACGATCCGAAACTGGATGCGTGGCACATCATCTGGGTGGACCCTCCCACTGGATCGCTCCAGACGTTGGTGGCACGCAGGAGGGGAGACGAGATCGCGCTCGAGGGCAAGAGTCCCGACGGCATTGCTATTCGGTGGATATTCTCGGAAATCAAGCCAGACTCATTTCACTGGAGGGGTGAGAAATTCGTCGGCGCGTCCTGGCAGATTTATGAGGAGTGTTTTCCGCGTCGCATCAAAGCAACGCCGCGATGAGCAGGTGGCCGCGTCTACCCACCGGTGGGGATGCCGAGAGATTTCATTTTACGATAGAGGTGGCTGCGCTCGAGTCCGAGGGCTTCGGCGGCGCGCGTGACGTTGCCTTGGTTTTCCTCCAGCTTGCGCAAGATGTAATCACGCTCGTAGGCGGCGCGCGCTTCCTGCAAGGAGGAAAAGCCGGTCAAAGGCGTTTTAGCTGAAGCGGAGGGTGCATGGTCATAGGAGAGGGAAGGGGGCAGGTGGCGGCGCTCGATTTTCTCGCCCGGAACCATGATCACCAGCCGCTCGACCAGGTTGCGCAATTCCCGCACGTTGCCCGGCCAGCGGTAGCCCAGCATTGCTTCCTGGGCCGCCTCCGAGAAGTGCTTGGCGCGGCGGCCGTAGGCGCGCGCGAACTCCGACAGAAAATAGTTGGCGAGGCCGGGAATATCCTCCGCGTGGTCACGCAACGGGGGAACGAAAAAGGGGATGACGTTGAGCCGGTAAAACAGGTCTTCCCGGAAGTTGCCCTTCTGGATCTCCTCCTCTAGATTCTTGTTGGTGGCGGCGATTACCCGCACATCCACGGTCAGATTGTTTCCCGAGCCCACGGGGGTGAACCGCTGCTCCTCAATGACGCGCAGAACCTTGGACTGGGTGCGCAGGCTCATATCGCCGACTTCATCCAGGAACAGCGTGCCGCCGTGGGCCTGCTCGAACTTGCCTACCTTGTCTTCCACGGCGCCGGTGAATGAGCCTTTCACGTGCCCGAACAATTCGCTCTCGATCAGTTCCTCGGGGATGGCGGCGCAGTTGACTTCCACGAAGGGTTGCTGCGCGCGCAGACTGAGCAGGTGCAAGGCGTGCGCCACCAGTTCCTTTCCGGTTCCACTCTCGCCGAAGACCAGGACCCGGCCGTTGGTTGGAGCGGCCAGAGTCAACTGCTGGCGGAGGGCCTTCATGGGTACGCTTTCGCCGATAATGCGATATTTGCCCTGCAGTTCTTCGCGCAACTCGCGGTTCTGCGCGGCCAGCGTCAACTGCTCGGCTGCGTGTTTCAGCGTCAGCAACGTCTTATCGATCGAAAGCGGCTTCTCGATGAAATCGAAGGCGCCCAGTTTTGTGGAGCGCACCGCGGTTTCAATCGTGCCGTGACCGGAAATCATAATCACGGTGGGCGGGCTCTCGAGAGCTTGGATTTTCTCCAGCGCCTGGATGCCATCCATGCCGGGAAGCCAGATGTCCAGCAGCAGCAGATCGCAATTTCGGCGCGCCAGAAAATCCAGGCAGGCTTCGCCGCTCTCCACCGCGTCCACAATGTACCCTTCATCTTGCAAGACGCCCGAGAGCGACTCGCGAATGCCGGGTTCGTCATCCACAATCAAAACGGAATAGCGCGCCATTTTCAGAGTGATTATAGATGATGAAAGTCTCTCTGCCTACTGCTTACTGCCTTCCTGCTCTTGCACGGCGGGGACGTGCTCGACCGGCAGTTCGATGATGAACTTCGTGCCTGTGGGTTGGTTTTCCTCCACCCGGATGATCCCCTTTTGTTCACTGACGATGCGACTGACGATGGCCAATCCCAGGCCTGTGCCGCGATGCTTGGTAGAAAAAAAGGGAAGAAACAACTTCTCCTTGTCCTCTGGGGCGATACCCGGGCCGCTATCCGCCACGGTTATTTCCATGACGTCGTGCTCGGGATCGAGTGCGGTTCGAACCCAGATTTCCCTTTGCAGGGCATGTTCGAGGGCTTCGGCGGCATTGTCAATCAGGTTGGCCACCGCTCGCTTCATCTGCTCGGGATCAACTTGGGCGAGGGGAAGCTCGGGGCTCAAATCCCGATGGATTTCGATGCCGCGCAAGCGGCCATCAAAGATTTTCAGGGCGTTCTCGACAATCTCGTTCAGGCTGGAGGGCTGAGGTTTGGCGGCCGGGAAACGCGCGAAGGCCGCGAATTCATCAACCAGCGACTTCAGCGTGGCCACTTCGCGGCCCACCAGCGCGGCGCTCTCCGAGACCACGCGCAGCAGGTCTGGCGGGAGCGCGCCCGCGCGTTCGATGAGCCGTCGAATGCGCTCCGTGGAGAGTTGAATGGGGGTGAGCGGATTCTTGATTTCGTGGGCCACGCGTTGCGCAACTTCCTGCCAAGCCGCGGCCTTTTGGGCCTGCACGAGCTCTGACAAATCCTCCAGGACGAGCACGGAACCGATGTTGCCGTGACGCGCGCGGACGGAAGAAACAGTCAGGGAAGTGATGGCTCGGCGTCCGCCCAAATCAAGCTCCATTTGGCGCGAGGCCACTCCTTGACGCGTGGCCCGTCGAAAAAGCCGGGCCACGTCGCGGAGATCCTCGGGAGTGAAGAGGTCGGCCAAGGTTCGCAAGGTTCCCATATCGTCACGGCCAAACATGCGCTTAGCCATCTTGTTGACGCTGGTTATCTGGCCTTGGGGGTCAAAGGAAATGACGCCAGTGGGGATGTTCTCGAGAATGGCTTCCATCGTGTTACCGCGTTCCTCCAACTGCAGGTTGGCGGCCTGGAGTTCTTTGGCGGCCCGGTCGATGGCGAGCCGGTTTTCCTGAAGTTGGCGGGTCATGGCATTAAAGGATTGGATGAATATGCCGAGTTCATCAGCCGCCCGAGCGGACACTTGGAAGCCGAGATTTCCCCTGGCCACCTCGTGCGTCGCCTCCGCCAGAGCCTGGATGGGAACGGTGACCTGTTTGGCCAGGAACAAGGCAAACCAAGTGGCGATGAAGAGAATGACCAGGGTGATCAGCCAAAGCTGCAAAAGGTAGGTACGCTTGATAGTCCGCCGCTCGCTGCTGAGCTGGGCATATTTTTGCGCCTCCTGCTGAATCTCCTGCGAGAGGATCATCAGTCTCAGGGGAAGGCGCGTGACGCCAACCACCGTTCCTACTGCTTGCCCGGCCGGATCGAGGAGCGAATGCGCGCTGACGAACATCTCAAAACCGCCGGAGCGCCAGTTGTCGGAAAGCCCGCCTGGCGGAACCTGGCCGTTGGAAAGCTGAGGGTACATCCGAGCAAGTTCGGAGGGATCCGGAAACGGGTCGCCGGCATGAGCCAGGAGCCTGCCTTGGCGATCGAAGCACATGGCGGACTCCAGGTTCAAATCCGCTACTTCGCGCTCGATCAGGCCTAGAATCTCATCCCGGTTGGAAGCGGCCACTGCGTTAATCAGGGTTCCACTGCTTGCCAAATGTTGGGTGATGTGGGCGGAGCGGCTTTGTGCATGGGCTTGCAATTGGCGGACTATTTCCTGGGAATCGGCACGAATCAGGTCCAGGGGAATGCTAAACCAGCGATCGATGGTGCGGTTGAGCAGGCCGTAAGCGAACACAAAGAGAAAACAGACCGGCACCAGCGACAGCCCTAGGAATGCGACCACCATGGTCGTCTTGAAGCGGGAGCCCAGCCGTTGCTGCCTGCGCTCGACGTACAGCTTGAGGAGGATGCGCAGCAGGATCAAGGCGAAAATTACGAAGGCCAGAAAGATGAGCGCAGAAAGCGCAAGTAGTAGAAGGGTTTGCTCGGGACTGCGTGGATGGATGAAGGAAAGGTTGAGGGAGGCTTGACTCCAGCCCAGGAAGAATAGCGCCGGCACCAGCACCATCAGGAGAATCAAGGCAAGCTTGCGGCGATCGTAAGGGTTCTCGGCCATCTGTGTACCCGGAACAAGGTCTTCAGACCTCGACCCACCACCACTCGATCATAGGGTCTGAAGCCCCTCCCCCAGGACCTCAGTCGGCGCTTGCGCCGGCGCCAGTTTCCGGGTGGCGTCTGGGCCGGGCAGGAATTCCTCCAGGGGGCACCCCGCGCACCTGGGAGACTGGGGTCTACAGTGTTTCTTTCCCACCTCGACCAGGAGGGCGTGAAATTCATTAAAGAGAGATGCACGTAGCGGTAGATGCGCGTGCAGGAACGCCTGGGTTTCATGGTAGCCCGCGGCAGCCGAGACGAATCCATGCCTGGCCAGTACGCGCCGGGAATAGGCATCCGCCACGAAGTGCGGGTAGTGCGCAGCATAGAGGAGGATGGCGTCAACCGTTTCCGGCCCCAGGCCCCGCAGGTCGAGCAGTTGGAGGCGGAGTTCTTCCGCCGGCAGGGCCAGAAGCCTACGTAACGACCCGCTGTGCCGCTGTTCGAGCCGCGCGATGAAATCCCGGATGGTTCGAGCTTTCTGCCGGTAGAAACCTGCGGGCCGCACACAGGCCTCCAGGGTTGGAGGGTCGGCACGCCGCAGGGTTCGCCAGCTCAACAATCCCGCCTGACGGAGATTGCGCAGAGCCAGGGTTGCGTTGTGCCAGGCAGTGTTTTGAGTGAGGATGGCCCCCAGGATGATTTCCAGGCGGGTGCGGGCAGGCCACCATTGTTGCGGTCCGAAGCGTCCCTGGAGGGCGAGGTAATAGCGGGACAACAGATCGCCGGCAGGAATTCCCGGCAGGTTCGTCATGGGCGCCATACTCAAAAACTATACCGGGCTTGCAGCAAAGTCAACAAACCCAAGCATTGGGCACTGTCCTAGTTTGAATGTAGCGCCGCCATCTTGGCGGCTCTTTGCCGGCTGGAAGCCGGCGCTACACCCGAAATTAGGACAGCACCAAGGATTGGGTAGTGGCGTCATTTGCGAGACATCAGGGCTCCGCGCTGTCGTCATTCCCACGAAGGCGGGAATGACATGTGGTCTGGGGCACCCGTACTGTCCAAATGACACCACTACGGCCGACTAGTACCAAGGTACCTTTGCTGGCCAACTCATCTGGTCGTAGACTGGAGTGGCTCTGGGGAGTTCCTGGAGGGGATGCAACTTCCCACCTGACGGCAGGCGAATTAGTGTGACCAAAGCCAGCGCTAAGACTATGTTCGCGAATGGCCCTTTGTCGCGGGCCTAGGAGAGAGTTGGAAGAATGGCAGGGAAGCTTGGCGAAATTCTTCTAAAAGAGAATCTCATCAGCGCTGACCAGCTCAAGCAGGCCCTCGAGCACCAAAAGGCGAACGGAGGCCAGCTTGCGAACGCTCTGGTGAAGCTCGGCTTTCTGAGTGATGATGAAGTCACGGTTGTCCTCTCTCACCAATACGGCGTCCCGTCCATTAATCTGAACTATTTTGAAGTTGATCCGGGCGTCACCAAGTTGATTCCCATGGAAACGGCGCTGAAGTTTCAAGTGCTGCCGCTGAGCCGCGTGGGATCATCGTTGACGTTGGCCATGGTTGACCCGACCAATGTGTTCGCCATGGACGACATCAAGTTTATGACGGGCTTCAATATCGAGCCTGTGGTGGCCTCGGAAACGGCAATCGCCGAAGCCATCAAGAAGAATTACGGGAGCATCGAGGAGCAGGAACGGAAGAGAGAGCTGGAAGAAATCGTTAGTTTCATCGACGAAGCGGAGAATGAGGCGCTGGAGCTCGAAGCCGAAGATGAAACGACCCTCAACCTGGAGCAACTTGAGAAGGCTGCCGAGGAAGCGCCCGTCATCAAGTTGGTGAACTACTTCCTGACCGACGCCGTAAAGCGGGGCGCCAGTGACATCCACATGGAACCGTACGAGAAGGAATATCGTGTTCGGTACCGGGTCGACGGCGTTCTGCAGACGATCATGAGCCCGCCCACCAGGCTCCGTGACGCCATCATCAGCCGCGTCAAGATCATGTCCAAGCTCGACATTTCCGAAAAGCGGCTGCCGCAGGATGGCCGCATCATGGTCAAAATGTTGAAGGATGGAAGGAAGAAGGCGCTCGACCTTCGCGTTTCGGTCCTTCCCACCATGTATGGGGAAAAGATCGTCATGCGGCTGCTGGATAAAGAGAACCTGCGGCTGGACATGACCAAGCTGGGCTTCGAAGCGGAGTCCCTGGCGAAGTTCCAGAAGGCCATATTCAAGCCTTACGGGATGGTTTTGGTGACCGGGCCAACGGGCAGCGGAAAGACGAACACCCTATATTCCTCGATCGTTCAGTTGAACAGCCCGGAAACGAATATCATGACTGCGGAAGATCCGGTGGAATATCAGTTGCCCGGTATCAACCAGGTTCAGGTGAAAGAGCAGATCGGGCTGAACTTCGCCACGGCCTTGCGGGCCTTCCTGCGCCAGGACCCGAATATTATTCTGGTGGGCGAGATCCGGGACTTTGAGACGGCTGAAATCGCCATCAAGGCGGCGCTGACCGGCCACTTGGTTCTTTCCACACTCCACACTAACGACGCTCCGTCAACCATTTCACGCTTGATGAACATGGGGATCGAGCCCTTCCTGGTTGCGACCTCGGTAAATCTGATCTGCGCGCAACGTCTGGTGCGCCGCCTGTGTCCGGACTGCAAGGTGCAGGATAAGGTCCCGCCGCAGGTGTTGATTGAAGCCGGCTATACGCCGGAAGAGGCCCGCACCGTGAAGGTGTGGAAGCGCCAGGGCTGCTCGAACTGTGGCGGCAAGGGGTACAAGGGCCGTGTAGGACTGTACGAAGTGTTGGAGGTCACGGATGAACTACGCGACCTGATCCTGGTGGGGGCTTCGGCGTTCGAACTCAAGAAGAAAGGCGTCGAGCAGGGCATGATGACGCTACGCCGCAGCGGGCTAACCAAGGCAGCCGCGGGGGTAACGACGCTGGAAGAGGTGATGCGGGAGAGCGTGCTGTAGAGCAGATGGGAGAGCAAGTTTATGCCGGTTCCCAGTCTTACCGAGCTTTTGAAGAGGTTGGTCGATACGGGAGGTTCCGACCTGCACATCACCGTTGACTCTCCGCCCAGAATTCGTGTTCATGGCGAGTTGAAACCGCTTTCGGACGTGCCCCCGCTGGGACCGGTGGACACCAAGCAACTGGCCTACAGCGTTCTGACGGATGCCCAAAAGCACCGCTTCGAAGAAAACCTCGAGCTTGACTTCTCATTTGGGATTAAGAATCTGGCGAGGTTCCGCGCCAACTTGTTCAATCAGCGCGGCGCCGTAGCCGCAGCCTTCCGTTGGATTCCGTTTGAGATCAAGAGCTTTGAACAGTTGCGGCTGCCTCCCGTGCTGGGGGGTCTTTGCGAGAAACCCCGGGGGTTGGTTTTGGTGACCGGGCCCACCGGAAGCGGCAAGTCAACCACCCTGTCGACGCTGCTTGACCTCATCAATCAATCGCGGTATGAGCACATTATCACCATCGAAGATCCCATCGAGTTTATTCATTCCCACAAGAAGTGCATGGTGAACCAACGCGAAGTGCACTCCGACACTGCGTCCTTTGCTAATGCGTTGCGCGCCGCGCTCCGCGAGGATCCTGACGTAGTGCTGATCGGCGAAATGCGCGATCTGGAAACCATCGAGTCAGCTCTTCGCATAGCCGAGACGGGGCATCTGACTTTTGCGACCTTGCACACCAACTCCGCCGCTTCCACGATCACGCGCATTATCGACGTTTTTCCCTCGTCCCAACAATCTCAAATTCGCGCGCAGCTCTCGATGGTGCTGGAAGGCATTTTGTGCCAGTCGCTTCTGCCCAGGGCCGACGGGAAGGGCCGCGTCATGGCGGCGGAGATTCTCATTCCCAACCCCGCCATTCGCAACCTCATCAGGGAAGACAAGATTCACCAGATCTATTCCGCCATGCAGTTGGGGCAGGAAAAGTTCGGTATGCAGACCTTTAATCAGGCTCTTTACTCTCTTTACTCTCAAAGGCTGATTACCCTGGAGACAGCCTTTACGCATTCGAGCAACGTCGACGAGCTCCAGGACATGATCGACCGCAGCAGTGTTACCGGCGCCGTGGGGCAACAAATGAGCGCCGTCCGTGGTTCACTGCGCAGGTAGTCGCATTGGGGATAGGGCGGGCGAGACGGCCGCGCTGCGGGGGGAATGGCCGCAGGAGACCACAAGGGTCGCCCCAGTGAAGTGAGGTGGACCGATGCCACAATTTGCATCTCGAGGCGCGTTAGGAACCGGCATGCCGGCCAGCGGCGTAAGAGCGGCGACCCGCGGAGTCCTGGACGCGGCGCTTCGCCGGGAGCAGGCTACCCCGGCGCGCATCGCGTCGAAACGCGGAGCCGCCCTTCCCAAACCGCAGTTCAAGGGAAAAGTGGGGCCCAGAGACCTCTCGATCTTCACTCGTCAATTCTCGGTGATGATTGATGCGGGTCTTCCCCTGGTCCAGTGCCTGGACATTCTCGCCGGACAACAGGCGAACCAGGGTTTTGAAGGTGTGTTGAACGGAGTTCGCAAGACAGTGGAAGGCGGCGCGACGCTCGCCAACGCGCTACGAGAATACCCCCGGGTCTTTGACGCTCTCTATTGCAATATGGTCGAGGCGGGCGAAACGGGGGGAATTCTCGATGGCGTACTGCAACGGCTCTCCACGCACATTGAAAAAGCCGTCAAGTTACGCCGGGCGGTAAAGTCGGCGCTTATATATCCCTCCGCGGTGATGCTGATTGCAGGAGGCGTGATCACGCTCCTGCTCTGGAAGGTGGTGCCCATTTTTGCCACCCTATTCGCCGGTCTGGAAGTGGCCCTGCCTTTGCCAACCCGAATCGTTATTGCCCTGAGCGATGCCGTCGCCAGCTTCGCGGTGCCTGCCTTCGTCCTGCTGGGCTTGGCAGGATTTGGACTGAGATTCTTCTACCGCACGCCCCAAGGGCGCTTGATTGTTGATCGCTTCATCCTCAAGCTCCCTCTGGTCGGAAACCTGCTGCGCAAGATCTCGGTGGGAATGTTTACTCGCACGCTGGGAACCTTGATTTCGAGCGGCGTGCCGATGCTGGAAGCCATGGATATCACCGCCCGGACGTCGGGCAACGCCGTCATCGAGAGGGCTATCCTGCGAGTTCGGCGGGCCATCGAGACAGGCCGGACCATCGTGGATCCGTTGCGCGAAACCGGCGTCTTCCCGAACCTCGTGGTGCAGATGATCGGCGTGGGCGAGCAGACTGGAAACTTGGACGCCATGCTGCAGAAGATTGCCGATTTCTACGAAGACGAGGTCGATGTAGCCGTCGGCGATCTCTTAACCGCAATGGAACCGCTCATTATCCTCTTTCTGGGCGTGGTCGTGGGAGGGGTTGTAATCTCGATGTATCTGCCCCTCTTCAGTTTGATCGGGAAACTGGCGGGCTAGCGTGGTGGTGCGGGCGATACGCCCTCACCGCGGCATGGTCCTTCGCTCAGGTTGACCGACTGGGGGGCACGGTCCCGGCCCCGCATTCACCGCGAAAGAAGTATTGACGGCAGCGCAAGAGCGCATAGAATTGTGGGTTGCAGGCTTGTTTATGGAAAAACACCTTAACTCGACCAGCCGCTCGCCAGGATTGCCTGACCCCTTAAAGGAATGGCTCCCGTGGGTCATTAAAATCCGGTTCGTCATCATCAGTTTTGTCTTCGCGATCGATTTCGCCATTCGAATCCTGGTCGCCAATCCTAATCCTGCATCTTTCAAATACTTCGGCATTGTCATCATTCTCTGGTACATTCTCGGCTTGTACTACCTGATTTACAATCAGTTGAGCCGTGATTACCTTCTGCAGGCGTATTTGCAAATCTTTTCCGACATTGCCATCATCACCGCGGTATTGCACCTTACGGGGGATTTGGAGAGCAATTACCTCTCACTTTATCTGGTGGTGATCATCCTTTCCAGCACCCTGCTTCCACGCGGCCGGGTGTTCCTGGTGGCGGCGGTGAGTTTTGTTTGCATGGGTGGAATGCTGGAATTGGCGTATCTCCCGGTTATTCTTCCGGATTTTGCAAGCCATCATCCAGCCCTTCGCTATCTCGTCACAGCCTCGCCTCTTTCAGTGGACCTGCGAACCCTTCAGGTCAAGATCGCGGCGAGCTTCTTCGGTTTCTTCGTCGTCGCCTATCTCTCCAGCCGGCTGTCGGAAAAGCTCCGCACGGTAGGAGCAGAACTGCGCCACATGAACGGGCAAGTGGCCAGCCTGCAAGCCAAGACCGAAAACATCCTGGAAAGCATGCGCGATGGCTTGGTGAGCACAAATCTGGAGGGTATCGTCAGTGAGTTGAACAGCTCCGGCGGCACCATCCTGGGTCTCAAGCCGGAGGAGGCGCGCGGAAAACCGATTCAGTCGCTTTTCCCGGGCTTGCAAACGGGCACGCTGTCGTCTCCTACTGCAAACGCCTTCCCCACACGGCAGGAGGTGACGTATGTGAATCCGCGCGCCGAACACCGCACGCTGGGGTTTTCTGTTTCTCCTCTGATGGTTCCCAGCATCGGGGTGGTGGGTTTTGTGTACAATTTCCAGGACCTGACGGAAGAAAAACGGCGGGAGGCTGAATATCGCACCAAGGAACGCATGGCGACGCTGGGGCGCATGGCGGCAGGAATCGCGCACGAAATCCGGAACCCGTTGGCATCGATCACCGGCTCGGTCAAGTTATTGCAGTCGATTTCGCGTTTGGATGAGGACCAGACCAAATTGATCGAAATTGTGAGTCATGAGTCGGAGCGGCTGAACAAGCTGGTCTCGGATTTCTTACTCTACTGCCGGGACCAGCGCCATGAGCTCGAGCAGGTCGATTTGGTGAAGGTGATGGAAGAAACACTGGTGCTGCTTTCCAATCATCCGCTGTTTGGAGCCAATATGCGGGTGGAGAAGAGCTTTCCTTCCAGGCCCCTCACTCTCTGGACTGATGCCGACAGATTGCGTCAGGTATTCTGGAACATCTCGGACAATGCGCTCAAGGCCATGCCGGACGGAGGACAGTTGACGGTGCAGGCGGAGGAAGCCGGCGAACGTCTGGTTCGCGTCACCCTGAGCGATACTGGAGTCGGATTTAGTGAGCAGCAACTCGAAAAAGTCTTCGAGCCTTTCCAGCCGGGGTTCAACGGTGGAACGGGCCTCGGACTGGCGATCGTTTATCAGATCATGCAAGGACTCGGGGGCACGGTGCGAGTGGAGTCAAAGGCGGGCAAAGGCACACGCTTTATCTTGGAATTACCCAAACAGGGCGCTCGGACGGCCGCCGACCACGTGCCTTTCGCGGTCGTCGGTGCAAGTTGGGGTGAGACGTCGTAATTGCGGCACGGGTGGCCACCCGGGAGCAAGCCCAAGGATTTCCCCTACGACGCCGAAATCCGAAGGAGGCAGATGGCTCGCCTGCTGATTGTGGACGACGAAAAATCGTTATGCCAGATGCTCGAAATTGTCTTCCGTAAGGACGGCCACCAAGTCGAGACCGTATCCACCGGCCAGGCAGCGAAGAAGAAACTCGAATCCCAAGTTTACGATCTCATCATCTCCGACATTCGCATGCCGGACCTGTCCGGCATTGAACTGCTCGAGTTCTTCCGCGAGAGCCGGAATCCTGCCGCGTTTATTTTGATTACGGCTGTCCCCAGCATGGCCACGGCTATCAATGCCCTCAACTTGGGCGCCTACCAGTATGTCATCAAGACTGACAAACTGATTGAGGAACTGAAACTCACGGTGAACCGGGCGCTGCAGGAATTCGCGGTGCGCGAAGAGAATGTGCGCCTGCGCCGGGAATTACTCCGCGTCTTTGCGCATAACAACATTATTGGTCAAAGCCGCCAGATTCAGAGCATCCTTGAAATGGTGCGAACCGTGGCTCCTGCCAGCAGTACGGTCCTGATTACGGGCGAAAGCGGGACGGGAAAAGAGCTGGTGGCGCGCGCCATTCATGAGGCCAGCTTGCGGCGCGAGCGACCGTTCGTTTCCATCAACTGCGGGGCCTTTCCGGAAACGCTGCTGGAAAGCGAACTCTTTGGCTATCTCAAGGGGGCCTTTACCGGAGCCGACGCCAACCGCAAAGGGATCATCGAATCCGCCCACGGAGGCACGTTATTCCTGGACGAAATCGGGGAGACCAGCCCCACCATGCAAGTCAAGCTGCTGCGCGTCCTGCAAGAGCGGCGGGTGCGACCGCTGGGGGGAAGCACCGATATTTCCATCGACGTGAGATTGATTGCCTCCACCAATCGCGACCTCAAGCGCATGGTGGCTGCGGGACAGTTTCGGGAAGACTTCTACTATCGCATCAGCGTTATCCCTATTCACGTCCCTCCCTTGCGTGAGCGGCCGGACGACATTGGGCCCCTGGCACGCAACTTTCTGCGGAAGTTCGCTCTTCAGATGGGGAAAGGAGCGCTGGATTTCGACCGAGACCTCTTGGAAGTTCTCGAACGGTATGCCTGGCCGGGGAACGTCCGTGAACTCGAGAATGCGGTTGAATACGCCGTGGCCATGTGTGGAGAACACGAGGGCCGTCTGTCCGTGGAACACTTGCCTCAATCCGTGACCGGAATCACGCTCAGCGGCGATACCCAAGTCGAGATTCCGTCCGAGGGGTTGGAGTTCGAAACCCGAATGGCGCAAATCGAAAAGCAGTACCTCATGGCTGCGTTGCGCGCCGCGCAAGGCGTTCGAACTCATGCGGCGGAACTTCTGCGCATGTCCTACCGCTCGTTTCGTCACTATGCCAAGAAATACAACATCTGAACGGAACTTCGACCGGTTGGCAATCCCCCTTCTCATTGCTTTTTCACTCGCCCTGTATATCGCCACAACTGGTTACGACTTGGTTGGGGATGATGCGCTCTTGATTGGGGCCAACCCTTACGTGCGCAGCTTCCATTTTCTGCGCGAGATTTTCACCCAGAGCTTCTGGAGTTTCCGCGGCGCGCGCGGAGATAGTACGTATTACCGGCCGTTAGTGATGTTTAGTTTTCTGCTGCAGTCGGTGTTGTACGGTCCTCGACCCGCCCTCTTCCATCTCTTCAATGTCATCGTGAATTCTGGGGTGGTCGTGATGGTCTACCAACTCGGGAAAAGGTTTTGGCCAAGAGAGCAAGGAGCCTTGTGGGCCGCCCTGCTCTTTGCCGCCCTGCCCATACATACCGAGGATGTCGCGACCGTCTCCGGGATTTCTGATCTCGAGTGCGCCGCTTTCTTCCTGGCGGCGATTCTCATTTACACCAAGCCCAGCGATGCAAGAGGTTTTTCGCGGGTCCGGGCCTGGATGAGCGCTCTATTGTTTCTACTGGCGGCGCTGTGCAAAGAGGTTGCCCTGGCTGTCCCGCTGCTCATGGTCATCTACGAGCATTTCCTGCGCGGCGATACAGCCGGATTCCGCCAGCGCCTGAGCCGTTATCTGCCAAGCTTCCTACTGGCGGCATTCTATGTCGTCGTGCATCTTGCCGCGATCGGGGGAGTTTCCGGTGTCGGGCCGCCCAGCCGCATGCGCCTTGGGGAATCCCTCATCTTCGGCCTGACTCAGCTTGGTGAATATATTGCCAAGTTGATCTGGCCTCAGCACCTCTCGTATTCCTGGAAATTCTACCCCCCTCTAAGCTGGCGCGATCCGGCAGTGTTGCTGGGGATGCTTTTTGCACTCTGGGTGGCGGGAGTGGTGGTGGCTTGGTGGCGTCGGGACCGGCCCGTCAGCTTCGCCGTTATTTGGTTCTTCCTGACCCTTGCCCCCGTCCTCAACATCGCCGGAGTTGGCGTTCCGGCCTACGGGGAAAGATACCTTTACATCCCATCGGTAGGAATCTGCTGGATAGCAGGTCAAGCCCTGGAAGCCATTGCGGGGTCGTATTTAGGGAGGGACCTCGATGCAGCCGGGAAGCAACCCCAAGGGTTGCGCCTACCCCTCGGGGCTGTTAGGAGAGTTGCAGCCGTGACGCTGGGCGTGGTGGTGTTGCTGGCGGCGTCGCTTCGAACCCTGGTGCGCCTGCCGGCCTGGCGAAATAACTTCACCTTGGGCCTGGCCACCCTGCGCGAAGACCCCACCGCGGCGATATTCCACGTTTTCGTAGGCAATGCTTACAGACTGGAGGGCAAGCGGAACCTGGCGCGGATCGAGTATGTGGCGGCAATCGCGTTAGACTCATCAGCCGGGGAGGGTTTCGTCAACCTCGCGGGCGTCCTTCTCGACGATGGCAACACCAGTGCCGCACAGGATGTGCTGAGGCGGGGCGCCCAGTTGAACCCCACTTTCTCGAAGCCCCTTTTCGCCTTGGGCAAGATTGCCCGCTATCGCGGCAGCAAGGAAGAGGCTCGCGATCTGTTCGCTCGAGCTTTGTCTCTCGACCCGAATGATTCCGAGGCCCTTTTCGAACTCGGACTTCTTTCCTTGCAAGAGGGTCGGCTCGACGAGGCCGAGAACCTCCTTAGCCGCGACGCGATCGTCCAGCCTTCTTCAGCCCTGGTTCACCTGAACCTGGGAGCCGTTTCGTCTCGCGAAAAGAAATTCGACGCCGCAGAAGCCGAGTTCCGCCGCGCCATCCAGCTTGCTCCAAACAATGAGGCGCCTTATTTGGCCCTTGCCGGCACTTATGAAGATCAAGGAAAGCAGGCGGCAGCACTCGATCTCTACCAGCAAATCGTGAGGAGCGCCCCCGACTCCGCCAACGCCCAGTTTAGGCTCGGAGTCCTCGCGCTGAAAATGAGGAGAGGCGATGAGGCCATCAGGGCCCTGGAGAAAGCTGTTGCAGTTCAGCCGAAGTCAGCTCTAGCGCACGCTCAGCTCGGCCTGGCATACCTGGAATCGAGCCAGCCTGACAAGGCGAGGCGCGAAATCGAGAGAGCCAAACTCCTTGATCCCCGAAATGAGACGGTTCAATCGGCTCTAAAAAAGCTAAAGTCTTACGCGTCGTCTAGCGCCATGAGGAGAACGCGCCTCTGACGTCGCGCGAGCATCTTGCCCGCGCTACACTCGGAAGTGACGAGAGACGCACCGGGTGACAATTTCCGTCGCGCCCTTTGGACAAAAAGCGGCGAAAAACGCCTCTCGCAACTGGGACAAATTGCGAGTACCCCGGATTGCTCATCTAACTATCTGATTCCAAGAGTCTTAGCGTCGCCTCAAAAAAAACCCGGCCGGCGCTGTTGGCAAGGAAAATGCCACGTACTGAGCGGCTGGTTTCCATGCGCTTTTAACTTACGATAGGAGGACGAATGAAGAAAAGCTCACGAGGGTTTTCACTGATTGAGTTGCTGATCGTGGTCGCGATCATTCTGATCATTGCGGCTATCGCTATCCCGAATCTGCTGCGTTCGCGCATTGCCGCCAATCAAGCTTCCGCGGTTGGATCTCTGCGCACCCTGAACACAGCGGAGATCACTTACGCCACCACCTATAACACTGGATACACTTCGACGCTGGGTGACATGGGCCCACCCGCTGCCGGAGCAAACCCTGCCGCTACCGCCGCTGGGTTAATTGACAGTGTGCTCTCCGGGGGCGCCGCCTCCGCGACCTCGAGCATCAAGAGTGGTTATCAATTTATTTACACGCCGGCGGCCACCGATGCGAGCGGCAGAATTAACACTTATGGCATCACTGCTACGCCGGTCACTGTAGGCACTACGGGAACCAACTACTATTACACTGACATGTCCGGCGTGATCCGCCAGAACAGTACTGCGGTGGCTGGTTCGACTGATTCGCCGTTGGCTGGATAGGCATTCGAAAGGGAAATCACCACAGGGAGGGCGGGGAAGCCCTCCCCCGATTTTCCTTCTCGCTGTCATTCTGAGCATTGACGTCCTTCTGGGACGACCAAGGATCTCCGCAGTTCGCAAGTTTGTGACCCACGGGTCAGCTTGCAACTTTTTTTGAACGCCTTCCAGGGCGTCGCAGCGTAAATACCTCGGAGGTAACAGAGCAACTGCGCCGGCTCCGCCGCGACGCCCTGGTATACGGTCAGTTGTTTTGGCCATGCGCTTCAGAAACTTCGCCAAACCCTGTCATCCCGAGCGCAGCGACGAATCCCGCTCTGACCCTTCTTCAGCGATAGCTAGAAAGTAGAGCGAGATACCTCTGCGCTCGGAATGACACAACGCAGCGGGCGTTTCTGCCCTACAATGTACGAACGAAGCAGGAATGTAAATGAGAACAAAGGCTCGAGCCTTCCATCCTGGAAGGGAATCGCGGTTATTCTCGCCCTCACGTTCGCGGTCTTTGCCCCCACCCTTCGCTACCAGTTTGTGCATGACGATCGTGGACAAATTGTAGAGAATCCGGCTATTCATTCCTGGCGCTTCGTCCCTACCTACTTTACGTCCCATGTTTGGGCAGCGGTTATGCCGGCGGAACTGGGGAATTACTACCGGCCGCTTTTCCTGGTCTGGCTCCGAATCAACGATGCGCTATTTGGAAGCCACGCCTGGGGCTGGCATCTCACTACTATCCTGGCCCATGTCCTCGCCACTTTTCTCGTGTATCTCCTGGCGTTGCGGTTGGGAGTCAGTGGTGATGCCGCGCTCGTGACGGCCTTGATCTTCGGCCTTCATCCCGCGCACGTCGAAGCTGTGGCCTGGATTTCCGGGGTCACTGAACCCCTTTTGGGCGTCCTCCTGGTTGCTTCGTTTCTTTCTTACACCCAGTGGCGCCGTGAGCGCGCGCGCAGGTGGAAACTGTTGTCCCTCGCGCTATTCACTCTTGCTCTGGGTGAAAAGGAGACTGCGCTCATCCTTCCCGGCCTCTTGCTGGTCTACGATTGGATCTTCGAGACAAGCTCCGTGGGAATAGCGCCCGTAAACCCGCGGGGCATTGTCGCCCGGTCCGGTGCAGCCCTGCGCAGGACCTGGCCTTTCTTCCTGCTCGTTATCCTTTATGTTCCAGCGCGAATTTACGCCCTCAAAGGCTTTAGTCATGCCGTGACCCCGCTCAGTATCGAGCAGTCAGTCTTCACGTGGCCGTCGTTGATTTGCTTTTGGATTCGCCACCTAATCTGGCCTTACAGCCTCAGTACTTTTTATAATTTTCCTGCCGTGGTCCACCCCACGCTCGAAAACTTCGTGCTTCCCGCCATCTTCGATGCTTGCGTCGGAGGCGCGCTGCTCGTGGCGGTTCGCCGGAGCCGGATGGCTGCCTTTTCTGCGGCGTGGATGGTTCTGCCTTTGGTTCCCCTCCTCGATCTGAGGGTTTTTGTGGCCGATGACTTCGCCCACGATCGATACTTATACTTGCCCTCCGTCGGCTTCGCCATCCTGGTGGCTCTCATTCTCAAAAAAGTGTGCCCGGGCACGCCGCAATGGCGGGGAGTTCCGGCCTCCATGCTCGCTGCCGCGTTGTGCCTGGCCGCTTTGATGAGTTTGGCGCTCGTCAAGCAGAGCTTTTACTTTCGCGACAACCTGGCTTTCTACGCCTACAACAATTCCACGGCGCCCCACAATCCTGCCGCCGAGTCGAACTACGCTACCATTCTGGCGGAAGGAGGCTCATACGGTCCCGCTCTCGAGAAATTCCAGGATGTGGTGAGCCGTAATCCCAACTATTGGTCCGCAACTTACAATCTGGCTTTAACCTATTACAAAATGGGGAATCTGCCGGAAGCGGAAAAGTACTTCCTGGAGGCCGTCCGTATAAATCCTCACAAAGCGGACGAGCACCTCTACCTGGGCATGACGTGGTTCAAGTCCGGCCGGACAGACGAAGCCATCGCCTCCTTGCGGCGCGCCATCGCTATTAACTCCTCGGGCTTCGCCTACCATTTCGCGCTGGGGGTGATGCTGAAGAGCCGCGGCGACTTGAACGGGGCTCTTCTGGAGTTCAAGAAAGAATTGACGATCAACCCGGATCAGCATGCCGCGGCAGCGCAGATCAAGGAGATCGAGAATGGGCGCCGAGGACTGGGCCGTGAGTGACGATCGCGAACCAGGGGTTGGACTTCACTCGTTCGAGCCATCAGGTATATTATCCTCGTCGAAGGAATGCGGCCTGGCCTAACCAAGGAGTCAGCCGCCCAGATGCAATGCGGTGATCATGCTAGCCGTTGAAACCATCGAGCTGACGAAAGACTACCGGCTAGGTTTTTGGCGCGGCCGAGTTAAGCGGGCGCTCGACCGGCTTAGTCTCCGTGTCGAGGGAGGTGAAGTCTTCGGCTTGTTGGGACCGAACGGCGCCGGCAAGACAACCACGCTCAAATTGCTTTTTCGTTTGATCTTTGCCACTTCTGGAACAGCGCGCATCCTGGGAAAGCAATTCGACGACCTCGCGGTTCGCTCCCGTGTGGCCTATTTGCCGGAGAATCCCGCTTTCTATGATCATCTTACCCCACAGGAGTTCCTGACCTACTCCGCGTCCCTTTTTGGTTTGCCGGCGGCCGAACGGCGCCGCCGCTCGGGCGAACTCATCGAGAAGTTGGGTCTCTCCGATTCCCGCAACGTTCCGCTACGCAAATTCTCCAAAGGCATGATTCAGCGGGTAGGAATTGCTCAGGCCCTGATCAATGACCCTGACTTGGTGTTTTTGGACGAGCCCATGTCCGGCCTGGATCCCCTGGGGAGAAGGGAAGTCCGCGAGGTCATATTGCGGCTGAAGGAGCACCAGAAGACGGTATTCTTCTCCACTCATATCCTCTCAGACGCTGAGACGCTGTGTGACCGGGTGGCAGTGCTCCACCACGGCCGGCTGCAAGGTTGCGGCGAGTTGAATGCCATCCTTCGCCTGGGAGTGTCCACCACCGAGTTGGTGCTCGAGGGCCCCAGCGCTGAGGTAATGGCCGAGCTGATGCCTTATGCCTCGTCGGTAATCCGGACGGGCGAACGAGTGCGCCTCGAGATAGCGCACGAGAGTCAAGTTGAAGTAACACTTGAAATCGTCATGCGAAGCAAAACCAAGCTGATCTCAGTTAATCCGGTGAAAAGATCGCTCGAGGATTACTTTCTTCAGCAGGTTGGTGCGGTCGACTAGTGGCCGCTCGTTGGGAGTCCAAAGTCGAGAGACGAAGAAGGAGTCGCCAGATCTTCACTCTCGACTTTTCGACGGCTCTGGGACATAAACCATGCGCGTGGTGACAATTGCCGTCCATACCTTCAAGGAATCAGTGCGGCAAAAAGTGTTATACAATTTGGTGGCCTTTGCCCTCCTATTGATTGGGGCTTCCATCCTGTTCGGAAGCATCTCCGTGGGTGTCGAGCAGATTATCCTGGTAACCCTGGGACTCTCTTCGATTTCGGTTTTCGGTCTGCTGATTGCCATTTTTATTGGAATCGACCTGGTTTCAAAAGAGATCGAGCGCCGGACGATTTACAATATTCTGTCCAAACCCGTCACTCGCGCCGAATTCATTTTGGGAAAATACCTGGGACTTCTGCTCACCCTGGTTGTGAACACGGCCATCATGATGGCAGGCTTCTATGCGGCGCTGTTTTATCAGAAGCGAGCACTGGGGCCTGGCGACCTTGTATACCTAGGCGCGGTGTACTTCATTCTGCTCCAACTAGCCATGGTGGTAGGAATCGCGTTGGTCTTTTCGTGTATATCTACACCCGTACTATCAGCGATATATACATTTTGTCTTTACGTCATAGGTAATTTTTCAGCCGACTTGCGCTCCTTCGGCCAGGGAAGTCAGAGCCCTATTCTCGGACTAGTGAGCAACGGGCTCTATTACGCCTTGCCCAATTTCGCGAATTTCAACGTTATCACCCAGGTGGCGCACGCGCAAAAGATCCCGGCGTACCTATGGGTGGGAAATTCTTTTTACGCTCTTCTGTACTTGGCAATCCTGTTGGGCTTGGCCGTCCTGATCTTTGAGGAACGGGAATTCCCATGATCTCTCTTTCCGCTTTCCTCTCCCATCCCCGCTTCCGCCGCCGCGCCTGCTGGCTTCTGCTCTTGCTATGCTTCTTGGGACTGGTCCCGGTTCAACGGAGCATTGACCTGAGAAGAGGAAGTGATCGGACGATTACCGAGGTTCTATTTCTGCCGTCAGGAAGGGTTCTGCGCAAACTCAGTTTAGGTTACGAAGGGTTGCTCGCCGACATTTATTGGACACGCGTAGTGCAATACTTCGGCGGAAAACGAGTAGCGCATTCCACCGACTTCAAGCTGTTGGGGCCCCTGCTTCAGATTACCACGGATCTGGATCCCCAGTTGATGATTGCTTACCGTTTTGGGTCAATTTTCCTCGCCGACAAGCCGCCGCGAGGAGCTGGTGAACCGCTCGAAGCGCTCGCGTTGTTACGCCGCGGCATTGTCGCCAATCCGGACTACTGGCGGCTTTGGGAAGATGTGGGCTTCGTTTACTATTGGGACTTGAGAGATTATCCTGCTGCGGCGCGAGCCTTCCAGGCCGGCAGCGAAAGGCCGGGCGCCATGGAGTGGATGCGGGCCCTGGCAGCAAAGGTGGCGGCAGAGGGGGGGGAATTGACGACCTCGAGGTTCCTGTGGTCCGAAATCGCGCGCCAGGCGGGCAACGAACAAATACGTAAGAATGCCGAGGAGCACCTTATGGCCATTCAGGCCGCGGACGACATCGCCAAGCTGCGGGAGCTGATCGCCCTCTACAACTCCCGCCAAGAACCACCGGCGCGCTCCTTCCAGGCGCTGGTGGCAGCAGGCTACCTGCGTGCGTTGCCGCGCGACCCCTCGGGAAAGCCGTACGTTCTTGGTGCGGACGGGCATGTCAGGCTGAACCCACGCAGTTCGGTGGATTTGAGTTTGTTGCAGTAGGGGAGCGGAGTGTGGAGCAGGTCCGTTTCATTTTCTGGGAACTCTTGAAAACCCTGGGCGTGGCGTTTATCAGCCTGCTGGCGGTGAAGGGCGTGGCAAGCTTGAAGGCGACGACAGACAGCATCCTGGCGAGCAGGCTGGCTCGCGCCAAGCCCTGGTTCTACGCACTCATTCTGGCCCTGGTAGTTTTGGGCGCCTGGAACTTGGGCTATGATATCGCAGCCGAAGTGTATTACTGGGCTGCTTTGGGCGACGCTCAGCACTCCCGTGCCTCCAAGAGCTACCTCAATTCTCTCCAGGCGGTTGTGTTGCGTCCCGGGATTCCGCGCTATTGGCAGGCCCTCCAATCGGCCAAGTTCAGATTAGGCCAGTGGGCCTCCGTGGTTGACGATAGCCCTGCCCTGCAGCGAGTCACGGGCCGGGATTTGGACGAGGTGGACTCGTATCGCCTGGCAGTCAGCCTGTTTTTCTTGGGGAGGTACGATGAGACGCTGCGCATCACGGAGCGCCTGGTCGCTCAAAATCGTTTATATCTCCCTCCCTACATTCTTCAGGGGTATGTCTTGACCGCCCAAGGCAAGTATGGCGAAGCCCAACAGGCTTTCCAGGCTGCGCTCAACGTTCTGCCCACCGACCAAGCGGCTGTCGAAGGCCTGGCGCACGCCTGCTTCCTGGAAGGGAACCGCCAACAGGCGCTCAAGATACTCGAGGACACATCCAAGTTTCCTTTTCCCATCGAGGCGCAAAAGAGGTTTGAGGCGCTGAAAGGTATGTATGGCCAGTAGCCACCGGATGATTCTTCGTTTGCGTCTGGAAGACCTGGTGGCGCTCGCCTTTTTTATGCTCAGCTTGGCGTTGCGATTGATTTTCCGCGGCGTAGCGCATACCAACCTGAGCCCGGCCGATGTTCTGATCATCATTCCCGCAATGAGCCTTCTCCTGGCAAAGGAATTGATCCATTATTTTGTGGTCGGAAAGAAGGAGTCTCCCGCGTCCAGTGCCGACCCGCGCACCTTCGTGCGGCCGTATTGGGAAATTGTCCGAGACTGGTTCCCGTTCCTGGCCATCCTGTTGATGTACTATTCCCTATGGGGTGATGCGACGCATCTCCTGGTGCGGCAGGACCGCGACGGACAATTGGTTGCTCTCGATCAATGGCTGTTTGGGTTTCAGGCGAGCGTGGCCATCCAGCGTTTCATTACGCCGGCGCGTACGGCCTGGATGGAGTTTGCTTACTTCTATCACATTTTGAACATCCCCCTCGTCGCTTGCTTTGTGTATCTCTGCCGCCCCCGGGCGCGCTTCCGGGAAATGATGAGTGGACTTATGGTGGTCACTTTCCTGGGACTTCTAGGGTACGTGCTGGTTCCCGCGATTGGCCCCTTGTATAGCCTGCACGATGTTTACACCGTTTCACTCAGTCAGCCGATTGCCATCTTCAACCAGCAACTCGCGTTCATGGATCTGGCTCGCATCCATCGAGACGTTTTCCCGAGCATGCACGTGGCTATTTCCTTTCTTGTGTGGCTCTACGCGTGGCGCAACTCGGGCACCCTTTTCTGGATCTTATCTCCGCTGGTCCTGAGCCTTTGGGTTTCGACCGTGTACCTTCGCTACCACTACCTTATCGACGTGGTGGCGGGTTTGTTGCTCGCGCCCGCGAGTTTCTTCGTTGCGAACTGGCTGTTTGGGCGTTTCGGCAGTGTGGCAATCCCAGTCCCGGTTCCGGCGGCGTGGGCCGACGGCCTCGCTCAACTAGGTGTTGGTGGGGACGAAACGATCGAGCCGCCTCGCAAGGCTGAGGAACAGCCATGAACGAACCAACGTGGTTTGCGAAGGGAAGGCGGCTGGAGAAAGCGCCGTCACAGGACACCCTCTCCCCAAAGGAGAGGGCTGTGTTTACGGCGGAGAAGGCTGAGCCTCCGGCTGCGGCGCTTTTGGACAACGGCTGCGGCGGCGCCGGCAAGCGTGGCCTCGCCCGATTGGCGACTCAGGAATTGCTCGCGCTTCTCATCCTGGTTGCGAGCTTGCCCTATCTTAATTCCCTGTGGAACGGCTTTGTACAAGACGATAACCATCAGATCCTGAACAACCCTTACGTGCGCAGCTTTTCCCACTTGCGGGAGATTTTTGCCACAAATGTGTGGTCGTACGTCGGCGCCCAAGGCGCGACCAATTATTACCGCCCCTTGATGACCCTCGGCTACCTGCTCTGTTACCAGATTCTTGGACCCTTAGCCTACGGATTTCATTTGGCCAACGTGGTTCTGAATGCCGGCGTGGTCTGCCTCGTTTTCCTCGTTACTGAACGGGGTTTCCATAACCGAACGTTGGGCGTTCTGACGGCGATTATCTTCGCGCTGCATCCGATCCATAGCGAGTCGGTTGACTGGGTCGCTGCCGTTACCGATCTCCAGCTCACGTTGTTCTACCTGCTTGCCTTCTGCTTATTCCTGTGCTTGGTCCCCTCCTCAGGGCGAAGTGCGGGCGCCTCGCCCACTGTCGCGCGAGAGTCTCGCTCCCGCATCGGCGAGGGCAGAGCCTGCCCTGAGCAGGGCGAAGGGATGCCCGCGCGACAGCCGTCGGGACGCCCGCCCGCCACCATGATAACGGGACTCCAGGCGGGCGCCGTACAACTAGGCATGGTTCTGAGCTTCTCACTGGCGCTGTTGGCCAAAGAGCCGGCAGCGACGCTGCCTTTTCTGGCAACCTTTTATGAGCACTTCCTGCGTGACGATCGGGCGCAAACGACCTGGGGACAAAAGCTTTCACGATACCTCGGGTTGTGGGTGGTGGATATCGCCTGCCTGTTGTTCAGAATCCGAATTTTGGGAGGGCTAGCGCGAGTTTTGCAATTGCCGCAGATCAGCCGGCGCGAAGCTTTCTACTCATCCTTCGCGTTGGTCGCGCAATATGCCTGGAAACTCCTCTGGCCGGTGAGTCTCTGCGGATTTTACTCTTTCCACAAAAGCCTTGCGCTCTCTGACCCTCGAGCAATCGCGGGCCTCCTCGTTCTAGGACTTTCGCTCGGGGCGTTTGCTCATTCCTGGGCGAGGCAGCGCCTTATCTGCTTCGGCCTGCTGTGGGTTTTCCTCAATCTGGCGCCTGTCCTCAATGCGCGCTGGCTGGGCGCGAACGTCTTTACGGAGCGGTACCTTTACCTTCCCTCTCTGGGTTTCTGCTGGATCGCGGCGTGGGGAGGCTGGCGATTGTGGACGAGGCTGGCGGAACGACCGGCCGCTCGCAAGCTCTACGCCGCAGGCTTAGCGATGTTGGCCATTCTATGCGTGATTCGCATTGTCACGCGCAACCGCATTTGGCGCGACGACCCGACGTTTTACAGGAGCACTCTGGCCGCGCAGCCGGACGCCATCGCCCTCCGCATCAACCTAGGCGCGGTATACTGGAATTTGGGCTCACCAGATCTAGCCGAGGCGGAGTGGCGCGAGGCCCTGCGCCGAGCCCCGAATCACTGGTTGATTCTGAATAACCTGGGACTCGTCGCTGCCCGCAAAAAGCGCTATGACGAAGCTATTGACGATTTTCAGCGCTCCATTCGACTTCGTCCGAACTATGCCGACGCCCATATGAACCTGGGGCGGACCTATGCCGAAACGGGAGACGATAAAAAGGCGGAGGCGCAGTTGAGGACGGCAGTGGACCTCGCCCCGCTTTACGTTCCGGCCAGGAACGAGTTGGCGAAGTTTTATTTTGACGCTGGCCGCTTCACCGAGGCCGAGCCGCAGTACCGTAGTTCGGTTTCGAGCGGCGGCACGGTTCAGGCCTGGAATTCCTTGGGAGAAATCTATAGCCGCTGGAATCGCCGCCAAGACGCCGAACACGCCTACCGGCAGGCGCTGGCCCTGGACGCGTTCGACAGTCGTCCGCACTTTGGCCTGGGCGCAATCTTCGAAGCGGAAGGCCGGAACAACGAAGCGCTTAGGGAGTATGAAGCAGGGCTCCAGACTGACCCGAGGAACCCCGCGGCGCTTGAAGCGCTGGCACGCCTAAAGAAGTTGTTGAAATGATCGGGAGAACAAGAGATTGGTTGATCGGGAGATCGGGTGATCGGCTGAACATCGCTGGGTTTGCCGGCTCCTGTTCACCCGATCTCCCGATTGGCGTAGCGTGCCTCCTCGCGGTGTTCCTTCTGCTCGGCTGGGTGGCGCCGAACCCTGCCCTATGCCGCAGCGCGGTCGGTAGGAAGACAGACCTCCTGGAAGAGTTCGTGCGTCAGTTCGAGTCGAGCTATCATGCGGTCCGAAGCATCCGCGCAGATTTCACGCAGACATACGTTAGCGAGGGCAGGACGCAAGTCGAGTCGGGCGTTGCTTACTTTGCACGGGGTGGCTTGATGCGCTGGGACTACGAGCGGCCGCAACCGAAGCTCTTCATATCCGATGGCAAGACGCTGCTGCTCTACATCCCGGAGCAGAAGCAACTCACCCGCTCGCCTCTCAAAGCCAGCGATGATGTTCGGGTCCCGTTTCGCCTCTTGCTTTCAAGGCTCGATTTGGGGCGTGTGTTTGCTCGGCTCGAGTTTGCACCCGAGGCGCTCCGGCACCAGCCTGCGGACCGCGTACTGCGCGGGTACCCCAAGAAGCCGTTCCAAGAGGATTATCAACAGGTGCTCATGGTGATAAGCCCCCAGTTTGATATCCGGCGCTTGCTCGTGACCCTTCCCGATCAGAGCACCATGGAGTTTGACTTTGACCACATCGAGCGAGACGTCCCACTCAGCCGTCTGATGTTTCGATTCACTCCTCCACCCGGGACCGAAGTCATCGACCAACGTTGAGCGCCACCACGGCAGATCAGCAGAGCCTATGTAGAATTTTCCCGACCGTATAAGAAAGTCAGCCGACAAGGCCCCGCATCTTCAGCCTAACACGTTAATTTAGAGCCAGTTAGGGCAGCTTGACATTTTGGTCATCAAGCTGCTCTTCGTCACGCCTAGACAGTCCTGAAAAAGGAGGCTAACGGAGGCCAAACCCATGGACGTGCAACGAACTAGGCAGTTCGCAACCGCAGGAGTGACGTTTTGCTTGGTCCTTTTGAGCGCGGGATGCGCAACCAAGAAATACGTCCAGAGCAACATCCAGAGCAACGTACACCCCCTGGAAGTGAAGCTCGACAATACCAACAAGCAGGTGGCGGAAAACAGTGAACGGATCACCGATCTCGACAAGAAAACAGAAAAGGAAATTTCTCAGGCTCAAACTTCCGCCGACACTGCCAATCAACTCGCTAACCGAGCTCAGCAAGCTGCGATGGATGCGCGCGGGCTCGCTCAGCAAGGAATTTCCGATGCCGCCGCAGTGAAGCAGGAAGTGGAAAATGCGGACAATTTCCAATCGGCTAAGAAAGCTACGATTCTATTTGGATTCAACAAGAGCAAGTTGACTTCGGAAGACATCGAGACGCTGGATAATCTCGCGCAAACCGTGAGCGGCATGAAACACTATGTCGTCGAGGTTAGGGGATTTACAGACAACCGAGGTCAAAAACAGTATAACCTGCAACTCAGCCGCAAACGCGCGGATGCTGTCGTGCGGTACCTCACCTTGGAGAAACAGATACCGCTGGTCCGCGTCTATCAGGCGGGCTACGGCGAGGATGATCCTGCTGCCCCGAACAAGACGCGCGATGGGCGAGAGCAAAATCGTCGAGTGGATGTGAGCATACTCACTCCGCAGTCGTCTGGAACGGCAGAGCTTCAACAAGGGCAAGGGCCCAGTTCCAATGCCCAATCGCAGGAGTCAACATCTGCGACATCCAACCCTCAACAATAAAGGCCGGGAAGCGCTGTTCAGTGCCCGCTCAAAAGGTGCAGGAACAAAGTAAGGTAACGTTTTGCGCTGCTGGTAATCAGGAAGTGCTCACGCACGTAGGCGCGACCCTGCTGTCCGAGTCTCTCGGCAATCGCCGGATTGGAGAGCAGAAAACGAATCTGATAAGCCGTCCCTTCGACGGAATGGGCAAGCAAGCCTGTGTGCTTGTGAATGATTTGAAGGGGAATCCCTCCCACCGCCGAGGCAACCACCGGTTTGCTTTTCCAGAGACCCTCAGTAACTGTCAGGCCAAAGCCCTCTCGCAGACTTTTTTGAATGATGACGGTCGAGCCCCGTTGTAGCGCGTTGATTTCGGTGGCGCTCCAGGGAGGTAAGTCGAGGATGTGGACATCCGGGTCGTTCGACGCGGCCTCGCGAACCTCGGAAAGCACTGCTTCCCCCTCCGGGTCGTCGCTTGCTCCTCCCCCTGCCAAGACGAGCTGGCAATCGAAATAACGTTTCACGATCTGAAAGGCCCGCACCACACCCAGTGGATCCTTCAACCTGTCGAAGCGTGAGATTTGGGTGAGGATGGGACGCGCAGGGTCAATACCGAAGCGCTCCAGGGTGCTTCTTACCACCTCCGGTTCGAGATCGCGATTTTTCTCCGAGAGTGGATCAATGCAGGGGTAGAACAGATACTGAGGTACGGGCAGGTGCCGGGCGAATTCGGCGGAGGAGAATATCGCGCCATCGTACCGGTTGACCCAGGGTTCCAGAAAGCCCCAGACCGTGGGGTTGGGGTGCGAGAGGTCAATGTGGCATCGCCAGATCCAGTGGCCGGAATGATCCCGGCGTGTGCGGATGAGCGCCACCGGCTGGGGATCATGGATAACGATGAACTCGGCTTCCATCTGTAGCCGGAGGAGGTTCTGCTCATTGTAAGCAAGAAAAGTATCAAAGCTCTCCGGCGGCATACTATAAGGGCCGCCGTGCAGGGCATTGTGGAAGGCCTTGGTGATTTCATAGAAGTCGTTACCGCCGGTAATGACCTCCCAGCGGATGGCGAGCCCTAGCTCTTGCAGGATGGGGACAAGCCGGTTGAGCATTTCGGCTACTCCCCCTCCCATCGCTGTAGAGTTCACCATTTGCACCGTGCGCATCTGAAGCCGGGAAGCTAGAGTCCGCAGTTCGGCCACTTCCGGTTCTCCGAGGACAGGAGTGTAATCATCCAGGCTGATCAACAGCGGGATGGGCATGGTCTCGCTCATGAGTCCAATTCCTTTTCAACCAGGCTGATAATTCTTTGCAGGGCGCTTTCCAGGGTGTTGGTGTAGATGTCGATGCGATTGACGCGCCTAGCGAGCGTGCCTAGGTCGAGGCAAGTTTCCAGCCAATAGGAGAAGTCATTGGTGCGCAACTGAAGTCGCAGGCGAGAAGCAATAAAGTGGAAATGAAATGCCGCATGGCTCAGTTTCTCCAGGCTGTCACGAAACTCCTCGATCGTCCAGGCCTCCATCTCGAGGGGCACCTCGACCCCGATAGCTTCGTAGAAGAAAAAAGGCTCGAAAGCGGATTGCTCGGCTTGCTGAGGGTTCTGCTCGCAGTACTCGGACACCAGCCGCTTCAGGTCCGCGCGCAATTCGGCCAGGGAAAGGTAATCTCGAATATCAAGAGAGGCGAGATGCTCTGCCAATTCAGGCCGATTGCACGCCGCCAATACCCATTGGGCAAAATCGTTCGAGAATCCCTGGGTGAGAAAGTGATGGTGGCTCAAGGTTTGAAAGGTGTGGTTGAAAATTGAAGCGTCGCTGCAACTCTCCAAACCCTGCTTTAATTGTGCCAGGGTGGTTGCCATCTCGTTGGTGATTCGCATCAAATAAGACACGGTCTTGAATTGAAATGACTGCTCAGCCCTTTTCAAGCGATTTCGGCCTCCAGTTTCCGCAGAAATGTAATGACCTCGCCGGGGTTGCGCAGGTAAAAACGGGCTTTGGTCCGGCGAGTGTTCCCAACTCGCACGGTAATTCCACGCGGCAAAGCGGCGAACGCCGATTCGTCGGCGGCGTCATCGCCCGCAAAGACGGCGAGGTCAGGCCGGCGGCGCTCCCTCAGCAATCTGCGCACCGCCGAACCCTTGCCGCCGACAGCGCAGTGGACCAATTGCCAAGCTTTCCTTTCATGGATGAGGCGAAGTTGAGGCTGGAAGTGCTCCAGAACTTCCCGCACAATCAGACGCGCCGTTCGCACCTCGTCGGGCAGGACGCCACGATAATGAACGGCAATCGCAAGCTTTTTGTCCTCGAGCCAAATCCGGGACATTTCAGCGAGCCGGTCTGCGAGCAACCGTTTTGCCCTCTGAACGAGTTTTCGCTCCTTGCGCAGAGGCGGATTGCCGCGTCCTTCCCAACCATACAGTCCCAGCAGACGAACGCCTGGGGCTCGAACCCGTGATCTCAAATCCGCAAGGCGACGTCCACTAATCACGTAGACGTCAACCCGGCGATGGCTCGCCAGGCGGCGAAGTAATCGCCGGGTGGAGAGGTCCAACGGCGGCACGTCTTCAGGCCGGCGGCGAATCGGCGTTAGAGTGCCGTCAAAATCGAGAAACAATACGAGGTGGCTCGCGGACCTGAGCCGCCGGGCCACCTCTGGCCAGCAAGCAAACAAACGAAGCACGCCATGTGTGCCCCTTGGCTTGATATGTCTCGCGTCTTTCATAGGTGATGCAGTGTATCTTTGGCATCGGCGGGGGCCTTGGGCCGGAATTGAGAAAGCAGCAAGTCCCGGGCAAGGTCCCGAGCTCCCAGGCCAAAAGCGATAGCCGCCGCAGTCACAAGGCCCCCGAAGGTGATTGCAAAGGTGATGATAATCGTGGTGCGACCGATGCCCAGCTCATCGAGCGCCGCCACAACGGTCACAACCATCACAAAAAAACGTGTCAAGCCTGCCAGCAGGCGGGCCGAAGGCAAATTCTCATTCACGGCGGCGATGAGTACGCTGCGTCCCAAAAAACGGCTCACTAGCACGCCCACAATCAAGATCAGCACCGCGGCCAGGAGGTGCGGCAAGTAGACGAAGGTTCGTTCCACAAGGTTTCTGGTCAACGGCGTGCCCAAAGCGTTCAAGCCTGCGAGCAGAGCTGTAAGCACGATCAGCCCCTGCACGATCTCGCCGGCAAAGTAGGAGCTCGACCGGGCCAAGCCAGTCCGTTCTACCAGCATTCCCACCCCAAGACGGTCACAGAGGCGGTCGAAGCGCAAGACACGCAGCACTCCATAGACGACTTGCTTCGCCAGCCACCCCACAAGCAATCCCAGCAGAACTAGAACCAACATGCCGAGGAGGCTGGAAAGACTAGCTACAGCTTGTTCGCCGAGCTGGCGTAGCGGTCCCCAAACAACTCTTTCCCAGATTCCCTCCATGGTATCTCACCTCTTTTCCCGGCTCGCGAGTGGCCACTGGTTGATCAGGTAAGGTTTCAATTGCTCGTAGACCAGGCATAATCTCTCGATCCGGCGTTCCGCCTGCGCGTCGGACTCACTTTCGGTTTGGCGCGCAAACGAGGCGACCCAACCGAGATAGAGCGGAGCGAGTGATTTCAGCAGGTGTTCCCGATCCATTACCCGTCTGTGATGAGCAAGCGCCAAATCGTAGATGAGACTCACCCAAAGTTCGTCATCGAGAGAGAACTCATCCCAGAGCTCTGCCGCGCACGTTTGAAGGCCCTTGAGTTGTTTTGGCGAAAATATCTGCTCGTAGACAGGCAGAAGATCTCTCACCCCTTGCTGAAACGAGCCTAAGGTGCGCTGCAGATTGATCGACGCCGGTTCCGGCTCGACAACAAAAGGCGATCCCAGCAAAGGCACTGGTAAAGACCCCAGCACGTTGCGCCACGCCAAGTCGTGAGTCTCCATCAAATTGAAGACGGACCCCACTACCTGGACCAGCACTGCGCTCAGGTCCAACCCCTGCTCCGACTCATGGGTCTTGGCGCCCAGGTGTGTTTGGCACACTTTGAAGTTGCCGGCGATGGCCGTGGTGGTCATCCAGATGTCGATGCCGTAACGGGCCACATCCGTGTTCCACACCTCGTCCTTGAGAAAATGGCTTGCCAGGCGCCCGGAAATCCCGAATTCACCACCGATCGGCTGGCGGACTCGACGGCCATAGAGTGCCCGCAAAAGCGGATAGACGATGCTGTTCGTCATCGCTCCGTCATATTTGTGGCGCTTGTAATAAGGAGCTACGTAGTCGAAGTTCTGTGACATTATCGGCTCGAGCAGAAACCTGAACCATTCCGGAGTAATGCTCCTCTGATCCGCATCCACCACTGCCAGGGCGCGGGCTTGACCCGCTTGGGCGATTTGAAACAGCGTGCGGAGGGCGCTTCCTTTACCCGGCAAGCCGTGGTAGGGCGTCGTCAGGCGATGCACCGGCTCCAGGGGGTACTTCACCCTCATCAGCGCATTAGCCTCAGTGCGGGCCTGTTCTACGGCTTCCGGGGTCCCGTCTTGCGAGTCCCCGTCGGGATTAACGATCAACGCCTTTCGATTCCCAAAGTAACTCGACAAGCCGGCCTGTGCTGCCTTGACGACCAGGCCAATGGTGGAGACATTATTATAAGTGGGGATGCCCACGATCAGCTCGAGCGGGCCCAACCCTCCCAGCGTTTCTTCGATGTGCGCACTCAGAATTGCCTCTGCCAACGTTTCCTTCCTCAGTTACCCGACCCTTTCTCGGCGGGCGAAGATTTCCCCCTCCTTTGGGGTTGTGTCGTGGAGCGACCTCTCAGAGGCTCGAACCCCGTGTCGTCCCGACTCAGCCTCTGCGTCCGCCTCCAGACGGATCTCGGAGAGTCCCGAAATCAAATCTGCCGCCCAGCGGTAGATGTTGAATTCCTTCACCACCTGCCGCAGGCGATGCATCCGGGTGCTTCTTTCCAAAGGGTCCATCTCCAAAGCAAAGTGCATGGCGTCTGCCAATTGCTCCGTATCATAAGGGTTGACGATCAACGCGTCCCGCAATTGGTGGCTGGCGCCGGCAAACTGGCTCAGGATCAGAGCCCCCTGGTTGTCGTCCCGCGCGGCAATGAACTCCTTGCACACAAGATTCATGCCGTCGTGAAGGGAGGTGACCAAACACAGGTCCGCAGCCTTGTAGTACCTCTGGATCTCCTGATGCGTGTGATGCCGCGGCAGGTAAACGATCGGCCGCCAATGGTTTGTCCGAAAGCGCCAATTGATACGCCCCGCTTCCGCCTCGACTTCCCCCAACAGATCGTGATAACGCTTGATGTGCGTGCGGCTGGGGTCTCCGATCTGCACCAGGCAGAAGCGCCCGCAGTACACCGGATACTTTTCCAGGAAGCGTTCCAGGCCGCGGAAGCGTTCGATAATCCCCTTGGTGTAATCTACTCGTTCCACGCCGATGCCCATGAACGTGGCTTCCACGCCATGCTCTCGCAACAAAGTCCCCCGGTCCAGGTACTGGGAGCCGCGCGCCGGCAGGTCTTGTTCGCCGGCTTCTGCAAAGGCAACACTAATGGGAAAAGAACGCACTTGCGTAAGGTGGCTGCCCCGTTCGACCGAAAAGCGTTCCCAATTCACTCGTGACTCTAGGGTGCAGTCGACGGTTTGGAGAAAGTTGTTGCAATGCGACTGGGTGTGAAATCCCACCAAGTCCGCACCCAGCAACCCGTCCAGCAATTCGCGTTGCCAGGGGCAAATGCCGAAGGCTTCCGGGTTCGGCCAGGGGATGTGCCAGAAAATAGCCACCCGAGCATCCGGGCGTCTCTGCTTTACGAGGCGAGGCAGCAAAGCGAAGTGGTAGTCCTGGAGCAGGACGCAGGGCTCCTCCGCGCCTTCCATTTCCCCGAGCAACGCCTGCCCGAACTTCCGGTTCACGGCCTGGTAATACTCCCAATCTTTCGCGCGAAAGGTGGGGCGTGTGTGGGCAATGTGACAGAGCGGCCAGAGGCCCTCGTTGGAAAAGCCGAAATAGTAGCCTTCTTCCTCCTCTTTGCTGAGCCAAACCCGTCTCAGCGCGTATTGGGGGTCGTCGGGCGGGACCCGCAGGCGATCCCGCTCGTCCACTGTATCGCGGTCGGCATCTCCCGATCCGTGCGCCAACCATGTTCCCGCGCAAGTCCGCAAAATGGGCTCGAGCGCCGTGACCACGCCACTGGCCGGAACCACAACTTCCACGGCCCTGCCTCGGTAGGTGTGCATGTAAGGTTCGCGATTCGAGACGACGAAAAGAGGCCTGTCGCCCAGCTTGCTCCGTACGTGGATACGCAGCCGCTCCGGCGTCCAGAGTGACTCCGCGCTCTCTCGCAGCCGCGCTTCTTCTTCGGCTGCCGCTCGTGCGGCTTTGAGGGTATTGGCCAAGTGCGTCACTTCCTGCGCCAGAGGTTTAAACAGGTCCCCCTCGGCCAGGCTAGGCCGTGGCCCTCTCTTCTCGTACCGAAGGTCTCGAACCCACTTGGCAGTCCGGGCGATGGGACGCAAGATGCTCCATCGAATAATCAGCAGCGTGGTTAGCGCTATGAACAGAGTCTGTGCAAGGACACGTAGGTAGGTCTCTCGTCGCAGCCGAGCGGTTTGGCGGTCGATGAAGCTGGCATCATGAAAGATAGCCAGAGCCCCGGCCACCCCCGATTCACCGTGCAGAGGCAACACATAAAGGTAGGTGGGGTTCTGGTTCAGCGTGGTGAACCCCCCATAGCTTGCATCCTGCGCAATCACACGCGAGACCGTGCTGATTTCTCCTATGATGTAGCTCTCAAGGCCTGGAGTCGCAGCAAGCGTGTTGGCCGATTTATCAAAGACCGCAATTCCGGTTACGCGTTCGCGGTTTCCGAACTGGGTGACGATTTTCTGCAAATTGCGGCGCGAGCCCTTGGCCAGAAGAGGCTCGACATTGGCTCCCAAACTTTCGGCCAGGATCTCGGCGCGCTTCGCCAGATCATTGCGCAGCCCGCGCTTCTCCGCTTTCTGTTGGAATATGGCAAACACGACCGAAAGCAGGGTAACTCCCACAATGAGTGAAACGATCAGGCGTAAACTGATGCGCATAGCTTCACCCGCCCCTTCTCCCAGTTAAGCACAGACTTGAGACACAAAGCACCGGGGTCCTGGTGGTGTCCGCAAGCAAAGCTCTCCTCTTTCGAGAGCAGTCCTGATCAAATCCTTTTCCGTTATCCTCTTGCCTGTGCCGACTCACTTCACTACTATACTCGTCCTGGGTGTGGTGCGCGGATTGAATTTTCTGGGTAAGCAACGGGATCTTAGAGAACGTGAATGGTCTTGTTCGGGGCGTCCAACTTGCCTATCACTTTGACATTGCGCCCGCCAAAGGGTTTGGCTTTTTCCTGATCGTCGAGCGAATAGATGTCCCGGCTTGCGCTGTCCTCAAGGACAAATTTGCCGTTCACTTGCAGGATTCGCCCTATAAAGGTCCTTACGTTCTGCGCGCTGTCGAGTTGCTGTCCGACTGATTGCGAGCTCGTATTCGCATTCTGGCGGTCTAGATAGATGGAAGCGAGCTGCAGGAAGCCTAAGAACAAGCCTAGCGCCAGAAAAGAAACCAAGGGATGCAGGTCCTTCATTACTCCACCTCCAAACCAACTGGATTTCGCCCATCAAGCTGTTCTCAGGTTTCGCGGAGCTTTGCCCGGCCTACGTGTTTAGATGTAATGCTGTTGCAAGATCGTTGCAAATCTCGCATGTCAAAACTAAGGCACCTGGAATCAGGCACTTAACTCATTGTGGCGATTCGGGTGGCGCGGAAAGAACAACCGGGAGGGAGAATATTTTTCCCTACACTACAGCACGTAGTTTTGGATGGCTGCTGCGACCCCATCCTCGTCATTGGCGAGAGTCTTCGTCCAGCCCGGCTGGTGCAGTTCGGGACAGTGGTTTCCCATCAAGACGGGAAGCCCCGCGTATTGGAGCATCTCGAGGTCGTTAAAGTTGTCCCCGATCGCCATGATCTCTCCGGGCTCGATTCCGCACAGCTCGGCCCAAATCTTTAACGCGCGTCCTTTCGAGCAGCCGCGGTTCAGAACGTCGAGGATGGAAATATTCGTGGTCAGGTACTTGGTCCAGGTGACATGAATGCTGGACCGGATGGGGGCCTTCTCCAACATCGTCTCTGCCCGTTCGATGCGTGCCGGGGGGCCGCCGATCATCACCTGAATGGGATCGGTGTCAAGCGCCGCCTCGAGGTCAGGGACGAGACACAGGCAATGGGGGCTGTTTTGGGTATACCAACCCAAAGGCCCATCAGGGACGGCGTTGTCCTGCATTGTGACTTGACCATAGCCAGGGACGTGGAATATGGCCACGGAGTATGGGCGGTATTCGCGCACAGCTTCCAGGACCTGTTGGGCGACCTGCCGCGGAAGGAAATCCCGATGGAGAACCTCTCCCGAAGAGTTCGCGATAAGCGCGCCATTGGAGGTAATCAGATTCACCAGGGCAGGAATCTGGCTGACCAGTGGAAGGGCGGAATGAAACCTGCGCCCCGTGACGATAACCACCTGGACGTCCCGTTCCACCGCCGCGAGAATCGCCCGGCGGTTGCCTTCCGAGATTTCCCGGCGGCTGTTGAGCAGAGTGCCGTCAAGGTCAATGGCTACGAGACGGATCGACATGCACGAGCATTCTAACCCGGAAGAGGCCGAATGGGGTAGTGGCCTTCTTTTGTTAATGCTAAGAGGTCGAGACTACAAGCCCTTCCATTCACCAATCACAAGTCACCAATAATTGACCTGATCCGCGCCGCTTGTTAGACTTCAAACTCATGTCTTTTCTCACATACCTCGAGTGCGCACGCTGCGGAAAGCAGCATGAGCCCGCGCGCCTGCACAACCTCTGTGGTTGTGGCGCTCCTCTTCTGGCACGCTACGACCTTCGCCGGGCAGCACAAACATTAGTCTTCGAGCGAATGGCCTCGCGCCAGCCCACGCTGTGGCGATACCGCGAAGTTCTTCCGACAGCTCAGGACTCATCGGTTTTGTGTTTGGGTGAAGGGTTCACGCCACTTATTCACGCCCGGCGACTCGGTAAGCGGTTGGGACTGCCCAATTTGTATTTGAAAGACGAATCCCAGAATCCAACCGGCTCCTTCAAAGCCCGCGGGTTGGCCGTCGCCGTCAGCATGGCTTACGAGTTGGGCGTTCGAAAGCTGGCAATGCCCTCGGCAGGGAACGCAGGTGGGGCTTTGGCGGCCTATGCTGCCCTCGGGGGCCTCGAGGCGGCAATATACATGCCTGAGGAAACGCCTCGCGCGAACTGGCAGGAATGTGTCCTGCTGGGGGCGAAGGTCGTACGCGTCTCAGGCAGCATCAAGGATTGCGGCCGGGAAATGAGGGAGCAATTGAAGGGCGGAGATTGGTTTGACGTCTCCACTCTCCGCGAACCTTACCGCTTGGAAGGAAAGAAGACCATGGCCTATGAAGTGGTCGAGCAGCTTGGGGGACGATTGCCTCAAGCCATGATCTACCCCACGGGCGGCGGCACAGGGCTCATCGGGATGTGGAAAGCCTTTGAGGAGATGGAAGAACTTGGCTGGACCAGTGGTGCAAGACCCCGCATGTTTTCGGTGCAGGCACAGGGCTGCGCTCCCATCGTTCGGGCTTTTGCCCAAGGGAGCGACAGGGCAGAGGAGTGGGAGGGACCACAAACGATTGCGTCCGGTCTTCGCGTACCGTCGGCGATCGGCGATTTCCTGATGTTGCGTGCCCTCCGCGAAAGCCGAGGGGCTGCCCTGGCAGTAGCTGATCGTGACATGCTTGCGGCCATGCGGGAACTGGCGGAAAGCGAAGGATTGCTTACCTCGCCGGAAGGCGGAGCAACCTTGGTGGCGCTCAAGAAGCTACTGTGGGACGGGCTCCTGGCTGGTTACGAAAGTATCGTCTTGTTCCTCACCGCAGGCGGGTATAAATATCAAGAAGTACTTGAAACCCTGACTTCGTAGGGGTGGCCCTCGTGGCCGCGCGGCGGCACGGGCTACCAGGGTTGCACCTACCCCAAGCATATGGCAAAAACCGACAGGCTCTACTACACCGATTGTTATTTACGTGAGTTCGAGGCGCGCTTGCTTCGTTCTGAAGCTGCGCCTAACGGATTCAAAGTCTACCTTGACCGGACGGCCTTTTATCCTGCCTCGGGAGGACAGCCGTCAGATGCCGGGACTCTCGCGGGCATCGAGGTCGTCGACGTCGTTGACGAGGGAGAGGAGATCGCGCACCACCTCCGCCATGCGCCGGGGCAAGAAGTTGTGAGTGGGAAAATCGATTGGGCGCGGCGGTTTGACCATATGCAGCAACACACAGGGCAGCATATCTTATCGGCCGCCTTCGAAAAAGTCGGTGATTACAAGACAGTCTCCTTTCACTTGGGGGAGGAGAGTTCGAGCATCGATCTGGATTCAGACCGCGTGGGCACGAGTCAACTGGAAGAGGCGGAAAATGCAGCGAACCAAGTCCTCTTCGAGGACCGTGCGGTGCGAATTTCGTTTCAGCCGGCGGGAGAGGCCAGCCGAATGGATTTGCGTAAGCCCACATCGCGCGAGGGCGAAGTTCGGCTGGTGGAAGTGGAGGGATTTGATCTCTCGGCTTGCGGAGGAACTCACGTCCACCGCACAGGAGCCATCGGCTTGATCTTGTTGCGCAAGGTAGAGCGCATGAAGGGCTTGACCCGCGTCGAGTTCGTGTGTGGCATCCGCGCCCTGCGGCAGGCGCGGAGGGATTTCAAAATATTAACCGAGACAGCGCTGCTGTTTTCTGCCGCTCCGGACACGCTTCCCGAACTCATTGCAAAACAGAGCCAGGAGTTGCGCGAAGAGATGCGGGGAAGGGAAAGACTGCTCGCGCGCCTGGCCGAATACCAAGCCCTCGAGATGTGGCAAGCTTCTCCCGTGGTCGAGGGGCGGCGCATTGTTCGCCGGATCTTCGCGGCTGAGGAATCGGCGCAGGTCAAATTACTGGCGCACGCCCTGGCGAAGTTGACAAGCGCCGTTGCCTTGCTGGGAGTTAAGGGGCAACCGACTAAGCTTTTCTTCGCGCAGACCCCAGGCGGAGCTTCAGACATGAACGGCGTGCTCAAGCAAACAGTCACGAGGTTCGGTGGCAAGGGGGGTGGCGGGCGTGACTTTGCGCAGGGTGGGGGACTGGACGAGAGCCGCTTGGAGGAAGCGCTGGGTTACGCCGAGGCACTGTTAACGACGGCGGCGCGGCCCGCGTAACGCGGGCGAGACGCCCGCTCTCCATCAGATGTGCGCTGCATCAAATGTCGACACGCCGACACTCGCGTGCTATATTGAGAGGCTGTAGAGAGAGGCTGGGGCGCGTAGCTCAGTTGGGAGAGCGCGGCGTTCGCAACGCTGAGGTCGAGGGTTCGAATCCCTTCGCGTCCACCATCTCCTCCTATGCAATGCCCCAAGTGCCGTCATGAGAATTCCGAAAAGGTGCAATTCTGCACCATCTGCCACACCCCTCTGCGCTTTGTCTGTCCTGCCTGCCGGCACATTCAGGACCACGGCGGCAAATGCGAGCGATGCGGCGTGGACTTCGCCAAGTATGCGGCTATGTTAGTTTTCCAGGCGAGGGAAGGAGTGCAGGCAAAACGAAGGCAGACGCGGGAAAATGCCTCACTTGCGCGGCAAATCCTTCTGATTCCTTTGACGGGAGGACTCTCGCTGCTGAGGTATCTCTTCTCGCGATTCCGCAGGGAATGACACGCTGCACTTGCCAATGCTTTGAAACTGACTCCCCTCCTCAGCGGGAGGAGGGGGCAGGGGGTGGTGGCCGCCTCTTTGAGCGCCTACCTCTGACTCTTACTGGCGATGTAGCGCTTGGCTTTAGCTAGCAGTTCGCTCGCTTGGGACATGCTGCCGACCGCTTTCTCGACCAACGGATCATTTTCCACTGCAATCTGGCTCGCTTCTGTCTGGCCGAAGATGAATTCAACCAGCGGGGAGCGAATTCGGGTCCGAATAAAATCCGAATTGTCTTTCAGCTCCTGCTCCGATATTTGGGTCTTTTGGTCGGCAAGGAACTGGCGAAATTCTTGGACAACGGCGTCGGTAACTTGGAAGTCGTTTGGAATCGTCTTGTGGATTCCCAGGTAGTACTTGGCGAATCCAAAGAAAGCGTTGTGCTGTAGGAGCGTTTGCTGGGCTGGAGTTAGTTTGGGCTCCTCGTACTTGACATCGGGCGTGATTCCACCTCCGCCATAAACCTCGCGCCCGCCGTCAGTGAGGCGCACATCCGTATGCGGGGTGGGGGAGTTCTCAGGGCGATAATAATAATCATAGAGGGAAACGTTGTTATAGTCGCGCTGAATCAATCTGCCGCTCGGGGTATAGTAGTGGGCGGTGGTAAGCGCCAAGCCGGTATGCTCGCTGAGAGGGAAAACGGTCTGGACCAGGCCTTTTCCGAAACTGGGTTCTCCCATTACAAGGGCGCGATCGTGATCCTGCAAGGCTCCCGTTACAATCTCCGCCGCGCTCGCCGTCATCCGGTTGATAAGCACCACAATGGGATACTGTTTGCCGCCATCTCCCTTCCTTGTGTAATAGCGTTTTTCCTGCGAGTGGCGACCGGAGTGATAGACGATCAACTGGCTCTTCTCGAGGAAATGGTCGGATACGTCGACGGCTTCCTGAAGCAGGCCGCCGGGGTTACTACGCAGGTCGAGAACCAGCCCCTGGAGATTTTTCTCGCCCAAGCTCTTCAAGGCTTCGGAGAGCTCGTCGTTGGTATTCTCGTTGAACCGGTTAATGTGAATGTAGCCTATTCCGGGCTTCACCATGAACGCGTCGTCCACGCTCTGCTGCGAAATCTCGTCGCGCGTGATATCGACTTCGATCGGCTGGTCGTAGCCTTCGCGGGTGACTGTAATGTGAACTTGGGTTCCTTTGGGACCCTTAAGCTTCTCCGCAACCTGATGGGTGTCCATCCCCTCGGTGGAATGCCCATTGACCTTCACGATCACATCGTCGGGCCGCAGGCCGGCTCGAAACGCGGGCGAGCCCGGGATGGGAGTCACAACGAAAACGATAAGCTTGCCGAGCTTCCCGGCACGCTGTCCGATCTGCATTCCCACGCCGTAGTACTTGCCTTCCTGATCCTCGCGCAATAGCGAGAAGGCCAGGGGGTCATAAAAATTGGAGTGGGGATCCAGGCTTCGCAGAGCCCCCGGGATGGCGCCCACGTTCATTTCGCTAGGACCGTAGATGGCCTTATCCGGGTCCACTGCGTCGGCGTAGTTTTGCTCAACCACGTTGTAGACACGCGTGAACTCGGTGAGACTGTTTTTAACCTCCGAGTCATCGCTGCCCGTCGTGGCTTCGACTTGCCGCCCGTACAGCCCTCCCAGCAAGGTGCAAAGCAAAACCGTGCTCAGAGTAAACCACAATAGCCGTGGCGCCTTTTTCATGTCGATTGCAGCTCCTCACCCTGCATTATGAAGTATATCACAGGGATTCCCCCGCTCAAAGACACAACGGGTACTTTGTGCCTCCCCCTGCTACTAACCTGTTAGACGCTCGCAAGCGGCCTGAGGTTGCGGGAAAACAGGAATCCCGAATCCTGCTTGACAACCCTCCACCGCTCACCTATCATGTGCATTGAGAGGTTGACCTTGTTTAGTGGTACTTTTCCAGAAATTGCGTTCATCCTGTTTATCGCTTTCCTACTGTTCGGGCCCAAGAAACTCCCGGAGATAGCGCGCACACTGGGCAAGGGTTTGGGTGAATTACGACGTGCCTCCAACGAATTGAAGGTTTCGCTGGAAGAGGAGATCAAGAACCTGGACCGCTACCAGGAGAGCCCAGCCGACTCAAGCCCTAAGTATGGCCACAACGATCCAGAACCCACCCCCAAAGAACCCGGACAGTGATTCTGAGGACGGAGAACTGAGCGGCAGGCAGATGTCGTTCCTCGAGCACCTCGAGGAGCTTCGCCAGCGGCTGCTGCGCTCTGTCATTTCGATCATTGTCGGATTCAGCGTCTGCTTTTACTTCCACGAAAAGATCTATGGTTTCCTGGCCAAGCCCCTCACCGACACCCTCCGTGCGCTTCACATGCCGGACAAGTTAGTTTATACGAATCCCATCGACCCGTTTAATCTCTACCTGAAGATTTCCGCCATGGCCGGACTTTTTTTGTCCTCGCCCTATGTTCTTTATCAGCTCTGGCTCTTTATTTCTCCTGGTCTTTACCGTCATGAAAAGCGCTACGTGTGGCCGTTTGTCCTGCTTACCAGCGGCTTGTTTATTTCCGGCGGGCTTTTTGCTTACAAGCTGGCTTTCCCCCCCGCTCTGCACTTCCTGCTGACGTTCGGCCACGACTTCCAACCCATGGTGACCATCAATGAGTATTGGAGTATTGCGATGACCATCATTGTGGGCGTGGGCTTGGTGTTTGAACTCCCTGTAGTTATTCTCGTCCTCTCTCTGTTTGGGATTGTGACTCCCAAGTTCCTCCTCAAGCAAATGCGCTACGCCGTCCTGTTGACGGCGATCCTTGCTGCCGCCATCGCTCCTACCCCGGACATGGCCACCATCTTTATACTCTGGATTCCTATGGTCGGGCTCTACGTTCTCAGCATCGGTCTCTCCTGGCTTGTTCATATGCGCAAGAAGTGGAAGAAAAAGCATGCTCAGGCGTAAACGTGCAACGCGTTGGGGTCCTCCGGCTTTGATGTCAGGATGGATGTGCCTGATGCTGGCTCTGCACTCGAGCGCGGCTGAGCCGCCCGCCTTTAATGGCGGCCGTGCCTTTGATGATCTTAAGCACCTTGTGGCATTCGGTCCCCGGCCTTCCGGCTCCCCGGCTCTGATCCAAACCCGACAATGGTTACTCCAAGAGCTGCGCAGCACCGGAGCGGCAGTGGAAGAAGATTCCTTCACGGCGACAACCCCCACAGGGCCGATTCCCATGACCAACCTGATCGCCAAGTTTCCCGGTTCGCGTCGGGAGACGGTTATTGTGGGCGGCCACTACGATACAAAACGCTTCGACGATTTCCGTTTCGTGGGCGCTAACGACGGCGGCTCGAGCGCGGCGCTCCTGATGGAACTTGCGCGCCTCCTGGCAGGACGACAACATGCGTTAACTTACTGGTTGGTCTTTTTCGACGGGGAAGAGGCCGTCCGCGAGTGGAGCGCTACAGACAGCGTTTACGGCAGCCGGCACCTGGTCGAAAAGCTTTCCGCGAGCGGAGAACTCAGCCGCATTAAGGCGCTGATCCTGGTTGACATGATCGGTGATGCCCAGCTCCGCATACCTCGGGAATCCAACTCGACACCCTGGCTGACCGATTTAGTCTTCAACGTCGCCCAGCGCCTCGGCTACGGCAAGTACTTCGTGAACAGCCAGGATGCGGCCGATGATGACCACATCCCATTCATTAATGCAGGCGTCTCAGCCCTGGACCTGATCGATTTTGATTACGGACCGAACAACAGTTACTGGCATACTGCGCAGGATACCCCCGAACATTGCAGCCCCTTGAGCCTAACCATAGTGGGCCGGGTCGTGGCCGCCTCCCTCGAGGAATTAGAAAAATCTCCCTCCAAGCATTAGCCCGCCTTTCGAGCCGCACATGAAGTCAGGAGTCAGAAGACAGGAGTCAGAAGTGCCTACGCAAAGAACACCGGCGCGTCTTTCGAGGCAAACGAGTGCTTCCCCGGGTGGGCTTCATCTTTCAAGGGGAAGTCGGCGCGGTAGTGCGCGCCGCGGCTCTCCTCCCGCGCCAGGGCGCTCCGGGTGATGACTTTGCCGACTTCAAGAATATTGCGGGCCTGGTGGAACTTACTGGAGGGGCCAGTCGGGGAGACTAGCACAAGCGATTCGAGCCGCCGCAGGGCTTCGCAAATCTCCTTGCCATTACGGATGATGCCAACGTTATTCCAGAGAATGGAACGGACTTGGTTCACGCCTTTTTCTGGAGCAAGGTGAACCGGCTCGGCTTGGCACGCCGTCAGGCCTGGCCGCGGCGCAGTGTGGCCTGGACGGGTGTTCGGACCTTTGCACGGCGCCGGCGGCTTAAGCTCCTCCCTTTGCTCGATCATTGCGGCGGCCGCTCTGGCGCCAAAGACCAGGCCCTCCAGAAGAGAATTGCTGGCCAGACGGTTGGCGCCGTGTACGCCTGTGGTGGCGACCTCGCCAGCAGCGTACAGGCCCTTCAGCGAAGCTGCGCCGTGCAGGTCCGTGGCAACTCCCCCCATAGCGTAATGAGCGGCGGGACGAATGGGAACGAGGTCTGTTGTGATGTCGATGTTGTAGCTGAGGCAAGTCGAGAAAATCCTGGGAAAGCGCTTCTTCACCTGCAGCGGGTCAAGCTCCGTCATATCCAGGTAAACGCATTCGCTTCCGATCTTCTGCATCTCCATGACAATGGCGCGCGAGACCACGTCGCGGGGAGCCAATTCCGCAGCCTCGTGATAGCGCGGCATGAACCGCTCCAGGAGCACATTGCGCAGATAAGCGCCTTCGCCCCGTAAGGCTTCCGAGAGGAGGAAACGCGGGGCTTCTTTGGCGTACAAGGCGGTGGGATGAAACTGAATAAACTCCATGTCGCTGCTCAGTGCACCGGCGCGATACGCCATGGCGACGCCGTCTCCGGTGGCAACCTCGGGATTGGTTGTCTCCTGATATACCTGTCCCAACCCTCCCGTAGCCAACAGCACCGCTTTGGCGCGCACGGTCGTGAGCGTCGAGGTATCCTCCTCAAGGAAGGTGACGCCGCAAACCCGCTTTCTATCCATCAAGAAATCAACGGCAAAGGCGTGAGGCAAAAATCGGATAGCGCGGTGAGACTTAGCCTTGGCCATCAAGGCGCGCAGAATCTCGCTGCCCGTGGAATCACCCTGAGCGTGCAGGACGCGTGAACGGCTGTGCGCTCCCTCGCGCGTGAAGGCCAGCTTATTCCCCTCTTTATCGAAGCGCATTCCCCAGGCGATTAACTGCTCGATCTGCTGCGGGCCCTCGCTCACCAGGATTTGCACGGCTTCTTCCCGGCACAGCCCATCGCCCGCGCGCAAGGTGTCATCCAGATGCAGTCCCACTTCGTCGTCCTCGCCCAGGGCAGCGGCGATTCCCCCTTGAGCGTACTCGGTACTGGATTCGTAGAGTTCGCCTTTGGTTAAAGCCAAAACTTGACCCTCGGGGGCGAGTTCAATAGCGGCACGAGTGCCGGCGATCCCACCCCCCAAAATGAGAAAATCAACTTGGAGCTCGTTCTTACACGCCATAGTCTTCCATGATAGCCTTCACCTCGCGAGGCTGCAACAGGTTCAGCGACGTGGTAGTGGTGCAGTCTCATGTAGAGGCGGCTTTACGCTGCCACTTGGCGAGGTAAATTCGCCGCTACAAATTCAAACTGCACCACGACCAGCGACGTCAACGAATTGGTTCTCCACCGTTGAGACTGGTGTGCTACCGTGGTATCTGTGGCGTTTATGAAGAGCTCTGACGGCTGAAAGCTGAGGGCTGAGAGCTGACTGTTGGGAGCTGTGAGCGATGCAACGCTTCTGGGTGACTTCTAAAGGTTTCAAGTACAGCGTCAACGTGGGAAGCGGGGCGTGGCGCGTCTTTGGCGATTTCCCGCAAGACCGCTACTCGGCGGTTTTCATCCTCACCGAAAAACATTTGTGGGAGCGTTGGGGGAAGAGATTTCTTCGCGAAGCCGGCGTAAAGCGAGCACAACCTCTATTCATCCCGCCCGGCGAGAGCTCGAAGAGCGTGTCGATGGTGGAAAGGGTCGGACTCGAACTGCTGGGAAAGAGGGCCGACCGCCGATCGTTACTGGTGGCATTTGGCGGGGGTGTTGTCGGCGACCTGGGCGGGTTTGTCGCCTCCACCTACATGCGCGGCATTGACTGCGTGCAGGTGCCCACCACCGTCATGGCCCAAGTCGACAGCTCGATTGGCGGGAAAACGGCGGTCAACGTACGCTCGATGAAGAATCTTCTTGGGACGTTCTATCCTCCGCGCATGGTCCTGGCAGAGCCTGATGTCCTCGCTTCGCTGAATGAGCGCTCCTTCCGTTCCGGCTTCTATGAGGTCGCAAAACATGCCGTCCTTTCGGGGCCCGGCCTTTTCAAAGATCTGGAAGTTGTGACCGCGAAACTTGTTCCAAAGCAGGCCCGGAACCTCGAGGCAATCCTGGCGCGAGCAGCGAAAGTGAAAGTCGAGGTGGTCAGCCGTGATGAGCGCGAAGCCGGCCTGCGCCGCGTCCTCAACCTGGGCCATACTTTCGCCCATGCGCTCGAGGAAGCGAGCGGCTATAAGCGGTTTCTGCACGGGGAGGCAGTGGGTTGGGGAATTCTGATCGTGTTGCGCTTGGCCGGATTGCTGGGTGTGCTCGAGCCGGCGGAAGGCGAGCGGATTGCCCGCTTGCTGCGCCAGATCGGCCCCCTGCCCACCCTGCGCGGCCTTCGGGCGCGCCGTATTTTGGAACTCCTGCCGCAGGATAAGAAGGCGGTTAGCGGCCGAATCCATTGGGTTATTCCGGAAAGGATCGGCAAGGTCCGGATATCGGATCAAGTGCCGATGAACCTCGTCGAAACTGCTTTCCGGGAAGTGCAACGGGGCGGCTGGCATGGATGATTCCGCACGCGTTCCCCAGGGGGAAAGCCCCCGGGGTTCTCCCAAGGCCGCCGAATCCACCGCCCGCGCCGTCCGCAGGATGTTCTCAGCGGTTGCGCCGCGTTACGACTTCCTCAACCATTTCCTTTCTCTGGGTCAAGACATCGCGTGGCGGAAGGCCACTGCACAGACTCTGCGTCCCGTCCTCGAGCGTCCTGGTTCGACCGTTGCGGACCTCTGTTGCGGCACGGGTGACCTGGCGTTCGAATTGGAACGGTATGCGGCAGGTCGAGTGCTCGGTACGGACTTCTGCCGGCCCATGCTTGTGCTCGCCAAGAAGAAGGCCCTCCTCCGCTCAACGCTCTTCCTTGAAGCAGATGCCTTAGCTTTGCCGTTTGCTGACGAGTCTCTGGATCTGGCAACACTTGCTTTCGGCTTCCGGAACCTGGCCAGTTACGTGCGCGGCCTCGAGGAAATACGGCGCGTTCTCAAACCCCAGGGTGTCCTCGCCATCCTTGAGTTCTCGGAGGTCCGGGGGACGCTCTTCGGACCGTTCTTTCGTTTCTATTTCCGTCATTTGCTGCCCAGGATCGGGAGTTGGGTCTCTGGAGTTCCTGGACCATACCAGTATCTTCACGATTCTGTGGCAAGGTTCCCCAACCAGCAGGCACTCTCAGAGTTACTGAGCGCCCACGGCTTCCACAATATCCGCTACATCAATTTCACGGGTGGGGTTGCAGCGTTGCATGTAGCCGAGAAAAGTTGAAAAGGGCAGGAGTCACAGGCCAGAAAACGGGGCTGGGGGCTAGGGGCTGGGGCTTCCGCCTACGGCTTCGTGTTCTTCCCTAGCCCCCAGTCCCTAGCACCCAGCCCCTTCTCTTTTGACTTCTGACTCCTGCTTTTCGACTTCCGGCTCCTCACTCCATTCCTCCGGCGCCCCGCTTGCCTCGAACTCGTTCCGAAGGTCGTCAAGAGCTTTCTGAGCCTCACTCGCGAGGGCTTGCTTCTGCGCAATCTCATCCTGCTTGGCGCCGATCTGCCTTGCGAGTTCAGCTTTCACGTCGGCATTGAGTACCCGCGCGTCCTGAATCTGGAGGAGATTCAATTCGTCTTCGGCCAGGTGTTGCCGCTCCTGGGCATCCGCCAATTGGGCTCGCACAGACTTAAATCGGGCCTGCCAGTATTCCTTGGTTTCCTTTTCCTCTTCCGGCTTCGCCGATTGAGGAGCGCCTCGGACGGGCTCGGACACTTGGCTGGTTGGCTTGCTCGCTCGAGGTGAATCGGGAGAACGAAGCCATCCCGAGTCACCACCTTCGCGGCGCAGTTGCTCTCGGAGGTTTTCGATAGCCTCCTGATCTCTTTCGATGTCTTTCTTCTTCTCGGCAACCTGGTCCTGCAGGGTATGGACGTCCGACATGGCGGTAGGCCCGCTCTCCTGGTACAAGCCCCGGTTCGGATTCGGGTAGTACATCATCTGGCCCTGCCCCAGCTTCTGTTCGAGTACGTCGAGCTCTCGCCGGTCGGTTTCCAAGCGATCGCTTAGCTTGCCCATTTGTTTTCGAAAATACTTTTCTCCGTGTGGTTCCTCGGCGGTTTGGCCCGGAAGTGCTTTCACGGATTCCTTATCGCCTTCTTTGCCGGTCTTCTCGTTACCGGCTTGCTCCTCCGGCTTCACCTCAGCTCCTGGTTGGGCTTCCTCAGAAGTTGTAGACGGCGTCACAGGCGGGGCCATTGACTGCTCAGCTAATGATGGCAGGGCCTCGAGGTCGTCGTTGGTGTAAACCTTGGATTTCTCATGAGACTTGGCGCGTTGTGCTTTGAGTTGGCGTGCCAGCTCGCCCAGGGACTCTGAATTCGATGCATCCTGCGCTCGAGCTAAACCCGCTCCCAAGCCCAAAATCAGCACAATCGTCGCGACTTTTTCGGCTTGATGCCTTAATACGGACGTCCCAGACCACACGTCATTCCCGCGAAGCCTGTCCTCCGCGAAGGCGGGGGAGCGGGAATCCACTGCGGGGATAATCCGGGAACTCGAATGCATCGAACTTGCTCGTTCCATCGCTGGGCAACTATCTTCCATTCCTAAGTTACAATCTTGCAAACATGACATCAATTTTGTCAAGGGTACTTTCGGGCTAATGCTCGCCTTGCTTGACAAGACGCTGTGACACCCCGTATATTGCAAAATTATGTGGGACGAAAAACTTACCATCGCAGATGCGCAGGGCGCGCCAGAGGGTCAACGGATTCTCCAACTTAATGGTCCAATCACTATCACCACCTTTTTTGGCCTGCGGGATACGGTGCGGGCCGAAAAGACGGCGCAAACCGTGATTCTCGATTTCAGCCAAGTCCCTTACGTGGATTCAGCAGGCGTGGGGGCCATTGTCAATGCGCATGTTTCCTGTCTGAACTCCGGGCGCACCCTGGTACTGGTGGCCGTACCGGACCGGATCAAGAATCTGATGAAGAATACGCGAGTGGATGAGATCCTGACGATTTTCCCCACCCTGCAAGAAGCCCAGGCCGCCACGTCAACGAAAAAGGCAACCGGCACCCCCAACTAGTGTAGTGTCCACTAATTGAGTGGACAACGTAGCGCTGCCGTCCCGGCGGCATCTGCCGGCAGGATGCCGGCGCTACGAGAAGGGGTGTTGTCCAGCTATTTCCTGAACACTACACTAGGGGTGTCGAGCTTGGAAGCTCGTCGCAGCCCTCGAGTTACACGTTCGCAGCTACCGCTCGAAGCCCATGCGCCTCGAGGCGGCTCTGGTCCTGCCGGCGGGTCTGCCGATGCTCCTCCCTCCAATCACGTTAGGTCAGTTCACTAAGAATGATCTACTGAGGGGCGAACATCCGGCCGTGAGCAGATCTTCTGTGCTTTTGTTTTCCCGGCTCATCTGGAAGTGCGCAAGGACTTCGCGAACCTGCGCCGTTAGGGAGGCGAGTTCGGTTTCCACGCTGCCCTCCCCGCCGGCGTGGGGCAGGACGGTCTTAATAGCGTGGGCGAGGGCCGCGACATGGCTCGCAATGCAAGCGCTGCCCTGGGCGGTTTCACCGACCGCTTCAACCAGATCTTGCCCTGTCCTCATCCGCGATTGCACCACTTTCTCAACCGTGTCCGAGAGGTCCATTATGCGCTTGAGGATTTGCGTCATCAAGGTGATCGCCTGCACGGCCGGACCAAGATCGCTCTCAAGGACGATCAGCCCGGCGTCGAGGTCCCGTGTGAGTTCAACGGCTTCGCCCGCGAGCGCGCTCATCTGCTTGACAAGGTCCGTCAGACGTTCTTCGGCCTCGCAAATTCGGGTGTATTCCGCGCAGGCGCTGCTGGACAGCAGGCTCGCGCGTTCTCTCAGGTCGCTGATAGCCTTAACGGTTTTTTTCATTCTTTCCCCTCTTCCGCCGGTCGTGGGTCATCAAGGTCGGCTAGCGTGGCGGACCGGAAGTGAGAAAAAAGGGGCGGGGGGTGACGCCCCGCCCCAAAGAAGCGCGGCATTCGCGAAGCCGCATTGCGACAGGAACTCGGCCCGCCACTTTACTGGAGGCGAGCGGTGGCGCCCGATGGAGTTTTCGCCCGGCCCGCCAAATGCGCATCGCGTGTGGCTTGGGCCGCCGGACGGGACGCCGCCGCCCCGGCGTTTCTTGAGTCGTCGTCAAACCTGAATTGGGAGACGACCTTCTGCAACTCCGCCGCCATGCGCGTCAGTTCCCCGGCGGCGGTCTGCGTGTCGTTGGCGCCTTGCGTTGTCCCCTTGGCCGCCTGCGCCACGGACACGATGTTCTCCGCCACCTGGGAAGCACCCTTGGCTCCTTCCTGCACGTTGCGAGCAATCTCATTGGTGGTGGCGCTTTGCTCCTCGACGGCGCTCGCGATCGTGTTGGAGATGTCATTCAATTGGTTGATGACGGTGGTTATTTGAGCGATCGCCTCCACGGCTCCCTTGGTATCGCCCTGAATCGCCTCGATTTTCTGGCCGATATCCTCGGTCGCCTTGGCGGTCTCTTTCGCCAGCTCCTTCACCTCGTTGGCCACCACCGCAAAGCCCTTGCCCGCCTCACCGGCTCGCGCCGCCTCAATCGTGGCGTTCAGGGCCAGCAGGTTGGTCTGCTGCGCGATGGAGGTGATGACCTTGATGACCTGCCCGATCTCGGCGCTCGACTCGCCCAGTTTGGCCACAGTGGCGTTGGTGGTTTCGGCGGTTTTCACGGCGGAGGTCGCCACCTTGGCGGCTTCGTTAGCGTTCTTGGCGATTTCCTTGATGCTGGAGGTCATCTCTTCGGTCGCCGTCGCCACGGTCTGGAGATTCTTGGTCACCTGTTCCGCCGCCGCCGACACCACGCTCGACTGGGTGGCGGTCTCTTCTGCGTTGGCGCTCATCTGCTGGCTCACTGTGCTCAGTTCCTCGGACGAACTGGCCAGTGCCTGCGAGTTCTGTCCGATCTGGGCCAGGCTGGAAGACAGCGTGTCAGCCATCTGGTTGATATCGTTCTTGATAGCCGCATGGTCGCCTTTGTACTCACCCGTCACACGTGCCGTGAGGTCGCCCTGGGCAATCTTCTGGAGCACTGTTCCGGCTTCCTGCACCGGCGCTATGACGGCCTCCAGCGTCTCGTTTACGCCTTGCACGATCTTGCGGTAGTCACCCTGATGTTTGGAGGCGTCGGCGCGCGTCGCCAGCTTGCCTTCTACTGCTGCCTTCACCAGCCCGTTGACGTCCCCCGCCATGCTTTGCAGCGCGGCGGCGACGTTGTTCACGGCCAGCTTCATCTTCTCGTGGTCGCCTTTGTAGGTCTGCGTGACCAATTCGTCGATCTTGCCGTTCGAAATCTGTGCCAAAATGCGGTTGCCTTCGCCGATGGGCAGCAGGATGGCATCCAGCATCTCGTTGACGCCCTTCACGATGCCCGCGTAAGCGCCCTGGAACTGGTCGGCCTTGCCGCGTTCCGAGAGTCGTCCGTCACGCGACGCCTCGGTCAGCCGCCCCAACTCCTTCTGCAAACCTTGCAGCACTGCGGCGACGTTGTTCACGGCCAGCTTCATCTTCTCGTGGTCGCCTTTGTAGGTCTGCGCGATCAATTCGTCGATCTTGCCGTTCGAAATCTGTGCCAAAATGCGGTTGCCTTCGCCGATGGGCAGCAGGATGGCATCCAGCATCTCGTTGACGCCCTCGACGAACTTGCGGAAATCGCCCTGATGCTTGCTGGCGTCGGCGCGCGTCGCCAGCTTGCCTTCCCCGGACGCGGTGGAAAGCAGGTGGACTTCCGTGAACAGCGCTTTGACTGCCACGCGCAGGCGCTCGATGTTCTCGTTGATGAAGGTCTTCTTGCCGGGAAACTTCTCGAGTTCCGCCTCGAAGTTCCCTTGGGCGAACTGCGCCACGCAGGCCATGGCCTTTTTCTTCGCGGTGATATGACCGTTGACCATGTCATTGACACCCTTGGCCATCGTCCGGTAGATGCCCTCAAACTCCTCCTCCGGTATTACCGCATCGATGTCGCCGGCGTTGTGCGCATCGCTCATGGTTTTAATGGCCGCCGCAAAGGCGCTCAGCTCATCAAGACTTCTGTCCCGGTTCCGTAAGGTTGGCTTATGCTTCATTTCATCCTCCATTCGATGTGATTTGCTGGCTAGGCGCATCGCGCAGCCGTCGTCACCGGATTCGGTGTTTTGTAAGTATCCAAAGCAATCAGTAACGTATCTTTCAGTTTGTGAACACCGCGAATGAGCTCGCGTGCTTCTCCCGCGAGAGTACCGGTTCGTTGCGAATTCTGAGTCGTGGGACCATTTCACAAGGCCGCTCCGCTGCTCCGATTCACGCTGCCTGCTCAACCCTTCCTCTCCGTGCTGTTGTATCAATCGGCGTCCCCGCCTGCGCAAGGAGACCCTGGCGCGAGATGACGTTGCTCTGGCGCATCGCGGCAGAGTGTTTTGGTAGCGGGGCACTATACATTTAACGCAAACCTGCCAAAATGGCCCTGATAGCGAGTCCCAAGCGGCGTTGGCAATTCTTGCAGTAGGACGTGACTGAGCTTCCTTAACTTTGTCAGCGGGGTATAATCTCCAATGGCTTGAAACTTTTTGGCGCACTCAGTAAGCAGTCGACCGTGTTTATGGATTGCGGCCTGGCATTCTAGATTACTAAATCCCACACCCTCTAGCTCCTGGTGCACGCAGGTTTAGGAAATTCACTCATGCTATGAGCTTGCAGCCGGGTCAAGGAAACGCGGGGCTTTCCCTAAGGCGGGCGGACCGGTGGTCGCTTTGCCAGCAGGGGCTCCGGACGCATCGTTGTATCGTGTGAACCCTTGTGGGACGATTCTGCAGTTGAGAAGGAAGCAGGAAACTCGCCGCCTAATCTAGACGAAGGCTGCCTGGATGGCTGGGAAGAAATTGCGTCCTTCCTCGGCCGGGGGGTCCGGACCGTCCAACGTTGGGAAAAGGAAGCGGGCCTCCCCGTCCGGCGCCTTTTCAGGCAGCGGCGCTCCCTTGTCCACGCCTACCGCCAAGAATTGACGCAATGGATCAAGGGGCGTGAGGAACCCCCTTCACTCCCTTCGTACCGCACCCCCGAATCAAAGCCCGATGGGGACCCCAATCGCAGCCCACAGCGTGATGTATTGACGGGTTGGAAAGAAGTGGCGGCTTTTCTCGGACGCAGTGTTCGCACCGTGCAGCGGTGGGAAAAGGACGTGGGTCTGCCGGTGCGGCGACTGAAGTCCAAGGCCGGCAGCATTCCCT
>Ga0326728_10002308_pt1 | contig 64085 bp, 50 predicted proteins | sample MB3enrmetagenome_FD_207602 | JGI IMG/M metagenome (GOLD analysis project Ga0326728, IMG submission 207602) | Lab enriched peat soil microbial communities from McLean, Ithaca, NY, United States - MB31MN | ecosystem: Environmental > Terrestrial > Soil > Wetlands > Peat | place: USA: New York...
ACGTATACGGTGGCCTCGGCGAACAAGGAGTATGCGGCGGCCGGTGGGTCGGTCGTGGTGAGCGGGGCGGCAGCACCGAAGTCGGTGACGTTCAGTCTGGTCACCTACACGGTGACGTTCACGGAGACGGGCCTATCGTCCGGCACGAACTGGTCGGTGGTGCTCGAGGGAGTCTCTCACGACGCGACCGGGACCACGATCACGTTCACCGAACCCAACGGGAGCTACTCCTTCACGGTCCTGAACGTGTCGGGATACACGGTGAAGCCCTCGAGCGGGAACCTGCTCGTGAACGGCGCGGCCCTGGCCCAGCCCATCGCGTTCACCACGCCCTCCAAGGCGGCCACCTTCCTGGGGCTCCCCGCGGCGGAAGGCTACGCCCTGCTCGCAGGGATCGTCGTGGTCGTCATGGTCGCGGGCGTGGCGGCGGGGCTCCTCGCGCAGCGGCGACCGAAGAGCCCGCCCGCGCCCCCCGAGAACCCTGCCTCGCCGAGCAGCCCGCCCGGGAGTACCTGAGCAGGACCCCAGGTCGGGGCCGCCTTCGCCCTCGTGGTGGGCGGGCCAGGCTCGGCTCGAGCCGGGCCCCGGGGCGGCCCCAAGGCGGCCAAAGGCCGGCCGAGCCCCTCGGGGCCGGGCTCGAGCGCAGGAGATCAGACCGATTTGCCTAGAACGGAGGCGACCTCGGGGAGGTCGCCGAGACGAAGCTCGACTGCCGTCCGAAGGGGTCCCGTGGAGGTCCCCCGCTCCACGCTAAGGATACCGTCCCTCCAGGTTGCCCGATCGCTCCCTTTGAGATGGAAGACGCGCTCGAACTCGAGCCGACCCCTCGTGGGGGCCTCCGCCCAGGTCAGGAGCAGCGACGCCCCCGACTGGACGACGGAGCGAATGGCCGGCGCGGCCGTCTCCCACGAGTAGAGCGCTGCGATGCGTTGGCCGTTGGAGAGCACGAGGACCGCGGGGGGGCCGTCCCGGGGGAGCCGGGAGATCAACGACTGGGCGTGCGACGGAAGGCGAAGGAAGTCGGCGAACCGCTGGACCGTCTCGGGAGGGTCCCCCGATCGAACAAGGCCTCCCAGCGCGACGTTCCCGGCAAAATCGTCCAGTATCAGGCGGTCCGGGGATACCTCGAAGAACCTGTCCTCCGGGATGAGGTGGGTCCGCAGGAGGTCCGCGTCGTCCCGGACCTCGCCTTCGAGCTGGATGTCCGTCCAAGCGTAGCCGCCCGGGTTCCCGACGGCCAGGGCAAAAGCGACCCAGTTGAGAAGGGGGCGGCTGTCCCCGTAAAGGATCACGGACGTCGGGCGGTCGAACATCCCGCCAAGTGCGATGTCGACCAAGTTATCACTCCCGCAGCAGGGTCTCGTTACCGTCAGCGCGCCGAGGGGGAAGACGGTGCTGGGGGGCCGCCGAGACGGTCGCCGGCCTCGGCTTAAGATGCCCAGGGCGCAGAGGTACGGCACTCTTCAGGGAAGGTGGCCGTGGACGCGATACCGTGCGACGGCCGTTGATCTTAACGCCCGCATTTGACCCCAGGATCACGCCCTACCGACGAGGGCCCAAACGCTCAACCCCTCCCCAAGGATCCTGAGGGCATGGGCCGCCCTAGGCCGGAGCGTTGGGCGGTCGAGCTGAAGCGAAACCTCCGGAGTGAGGTCCGCCCCTCGACGTTCGACCTCCGTTCGTATCTCGGCTCGCCGCTCCCCGTCCTGGGGGTCCCGGCCGCCGGCTACCGAAGGATCGTTCGGGCCTTCGAGGCCCACCATCCTTCGCTCGGTCGGGACGACCTGCATCGGTTGGCCCGCGTGCTCTGGAACGGTAGGACGTTCGAGGAACGGATGCTCGCGATCCTGCTGATGGACCGTCATGCGCGCGACCTCGACGCCACGTCTTGGAGAATCCTCGATGGGTGGATCGACGACGCGACGGGCTGGGGGCTGTGCGACGGGCTCGCCTCGGGCCCGGTATCTCACCTGGTGATCGCCGACCGTCGCCGTGCCGCCTTGCTCCTGCGCTGGACGCGTTCGCGGAACCCCTGGCGTCGGCGCGCCGCCCTGTACGCCCTCCATCGGCTGGTCCGGTCCGGCGATCTTCGGATCCCGCTCCGCATCATCGACCGCCTGCGCGAGGACCGCGAGTTCTGGGTCCAGCGGGCGGTGGGAACCTGGCTGAGGGAATGCTGGAAGAGGGACCCTCAGCGGATCCGGACCTACCTCGAGCGCCACGCCGGACGCCTCCCGTCCGTGGCCCTGACGGTCGCGACCGAACGGGAGACGAAAGCCTACCGTGCGCGTCTTCGGGCGAGGGCTCGCCAGGCCCGGAACCGCCCCGGGTGAGGACGCGGCGGGCTGGACGCGGGCCCGTTCGAGCTTGAGGTCGAGCGCTCCGGAACGTCTCCTTCGGCGGCGACCGCGGAGGCTGCGAGCGGGCCCGTGCTGGCCCACGCCGAAGAGGACGCAAGGATCCTTGTCCCCTCCGTGGGAGTGGCGGCTCGGGTGGCTCACTTCGGAGAGGGATCTTCGGACGATAGCGGCTCACGCGCGGCGTTGGGCCTTCGGGCCCTCCGGGGTAGGGTGGGGAGATGCGCGAACTTGCTGTGCCGGGAGGGGCCAAGGACCTCCTGCCCGAAGATCACGGCAAGCCCGCTGCCCAGCGTGATGGCGGCCGCGACCCAGAAGGCGTACTGGAACGCCAGGTGCGTGGGGAGCCCGAGTCCGGCGAACGGGCCTGTGTGGAGCACGAACGTCGCGAGCAGGGAGCCGGCGACGGGTGCGCCCACGCTCCCTCCCACGTTCCGAAAGACGTTGTTCATCGCCGTCGCCTGGCCCATGTCGCGGGGGTCGACGGTCAGCACCAAGAGGTTGATGATCGACGCGTTCAGCAGCGCCATGCCGGCCCCGATGACGACCTCATAGGTCAACGCCTGTGTGAGCGTGGTCGCCATCGAGACCAGGTAGAACCCTAGCGCCGTCACGATGCTCCCCCCCACGGCCAGGGGTTTCACCCCGGTCCGCGAAACGGCGAAGCTGGCCAGGGTCGCGACCACGATCATGGCCAAGGCGAGCGGGACGATCTCCAGTCCCGCGCTCAGGATGTTGACCGTCGGGAAGGCCCCGTTGTACCCTCCCGAGGCCGGCGGGTACTCAAACTGGTAGATCAGGCAAAACAGCGCGACGTACATGCCGAGACCGGCGGTCGCAAGGACCACGTTGGTCACCGCGACGTTCCTCTCTCCGAGCAGCCTGCCGTCGACGATCGGCTCGCGACCCCGGCCCTTCCACCAGGCTTCGTAGACCGCGAACGGAATGAACAGACTGAACCCGAGGGCGAAGAAGCCGAGCGTGGGAACGGAGGTCCAGCCCCAGGCTTGGCCCTGCGAGAGCGCGGTGACGACGCCCGCGAGCCCTCCGCCGAGGAGGGCGGCGCCAACGTAGTCCACCTTCATGTTCGGGCGGAGGTACGGCGACTCCCGAACGAACAGCACCACGAGGATCGCCAGGAGCACCACGAACGGGATCGAGGTGTGATAGGTCGCTCTCCAGCCGTAGTTCTGGGTGACGAACGAGCCTAGCGGCAGGCTGATGACGAAGCCGACACCGAACATCGCGCTGAGGAGGCCCTGGGCGCGCGGAACCAGCTCCCGAGGGAACTCCTCGCGCACGAGGGCCATCCCTACGGGCATGATCGTCAGACCGATCCCCTGGACCGTTCGGGCCCCGACCATGAACGCGAACGTCGGCGAGAAGCCCGTGACGGAGACCGCCGCAGCGTACCCCAGCATCACGGCCGAGAGCACCTTCCGCTTGCCGTAGATGTCGCCGAGCTTCCCGACGACCGGGGAGAGGGCCACGCCCGCGGCGGCGTAGGAGGAGAGAATCAGACTCACCTGGGCCGTGTCGACGTGGAAATCGTGCTGGATGGTCGGCAGGGCAGGGGTCAGCATCCCTTCGATGTAGAGCACCACGACCACGATGCCCGCGAGAAGGAGCATCACCCTGTTCGCGTAGGCTCGGTCGAAGGACTCCAGGGTCTTCGGGGCCGGGGACGTCGAGGGCGTCGGGACCTCCGCGCTCTCCCTCCGAGAATCGCTCACGATGCTTGCCGCCTTGGAGGTCTCAGCGGGATTCCTCCGCGTCCCCCGACTCAAACCGACCCCCGACCACTATTTCAGATGGGGGCGTCGCGCGAGGCCGGTCCGCGAGAACGGTCCACCTGATTCCGACCTTCCCGCGGGCCGCGAGCGGGGACCCGACCGATCCGGCGCAGGCGCACGGATGGGACCGCACGGACCCGGCGGTCGGGGGACCGTCCGGGCGCGGTCGCGCCCCTGGCAGACCTCGGGGCGCGTGAGATGCCCGACCAGCACCGGGGGCGCTCTGTCTCAGCCGTTCCGGTGGATCCTCGCTCCGTCGAGGAGGAATCGAACGTCCGACGCGAGCGAGATGAAGCGGAATCCCAGCTCCACCGCCCGTTTCCTTTCCTCGGGGTCGATGACGAGCGTTCCGGGAACCTTCCCATGCCGTTCACAGGCCTCTACCACTTGCTGCATGGCGTCCCGCACCCTAGGATTCTTGCGGTCGTCCAGGAGGCCCATGCTCAGCGTCAGGTCCTGAGGCCCCACGAAAAGCAGGTCCACCCCACCCACGCTCGCGATTCCCTCGAGATGGTCCAGCGCCTCCCGACTCTCGATCTGGACGCCGACCAGGGTCTCCGAATTGGCCGTCCTCAGGTAGGACGAGAGCTCCATGCCGTAGCGCGACGAGGCTGTGGCGGCGGCCCCCCGCGCCCCGTCAGGGGGGTACTTGGCGAAGGCGACGGCGGCCTTCGCCTGATCTTCCGTGTTCACCAGGGGCACGAGGACCCCCTGCGAACCCGAGTCCAACGCCTGTTTGACGAGGTACTGGTCCAGTTTTCCCACGCGCACGAGCGGCGTCGGGCCGTCTCCTCCCAGGACAGAGACCATCGCGGCTAGGGTCTCGGGATTCACCGCGGCGTGCTCGGTGTCGATCACGAACCAGTCGAACCCCATGTCCTTGAGCGCATCGAGGCAAACGAGGGACGAGGAGGAGATCCAGGTGCCGAAGCGGGGCTCTCGGGAGGCGAGGAGTCGGCTCTTGAGGGATGTCCGCATGCGCCAGGCCCAGGGAAGATTCCGAACGATAAGCTTTCCAGAAGGCAACCGAGCTTGCGCGGCCGCGCGCGGATATGGCGTTGCGCCTCGACCGACACTCTACGCGCTCTCGAAGTCTCGACCGGAGGTGGGACCGCATCCCAGGCGAGGTTCGGTCGACCGAAGGCAGCCGTGGGAAGGGCTTCGCCTCCCGATCTTCGACCCTGACCTGACGGGAACTCTCGTTTCGAACCCGCTCGCGGGAGCGGTCGACGGGACGTGATCCGCCCACACCGAGGGAGACGAAAGAATCGTAGAGCCGTCCGACCCGCAGCGGTGAGCCCCTGACGTTCGGTACGAGGAATCCGACCGTGGCGCAAAAACCGGACCGGGACGGTCGGCCTGTCAGGGCTTCAGGTTGTGTGCAAGCACGGTGGCGATGGGATGGAACTCAGAAAGTCGATGCGTGGAGCCCCCTCGCAAGGGCCCGACAGGGGGCCCCTTCTCGACACGGAGGGTCGCTTCCCTCCACGCCCTCGGATCGTTTCCCTCGACATGGAGGACCGTCTCGAACTCTTGGCGGCTCTCGGGCGGCGTCTTGACGAACGTCACGAACAGGATGGCGCCGGCCTCGACCACGGCCCGGACCAAGGACGCCACTGTCTTGGTCGGATAGAAGATCACCATGTGCTGGGCGTCGGAGAGGACCAGCACCATGGGCCGGTTTCTGGAGGGTACCCCGGTGAGCAACCGCTGGGTGGACAGCGGGAGCCGAACGAAGTCCACCAGCCGCCGGACGGCGTCAGGGGGTTGATTGTCCCGGATCACCCCGGCGATAGCCATGTTCGCGGCCGCATCGTTCGGTGCTAACTGGCCAGGATAGACGACGGCCAGGCGGTCCGGGGGAACCATGTTGTGCACGAGCGGGTCAGCCTCGGTCAGCACCTCGTCCCCCAGCCGGACATCGGTCCAGATGAATTTGGGATCGGCCTCCGAGGCCAGGGCGTAGACCACCCAGTTCAGCAGGGGTCGATTCGTGCCCCACACGAGCACCGATGTGGGGCGACTGAAGGTCCTCTCAGGCTCCACCGTGTTCCCCACCTGCTATGGAGTTCTCCACCGCAGGCGTGTGGTGTTCTAGGGCTAAGAACCTGGTGTCGCATCCGAGGGGGCCTTCTTCCTCGAAGAACCGCGTCCATCCACCCTCCACGCAAGGCACGTGCAGGATCGCTCCTGTCTTCGCAGTATTGTACGATGGGTAACGTGAGGGGCGGGGATCCAAGGGCACGTAGATGGCATGAGGGCCTCATGTGGAGAGACTCCTCCCGTCGGTCCAGATCTCAGGACGCGGCCGCGTGGTCGTCGTCCGGCGGCCGAGCATGGCATGCCTCGGGGAGGACCCCGGTCTGGGTCGGCTGACTCATGCTAGAAGCTCGGAACGCTTTTGATGGGACCCGACGTAGGCTCGGCATGAGCGGACTACCGTCCCTAGGGATGTCACCGCCATACATGCCACCCGCCGACTCCGCGGAAGCGCTGAGGCGTATCGATCGGAACACGACGGAACTCGTTCGGTGGGCCAAGATCCTCGCGGCGGCGGTCATCGTGCTCGTCCTCGTCACCATCGTGGAGATCATCTAGCGGGAAGCTTGGCCACCCCGCCCGGACGAATTGGGCCGCGGAGGGCCTGCCGGGCCGCGCTCGCGCAACCTAACTCAACGAGCGTGCCCGGGACCTGGCTCTCGGCCTGCGGCCGGTTCGCCGAAGGCTCCTGTGTCGGCCGTGCTCCCCGGGACCAGCGTGGGAAGGTCCTTCAGTTGCTCCGGCCTCCAAACGGCTAGCCGCTCCTTCCGGGGGCCCTGGGCGGGCAGGTCATGGATCCGCTGTCGGAGCTCGCGAACGATCCGTTGCAGAACGTCGTCCGGTACATCCGCCAGGCCCGGGTAGGCTCGCTTCTCGAGGCCCACGATCCAGTCCTCGACCGAGCGACCGGGGCTTGAATCCGGCAGCTCGTGGATCTCCAAGGGAGGGGCGGACCGAAGGAGCGCCGCCTCGCGCCACCATCGGCGGGGCCGAGCGGGCGACGGAAGGCCGTACTGGGCTCGCAGTTCCTGAAGGAGGGTCCAGACCTGCCGTCTTCGCTCGTTGTTGGGTGGGGATCCGGACGAGGAGCGAAGCAGAGCGAGGATTCTTCCGCGCGTAACTCGGGCGGTCTCCCGCAGCGCCGCCGAGGGATCGTCGAACACGTGCAACACATGGGCGAGGATCGCAGAATCGAACGTTGCATCCGCGAAAGGAAGATGCTCGGCATTCGCCCGGACCAGCCGGCGCAGCCCCTTCCTTCGAGCGCGGAGGAGCATTCCGGTCGACAGGTCCGCGCCGGTCACGACCCAGCCGAGATTCTGCAGGGGGATCGACACCCGGCCGGTTCCTACGCCCACCTCGAGGACCGAGGTGGTGGCGGACTGGGTCAGCGTCGTCCGAAGCGCCTCGAGAGCCACCGCCGAGAGGGATCCACGGGTCTCGTCGTAGACCGGTGCGATTCGGTCAAACTCCGCCATGTTCCCCTCGACGCCAAGGATACCCTACTGGTGCGGACCCTATCTCCGCGTCCGACTCCGAGGCCCGGGGCGGCCTAGAGCCTTGCACGGAATGGGGCCAGCCGCTCGAGAGATGGACGACCGCGTCGGACGATCGTGATCCTCAGGGAGGGTTCGCCCGCCCACAGGATTGGCACGATCGCTCTCTCGACCGGTCGGTTGGCTTGCGGGCTAGCCTCTAGGCCTTCTTGAGCCGTCGTCGGTACTTCCGCATGTACGCCGCGCGCCTGGCCTTGTGAGCTCGCTCCTTGAGCTTCCGTCGGTACCTCCGCATGTAGGCCGCTCGCTTCGCCTTGTGGGCCTGATACCACTTGGCCACGGAGGCCCGGGTGGCCTCCCTCTGCTTCCGCTTCGATTTGTACGGCACGCCCAAAGGCACGTCAACTTGACCGATAACCCTTCCCGGTCCCGACACGATACTGAGAAATGACTCAGGTCGGAACTCGATACGCGAACTAATACCAACGCGTCACGCCCATCCTTGACCTTGACTCCGTGACCACTTCCGAAAGGGATCCTTTCATGCCGCCTATCTGGGCAAGTCCCTTATCCCCGCGATGGGTGGCCGTTCACGATGTCGGACCAGCCCCGTTCCGACGATTACTCATCCTTGACTCGAATCCTGGGGACGTCCTTCCTCACCCTCGCAGTAGGCTTACTCGTGATCGGCACCTTCCTTCTGACAACCTGTCAAACGGAGACCGTCGTCGGGCCATTTTCAACCACCGTCGGCTGCGACTACCCGTTCCAAGACTACGGTCTCGCGCTCCTCTACTTGGGCGCACTTGTAACGATTCTGTCCGCGAATCTGTTCGCCCGATCCCTGCAACCACACCGACCGAGCCGCGAGGCCCTGCGTACTCACTACGCGCTGTCGATTTTCGCGTTCTTCATGGCGACGGTGCTGTTGCTGATAGCGGTCTGGGCACTCAAGGTGGGCTAGTCGGGCAAACTAGCCCGAGGCGTCCGGCTCCGCCGACGGTTGTTGCGGGGGATTCCCACCCGATCCCTACGGTGAGGTCCGGACATTCTCCCGTGAAGGGAGGCCCCTCCGGGGACCGTTGGGCGCTCTCACGCTCCTAGCCTCCGAGGAGAGACGGCCGATTCCTCCGGGCGACCTTCCACCGCTGGCAGGGGTGCAGGCCGGCCATCCCCCCTGGCGCAACCGGGGGTCCTTGAGGGCCTTACTCCAATTCCCTCCCCGCCCGCTGCTGCTCCTCGGCCCTCTGATCGTAGGGGTAGGTGACCATCGGCTCGCTCGCCTGGTTCAGCGCCGCGATCTGCTCCTTGCGGAGCGACCAACCGGTCGATCCCAGGTCCTCCGCGAGTTGATCGAGGGTCCTCGCGCCGATGATCGGGGCGGTGACGCCGGGACGCTCCAGGAGCCAGTTCAGCGCCACCTGGGGCATGGTCTTTTCCGCCTCCTGCGCGACCGCCTCCACGGCTCGGACGATGCGGTAGGTCCGGTCGTTGTCGAAGCGGCTTGCGTAGAACTCCATATCCTTGGAGTCGGCGATGCGCGTGCCGCTGGGTGCATTGCGTATTCCATCCCGGTACTTTCCGGAAAGGACCCCGCTGGCCAGCGGACTCCAGGGAAGCACCGCAATACCTTCGGCCACGCACATGGGGATCAGTTCGAACTCGGTGGCTCGGGCATAGAGACTGTACTGGGGCTGGAGGCTCACGGGTTCGTGCCAGCCTCGCGACCGGCACAGCTGAAGGGCCTTCTCGAACTGCCAGGCCCGGTAATTGCTGACGCCCACATACCGCACAAGCCCGTCCTCTACGAGCGTGTTGAGGGTGCCGAACGTCTCCTCGACCGAAGTGAGAGGATCCCAGGCGTGGACCTGGAGGAGATCGATGTAGTCGGTCTGCAAACGGCGAAGGCTGTCGTGGACGGCGTGGAACAGATGCTTTCGGGACAGTCCCACGCTGTTCGCGCCGTCGGCCGTCCGGAACCGGGCCTTGGTCGCGAGGACGATGTCCTGCCGGTCGTGGCGCGAGAGCCAGTTACCGATGATCGCTTCGGACTTGCCCGAGGAGTAGACGTTCGACGTGTCGAGGAAGTTGCCCTTGGCCTCGACGTAACGGTCGAGCATCCGGTGGCTGGTCTCTTCGTCCGCCTGCCAGCCGAAGGTCATCGTTCCCAGGCAAAGTTCGCCGACCAGAGTGCCGGTCCGTCCCAGCTTCCTGAGCTTCATGCTCACCCGCAGCCTCTCCGAATAATGTCCGTTGCTGCATGGGGGTCGACCCTTGCCTCCCCACGCGGCCGGGGGGGTCGCCTCATAAGGTCGTCACCGACCCCGCAGGGACAAGCCGGATTCTCGCCTCAGAACTTTGGTGGCCTCTTCTCGAGGAACGCCTGAATCCCTTCACGATAATCACGTCCGAAGTACACATCCCTTCGCAGACTCTGGAGATGCTCGTAGGTCGCGGGATTGATTGCCACCGCCTCGCTCAGCACCCGCATCGCCTCCTTGGACGCCGCGATCGCCGCCGCCGATCGCGTCGAGATCGTGCTCGCCGTGCCATACACCCGCACTTCCAGGTCCGCTGCCGGCGCGATGGCGTTCACGAGGCCGACCCGTTCCGCCCGCTCCGCCGAGATGGGTTCCGCGGTGAAGAACATCTCCTTCACGATCCCTAACGGCAAACGTGTCATGAACGACAGGAATCCGCCCGCATTGTACGGCAATCCAAGCTTCGCCGGGGTGATCGCGAAGGCGCACGTCTCATCCCCATACACCAGGTCGCAGTTCATCACGAGATCGCACGCCCCGCCCCACACCGTTCCGTGGATCATCGCGATGACCGGCGCAGGGAACTCCTTCACGGCGCGTAGCAACTGCTCAAAGGGATCCGTGTAGGGCAGCGGATCCACGTCCGACTTTGGTAGCTGCGACACGTCCAGCCCCGCCGACCAGACCTTCTCGTCCCTCGCCGAGCGCAACACCACCGCCCGCGCCCGTCTCCCCTTGAACTCGGCCAGGGCTTCGACCACTTCCGAGATCAACTCGTCCCCCAGTGCGTTGCGTTTCTCGTAGTGATCGAGCGCGATGGTCCCGATGTTCCCTTCGCACTTCTTTTGAATCAACGCCATGCGCCGTTCCCTCCGTCACCCGTGGCCGCTACGACCGTCGGCCCCTCTTGGCGGCTTCCGACCCGTCACCATGGTCACCTTCCATCAACCGTCAACCTTCCCTCGGATGGGTACACGAGCTCGCGAACGTGAGACAAATGATCGCGAGGGTTCCCCGACCACCACCGTCTCGAAGGGCGCGGCAAGACGGCCGTCCAGAGCGCGGCATGCCTCCCCGAAGTATATGGATGCCGGGTCGGCCAAAGATTACCACCCCTCCTGAACGGTCCCCAGGGGGTGCTGCCTCTGGCAGCACGTCTCCAATGCGGCGGCCTCGCTGCACGGAGCGGTTCGACCAACCCGACGGTCTCAGCGCACCGGTCTACGGTCGGCCCGGATATCACCGAAGGTGCTGGATTCCAACTGGTTCGCGCGGACGACCCGAGGACCACAGTCGTTGCGCCGCACCACGGGACTGAGGGTGGCCCTACCTAGAGCGTCGTGAGGGCTCCATGCCCGCGCTTGAAGAGGACCGGTGCCTCCGCTGGGTCGGGAACTGTCCAACGCGAAGTGCCATATGTGATTCGGGCCTTGACGTTCCGGGGCACGGATCGGTCGACCATGCCAGCTTCGCACCCTGTCCGTCGAGCTTCTGGGGCAGGATCCCGGGCCCGCCGGGCTCCTCCCGTCACGAGGGGCGGTCGGTCTGGCCGCCGAGCGGCCCGCGCCTCCGGGGCCGTGGAGGCCCGTCCCACGCCGGTCCTCGTTTCGCAGGTGATGACCTCGCCGGTGGTCACCATCGGAGCCGGGGCCACCCTCTTCGAGGCCCTCACGCTGCTGCGCAGCCGAGGGGCCTCCGGGCTTCCGGTCATCGGTCCAGCCGGCAAGGTCGCCGGTGTCATCAGCGAACGGGACGTCGCCCGGGTGATGATGGGCGGAGCGGGTTCCCCGGAGGTCCGCGGAATCCTCGGCATGATCATGTCCGGTCTTGAACAGCAGCCCCTGGAGTCGCTGATGGACCTGCGAGAGAAGCTCGAATCGACTCGGGTCGAGGAGGTCATGTCGGCACCACCGTTCGTCATCGGGCCGAAGGACCGGGTCGGGGTCGCTGCCGAGATCATGCGCGAGCATGAGATCAATCGGCTGCCGGTGGTGGAGCACGGGCGCTTGGTCGGCATCATCACGCGCCACGACCTGATACGGGCGATGGTCCGGCCGGCTCCCGGCTGACAGAATCCTCCCCCCACTACGCAATCCCCCCGTCGAGGATCCGCCCTTCGGCTCAGGGCACGAGGTCTACCTGGTCGGGCCGCGTCGGAACTCGGCCTCATAGACCTGCGAGGTCGCGCGAACTCGGCGAGAGTCCTCGACAGTGCCCCTGCGGGGACCCGGCCGCATTACCCCCCCTAAGGCAAGGTGGCCCGCGAACCCGGCGGCATGTTCTTACCTATGGAATCCATGAACGGCGTGGCCCAGCGTTCTGGACTGGACTGCCAGCGTGACGCCGTTCGACCTGCCGTTCGATCGCCCCACCTCCATGGTCATGTATGGCAGCAGCCGTCCCCTCCTGAACTGGGTCGCCTACGCCCTGGCCTCCGCCGCGGACCCCGGCTTCGTCTGGACCGATGTACGGCTGGAGGGCGAGGTCCTGACCGACGTCGACCCCCTCTCACGCAACTTGATTCCCCCCGACCGGATGAATGTCGTGAGTCCCGCCGGGTTGATCCCCAATGACGCAGTAGCGAACATGGCCATCGCCGGGGTGATCCGGGAGGAAGAGTCCGACGTCGCTCTCGGACGGTTGCTGGACTTCCTTCGACTCCCGCCCGGCGCCCAGCGGTTGCTCGCCCGAGGGTCCTCCGGGAATCGGCCGAAGGTGCTCGTGTTGTCGAATGCCCATCGGCTCGTGGCCGTGTGGCCGGCCAGAGCGCTGGCCCCGGCTCTCGGCGCCATTGTCGGAGCCGGCGGGAGCCTGTTCATGACGTTCGCCGACGCCCCGCCCGGTTCCCACGATGCGTTCGAGATTCGCCTCCATCTAGAGGGAGGCAACTCGAAGTCGTGGAGGCAGACTACCCTCCGTGTCGAGAAGGGACCCTCGGCCGGACCTTTTCGCCCGGGTTCCGAGCATCGTCTCGGCGAGTTCGATCCCGTCGCCGCGGTGCTTGCGCGCGATTTCCAGTGAAGGGCCCGGACTCCGCCAGGACCGTCGAAGACCCGTGACGCCGCGCGTCGGGCCGGAGCTTGGAGTGTCGGGCCGGGATTCGCGCGGGCGGCTGGTGAACGAGCTCGCCCCGGCTCTCGGGAGGTGTGGCACCGGCCGGATGGGTTCCCGCTGGCCTCAGCTTTCCACGCATCGCTAGGCCTTTACGGTCCGGGGCGAGGCGTCGTTGCGGGGAACCCTTGGTCGCGACCAGCTCGAGGGAACTGCGCGAGGGGCTGACCACCGTCACCCAGGGCACCCTGCTCGTGGGTATCTCGGCCTTCTGCCTCATCGTGTTCACCTTCTTTGCGCGGGTGCTGATCGTCCGAAGCCCCACCGCGGACTGGAATGCCTACTCTCTCGGGCTTACCCTCGCGAGCATCCTGGGGGCGGTGGGCACGCTCGGACTCCCGAACGCGGTCGCGCGAAGTCTCCCGCATGCCGCCTCCTACGAAGAGCGTCGCACCATTGTCCGGACGTCCATCGCAGCCACGGTGGCTTCGGCCTTCGTCCTGGGCGTCGCTCTATGGCTGGCCGCGCCCGCCATGGCGAAGGCCTTGGGGATCCCCGACCTCAGGGTCGGTCTAGAGTTCTTCTCGATCATCATCGGCACCGCGTTGGTCTCCGGGCTGATCGCATCGATCTTCCGGGGATACTCAGATGTCATTCCGAACGCCCTGTACATCCAGGCCCTGAGCCCCGGGCTGCTCCTCGTCTTTCTCGTCGCAGCCCTCGAGCTTCCGTCGATCGGACTTTCCTACACCGCTGCTCTCGCCGCCTACGCCCTCTCGAACTCGATCACCTTGGGTCTGCTCGTCGTCTATACGCTGCGTCGACTGCCGCGCCACCTGCCCCCGGGGCCTCAGGCCGTCGAAACGCGTGGCAACCTGCTCAGGTTCACGGTTCCTCTGTTCATTTCTGGGGTCATGCTCACCCTCGCGGGCTCGGGCGATACTCTCGTTCTGGGCGCCTACCACTCTTCCGAGGTGGGCGTCTACACCGCCTCGCTGACGCTCGCCCGCTTGGTCGGCATTGGGATCGGTTCCGCGTCGTACATCTTCCTCCCGGTCGCGACCGGGTTCCTGCGACGAAGGAACCCCCACGCGGTCCAGCTGATCTACGGCACGATCACCAAGTGGCTCCTGGCGTTCTCGTTGCCCCTGTTCCTGCTGTTCGCCATGCTTCCCCAACGGTCGCTCGGCTTCGTCTACGGCTCGGGCTACTCCGCGATCATCCTGCCGCTCGAGCTTACCGTCGCCGCCGCCTTCACAGCCACCATCCTCGGCCCGGCCATGGTGACCCAGATCGCCTACGGGCGGGTCCGCCTTGTCGCCATCAACTCGGTGGTCGCCGGCGTGGTCGACGTGGGGATCGGGCTCGCGCTCGTGCCGTCGCAAGGGTACATCGGGGCAGCGATCGCCTGGGGGACCTCGAACTTCCTGCTTGCGGCGCTCTCCCTCGCCGAGCTGGCGGTCATGGACGGAGTGCATCCGTTCCACAAGCACTTCGGTGTTCCGCTCGCGGCGGCCTCGATCCCGCTCGCCCTCCTGCTGTTCGCGGCCCGGGCCCGCATCCCCGAGTTGGCCCTCCCTCCCGTGGCCCTCGTGATGGCCGGCGTCTTCGTGCTCGCCGTGCTCCTTACCAAGAGCATCGACGACGGCGATCGGTTGCTGTTGGAGTCCATAGAGAGCATGATCGGCAGGTCCGTTCCGTTCGTCCGGCGGCTCGCCCGGCTGGCAGGGAACCGCTGAGGGTGCCGCCAGGGACCAGTTGTCTCCCCGCTGCAGGATCGGGACGGTGGGATCACCCCGCCGTACCCAGAGGGGTTCTGTTGAGGCCCGACCGGTAGGGAAGGCACCGTCCGCTCTTGCCCGCACGACCCGTCCCTTCTCGGGTCCCGAGGTTCCGTTCGGAATCGCGGCCCCTGGGGAGGGTGGCTGCACCCTCGGAACGGGTAAGTGTCTAGGACAGGCGCCCACTTCCGGCCTGGTCGGACCCGCGACCGTGTCAATCTGACCGGCGTGTTCTACAGGCCGCTGGGACCGCACGCGGCTTGCCGTCATCATGTTCGTCGAGCGGGTGCGCTCCACGGCGCTCACCCACAGCGACGAGCTCCGTGCGCTCATGCTCCTCGACCAGCCCCGCCTCCGCCACATGCCCAGGTCAAGCCGCGCGAAACGCAGCACGCTTGTCGATCGGGCCGGGTCCCCGGCGTCGTGGAGCCCGAGCGTGACGCTCCACGCCCCCCACGCAGGGCAGTCCGGGACTCCTACGGCGTTCCCGTCCCGACCCCTCGACTAGGGTGGCGTCGTCGGGGGCCCGCCCGCACCCGACGGCGGCGGGGGGGTTTCGGGACTCTTGGGAGGAGCCTTTACCCGACGGTGCAGCAGAACCGCCGCGACGGCGACCGCGGCCACGACCACCACCACGCCGATGATCGCGTAGTCGAGTGTCGACAGGCCCGAAGAGGAACTCGACGTGGCGCTGGGCCATGCGATGATAGACACGGTGCCCTGCAGGGCGTTGATAACAAAGACCTGTCCCTGCCCGTTGTCATACGCCGCGGCGAGGGGCTCACTGCCCACCGGGATCGTCGCCACGACCGTGTTCGATGTGTCGCTGATCACGCTTACGTTGCTCGAGTTGGAGTCCGTGACGAGGACCTCACCCTGGCTGCCATCATACACGACCCCTGCTGGTTCAAAGCCCACCGCGACCGTCGCCACGACCTTGTCCGACGTGTCGTCGATCACGCTCACATTTCCGTAAAAGAGGGGAGGATCCCCCATGTCCGAAACGAAGACCTCTCCCTTCGCGCTGTCATACGCCACGCCGGTGGCGTAGAGGCCCACCGGGACCGTCGCCACCACCTTGTTCAGGTCCGCCGTGCCGCCGCAGGAGGTGCTTCCGTCACAGATCACGCTCACGTTGCCGTAGTAGGGGTAGGTGGTCGAGCTCGTCGTGACGAAGACCTCTCCCTTCGCGCTGTCATACGCCACGCCGGTGGCGTAACTGCCCACCGGGACCGTCGCCACCACCTTGTTCAGGTCCGCCGTGCCGCCGCAGGAGGTGCTCCCGTCACAGATCACGCTCACGTTGCCGTAATAGTGGGGATTGGTCCCCCAACTCGAAACGAAGACCTCCCCTGTCGCGCTATCATACGCCACGCCGAAGGGGTCAGAGCCCACCACGACCGTCGCCACGACCTCGTCCGACGAGTCGTCGATCACGCTCACATTTCCGTAATAGTTGGGAGAGCCGCCGATCTCCGTGACGAAGACCTCCCCTTGCCCGCGGTCGTACGCCAAGCCGTAGGGACTATTGCCCACCGGGAGACCAGCAACCACCGGGATCGTCGCGACGACCTTGTCCGACGTGTCGCTGATCACGCTCACGTTGTTCGAGCCCGCGTCCGCGACGAAGACCTGGCCTTTCGCACTGTCGTACGTCAGGCCGATGGGATTGCTGCCCAGTTGGACCGTCGCCACCACCCCGTTACTGGCGTCCCAGATCACGCTCACGTTGTTCGATTCGGAGTTGGCGACGAACACGTACCCCCTCGCCGCGTCGTACGCGGCCCCGCCAGGGTAGATGCCCACCGGGATCGTCGCGACGACCTTGTCCGACGTGTCGTTGATCACGCTCACGTTATTGGAGTCGCTGTTCGTGACGAGGACCTCGCCCTTCCGGCTGTCATAAGTCACGCTGTTGGGCCAGCTACCCACTGGGACCGTCACCGCGACCTTGTCCGACGTGTCGTTGATCACGCTCACATTTCCGAGGTAGTCGGGATAGTTGCCAGCATTCGCAACGAAGACCTCCCCCTTCGCGCCGTCATACGCCACGCCGGAGGGGTAAGTGCCCACCGCGACCGTCGCGACCACCTTGTTCAGGTCCGTCGAGCCTCCGCAGGAGGTGCTTCCGTCACAGATCACGCTCACGTTCTTCGACCAGGAGTTCGTGACGAAGACCTCCCCCTTCGCATTGTCATACGCCGCGCTGGAGGGCACAGGGCCCACCGCGACCGTCGCGACCACCTTGTTCAGGTCCGTTGAGCCGCCGCAGGAGGTGCTTCCGTCACAGATCACGCTCACGATGCCGTAGGTGAGGTAAGCGGTCGGGCTCGCCGTGACGAAGACCTCTCCCTTCGCGCTGTCATACGCCACGCCGACCGGAGCGCTGCCCACCGGAACGGTCGCCACCACGGTGTCGTTGGTGTCCGAGATCACGCTCACGTTGTTCGAGCCGTCGTCCGTGACGAAGATCTCGCCCTTCCCGCTGTCATAGGCCACCGCCCACGGTTCGCTGCCCACTGGTATACCCGCCACGACCTTGTAGCTGGAATCCGAGATCACGCTCACGTTGTTCGTGAGCTCGTCCGCGACGAAGACCTCCCCCCGGCCGCCATCATAGGCCTCCCCGTTCAGCTGAATCCCGTTCAATGCCGGGAAGTTTCCCGGAACGACGGTGTTGTTGAGAAGCACCAGCGAATCCTTCACATGCGGGACCGCTGCAGACGTAGGGTCGAGCGCTCCCGCGACACCCTTGAGCGCGGCGCGGTCCGTCGTTGGCGCGGCGAGCGTATCGGAACCACCACCTCGGCCGGGACCCGGTCCCTGGACAGTTCCCCCGCCATGAGAACCGCCGAGAAGGGATCCGCTCGCGGCTAGCGCTCCCATCACCGTCACAAGAACGACCACGATCGCGGAGAGTCTCCGACCGCCGACACCTCGCCTAAGAGCTTCCAAGCACGCCACCTTCTGGCTGGCGAAGACAGCTCTTCCACATATCTCCCATCCCTCACCAGTAAGGTTTGCACGGACCGCCCGAGGGATCCTCAGGGCGGGCAATGTTCGGCAACCCTTGGGCTTCGGCTGCCTGTGGTTGGGTCGAAGTCTGGTCTCCACCCCTGAGGAAGCATCCCTTCGTGCCCGGCCGGGCGACACCCTTCCTAGCGTGCACCACGTGGCCTCCCAGCTCCTCCGTGGCTCTGCCTGGACACAGGGGACCCGATGGCTGAAGCACCTGACGTTGCGATGGATGAGGTCGGCAACCGTGTTGGGCCGGGGTCCCCGGCCCTCCATCTTCACGGCGAACGAGAACGGTGGGCTCCTCGGGCGCCTTCCGAACGCACGGCCGGGGGCGGATCTTCCCTGCCGGGGGGGATTCTCCACCAACGGGTGACCCGGGTCCCAGATGTGTTCAACGGGAGTTGAGCGTGGAGGATTGCACGTTAGGGCGTCGACACGAGTCGAGCCACCCAATCCGTTTGGTCGACTGCGGAGGAGGACGGTCCTAGTCCTCCCCATAGAGAAACCCCTGCCTTGAACGAGGTCTGAGTTGTGGAAGAATGGGGAGGGCGCCCCACAAGGGGCCCGTTGTGAACGAAATCCCCCTCCCCGGTCTCCTTGGCTATTACTAGCTGGACCGTGCGGAAAGGTGTAACCGACGTGCGCCGTCCGTCTCCCGCCCGTGCCGCTCGACATGACCCCCGGGGGGTGCCGGAAGTCCTACAATCAAACTCGACCAACGAGCGAGCGACAGGTGTTTACCCTCGTAGGCGTCCCCGATTTCGCGTCTGGGAGCCCAGGACCCGGGGCGGGCCGGACGAAGGCCGTGATGGACCCCGGGGGTGACGGCGGTGCGGGATTGATGTGCCAGGCCAGAACGCGCGGCCCGGCGCGAATCCCTCGACGCGGACGACGTCGAGGGGGAGAACAGTCGGCTCAGGGATACAGGACCTCGATAGGTTCGGTGATCGTGATGTTCGCGAACCCACCGCACAACGCCCCCCAATCGTGCTGACCCGGCGCCAGAGACTCGTTGACCGAGTACGACCAGGGAGCGCCGGAATAGCTGTTGAAGACGGTGCAGTTGAGGAATTCTCCGGCCGGCGCGGCCTGAATCAGCACAGATGTATGGTCAACATTGGCCTCTCCGACAAGCACCCCGCCCCCGGACGGCACGTCGAACGTCGCTACCGGAGACCCCGGAACTCGGATGATGGCACCGGCTGGATACACGACCTGTTCGACGGACCACGGGCGTGGCGGGGCTGCACCCCATGCGAGGGCGAGAACCGCGACGACCGCGGCTACGGCAAGTCCGATGGCGAGAACGGCCCCCGGATGCTCCATGCCGAACTAGCTAGGCCCTCAGTTGAAATCAGGTTTCGGGGGCACGATAAGGACGCGATTCGAGAGCCCCCGGTTCCGGCTTTCGCGAGTGTCGAACCCGACGTGCTATCCCTCGGTAGGTACTCCCTCCTCCGGTTGATCCATGCCGGCCGTTTCGGCAACCTTCAGGAGAGCGTAAACCGATCTGCGGCTTGATGGGAGACGATGGCCATCCGGCTCCGAGCCGTGGGGGACGGTTCAGCAGGCGAGGGGCCGGGGGCTCCCCAAAGGATGGCGCCGACGGACTCGAACCTAGTTCCCATTCGAGGGAGACGCTGGCGCCGGCCCCGTCCCATCTTGTTGATCGTGGCCGTAGTGCTCCTAGTTGCGTTGCCGTCATGGTACGTTCTCACACAAGACGAGAGCAGAACTACCGCGTACGTCCTTTCTGTGACAACGAGCTGCCCGAACGGTGTCTGGTCCCCTCCGGAACCCGGCGAGCACACCGGGGCCTGCTTCTACCTTGGGTTTCTCGACCTCCCCTCGGTGTCGAAGCTTTCCGGCACTTACGTGGCCTCCAACTCCTCACCACTCTGGGTCGTGGTCGGGTTCCAGAGCGGGAGCTACAATTCCACCGCTAGCAGTGGATTCTTCGCGCTGAGCGGGACGGCCCCTTTCACCTGGGCGTCGGCTCCGCAGCCAATCGGTTGGGGCGACCCCCCGACCGCAGCGGCCATCACGATCGTCTCGAACTATCCGATCACCGTGATGTTTCAGGGTACCTACTCCTCCCCGCTGCTCGCTTAGCCGGGTGGGAGCGAGTCGCCACCCCGGGCGAGAGCAAAGCACGGGATTCCGGCATGAGTTGATACGCGCCCTTCTCTTCCCGTGATGAGGCATGCCACCGGTTCGGAGGAAGAACCCAAGCGTTGAGCCGCCCGCCTGGGGTGAGTGCGCTATCGCGGTGTTGGTCGCCGTCGGCGTGGCATCGGCCTTGCAGACCCCCTTCGCCCCATGGTACGTGATGACGCATGAGCTGTCTAATTACTCGGTCGAGAACGTGACGTTCGACCTAGAGGTGAAGTCAACACTCTATCCAGGGAGCCAATGGCGATACTACTGTTCGGCCTCAGACAGCGCCCCCGCTTGGAACGAGTTCTGTGCTCGAACTTGGACACACCCGAATGGAATGGCACAATCGTACGACTGTTTTGCAACACCCTGTGGCGCGAACGATGAGCTTGGCTTCCTTTACGCTCTCGTCTGGAATCTCTCATGGATCGTCTTGCTCGCGGGCATCGCCTCGCTGGGAGGACTATTCCTCCTCCTGAACGGTCGTGGTGGTTGGAGACTGAGGACAACGGTCGGTCTGGTGCTGGCAGCCACTGCCTTGGTTTCCCTTGGATTGGTGCTCGGCGTAGCGGTGCTCCAGCCCACGGCAGTAGCTCACGCGTCTTCGATTTCGCCGAACTACGGCGGCCCCAGCTCGACGTTTTGGGGCACCTGCGGCCCCGCGACCACGTGCGAAGGGACGTTTACGGGCCCCAACGGGACTTCGGCGATCACCACGGCGCAATGGGGGCCATCGTCCGGCTGGTTCCTGGAACTCACGGCGGGTGTCCTGTTTCTTGTTGCTGGTTTTGCCACGTTCAGGACAGGCATTATCCGACGACGAGCCCCGAGGGGACTGGCCCCGATCCCTCCCGGTGGCCAGTAACTCCACCGGTATCGGCAGCGGAATGGGAACAACGCATCCCTTTCCAAAGACAGGGATTTGCAAAACCACTCCTTACGTACCGGTGCGTTCACCGTAAAAGGGGTTCCGAGCTGTCGAGGAGCGAGGGACGATTGTGAAGGCCGCCATCGTTCGGGAGTTCGGGCACCCCCCGTATTACGGCGACTTTTCGGAACCCACGGCTCAACCCGGCGAAACGACCGTGTCGGTCACGGCGGCGGCGGTGAGCCCTCTCGTTCTCGCGCGTGCCGCGGGCACCCACTACAGTGCTCACGCGGCACTTCCGTTCGTGCCCGGCATCGACGGCGTCGGGCGGACCACGGACGGGCGACGGGTGTACTTCGCCTTCCCTAGGCCGCCCTTCGGATCGATGGCCGAACGGGCGGCTATCTCGGCCGACCGCCTTGTTCTGTTACCGGACGGTCTCGACGACGCGACCGTCGCCGCTGCGGCGAACCCCGGCATGTCATGCTGGGTCCCGCTCACGCTCCTCGCACCGGTACGACCGGGCGAGTCTGTGCTCGTCAACGGCGCCACCGGTACCTCGGGTCGGATGGCAGTCCAAGTTGCGAAGCACCTCGGCGCCCGGAAGGTAATCGCAACCGGACGTGACGAGGCGAAACTTCGCACGCTCCACGAGCTCGGCGCGGACGTTGTCCTGTCCCTCGGCCAACCCGCCGAGGCGCTCCTCGACGCAGTGCGGAAGGAGGCGGGCGATTCCGAGATCGGCGTTGTGCTCGACTACCTGTGGGGTCCTTCGGCGGAGACAATTCTCGCCGCCCTCGGGGGACCCGACGCACCCCGAGGGGCGTCGCGGATCCGCTACGTGCAGATCGGAAACCTCGCTGGGACAACAATCTCACTCACGGCTTCGAAGCTTCGGAGCTCGGGCGTTGAGATCCTCGGCAGCGGCCTCGGGGCCTCGACCAACGAAGACCTCATGGGGGGTATCAACCAGTTCTTGAAGGCGCTCTTCACGGCGCGGTTCCGTGTCGCAATCCACGCCCGCCCACTCTCGGATGTGGAGGAGGCATGGAGCCGAGCCGCGGGGGAGAAAAGGCTCGTCCTCACCGTGCCGTGAGCCAGCTTCCCGGATCCATGGCGGCCCACACCTTAGTTCCTTTCCACCACCGACGATTCTTCGCACGGCTGAGGACCGACCGCGCGCGGCCTGGTCTGCCGGAAAGGGATTGGTTTGGTGAAGCTTGGGTGAATTCGTGGCCTCGCGACTGCAAGGTGCGCCGGGTCGCCGGAGCTCGAGGAGGATCCCAGGCCCTCCGCCTGGGAGGCCCGCATTCTCACCTCGGCCCTACGAGGAAAGAGCCGTCTGCGAACCCGGCAGCAGGCTCTTGTCCAGAGCGCTCCGTCCCGCGGCGCCCGCGGTGATTCTTGGGCCTTCCTACTCTAGTGCTCGGGACTCGGCGGCGCGGAGAGGGACCGTTCCAGGGCGGCGACCCGAGGGGCGAAGTCGGGGCGGTGGTCGAGGAGGCCGCTCGCGCGCGCCTCCGCGAGCCGATCTCGGGCCCGGGAGTCGTCCCCGCGGTCGTGGGCGAGCTGGGCCATGCGCAGCAAGATCTCTGAAGCTTCGGACGGCAGATGGAGCTTGAAGGCGAGGTGGAGCGATTTCTGGTACTCTGCCTCGGCCGCGTCGAACGAGCGGTCCGCGTGGGCGATCATCGCCCGAGTCAAGAGGATCTGTTGGTCGGCGAACGTGTCCCCGATGGGGGCGGTGACCTGAACGGCCCGCTCGAGCGGCGGCCAAGCCAACTCCGGATGCCCCAGTTCCGCCTGCAACTGGGCCAGGTTGATGTGGCAGTAGCAGATCCACCGGGGAGAGCGCGACCGCTCGGCTGCCTCGATCGCGGGCGCGAGGTCCTTGAGCGCGTCGTCGGTGCGCCCCGCCATCCACTCGAGCACCGCACGATTCATCAGCACTCGCGCCCGAGCTCCGTGGTCGCCCCCCTCGGCGAACAGGTCCGCGGCTCGCGCGTAGAGCTCGAGGGCGGGCTCGAGACGCTCCGGACCCGCAGGCACCATCAGGTTGGCCACGTCGATCAAAGCGTGCCCCAGCTCGAGAGGCGTTCCCTGGTGTTCGGCGATCTCTAGCGCCGCCCGGTGGTGCGTCTCGGCCCGTCGAAGATCGCCCTGGCGCATGTAGACCACGCCGAGCACTCGGTGGACGGCCATCCGATCCAGCATCGTCCCGACCACGGTCAAGTAGCTCCACGCTTCCGTGGCGAGCGCTTCCGCGTTAGGGTACTCCCCGCGCAGATAGCGGCACTGGGCCAAGCCGAGCAGCGCGCGTCCGAGCTCGAGGTTGTGGCCGGGATGGGACCGAGCGAGCCGGACTGCTTCGTTGAACACCTCCTCGGAGCGGCGGAGGTCGTACAACTCGATCAAGAGCCGTCCCTCCTCGGTGAGAAGCCTCATCTCATCGCTCACTTCACGCCCGGGTCGTCGGCGTTCCGCCTCGAGAGCCCGCGCCAGATACGTGACCGCGGTATCGAACGCGAAGGCAAGGGTCGCGTTCTGAGCCGCCGCGACATTGTACTTGACAGCGCGGTCGTTGTCCCGGCCGAGATAGAAATGCCGCGCGAGTTCGGAGTCGCCGGCATGGCCCCTCGCCTCGAGCGCCATGCCCGCTTTCCGGTGCAGGATCGATCGTCGCGTTTCCGTCAGGCCAGCGTAGACGTTCGTCCGCACAGCCTCGGTGACGAACTCATAGACGTCGCCTCCCTTTTCCCGGAGCAGGCCTTTCTGGACCAGGCTGTCAAGGCTCCGGGTGACGCTTTCGTTCTCTAGGCCCGCCATCGCTTCGAGGTCGGAGAGCGCGAACTCCTTGCCGAACACGGCCGCGTACGTCAGCATCCGTCGGTCGTCCTCGCCGAGCGCCCGGACTCGAGAAAGCAGGATTTCGGTCACATCCGCACTTTCGGGGGACAGGTCGCGGACCGCTGGCGAGCCGGAGCCCGTGACCGTCCGAACCAGCTGCTCGATGAACAACGGGTTCCCCTCGGTCTGCGCGTGCCATCGCAGGATGTCCTGGGGGTCCGGGGCGGTGTCGCCCAGGATCCAGCGGGCGAACTCCGTCACCTCGGACGGGGTGAGCGCCCTCAGGGGCATGGAATGGAACGCCGGGGCGTGGTTCAGGGTCTCGAGCGGAGTCCGTGCTCGCTTGGGGACCTCGGCGTCCACACCGACGGTAGCAACCACGACCGTGGCGGTCTTGGGCAGGCCGAGGGCGAATTGCCCCAGGAACTCGAGCGAAGAGGTGTCGGCGAGATGGAGGTCGTCGATGGCAAGGAGGAGCGGCCGGTCCCGTGCGAGGCTCCGGAAGTGCTCCTCGACCTTTGCGAGTAGCCTCTCGCGGCCCTCCCGGACCCCCTCGACGGTGGTGCGCCCGCTCGGAGCGAGGATTCGCTCGAGGTCATCCTCCGCGGCCGCTCTCTGGGGTCGGGCGCTCGGAATCTGGAGACGGGCGGACGCCGCTTCCCCGAACGGGGCGAGAAAGACGGGCACCGGGGACGTTCCCTTGGTCTCCGCGGGCATCCCCCGCGCGTCTTCGCTCAGGGACCCGATCAGGTCGCGGACCAACGAGAACGGCGACGGCAGCTCCTCGGGCAAGGCTCGCCCCGTCAAGACCCGGAACTCGCGGTCGATTCCCAGGTCCACCACCGCTCGGAGAACGTGGGTCTTCCCTACCCCCCCGGCGCCGACGAGAAGGAGTCCCTGACCTCGACCGTGCTGGGCCTGGACGAGCAGCCTATCGACCTCTTCCAGGACCTCCCCGCGTCCGAACAACGGGGCGGGGGGAACGGGGCGCGGTACGCGGGCGCCCAGCATCGGTATAGTAAGCTCAACCGGGCCTTATAATTCTCGTTAGCCGCAGGGACATTTCCCTGGTCGCCGTCACGAGGTCGTGGAGCTCGAGCGTGTCGCTTCCCGCCCCCCATGGAGGGCGGTCCGGGAGGCCTATGGCGTCCCGTTCCCGAGCCTCCGGCTAGGGCGGCGTCGGAGGCGAGCCCGCCGCGGTCGGGTTCGGGCCCGCCGCCGACGCAACCGTAGCGACAACTCGACCCGTAAGTGCGTGGCTCCTCCGGAGCGTCCCCGGAGAGGAGATCACAAGGTCCTTGTGAGGACCGACGCGACCGGGGCTACGTCCTTGAGCGGTAGCTCTGCACCCGTCTGAAGAGGTCCGGTGGACCAACCTTTCTCCACCGTAAGGACGGCGTCCCTCCACCTCGACGGTTCGTACCCCTTAAGGTGCAGAACGCGCTCAAACTCGAACCGACCGGCCAGTGGGGCTTCCTCCCACGTCATCAACATGGATCCCCCGAATTGGACGATGGAGCGGACCGTAGGTCCCACTGTCTCCAACGTGTAGAACGCCGCCAAGCGCTGACCCCCCGAAAGGACGAGGACAGGCGACGGCCCCTCCCGGGGAAGGCGGGAGAACAGGTCTTGGGTCTGCTTGGGCAAACGCAGGAAATCAGCGAACCGTCGGACGTGCTCTTCCTCCCCCTCCGACCGCATGAGGCCCCCCAGCGCAACGTTACCCGCGAGCTCGTCGCGCACCAGCTCACTGGGCGAGACGGAAACAAACCGGTCTCGAGGGATGTGCTGAGTCTTCAGGAGGTCGGTATCCTCGAGAACCTCCCCCTCCATCCGGACATGGCCCCAAAGGAAGCTGCCCGGGCGGTCCGCCACGAAGGCGTAGGCGACCCAGCGGAGGAGGGAACGACTGCCACCGCACAAGAACACCGACGTGCGAGGGTCAAACAGATCCGGGGGTTCGAACCCCTTCAACTTCACCACCGCTCCGGGCTGCCGGACACGAGAGAGCATCACCCCGTATCTGCTTGTCGTTTCTCGCGCTTGCAGTGAGGGGAGACCGAGGCTTCGGCGAACCGTCCGACCTCCGAGACCTCGAATCAACCCAACGGCACGAAAGCCGCAGGTTTGCTCCGGCCCAGCATCGACGACTCCCGGGGCGTAAAGGACCTGTCCGATTTCAACAGGGAGGTCGTCGCCCGTCCCTGGATGCTGCCTATATCGAGGGGCATTCTGAGCCCCTGACCCGTGAAGAAAGCCACGCTGTTCGACTTGGGAGGTACGCTCGTCCAGTACTACCAGAGGGCGGAGTTCGCCTCGCTGCTTCAGCAAGGCATCACTAGGGTGAGGGAACGCCTGAAGGCGGCCAGTCTCCTGCGCGTGGATGCTGAAACCGTCCGACAACGGGTCTCCGAAGAGAACCACGAAGCCGCCGACCACAAGGTCCGGCCGATGGAAGTACGGCTTGCGCGGATCTTCGAGATTGATGTTGCTTTGGCCGCGAGTCTCTCGACGGAGTTCATGGACCCAATCTTTCGACTGGGTAGGGTCTACGAGGATAGCGTTCCGGTCTTGGAGAGGCTACGGGCTCGTGGAATCACCACGGGCATCGTCTCTAACACACCGTGGGGAAGCCCCGCTCAGCTGTGGCGGGAAGAGCTCCACCGCCTGGGTCTCGACTCGCGTCTCGATCATATCATCTTCTGTCGCGACGTGGGTTGGCGCAAGCCCGACAAGCGAATCTTCGATTTCGCGCTGCGACAGGTAGGTGTACCTGTTTCGGATTGTCTCTACATCGGGGACAACCCTAGATGGGACCGCGTGGGTCCCGCGACTGTAGGCATGGAGTCGGTGTTGGTGGAACGCGGGGACTATACCCCGGATGGAGGCCCCTCCGTCCGAGAATTGGATGATCTCCTCCGCCGGGTTTGATCGCCTCCGAAACAGGGAGGTTTCGTGAAGCCGGGGCCGGCGCTCCCCCGGCAGCGTAAACATCGAGTGGGTTTCCAATCGAGATGTGGTACAGTTTCGACCTCCGTCCGTTCGCCGATCACTCGTCTCCGGCCTGGCGCCCACAATCCTGGTTCAACCGTCTGGATTCGGCAGGTCCCCAGGCCAGGCTCGCTCCTCGATGAGATGCGCTTGCAACCACGACTCGGAGGCTGAAGGGACCAAGTCGGCCATGAGCGCTCTCGTAGTTACGAATGACCCGCGATGCCGTTCGCGGAACCGTCGGAGCCTTTCCAGCAGATTGGGCACCTGATTCTCCAACGCGACGAGGACGAGCAAGCCTCCGGAGCGCGTCAGGGTCCAGCCGGTCGGGGTCCACGGTGAAGCGGCAACCAGCGAGCCGTTCATCCCGCGTACCGCGTTCCGTGCGTTGTCGAGAAAGAGTTCGGCGCGGGCTTGACCCCACTTCTCCCGAGTCCACAGGTACTCGCAGTAGGTGGCGAGCCCCTCAGAAAGCCAATCCTCCTGGAACCAACTCTCGCCGGGGAGAACGTCCAAGCCCCACCACTGATGCGCCGTCTCGTGCACGAGCTTCTGGAATGATCCCTCCACGGAGTCGTCGGTGAGGTTCTGGGCCACGATGAGTCCTTCTCGTGAGTATGCTCCCAGTTCGTGTCTCCACGTCTCCACGACTCGGAGCGGACGGAATGGCAGGGGTCCCCACTTCTTTTCCTGCCACTCAACCACTTCCTTGGCGATTCGCTGTAGGTCGCGCGTGTCGTCGCGGACCAGCGAGTAGACGGCGAGTCCGCGGCCGCGACTTCGCCCTTTTACCTCCCCACCAACCAACGGAGCGTCGATCGTGGATTGCAACGATACTCTATCGCCTCTTCGCCGGGCGACAGAGGGGAAGACGGCAGTCGCCCCGATAGGCAACAGGAGCTGGAGGTCGAAATCGATCCTTGACCCACCCACAAGGATGGGATACCAGAGTAGATTCACATTGAGATCGAAGGAGGTCCCGGAAATTCCCAACCCACCACCGGATGGTAGCGACCCCGCATAGCTCACCGCGAGCCGGTGCGTTCCCGGAGAATCGGAGAGCTGAACCAGCGGTCCGCTGCGCGAGTACTGGCTGGGGGCCCCATCCATGCTCACGGTCTTGAGGTCGAGACGCGGATGGAGCAGGAATCGGCTCCCACCGCGGGCGGCATCGTAGAGGACCGATCCCTGAACCGAAAGGTGGTCGTTGCGGGCGAGCTCGACATTCAGGGAGACCCGCTTTACTCGGATTCCCTGCTGAAGTCGGATGAAGGCCGTGAGATCGACCCCGCCGATCATGCTGCCGACGGGTCGCCGGTAGAGCCCCTTGGTCGGTTAAGGCCTCCGTCCTGTCCCGCCCCCAAGGAGGCTCGTCCGCCTCGTACGGTAGCGTACAAGGCGGGCTGCCTGTTCGTCGAAGCCGCAGGGAACTCGAATCGGCTCTGAGGCGAGTCTCTTTCAACGGGTGGTTTGACAAACCACAGGTTTCGTGAAGCCCCGGAAGATCCGAGGCCTTCCGGTTACAGAACGTGCAGGTTTTCTACGCCTCGAGTGACGGGCTGGCCGACCTGTTCAACCCTCTGCCCCGGGTTGGACCGCTCGGCTGCGCAGGCCGGCGCCGTGCCTCCCGAATACTCTGGCACGAAACGGAGGCATCTTCAGAGAACTTCTCGGCCTATCGTGGAGTTGGAGCGTCCGGATCAGGCGCGACCAAGCCACGGTCGGCTGAGGTCGAGGTTCCGGCTACGCTCCTCTCCCAACGCGCAGTATGCGTTTGGCCTCCGCAGCGAGAGTGTTCGAGGGGCTGTACAGGATCACCGTATGATGCCGCGCGACGAACTTCACGGCCACGGTCGTGGGGCCGCCGACAACCCTTGCCGTCGCAGGGTGGCCCCCGTCAAAGAGGTAGCCCGTAACGGACCCCACCTTGTAGAGGTACGTCCCGTTGAACTCGTGGAAGACGACCGAGGAGCTCGTCGAGCAGTCCGTGGTCGTCCCGACCTTGACGCACCAGCTTGAGCCGCTGGAAAGTCCGGATTCGACGAACGTGACATTGTAGAGGACCGGCACGAACCTGCCGTCCGTCGCGATGGGGAAGCCCGCGATGGTGACGGTCCCCGACCAAGCGCCGGAGTAGTCCGCCACGGGCAGGACGGTGTAGCCGTAGGTCCCGTTGGCTAGGTCGATCGTGAGGAACCGCTGGGTGGTCGAGAAGAGCTCGGTCGTTCCCTCGAGGTGCACACTCCACCGCGTCCCGGGCCTCAGCCCCACCTCGGCGAGGGTGACCGCATACGTACGGACGGCGAAGCTGAGCCGGACCGTCGCTCCGGAGGTGGGAACGCTGACCGCCCCGGTGGCCGGCATCACCGTGTAGCCGATGGGGACGGCGGGAAAATCACGGTAGATGACGGGAGCGACGACACGGTAGGTGTAGTCCCCCGCGGTCAGGTTCCGGAAGACCACGGTGCTGTTGGGCGAGCAGACCGCTTCGAGCCCTTCCAGCTCCGGGCACCACCAGGCGCCTGCGGGCAGGCCCGACTCTCGGAAGGTGAGCGTCGTCGTGCGGCCCGCCTCGAGTCGGAAGGCGAACGAGGCGCCTTGGCCGTCGATGGTGAGCTCTCCCGCCGGAGGGGCTCCCACGAGCACCGTGCCGCTGCCGAGGTCCTCGAACAGGAAGGCGTAGGTGCCGTTCGCCAACTGCAGGGTGCAGCTTGCCTTCGGACCCTGGGTTGCCACGACGCAGATGTCGTACGGAGGGAGCACGCCCATCGGCGTGGGCACCCCGAGCGGCAGCAGGACGACGACCCACGTCCACGCCACGGAACCTGCGAGCTCGGAGAACGAGATCGGGTAGGTGGTCGTTGAGAACTTCGCGGTCGTCTCCACGACCGAGGCTCCCGTCACCTCGACGAATCCTGAGGAGGAGAGCGAACTCTGGCCGAACCCTGGGACCGGGCTGACCGTGTAGGGGTACGTCCCGTTCGGGAGGAAGAACGACAGGTTCCCGTAGCCGGTCTCGGGGTGTCCTCCCACCGTTACGGTCCAATTCGTGCTCGAGGGCAATCCGGTCTCGGGGAAGCTGACCGAGTACGTCGTGGGGCCCGGCCCCGGAACGAACATGAGCGTACCCGTCAACTCGTACCAGACGACCGCGGTTCCCGTCGTGGGATCGACGACCACACCGGGTTGGCCGTAGGTCCCGAAAAGGGGCGGCGTCGTCGGAGTGGAGCTGATGATCGCCCCGGTGGTCCCGTTGATCTCGGTTAGGTTGAGGCCCACGGCGTAGTCCACCTGGTTAACGGGGTCGTACGCGACCGCGCTCACCCCGAGCAGGGCCGGCGCGAGGAAATACCCCGTAAGGGCCGCAGTAGAGGCGTTCAGGGTCAGGAGAAGAAGTTCATCATCCGCCAGGAGGAGCGTATTGTTCGCGGCGTCGTAGGCCATCGTCTCTGCGGTCACGGCGACGGATCCCGGGAGCTCCTGGGAATCGACTAGGGCAAACGTGGTCCCGTTGAACCCCCACAGGCAGTCCGCGCTGTACGGCGGCACGTTCACCTGGCAGTCGGAGTTCACGTAGACGACGTTGCCGAGGGGGTCGTACACGAGCGATCCGGAGAGGGACCGCGTACCGACCGAGATGTTGGTGATGACGCCCAACGTGGTCGGGTCAAGTACCGTCAGGGCCTCTCCCGGCGCGCCCCTAGTGAGGACCCAGAGGTCGCCGGTCGCGGTATCGACGACCATCCCCTCCGGGATGAACCCGTAATCCTCCATGTTGACCTCCGTCTCCGCGAGCCACCGTCCTTGTGCGGAATAGGCCGTCACGGCCCCCTCCCCGCTGGCCACGAGGGCAGGGCTACCCGCGAAGTGCGGAGGCAGACAGGACACGTCTTCCACGGCCATCGCGCCGCACTCGGATAGCACGTAGAGGTCCTGGTTCAGAGGGTCGAAGACCATCCCCGCTACCGCCGCCGGCGTGACCGGCCAGGAGGTCGACCGACGGTCGGTCGCGGTGGAGAGGGCGCCGACGGAATCGTTCCCACAGTATTCCAAATCTACCGGGTAGCCGCAGTCGCTTCCCTGGCTGAAGAACACGGTGCCGGTGGCGGGATCGACGGCGGCGGCGGTCGTCGAAAGCCCGAATGGGATCGCCTCGACGACAGCGGCCGGGCTTCCCGCAATCCACACAACGCGCGAGTTGGACGAATCCAGAAGGAACAACGAGGAGTTACCCGGGCCGGCGACCATCGGTCCGCAATCCGCAGTAGTGATGTTGTCAATCATGATCCCGGTGGCGATGTTGAACACCTGCTCGAAGGCCGTACGATAGTTTCCCACCGCCGAGACCGTGACGTTGCCACTCGATCCGGGGCCAACGGCGAGGTCGACAGGCAAGACCGGTAAGCCCCGGTTCGGAACGTGCGGCGCCCAGCTCCAGAGACGGATCGCACCGCTGGCGGCGGTTGGGTCGATCAGGAGCATCTGCGGGGTCGCATCGAGCGGGTTGATTCCGGTGGTGATCACGCCGTGCTTGGCGAGGTCATAGAGAAGCGGAAGAGATGCACTGTATGCCGAAGTGACATCGAGGGAGAGGTTTGCCACGACGTGATCGGTCAGGGGGTCGATGATGCTCACGACAGTTTCACCAGAATGGATCGTCTGGTTCCAAGCAGCGTAGACCTGACCGGAGGCAGCGTCGTACGCCAGAGGGCTGGTCCCCCAGGATTCGGTGGGGTACCCCGTGGGTCCGAGGGTCAGGTTTTGAGCGACCAAGTTAGTCTGGTCGTCCACGATATCGAACGACACCGCAAGGGGGCCCCAAGCGGCCTGCGGGGACGTGACGTTGGCGCAGTCCGCAACAAGGATGTAGACCTCATCGAGAGGGGCCGCGACGGCCAGAGCGATCGGCTCGGGGACGACCCCCTGACAGTCTTCGCCGTAGCTGAAACCGTCCAGGGGGATCGTCGCGACGATGGTTCCGTTCGTCGGGTCCATCGCCAACACGTGGGAGTAGCAGGGGACGTACAACAGGCCGTTGTCAGGGTCGAAGGCGGCTCCCGCGTCAAAAGCGTTCAGGCCACAGGTGGAAACGTTGTATGCCGTGACCACCTCGCCGGTGCCCGCATCGATCTCCTCGGCCATCCACTGATTGCTGTTGGACGGTCCTAACACGAACAGACTGTCGAGCCCCGGGTCGAACGCCATCGAGCCGCCAAAGGCGCCGATGCTCTGCAATGGCTCGTAGAGGCCGGAACGAAGGGAATCGTTCAGCAGGGCCAACGTCGAGACGTTAGGGTCATCGGCCCCACCGACCCCCTGCTCGTCAGGGTGGACGTCTGGTGCCTCCGCCGGCCGGGGGATGCTCGAGGCGGCGACCGGAGCTCCGGACCCGGGCGCTGCGCTGGCAGGCACCCTGGGCGCCGGCGACGCTCCAGGAAGCGTGACCGAAGAGCCGGCTGCAGCGGCGGCGGTCGCGTCTCGAGATCCCACCGAGGGAACCGCGAAGACCAGCAGGACGAGAACGAAGACCGCGCCGACCCACCGAAGAGGGGTCGCTGGCACGATACCTCAAGTCGCTCTCCGCCGATAAGCATGGCGAACCGCCGTCGCGGGCCCCAGGTGTTCTCTTTGGAGCGCCGCCTGGACGGGGACCTTCACGGTTCGTTGCCCGTCCGGCGGCCGCGGGCCCGTAGCTTAGGCTGGCTGGAGCACCTGGCTGACAACCGGGAGGTCGTCGGTTCAAATCACGACTGGACCCTTTCGCAAAGGGGTGGGTTTCCGAAGGGGCCGCGTCCTGATGCTGGTGTTGGTTGGTCTCGCGCGCTCCTCGCGGTGGTCTTCGTCGAAGCGGCCGCGTTCCTCTACACCCCGTTCCAAGCCCTTGCCCAATCCCTCGGTTCGGGGTTGGGTTCTGTGGGGGTTCTGACGGTCGATATCCTTCTCCTCGGGGGGCTTCCCGTCGTCGTGATCGGTGGTTACCTTGTCCTGCAGGCCTGGCGGTCGGATTCCGAGGCATTATCTGAATCGCCCGTCACGGACCATATCGGGGACCAGAAGGACCGTTGACAGTACCGTCTTCGGTCCGAGGTCGAGAGTCGGGGATGCGACCTCCACGTGGAGTGGGCTAGAATCGAAGAGGGGTGCGAATCCTCACTGTTGGCTGAGTTCGCCGCCCAGGTCCTCATCGAGAGGGCCTTCTCGCGTGCCATGGGAATCCTTCCGAAACCCACGGCTGCAACCCACTTCGGCACGAAACCTGTTGGAGGAACTAACGGAGGGCGGAGCAGTCAATTCTCGCGGCCAGATGAGCGGCCGTTTGAACAGGCACCACCAAGAGGAACTTGATCCCAATCGGTAAGGACTACCGTTTCCGCTCTTCGGATTCCGGTCGCCGTGCTGATCTAGGGTAGGCCGGATTCTCATCGACAGTAGGAGCGGTGGAAGGCGGCCAAGCGACCGGGGGTCGAAGGTCCGATTCGTCGGGCACGGTGTGCACCCGATAGGTCACCCCGGTGCCGCCGAAAGCCACGTGAATCGCATCCATGCGCCGTTGGAACTCCTCGACCGTATTCCACTCAAAGGCGATGTCGTGCTCCCCGAGGATGAACTTGGCCTCGGAGAGACCTTGGAAGCGCTTGATTAGCGCCGAGGGGGGCATCCCACCCGACGAGAAAGAGATGTCGATATAGGTCCTCATCGCAAAGGGGCCACTTCTCCCTTTCTTTAGAACCCTTCACGTACTTAAACGGTATGTTTCGAAGCGTTTCCAGCCTTGGAATCGGGCACCTTTTCCGAGGTCTAGGTCGACCCACGTTCGTGACGCAGAGAACCCGTCCGTCTTCAATCGATAGGGAGGGAAGGCTGGCCTGCCTCGCCGGCTATTACTAAGAGCGCGGGTGCCCTAGACCACCAGGAGGCGACCGATGATTCCCGGAACTCCCGCGGCCAAGAGTCGGTGGACGGTGCTGCTCGCGACTGCCCTCGTCGTTGCGGTGGTCGTAGCCGTGCTCGCATCGGCTTTTGCCGCAGCGTACTACGCTCAGCTGACCAAGATATCTCCCTGCGACGGCGGAATCGGCATCTCGGCCGGGTGCCCACCGCTGATCGGGGCCACTTTTGTCCAATTGGGTCACGGGCGTCTCGCCGGCGCAACGTACGTTTACACCTTCTTGGCCGTGCCGGATTACCCTCCGGGCATCAACCCGAGTTCCCTCACTCTGCGCGCCTACAGCGCAACATCGGACGTTACCTTGAGCTTGTTGAACGTGACGCTGTCATCTCCGAACGGTTCACTCCTCGCAACCTACCACGCCGTGTCCGGGAACTGGACCGCGGCTACCACGGCTGACATTGGGGAGGTAGACCTTCTCGCCCTTTCCAGCTCGACGAACATCTCCGGGGAGTGGGTTTCCATCTGGGACTCCGCAGCAAGTAATGGAGTGTACGCGCCGCTCGCGTGAGCGGTCCAAAACGCGTGGGTTGGCGAAGGCAGGCTTGAGCGCCGTCGATCGGGCGGTGGACGTCGGTCAGACCCGAGGACCGAGGCGCTGCCGGCGCAACATCGACCAGTTGATTCCCGCGAAGATGGCCCCCACCAGTATGAAGATGGAAGACATCCCCGGCAACACCGAAAGCAACGCCACGGATCCCGCCTGAGTGGAGTAATTCCGGGAGAGCACCCCGCTGAACACCAATCCCATCCAAACGACGGCGAGGCCCAGTCCGATGAACAGCAAACCCAGGCTGACCTTCAGGTCTCGTTGCGTCTTCCGAACGGAGATGTTGATCGAATCCCCTTCTGCTACGCCTGGTGCAGACATGGACGGACCCTACGGCGCTATGCACCGGCTTGACTAAAGGTGTGGGTTTCCGGATTACTGGCAGAATCGTGGTTCGCGCGCTCCTCGTGGTTGTCAGAGTGCGGCCACTGATCGTGGTCCCGGCATCGTCCGCGCGCGTCTATCCTGAAACGGCTTTCGCCCGAACCCCTAATGTTGAGCGTCCGCCTCTGCCGAAACACCGATGGCGTTCAAGAATCGTGGTTCCCACACTTCCGGCTCCGGCGCGGCCGCCTACCGCGCTGTGATCCGGTCCGCAAGGTCCGACCCCAACATCCTTGGAATCATCCTGAGCGGCTCCCGAGGCGCGGGGAGGGGGACAGCTCTCTCTGACCACGACGTCCAGATCGTGGTGCGGGACGCTGTCGCAGGGAAGTACCGTCGGCGCTTCGCTCGCTCGCCACCTGGCCTGGACGTCAGGGTCCAAAGTGTTTCAACTTTCGAGGACGGTGCGGACCGGGCACCCCAGACCGAGGGGTACGGGCCGGCCTATGCTCACATCAAGGTCCCGATCGACAAAACCGGGCGCGTTGCGAAGGTCGCCCGTGAAAAGGCTCGAATCCCAAAGAATCGGGTGCGGTCCTACACAGCGGCCCAATTGGACGCGTACACCAACGAGATGCTCCGCTCGCTGCAGAACTTCCGAGACGGGAACCCCCTCGCGGGCCATTTGGAGGCCACGAGGTCCCTCCCCTACCTATTCGAAACGCTCTTCGGGAGCGAAGGTCGATGGGCGCCGTACGCGAAGTTTCTCGAGTGGGAACTCCGTGGCTTCCCCCTTCGGAACCCACCGCTCCCAACCGAGAAGCTTCTGAGGCTCGTCAGACGCATCCTAAGGAGTGGAGATGTCTCCAGCCAACGAGCTCTATACCGCGCCGTGGAGCGGACTTTCCGTCGGAGGGGCTACGACCGTGTCCTTGACAGCTGGAGCCCGGGCCAACTCAGGCTTCTTCGACGCGGGGGGCGCTCTCCCCGTCCACATTGACCCGCTCGAGCTGTCCACCGCTCTGCTAGCGTTCGATACAGTTCGGCGAACCCCCGTTCTTGGTGGTCTCTCCTTGCGCTCCCCGGCGCGATGATTGCGATCAGGCCATCGGCCGCGCGCGTCCCCCATCAAGCCGGCGGGGGCTCGCTCGTCCCTCGCTCACCACCGCGGCGTTATGGGGCGCGACCGAATGCGAGCTCCGTGAACCAGAGTAACCACCGGCGGATGAACACTAATCGCCGCAAGTGGGACGAGAGCGTCCCCTTGCACGTCGCATCCCCCTCATACCACGTCCCCTCGTTTCTCCAAGGCAAGTCCACTCTAGAACCTCTCGAAGTACACGAATTGGGATCTGTCCGGGGGAAATCCCTGCTTCACCTTCAGTGCCATTTCGGTCTCGACACCTTGTCCTGGGCGCGGCGAGGAGCCACCGTAACTGGCGTGGACTTTTCTCTCCCTGCGGTCCGAGCGGCCCGTGGACTCGCGCGGCGGGCTGGCATCAAGGCTCGCTTCCTCCAATCGAACGTGTACGACCTTCCCGACGTCTTGGAGGAGCAGTTCGACATCGTCTACACAGGGAAAGGTGCAATCTGGTGGCTCCCCGACATCGAGAGATGGGCTCAGGTCGTCGCTCGGTTCGTGAGGCCGGGCGGGCGGTTCTTACTCCTTGAGGACCATCCGTTTGCGGAGGTCTTTTCGGACGAAGTGGATGGTGAACCGAGAATTCCGTACTTCACTTCCCGAGCAATCCGCGAGGAGTACGACGGTACCTATGCGACAAGCACGAAGATGCGACACCGGGTGACCTACGGTTGGATCCACCCAGTTTCGAGAGTTCTTTCTGCGTTGATAGAAAACGGCCTGGGAATCGAGCGAATCCGAGAGTACCCGTTCTGCTACTGGCAGCGAAACCCGTTGATGACCCAAGACCGGCGAGGGTACTGGCGCCTCAAGGAGAACAAGGGCATGATCCCACTGATGTGGTCGGTGACAGCCCGAAGAAAGCCACCGGGCAATCAGTGATCACGGGTCGGAATCGGGCGCCTTGCCGGTCCCGCTTCCCGTTCTTCCGCGACCCAGACCCTTTTCAAAACAGGGGTTTCTCTATGGGGAGGGCTAGCAAGCCCTACCTCGGAGTCGATCGGGCCGGCGGACGTTCTTGGATTGCCCCGACACCCTGCCGTGCGTCCCCCTACGCTTAACCCCCAATGGATACACGGTTCGCGTGCCCCCTGAACTCAGTGCATCAGGCCCGTCTCAGGCCGGCCGAAGGTCGGTCTTCGTATGGGAACTCGAAGCGCCCAGACGGCTGACAGTCACCGAGCAGGCTTCCCTGACCCTCCTTCCTGACGGCGCGTGGCAACTGTGGGCTCCTTGCGGAGCTGCTCGGCGACTGCCCGGCCCTTGACGTGCGTGCTCGGGAGCAGCCGCGCGATGCGCAGGACGCGCTTCGATCGGGCCGTGTCTTCAGCATCGTGGAGCTCAAGGGTGACGCTCCATGCTCCCCGCGCGGGGTCGTCCGGGACGCCTCCAGAACCGTGCGGAGGCGCCGGGTCGGTCCCAGGGGCCTCAGAAGGGCCGCTTGCGGGCGCCGGGAACGAAGCGGGCGGCTTGGTTGAGAGGGTTTCGCCCGCAAGTCGGCGGAGGCCGGTCTACGGTGCCGCCCAGGCCCGCTCGTCGCAGTCCCATGTGAGGGCCGAAAGCGGCGTACCGACGGGATCTCGACTCCGCAGCGGCGGCACGGTGTCTGTGCGGTTGGGCGTCATGCGGCCTGATTTGAATCAACTTCGCTCGATGGCAGTTCACCGGCGGAACGGCAACGGAACCATGCCCCGACTTGCGCGACCAGCCGGCCCACTCAGGGTGTGTTATGCCTCGGCTCGGGCGGGCGGTCTCAAATACATAGACAGAAGTCCCCCCAAGCGTCGGCCTGGACGCGGGTCGGATTCGTCGGCACGATGTGCGAGCGTAATGCGGGGTGCAACACGTGGAGGCGATGAACGTCCTGGTAGTGGGCCCCTATCCGCCTTGCGAGGACACCAACGGACTCTGGGTCAAGGCCTGGGGGGACGCGCTGGCCCGGGCAGGGGGCGACGTGCGTCTGTGCGTCGCAGCCAGCGAGGAGGCACGAGAGTTCACCGCGAGTTCCGGGGACGCCCCGCAGTCCGCTACCACGTCCATGCCTCTAACCGTGCATCGGGTTTGGAGGCGCGACGAACCCTCCCGCACTATCGTGAGGAAGATCCTTGCCGAGAGCGACCGGTTCGCTCCCGACGTCTGCCATCTGCACTTCAATTACTTCACCTACGGGAATCCGGTCAAGAGCTTCGCTGTCCTCTCAAGGTTGCTTTCGGCGTTCTCTCGGCGCGGGGTGGGAACGGTCGTCACCCTCCACAGCGTCGTAGCCTCCCCGGCCCGGTATCTCGCGACCCGCTGGGGGCTTGAGGGGGGATTCCCCCGTTGGGTCGACCGGCTTTCGGCTTTCCTAGGGGGTCTCGTGCTGGACCGCGTCCTCCAGGATGCACAGGAGGTCGTGGTGGTTTCTCGTGAAGCTCTAGACTGGTTGCACGAGCACACGCGTCTTCGAGGGCCCCGGGCCAGCTATATCGCCCTGGGCTCCCTCCGGGACGGTCTGGACCTCGTCGCGGCCGGCGCCCGAGACCCGAGGGCGACCCCCGCTGCGGTCCCGCGTGTGGCGTGCGTGGGCCGGCTGGTGCCCTACAAGGGATTGGAGAGCTTGATTCGTGCTGCGGGTACGCTTTCCCAGCAGAAACGCAGCGTGCAGCTCACCATCATGGGGAGTGTGGAGGAGACCGCGCCAAGCAACCGGTGGTACGTCCAGCGACTGCGCCGCATCGCACGCGAGGAAGGGGACGGTGCGGTCCTGTTCGAAGCTCGGTACGTTCCCGAACCCGAGTATTCGCGCCTCCAACAGGAAGCGGACGTGATCGTCTTTCCTTTCCGCGATGACGGGATCATCGGCGCCAGTGGGTCCGCTCTCGACTTCGGAGCCCTCTCTCCGGCGCGGCTTGTTCTGACGGATGTCCCCCGATTGAGGGAATACCGTGGCGTCCCTGGGGTCTACTACTGCCCCGAGGGCAATCCCGCCGAGATGGCGGAGGCGATATGGTCCGCCACCCTGGCCCCGCCCATCGACCCGACCGAACGCGGCAGGAAACTGATGAGCTTCTCGCCGACATCGATCTCGGCACAGTACGTCCAGTGTTACCGTCGTCATTCGGGCGTCGGTCCTTCGGGCCGGTCGAGCTCCCTTCCGTGTCCGGAATCCGGCGGCGCCGAGAACCTCCTTGTCGGCTGGGGGCACCGGACTCGAGCAGGCGGAGCCTCCGCCGACGCCACACCGGCCCCGGGGGCCGAGGTCCGGGCTCGTCCTACAGGGCCTGTCACGGCGAGCGGAGTGGACTCGCCTCCGAGGTGATTCGTTCTAGCTTGACGCAGGAGCCGCTGATCATCGCTGCGACCTCCTCCGAGGTAGTGGACCGAGCCGGTGAGCGTCCCCGTGCGAGTCGTCCGAACCAGTTCGTCCGCCCCCGGTCGCTGCGCGAGCGAGTGACGGGGTTCACCTACTATCTGAAGGGGCGCTACGTTTGCGCGGCGTTCCGCCATCCACGCCTATTCGTGGAGGGGCTCCGGAACCCCGACCTCGGCTACCTCCTGCAGAGGGCAGAATCGCTCGAGTTCAGCTCGGCGGCGATGCGCGCGATGTTCCAGGCCTCGGTGGGCAAGGCGGACCGAGAGTTCACCTTCGAGGGCCGGCGATACCTTTACCTCTACGACGAGTTCAATCACGCGTGGGCGACGGAGCGGACCGTCGAGATTCCCATCGCCCTCGATCTTCTCCGAGGGGTCCCTCCCCGTCGAGTGCTCGAGGTCGGCAACGTGCTGTCCCACTACGTCGCGGCCAGCCACCCGGTGATCGACAAGTTCGAGCTCGGCCCAAACGTCATCAATCAGGACGTTGTAGACTATACCCCCCCCGAACCCCTCGACCTGATCCTCAGCGTCTCGACCGTCGAGCACATCGGCTGGGACGAGGTTCCCCGGGATCGCGGGAAGATTCCCAGAACCCTGCGACGGTTCCGTTCATGGCTCAGCCCTTCGGGCGGGGCGTGGATCACGGTGCCGCTGGGCTACAACCGATGGCTCGATCGAATGATTGCCACGGGCGACCTCGGCTCGGACCGAGCCTACTTCCTTCGGCGCGTGTCGTTCGACAACCGCTGGGAACAGTGCGCGTTTGACGCCGCGGCGGGGTCGAAGTACGGCGGTCCGATTGACCGGGTTGTCCACCGCCCTCCTTATCCCAGGGCGAACGCCATCGGGGTCTTCTTCTTCCGTCCGGCCTAGCCTACGCCCCATGCCTCAACCACGCGTTGGCGTTGCGCGTCTTGTCCGGTCCCTCGGTCGCTGGGCGAAGGCGAACCGGACCGTTCTCGTCCTCGTGGCGGCGTACACCGTCGCGCTCGGCACCGTGTCCACGTACCGCTACTTCACCGGCCAGACCTACGCATGGGATATGGGAATCATGCAACAGTCGCTGTACTCCACGGCCTTCCATGGCCGGTTCTTCTACTATACTCCGGAACTGTTCAACAAGAATCCCTCTGGATCGTTCTTCGGGGTCCACTTCTCGCTGTTGATGTTCGCCCTCGCCGCGTTCTACCGTGTCTTCCCGTCGGCCCCGGCGCTCCTCTACTTGCAGGCGTTCGTCGTGAGCTTGGCCGCGGTTCCCTTGGTCAGTGTTTGCCGCACGCTGAACTGCCCGCACCCGGACCTCTTCGCCGTGCTCTACCTGCTCAGCCCTCTCACGATTCTCTCAACTCTCTTTGATTTTCATCTCGAGGCGTTCGTCCCGCTCGGAGTGTTCCTGCTCCTGCTCGCCCTCCTGAAGGGAAACCGAGCATGGACGATCGTCGGGGCCGTCTATCTGCTGAGCGTCTACGAATATGGCGCGCTGTTCGTAATCGCCTGCCTGGGGATCTACACCCTGCTCCGGTATCGCGAGCTCCTCGCCCTCGTGCGCCATCCGCACTCCGCGACGGCCGCGCAACTCCGAACCCTGACGCTCGGTCTGGCCCTCGCGATCGGGTCCGTGGTGTTCTACCTCCTCGCGTTCAGCGCCATCTACGCGGTGAACCCCACCCTACGGAGCCTGAACGGAGGGTTCTCCCCTTCCCAGCTCTCGGTGTCCCTCGCCAACGTGGGGGCGACGGGCCCGTGGGCCCTCTTGCTCTACTTCGGTCTCCCGTTCGTCATCCTCGCGTTCCTGCCCGCGCGAGACCCACGGCCGTTGCTCCTGGTGGCGCTGTTCGCCATTCCGGCCCTCTTCAGCTACACCTCGTACTACCACTACGGGGTCCAGTACGGCTTCTTGATCGTGCCTGGCTACATTTTGGCGGCCGCCCTCGGCTATAGGCGGCAGGAACAGGCGCCGGGGGCCCGCGGACCGCGGCGCTTTCTGAGGCCGACGATGGTCGCCAGCTCAGCCGCCTCCGTGGTGGTGATCGTCGTGCTCTCCTCCTGGGCCGGCTACTCCGGTTGGTTCGGCACCGGCGCGACCATCACCGGTGAAACACCGTGGAACGCGGCAACCTACCAACTGGTCGGTACGATTCCTGCCGGCGCGTCCGTGCTCGTCGACGATAATGCCTTCCCCTGGGTGGCGAACAATCTCAACGCCTACGTCATCCCACTGAATATCTCGCCGTCGCCGGTCTCGTTCTTCGATACGATGAACTCGACGTTGCACGTCGACCCGGAGTACATCCTCCTCGACACCGTTGAGTTCGGTCTCTTCCCCTACTTCCAGAACCTCTCCGCCTTCGTAGCTTCGAACTACGGACCCGTGGCGGAGGATTACGGCGTGGTGCTGCTGCAGTGGCACTACACGGGGCCAATGACCTTCTACCACGGCTACGGGGCGACGTTCGCGGCCAGCAACTTCGCCGCCAAATCCGTGGGCAGCGGCAGCTCGTATTACTGGGCCGGGCCGTTCACCACCACGATCGTGGGCAACTACTCCGCAACCGTCGATTACGCGGCGAACTCTTCGGCTAGCGTCAACGTGGAGATCACCGCCTTCGACGGGACGGTCGTCCTAGGTTCGAGCGCGGTAGCGGTGCACGCGACCCCGCCCGGCTCCTCGTCTTCGTTCACGGTCGATTTTCGGTCGCAGAACCTCTATGACGGAGTTGAGGTGCTGGCGCTCGCGACCCCCGGCCTCGCGCTGTCCGCAACGGGGGCTACGATCTCGCAGCTGGGACCTTGACGCGAACCCGGAGGGGAAGGGAGCAGCGTCGTCGTCGGCGCTCCCCTGGCCGTCCCGGAAGCCGTCCGCGTAGGCGCGGGAGTCCAGCGCCGCCAGGATGTCCCGGATCTCGTTCAGTCCCACCTCCGCCTCGTGCTCGACCAGGAGGGAGGCGATCGCTCCCAGGCCCTCTCTGCCTGTCGGGAACAGTCGCTCATCGCCCTGAAGGAGCCAGGACTTGCGGTCGGACGGTTCAGGCGGAGGCGGACCCCCCGTCCTGAGAGCGTCCCTGCGCCGATGGGCGACCTCGGCCCCAGGTGTGCACAATGGTCAGTGGAGCACCGAGGGATGCGCGACAGGGTGTCTAACTCAAGTTGTGCCCTCAAGCCTAACGACGCGACCTGGACACGGAGGTGCTCGAGGTCATTGTGCCGAAACGGGCCTACGGCTACGCGTTCGGAGAGCTGAATGTGCCCGTCCGTCGAGCGCAAGCCCACGCCGGAGAAACCCGATACCACGTGGAACAAAGAGGGCTCTAGCGGAGAACCGAACCCACCTCACGAAAGCTTGAAGATTGACTCATTTCAATCGCGTGCCGACGAACAATCATGCGTAGCCCTTACCATGGACCCGAGCGATTCGGTCTGTCGCTCAGGTCCCCACGTTCTTGGCGTTCGAGCAGCTTACATGGACGGTCACCCGCGCGACCTCGGCCCACGGGCGGTTCACCTTCGGAATCAGGCAGAGGCAGGGTGCGTACCCGTCGGTGTCGCGCGAAACGAGGGCGCGGCCCGCGCTCAACTACCCGATGCGTTTCGACAATCGGGGTATCGGCGAGGTGAACTTTGCCCATTTCTTCTGCAAGTCGGGGTGAGGGGGGCGGAGCCCGGATGAGGTCCGTCAAGAAACCTTGGGGCCGGTTCGAGGAGCTCGCGAAGAACGAGCGGGTCACCGTCAAGCTCCTCTACGTCGAGGAGGGGTGTCGACTCAGCTACCAGTACCACCGCCACCGACGGGAATTCTGGTGGGTCGTAAAGGGCAGGGTCGTCGCCACGGTCGACAGCGTGAACACGGTCCTGCGAGAGGGGGAGTCCGTCGAAGTCCCCGTCCGGGGGAGGCACCGTGTCGCTGCGCTGGTGGATTCCGTGCTGCTCGAGGTCGCCAGGGGGCGGTTCGACGAGGATGACATCGTCCGGGTTGAAGACGACTACGGCCGGCTTGCCGAAACAAGATCATCGAACCCATCGAGGCGGAGGGGGCATAGCTAGGCGGGCCGGAACACCGGTGGATTCGAGCGTCTAGGTTTGGTGGCCGGGTCTGGGAACCCCGACAGCGACCTCCCGTGGGCGCCTCGGCCTTCTCCGCTTGCGAGACCATTCGATTCTCGCCTATCCCGTTCGCCCCTAAACCTCTACCTCGGTTCGATCCCTTGCGATTCACGAACAATCACCCACCGGCCAAACCCACGCCAGGCTGAGTCATTATGTCGATAGATATCTACATATACTGTGTTGACCTACATCGACATGATGGCGTCATCTAAGCTCGAGACTGGCCTAGTCGGCCGTTTGGGGAGGCTGACTGGTTCGGACGGCGCTGGCTGCCTCCCTCGCTACCAGGGAATGGGCAAGCAGGTCGCGAAGGGAAGCGGGTTCGCGAAGGCCCTCGCGCGCGCTCGGGCGCTGTCCGATGAGCAACGGTTGACGGCGGTTGCGATCCTCCGCAGGGAGGGAGAGCTCTGCGCCTGCGAAATCCAAGCCGCTCTTGGCCTCACTCATGCCACCGTCAGCCACCACATGTCAGTACTCACGTCTGCGGGCATCGTGACCGCGCGACGGCGGGGGAAGTGGATATACTACCAGCTAAAGCCGGGAGCCTTCGCGGAGATCCTATGAGCGAACCCGAGCAAAATCAGGAGACACTTCGTCGGTCGATCTTGAACCGATACGGTAGCCTCGCCGACGGTCACGACATCGGTGGTTGCGGGGAGAGTGGGCACCCTTCCGACCGTCCTGCTCCTGGATTACCTCGCCACGAGGCGGGAACGGGTTGTTGTGCCGCGGGCTACACGGATTCCGAGCTGGCAAGCCTCCCCGAAGGGTCGAACCTCGGTCTCGGGTGCGGGAATCCATCGCAACTCGCGGCGCTCCGACCGGGGGAGGTTGTACTCGACCTCGGCAGTGGTGCGGGGGTCGACTGCTTCCTGGCCGCGAGTAGGGTCGGTCCGTCGGGTCGAGTGATCGGCGTGGACATGACGCCCGAGATGGTTTCTCGCGCACGCGATCTGGCGCGCTCGAGCGGCAGGTCCAACGTCGAGTTCCGCCTTGGGGAAATTGAGCACCTCCCGGTGGCGGACGCTTCGGTTGACGTCGTCCTTTCGAACTGCGTCATCAACCTCGTCCCAGACAAGGGTCAGGTCTATCGCGAAGCGTTTCGGGCCCTGAGACCAGGGGGACGCCTCGTGGTCGCGGACGTTCTCGCCACCCGCCCGATCCCCGACGAACTGAGGAACGACCCTGAGCGATGGGCCTCCTGTTCTTCGGGAGCGCTGACACCCGACGAGGTGACGGAGCGCTTGCGTTCGGCCGGATTCGAAACCATCGAAGTGACTGTTCACGGAGAGGGGCCTACGCCGGATTCCCTGCAGGCCCAGGCCGAGATTGGGGTCGTATCCGGAGAGGTTCGCGCGACAAAACCGGGAGGCTCATCGCAGTGACCTCGCCCAAAATCGTTCTGTTCATCTGTGTCGGAAACTCCGGTCGCTCGTTGATGGCCGAGGCGATGTTCAACGCGAACCCTCCCGAGGGATGGACCGCGGTTTCAGCGGGGACAAATCCGGCCGCGTCGGCGAACCCGCGGACAGGGGCGATGCTCCGAGAACTCGGACTGGACCTTCCACCGCATCCGCCACAATTGGTGACCCCAGAGATGATGGATCAAGCCCGTGTCCGGGTTACGATGGGTTGTCTCGATGACGCGAGCTGTCCGGCGCGCCTCAAGACCCTCGAGCTGAGGGACTGGGCGCTACCCGACCCTGCGCACCTGGACGAAGACGGCTTCCGGCAGGTCCGAGACCGGATCGCGGGGCTCGTGAAGGGCCTCCGGACCGAGCTCGTCATCACGGACCGTCGTGCGGCAGCACATCCGGGGAGCCACCCTCGGTGAACCCATCGCTTGGGAAGCGGTTCCTCGCCGAAGCCGCGGGAACTGCCCTCCTGGTCGCGATTGGGACCGGGGCAATCGTCCTTTCGGCCCGAGCGGGAGGCGTTCCTCAGTGGGAACTCGCCCTTGCGTGGTTCTTCGCGGTCCTTGTCCCCATCGTCCTGTTTGTCGGAGTCTCGGGCGCTCACCTCAACCCGGCTGTGACCCTGGGACTCGCCGCCAGTGGACGGATCGGCTGGTCGGAGGTGCCGGAGTATGTCTTCGGCCAGGTTGTCGGCGCCTTCGTTGGTTCGGCATTCGTCGCCGTCGCGTTCGGAACCGAGGCCCATCTCGGTAGCACTCTACCGTCGACAAACGTGCTGACGGTGTTCGGGGGGGAAGCCGCGTTCACCGCCGCGCTGGTGGCGGCCGTCTTCGTTCTCGCCGACCATGGAGAGGGACGCTTCCGGTGCCGTCTCGCCTTGCCTCCCCTGGTCGTCGGGGTCTCGACGTATGTCATCGGGCCGCTGACCGGGAGTTCCCTCAATCCAGCGCGCACGATCGCCCCCGCCTTGCTTTCCGGGTCCTTCGCTGGCCTGTGGGTCTACCTCGTCTCTGTTCCCGTCGGAGCCCTCCTGATCGGGCTCGCGTGGCAGCCAAGGTCGGTCGACCGGAGAGACCGGGGACCGGGTCGCCTCGAAGTGGAGCCTTAAGGCCAACCCCCCGGCGGAAGACCCACCGGTTCTCTACGCTCCGATCGTAGGCCGACCCAGCCCTCAGTGAAGGCGCCGGTTGATGGACGACGCTCGCGTTCGATGACCGACCGCGAGTAGCGTGCAGGGCGACCTCGGGGGATGCGGTCACGGAGATTCGCGCACGAGATGACGCTGGTCGTTCCCGCAAACCCTTCAACCGAGAAGGCGTGAGGTAGCGCCGTGTCCGCATCCGAGCTATTTCGCCCCTTCCGGCTGAACGGGCTCAGTCTTCCCAACCGGATCGTGATGGCTCCCATGACGCGAAACTATTCCCCGAGGGGCATCCCGGGGACTGACGTGGAGGCCTACTATCGCCGCCGGGCCGACGGTGGTGTGGGTCTGATCCTTACGGAGGGCGTCGCTCCGTGCCCCGGGGCCCAGAACGCTCCGAAGGTCCCGCACATCTACGGTCACAAGGCCATCCAAGGGTGGGCGAAAGTGGTCACGACCGTGCATGCGGCCGGGGGGCATATCGGCGTGCAGCTCTGGCACGTTGGCGCCGTCCAACACACGTACGGCTCCGCGAAGCTACCCGCGTCTCCGGTCAGCCCATCCGGATTGCTCGAACCTGGAAGACACGTCGGCGAGCCGATGACCCACGGCCAAATCGACGCTGCCATTGAAGCGTTCGCGCAAGGCGCCGCCGAGGCTCAGCGCATCGGGTTCGACGCGGTCGAGCTGCACGGCGCGCACGGTTACCTCCTCGATCAGTTCTTCTGGGACGGCACGAATCACCGCACGGACCAGTACGGCGGTGACCTGGCCGATCGGACTCGATTCGCCGCCGAGATCATCCGTGAATGCCGTCGGCGAGTGGGGCCCGATTTTCCCCTCGTCCTACGGTTTTCGCAATGGAAATCCCAGGATTACTCCGCGCGCCTAGCCACCACCCCCACGGAGCTCGCCCGGTTCCTCCGACCGCTCGTCGACGCCGGCGTCGACGCGTTCCACTGCTCGACACGGCGCTTCTGGGCGCCGGAGTATGACGGAAGCGACCTCAATCTGGCTGGCTGGACCAAGAAGCTCACGGGGAAACCGACGATCACGGTGGGCTCCGTCGCTCTGAACACCGATTTTGTCGAGCCGTTTCGCGGAGCGACGGACCGTGCCTCCGGAAATGGCGCCGGCAAGGTGGCGCATCTCGACCGGCTCGTGGAAATGCTCGTGCGAGGTGACTTCGACCTTGTGGCCATCGGCCGCGCGCTCCTCGCCGACCCTGCGTGGCCCTTGAAGGTCCGTGCCGGACGAATAGGGGAACTCCGTCCGTTCACTCCGGAAGTTCTGGAGACGCTCGCCTAGACAGACGGACAGGTTCTCTACACCACGATCGTAGGCCGGCCGAGACCACCGACCAGGTACCTGTTTCGAGTGCCAGAAGCAGCGCGGACCCGATGACCGACAGAGACCACTCATCCTCCGGGCGGGGCAGGCTCCGAGGGGTTTGCGTTCAGAACGAACCGGACTGGCCACTCACGCTCGATGATGCCAGGGAATAGGCGGTCAGACTGTCGGCGGAGCCCGCTATCCCATACGAGGAACTCCAAACGACCACGATTTCCTGGTCTTGGGTGAGCGCCACCGTGGGCCCCGCCCATTGGGCGGTCGTCCCCGACTGGAGCGACCAGACGTCCGCTACCCTGCCGGAGCTGGCGTTCACGAGGACCGCGTACCAGATGCCCGACACCGGGGCCGTGCAGGGGTCGGTCGCATTGTTGAAACCCGCACTGAAGTGACAAGTCGAGGAGGGCGCCGTGCCCACGGGGACGGCTCTCGCGCCGCTGCCGTTCGCCAAGTAGAGTCCTGCCAATGCGGTCGTTAGCCCGTTCTGCGGGCTGATCGCGATTACGCCGTAGCTGTAGGACGCCGACTGCGGACTCTCCTGCGGGCTCCCCATGCCGAGCATGTACGGCGAGCTCGCACCCGTGCGAGTCAACCCGGACACCAAGACGTAGAGGGTCGCGGCGAGCACGACCGTGAGCGCGATGACGAACAGTTCGGCAACGATGTCGGACACTCCACGCGACGACGAACGCCCACCCCAGCGCCGAAGGCGCCGCCGCGCGAAGTCGGCAGACATACGTTGAGAGCGCATCCGTCGAAGGCGAAAGAAGCTTGCGGGAAGCTCCTTCTGGCGTCGTCGCCGCTATTCCGGTCCGTGCCTCGCCCCGGCGATCGCCCTTGAGCCCGGCCTGATTCTCTGCCTTGACGCGTCGCTCGGGGTGGCGATGAGGCGGGTCGAGTCCAAGGGTCGAATCGACGTGGTCGAGGACGAGACGTATCTCTGCCGAGTTAAGGCGAAGTTCGAACAGCTGTTCCAACCGCCGAAATGGGTCCGAATCGGCACGAACGGAACGGCGGATCGAAGGTTGGGGCTGGCGATAAACAGTCTCATGACCGCTGGGTTGTAGCGGTCCCCCGAATCCTCGCCTCCGGTGAGAACCTGATCTCCCAGAGTCTGCGTCAATCCTCCCGTTACTGGTCGTTGGTGGTGGCTAGGCGCTCAGTCGCGCAATTCGCGATCTTGCACAATCGTGCGTTTGCACGACATACCCGACGGAGCTCGGCGGGTACTCTTGTCGGACTCATGTGCGGGGCTCCCGAGCGACGCCGCTGGCAGACTAAGCTCCATCAGCTGCAAGGAACTCTTTCCGAACCCGAGACAGGTGGGGCCCCGGCAACATCGAGGCGACTATGTCACGGACGATTCCGCCCTCATCGATAAAGAATGTTACCCGCTTGGAGAACCCTACGAGCGAGAGCACGCCAAATGACCTGGCGATGACCTTCGAGGGGTCGCTCACGATGGGGAAGTTTGCCGCACAATGGGCGGCGAACTTCGTCTGTGTTTCCGCCGAGTCGACGCTTATACCGACGACCTCCACTCCTCGGTTGGAAAGAGACGGCGACAACTCGGCGAACTGCTTCGTCTCGATCGTGCACCCACCCGTGAACGCCTTCGGAAAGAAGTAGAGCACCACTTTCTTACCCCGAAGGTCCGACAACCGGAACCGCTTTCCCCTCGAGTCAATCGATTCGAAGTCCGGGGCCGGGGTGCCAATCTCGATCATTCCCACGGACCTCGGGTCATGCGGCGCTCCTCGACATCCCCTAGCTGGATCCCGATGCGGAGCTGGATGGACGTGACCCCCGGTTGCGAGTTGGGTTCGACCAGATGCTGCTGGATGTCGATCGCACACTGGACGACCCGTAGGGCGCTGTCGAACTCGGCCAGGAACCCGTCGCCCACGACCTGATTTCGCGGCCCTGGTGGACCACGAAGAGGGGACGGACGAACCCTTCCTGCTCGTCCCGGAGCTTGAGGGCCTCCGTTTCATTGGCCTGAGCCGAGGCCGTGGAGCCGACCATGTCGGTGAACATGATGGTGGCGAGTCGCAGGGTCGAGGCCACGTTCCGAAAACCGCTCCGTCAGATTAAGCCCCCGGTCCGGGGTCCGCCCCCGTTTGCGGGTTCGAAACGGGTCCTCTTCGGAAGGAGACTAGCTCGTTCTCACTTCCAACGGGTTAGGATCTCTTCGCGATGGAAGATCCGCCGGCTCACCAGGAACAACGCGAGGACAAGCGCGACGAAGATGCCGGAGATGTACAACAGATTGGCCGTGTCTAGGGAAAACCCGATCTCGCCGGCGACGTACACCAATATCAACGGAGCGAAGGTGATACCGCCGTACTGCTGGGCGCTCCGGGCATCCGTCACGCGGGACGAGACGAGCACGCAGAACTCGATCGCATACAGGCACACCAGCGGGGTCAGGACGAACAGGATGACGAACATCTCCCAGTTCGGGTAGTACAGGTAACCCAGTGCGCCCCGGGTCACCCAGTCGATCAGTCCTTGGAAAAGCAGCGAGGCGGCCCAGATTGCCAGTATGGTGGGGATGAAGGCGGCGAGCGCCTTTCCAAGCAGAATCTCTCCATCGGTCGTCGGAGTAGACAGGAGGGGCTCGAGGCTCTTCTCCACCTTCTCGCCCACGATACCGTAGGCCGCGATCGCGGTGGGGAGGGTCCCCGCCCCGATTACGAACCAGAAACTGAAGGCGTTGATGAGTTGGGGGAGATACGTGGCAAGATCCGAGCCGCCGTTGGTGGCGACGATGTAGCGGACCAGCAGTGGGAATCCGATAGCGACACCGAGAGGGAGGCCGATAAGCGGGCCCATGATTCCCCACCGATGGCGGAAGATTCCTATGTCATGCCGTGCGATGATCCAAGCCTGGGAGAACCTCATGACGCAGCCTCCCCCTCGTGGACCAGTTTCAGATAGACCTCTTCGAGCGAGGGCGAGACCTGGGAGAGTTCGATGATCCTGCCGCCCGCGGCGAGCACTGCTTCGGCGATTTCTGGGTTTTCCCGAGTGGGATCGTCGACGTCGACGAACAACTGATCGCCCGACGGCACCACCACCTCCTTGTGGAGACTAGCCTTTACCGCGGTGACGAGTTCCTCGGAGATCCGCTGAAGTCGGACGACCGTTCGCTTTCTCGTGAAACCGGACCGAAGTGCTTCGACCGAGCCGATCGTCACGAGCCGGGTGCGCAGGATACCGACACGGTCGCAGATCCGTTGCGCCTCGTCGAGATTGTGGGTGTTCAGGAAGATCGTCCGGTTTTCCTTCTTGAGTTCCAGGATGACATCCCGGACCATCTTGGCCGCCTCGGGGTCAAGATTCGCTGTGGGTTCGTCCAGAAAGAGCAGAATGGGGTCGTGCACCAGAGTGCGCGCGATCGCCACCTTCTGTTTCATCCCCTTCGAAAAGGTCGATATGGGATCGTCCTTCTTTTCCCAGAGGTCCATCATCCGGAGCAGACGTTCGATGTTGTTCCGGAGCGTGCCGGCGTCCAGCCGGTGGAGCTGCCCAAAGTACTCCAGGTTCTGGTAGGCGCTCGTGCCCTCGTAGAGCCCCACGTTTTCGGGAAGCACTCCGATCCGTTGGCGGAGCTTGAGCTCGTCCGCCTCCTTGCCGATTTCACAACCGGCCACCTCGCCCCGGCCACTCGTCTTTGAGATCAGGGTCGCGAGCATTCGCACGGTGGTGGTCTTGCCGGCCCCGTTCGGGCCGAGGAAGCCGAAGACCTCTCCCTCTTCTACGTCTAGTGAGACTCCGTCGACGGCCGTGAGGTCGCCGAACCGCTTCGTTAACTTCTCCGCGTGAATCATGAGAATCGTCCGTCGCGAGGCACGGCCGTTTACTTTAATCCACTCCTATGGACGCAGCCTCAGACCGAAGGCTCAGCGAAGTCGATATCGTCCTACGTCTCTGATAGACGCGTTTCGGGCTTCTTCCGACCGGGAGCGCAGAGATTGGGTGGGTTGTCTAAGACGGGTGAGGCGGACCTAGCGAGTGTTACGCGAGGTTCATCTCTTTCAACAAGCCGTGGAATCTCGGATCTCTTCGAACATGCTCGCGCCGCGGATCCAGCCGCCACGGCTGGAAGTAGATGAGGCGATCCTTCACCCTCCTTTCGAGCAGGCGAAAGCACTCGTCGAGATCGCCGATTTCGGCGTATAAACGAGCGACGGCACCCTCCATTTGAGCGCTCCGGTCCAGAGTTCCTATTTCCCGAAGGAGGGCTTTTGCCCGCTCCTTCTCCCCGGACAGCGCATGGGACCAGGCGCGGAACAACATCTTCCCGGCCGGGCGTGGGTCCATTTCCTCGCACAGGTCGAGTTCCTTGAGGCACGCCGGAAGGTCGGAGCGCGCAAAGTAGTATTCGGAAAGTTCGTTGTGGTAACCCAGCCCGAAGTGTACCAATTCCCCGGCCTTCTGAATTTTGACGAGCGCTTCTTCGAACCTTCCGAGCCAGACCAGCAATGTGGCGAAGAGCACGAGGTTGCGCGGCGAGAGGGGATCGGCTCCCTCGGCCAACCCGAATTCTATCAAAGCCTCATCGACACGACCTTCATCTTCGAGGAGGGCGCCGTACCATGCGTGCGCTAACGAGTAGCTCGGATTGAGCGATAGGGCCAGTTTGAACTCCTTTTCCGCCGCAAGGTAATCGAAGCTGTCCCAGAGGAACGTCGCTAGGGACGTGTGGGCCTCCGCGAGTTTCGGGTCGAGCTCGATCGCACGAGCCACCAACCGTCTTCCCGTCTCATCCAGTCTCGATTGGGGAATGTCCGTGTGCCAATTCCCCAGCATGTGAGTGACATCGGCCAAGCCGGAGTGGGCGGCGGCGTTCTCGGGGTCCAAGGAGATCGCCAGCTCGAACTGCGCTTTCGCCGCCTCGAAGGAGTCTTCGGTAATACGATGCATGAAGGTGCGCCCCTTCAGGTAGGCAAGGTAGGAGTCCGGCAGGACCGTCGGTCGCGATTCGAGGCGGGCCTCCTCGGCCGCCCGCAACCCGACCTTCAGAGCGTCAGCCACCTGCCTCGCAATCTCGGCTTGAACCGCGAATACCTTCTCGAGCTTTCGGTCGTAGGTGTTCGCCCAGGTATGCTCCTGGGTTCCTACGTCGATGAGCTGCACCGTGATACGGAGCTCATCACCCGCCTTCCGAACACTTCCTTCTAAGACCGCATCGACCCCAAGTTCCGCACCGATCTGGGAGACCCCTTTGGAGGTGGACTTGTACGGGGTCACCGACGTACGAGCAATGACTCGAAGTTCCCTCAGTTGAGAGAGCACGGTGATCAGCTCCTCGGTGAGGCCGTCCGCGAAATACTCGTCCTTCGGGTCCGGGCTGATGTTGGCGAAGGGCAACACCGCTAGGCGAGTGGGCCCGGAGCGGGGGGACGATGGCGCAGCAACGTTCCAGGGTAGGACGACCCGGTAGATGTCCATCGGGACATGCAACCCCTTGAGCGCGGTCGGGGGTAGCTTCTCGAGCTTGTCGGGAATCTTGTTCCAGACCTGCTCGCGGACCGCGCCCGAGACGCATATCCCCCCGGGCTCGGCGACGGGCTCGATCCGGGCCGCGATGTTCACGGCGTCTCCGAGGATGTCCTGGCCACTCTGCACGACGTCCCCGAGGTGAATTCCGATTCGGATCTGAATCGGAGCGAGGGCCCCCTCCGCATTCCGCTCGTAGATCCGGCGCTGGATGTCGACCGCACACTGGGTCGCCTTCAGGGCGCTGTCGAACTCGACTAGGAAGCCGTCACCGGTCGACTTGATCTCTCGACCGTGGTGAGCCACCAAGAGCGGACGGAGGAGATCCCCCTGCTGGCGGAGCGACTCGAGGGTTCGGGCCTCGTCGGTTTGGACGGACGCCGTGTACCCGACGGTGTCGGTGAACATGATGGCGGCGAGCCGCCGGAGCGAGGCCACGTCCCGAAAACCACTCCGTCAGATTAAGCCCCCCGTCCGCGGTCCGCACCCGCTTGGGGGTTCTCAACGGGCACTCTATCTGAGGTCTAGGTCGACCTTCCTAGGTGGCGTAGAGAACCTGTAGCTATCCAACCCATGGGTCTTCCGGGGGGCCGACGGCTCTGTCCGACCGCGGGGTCCGTGGGCGCCTCTCGGAATGTAACGAAGCAGGTGCAGTTAGGTGCGGACCCTAGGCTCTACGGGGCTACCCCATGGGGCGGGTGCCGTGCCTCCAGGCCATCACCGCGACCAGAAAGCCCACGAGGCCCCCTGCCGCAGGCAAACCGGAGAGTAGCTGGATGTTCAGTCCCCCAGTGGGAAAATCACCGGCGGTAAAGTAGTCCGCTGAGACGACCATGGCCAGAGGTTGGTAAACCGACGAGACGTTGATAAGGAACCGTGTGGCGTCGGTTAGCGGGGAGAACAGATTCGGCCCGGTCGAGCCACCGACCAGTTCCGCAGAAGTGCACGTCGCGTTAGTGCAGATCGAGACATTGGAGTAGATCCCTGATTCACCGGGAGGACAGAAGGGGCAATCTACGTAGGGGACACCGGGGAACCAGGCGTGCAGGGCGTAGGACCCCCACTCCGGCGCGGGGAGGAACTGGACCATGACAGTCCCACTCCCGTTCGGAAAGGTAAACGTCTCCGATCCGGACCGTGGTTGTCCTGCCCCTACCCCGACGAACCCCAGGAGCGCAACTGATCCCGTCAAGTAGATGGCTAGGACGGTGGGCGTCACCCGGGCCCGCCCATGCAACCAATGGTTCACGAGCGCCTTTGGTGGGGGGAAGTAGTCCAGGAACGGCCTTTGAGGGGGGACCGCAGGCAACACGGTTAGGGTATTTCCTCCGCTCATTAAGGGATTCTGGCTCGAGAGTGCAGACCTGTCGTTGCGCTGCCGACAACCCGCACCTTCTGTGAGATCGGGGCCGCCCGTCAGTCCGGACTTAGAGAACGCGTCCCTTTCTGAACACCCCGAGAAGGGGGGCCCCCACTCCTGGTGGGCGATTACCCGACAGACGTCACTGTAGACAGGCGGAGCTGTTTACGGTGGCTTGGATGAGGGCCGCTCGCGCCCGGAAATCGGCTCGGTGGTGGCCCTGGGGGGTCCGCCCTTCGACCTCAGGATGAGGATGGTCCCTGCAGCCGCGGCTACGACGGCTGCCGCGACCCCCCGAGGACGTAGGAGCACTCGTTCCCGGAGAGGTCCAGCAACCCGGTGGCTGAGGGGGAAGTGCTAGTAGAGGATTGGGGACCGGTGCCCGTGGGCGAACCTGACCGTGATGATTGTCGCTCCAACAATCTTGATTTGGTTGATCGTCTGACCGAGGTGAACGTACCCTCGGGGAGCAGCAATCGCGAGGCGGTAAGTACCGTTCGCCAGGGAGAGCGCCAGCGTCGACCCGGTCGAACATGTCGCAGTCGTTCCAACCGTGAGACACCACTTGGTTCCACTCACGAGGCCGCTCTCCGTGAACGTCACCGCGTAGTCATAGACGAACGTGTAGGCGACGGTGGTGCTGGCCGTGAGGTCCAGCGCCCCATAGACCGGCTCCGCCGTCTTCCCGATAGCCGCCGAGATCTTCTGCCCCGAGAGCGGCGACAGCACCGCATAACCGTACGGCCCGTAGGTCGACGACGCCGTCAGGTTCGCGAAGCTCTGGCTCGTCCTCCTCGAGCAGGAGGTCGCGTTGTCCAGCGACACGCACCACGTCTGGCTCTTCGCTAGGCCCTTCTCGCTGAACGTTAGTGTGTACGTATTCCCCTTCTCGAAGACGACCGACGTCGAGGACTCCCCCGACACCGTCACGGTCGTGAGGGAACCGGAGTCCTCCACATAGCCCGACGGGCCCGTCACGAGCACCGGATACGTCCCGCCCGCGACCCCCGTGAAGCTGATCGTCGTGCTCGTGCTCCACTCGCGGCTCCCGTTCAGCACCACCGTCCAGCCGTCCTTCGCCAACGTCTTCGGCGGAATCCCGCTCTCCGTGAATGTCGCCGTGCACACCGACGTGAACGTCACCGACACCGACTGGTCCGCCCCGTACACCGTGACCGACCCGGAGCTTGGAGCCATATTGTAGCCCATTACCGACCCAATCTCGTACTCGTAGGTCCCGTTGGTTTCCGGAAAGGGGATTGCGTTCGTGTTGGAGTATTCCTCGCTCACGGAGTACTGAAAGTCGTTGCCGCTCAGCATCACGTACCAATTCGTTCCGTTCGCGAGGCCACTCTCCGTGAACGTCACCAGGTACGCCGGCGTGAACGTCACCGACACCGACCGGTCCGCCCCGTTCACCGTCACCGAGCCCCAGCCGTAATTCGGCCCGATCGCGTAGCCCGCAATCGGCCAGACCATGTACGTGTACGTCCCGTTCGGGACCGTGAACATGATCGTTTCCGTCGTCGAGTCCATCCACGAGTTGCCCAATCCCACGGACCATATCGTTCCGGCCGGCAGGCCACTCTCCGTAAATCTCACCGCGTATGCCGAAGGCCATGAGGGAGGCACTGAAATCACACTCACGTCTTTCGAGCCGGTGTTCGTGACGAACACCTCGCCCTTCGCCGCGTCGTAGGCCGCCCCGACCGGGCTGGTGCCGACCCGGATCGTCGCCACCACCGTGTCGCTCGTGTCGTAAATCACACTCACGCTGTTCGAGCCCTCGTTCGTGACGAACACCATGCCGTTCGCTGCGTCGTAGGCCGCCCCGACCGGGGCGGAGCCGACCGGGACCAGCACCAACATCGTGTCGGTCGTGTCGTTGATCACGCTCACGCTGTTCACCCCGTAGTCCGTCACGAACACCTCGCCCTTCGCCGCGTCGTAGGCCGCCCCCACCGGGGCGGAGCCGACCGGGACCGTCGCCACCACCGTGTCGTTCGTATCGTTGATCACGCTCACGTTGTAGAAGCCATAGTTCGTGACGAACACCTCGCCCTTCGCCACGTCGTAGGCCGCCCCGGAGGGATTGGCGCCGACCGGGACGGTCGCCACTACGGTGTCGGTCGTGTCGTTGACCACGCTCACGTTGTCCGAGTAGTAGTTCGTGACGAACACCTCACCCTTCGCCGCGTCGTAGGCCGCTCCATCCGGGGCGGAGCCGACCTGGATCGTCGCCACCACCGTGTCGGTCGTGTCGTTGATCACGCTCACGCTGTTCGAGCCAGTGTTCGTGACGAGCACCTCGTCCTTCGCCGTGTCGTAGGTCGCCCCCACCGGGGCGGAGCCGACCGGGACCGTCGCCACCACCGTGTCGCTCGTGTCGTTGATCACGCTCACGTTGTTCGACTCGTAGTTCGTCACGAAGACCTCGCCCTTCGCCGCGTCGACGGCCGCTCCCTCCGGGTACATGCCGACCGGGACCGTCGCCACCACCGAAGGGCCGCCAGGGTCGTCTTCGGGTACCAGTGTCTTAGGGCCACCTTGGGCCACTGTGAGGGAAGCATCCGTTGGGTGCGCCTCTCCCAGCTCGGCCCCGACGGAGTTGGCGCCGCTTCGGCCACCCCCCAGCAAGGAGGACGTTGACGGCCTGGACGGGAAGACGCCAGCCAAGGGGGCCATGAGGAGAAGGCCGATAACGGCAATGATCGAGATGGCGGTCGAGAACGATCCCCGACGACGTCGCAAGGCTCCGGAGTCAAACTGTGGGGTGATGCTGTCTTGATTGCCGCTCTCCTCGGATGAACTGAAGGACGCCCCGAGAGCCATGAGGCTCGGGAGTACCTCAGCCTACATGGAACTTTGGACATCGTCCGAAATCCGGCACCTTCTCGGAGGTCCGGCTCGACCTACGATCGTGACGTAGAGAACCGGTCCGTTGGCAAAGGAGTGGCTCCGCTCACTGACCTCCTTCTCATGACAAGGACGTGGGGTCGTACGCCTGCTACCAGAAGTTGGACCGCCTGAGAATCATCTTGGCCAGGCTCGCCAGTCCCTGCCGGTGCGGCACCCGTATACGGCCGGATGGCCTCCGCTGGGGCCAGGGTGGCGATCTTGTCGGCTCTCAGTCGAGGTAGCGGCGGTCGGCGACTGCTCGCGATTGCAATCGTCAGCGTGATGGTGGTGGGCGGGCTGAACTTGGTTGGTTCTTTCGCCCCGAGCTCCTACACAGGGAAAGCCCTCACTAGAGTTGAGTCGGGGTCAAGCGTCGTTAGCACTTCTGAGCCTAACCCCCCACTGAACTCGTCCATGGGGACTCCAGTTAACTTTCCAGGACATCCCACCGGGTACCCGTTGAGCACCCGAGGGGGTTCGCCCGGGATTCGCGGGCAACCTACGACATCAGCTGAGGCGCTTTGGACCGACGCTTCTCGGGCGTCGGAGTTCAAGCGCGTTACAACCATCGGGGACCCTGGCTCCCCGGTGGCTTCGGGAGCCAGGCTGCAACCCTCTGCAGACCCTTCACCCGCGGGGCAGGTCACCAAGACGATTGTCCTGTCCAATGGCACCGTAGTGGACGGCAACTTCTTGCCCCTGAATGCCGCCGGCCTCAACGACATCACCTATGATAGTGGGAACGGGAACCTTTACATTGCCGACGCCCTCTCAAACAATGTTTCGGTGATCAGTGGCTCGACTCACGCCGAGATTGCTTCGATCCCGGTGGGGTCCGTTCCGGTTTCAGTAACGTACGACCGCGCGAACGGTTACCTCTACGCGGAGAACGGTCTTTCTGGCAACGTATCGATTATCAACGGCTCCTCGAATCAGGTCGTGGGCTCCATCACCCCCGGCTCGTACCCTTGGGCCGGGGCATACGATACCAGCAACGGCGACCTCTACTTTGCCGACGCAGGGTCGGACAGTGTGGCCGTTGTCAATGCCTCAACGTACGACTCTGTGACCTCGGTGAGCGTCGGCAGCTGCCCGGGTTCAGGCCCGCAGTCAGTGGCCTACGACCCTCTCAACGGATTCGTCTACGTGGCAAACCAATGCTCCAACAACGTTTCGGTCATCAACGCGACAACCAACGTGGTCGTTACTTCTGTAGCAGTAGGTCAGGGGCCCTATGCCGTGGTTGTGGACGCCCTGAACGGGATGGTCTACGTCGGATACTACGGATTCGGAGCCTCTAGCAATGTGACCGTCATCGACGGAGCGAACCAATCGACCGTCGCCTCTATCCAGGTGGGTATCTATCCCGACAGTCTCGACTTCGATAGCGCGGATGGCTATCTTTACGTCGCCGACCAGATCAACAACACCGCTAGTATCGTGAATGTCACCTCGAACACGGTGACGGGCACCGTCGGTGTCGGAGAGGGCCCAGACGGGGTCGCCTTCGACTCCGCGACGGATCAGGTGTACGTGATTAACTTCTATTCAGACAATACCACGATTCTCGCGGGTCCGTCCGGCACGATCGTTACCTCCGTGTCGGTAGGCATCGACCCGTCGGCCGTTACCTACGATGGCGATAACGGGCGCATCTACATAGCCAATATTGGATCGAACAATCTTACGGTTGTTGATGGCATCACTAGCTCCGTCGTAGGGTCCATTTCCGTGGGTTCCGGACCCGATGCTGTGGCCTACGATGGACAGAACGGGGATCTCTTCGTGGCGAATGGCATCTCCGGGAATCTGACGGTCGTGAGTGGGGCCACGGACTCGGCCGTGGCGTCGGTGACAGTGGGGGGCTTTCCCTGGTCGACCGTCTACGATGGAGCCAACGGTTGTGTCTACGTGGGCGACATCCGGTCGAACACCGTCACGGTCGTGAACGCTACCTCTCTCGCGGTTGTCGGCACGATAGCGGATTCGAGTCCTATGGCGATGGCTTACGACAGCGGGAACGGGAACGTCTACGTTACATCCACGGTCGGTAGCCAATCGTTCCTCGTGGCGATCAGTGGTTCTACGAACTCCCAGGTCGCGACCGTTCCTATAGGTTTCGACCCGTTCGGCGTGGCCTACGATAGTGAGAATGGCTACCTTTACACTGCGAATTTCGGATCGGGCAATGTGACCGTCGTGGACGGTCGTTCGAATTCTGTAGTAACCTCTCTTATCGCAGGACTCGCGCCGGATGCTGCAGGATTCGACCCTGGCAACGGATTCGTCTACGTGGCGAACCTCGAATCGAACAACCTAACCGTCGTCAACGGTTCCTCCCAGGCCGTGGTGGGATCGGTCAATGTAGGCGACGGACCAGATTCCGTCGCCTACGAGGGGGATCCCCATGTAGTGGCAACTAACTCGTATTCGGGGAGCGCCTCGCTCGTCTCTTCGGGCGGGGTCGCCTCGTATCCGGTGGCGTTCACGGAGAGCGGCTTGCCCCGAGGAACGAGTTGGTTCGTGAACGTGACGGGTGGCGGGTCTTACAACTCGACGACGGGTACGGTCAGCTTCAGCGAGCTGAATGGGACTTATGGCTACACGGTGGCGACGGTGGGCAAGGAGTACACGTCACCCGGAGGATCGTTCACGGTGAACGGAGCGGCCCTCTCGATAACGGTGGCGTTCTCGGAGCTGGGCGCGGGGACGGTCTCGGCTACGGCAAACCCTGTGGACGAGGGCCAGGCGACGACGATCTCGACGACCGGCGCGGCGGGCGGTTTGGGTCCGTATACGTATGCGTGGTCGGGGCTGCCGTCGGGCTGCGGGTCGCCGGGCAACGTGTCGTCGTTCAGCTGCACGCCGGCGGACGGTGACTCGTCGGGCTCGCCGTACACGGTGATGCTGACCGTAACGGACGGGAACGGCAACGTCGTGACGGGGACGTTCACGCTGACGGTCGACCGTGCGCTGACGCTATCGGTGTCAGCGACGGTGAACCCGGTGGACGAAGGCCAGAGCACGACGATCTCGGCGGACGTGTCGGGCGGGTCTGGGACGTATACGAGCTACGTGTGGGGTGGACTACCGAGCGGGTGCGTGGGGAGCGGGTCCTCGTTCAGTTGCACGCCGGCGGCGGGGCCTGTAAGGGACTACCCGCTGTGGCTGACGGTGACGGACTCGAACGGCGGCTGGGTAGGGTTCGGGGAGTTCTCTCTGGGGACGTTCGTGCTGTTTGTCAACCCTCCGCTGGGCGCTGGGACGGTGTCGGCGAGCCCGAACCCGGCAGATGTCGGGAGGCCGATGACGATCTCGACGACGGGCGCGACCGGTGGGTCGGGGACTTACACGTACTACGTGTGGAGCGGATTGCCGGGCGGGTGTGGGGGGGGGCCTGGTTTTGGTGGTCCACCGGTGGGCGGGTTGTCGTTCAGCTGCACGCCGACGGTGGCGGGCGTCTACACGGTGACGCTGATTGTCGGCGACACCAGCGGGAACACGGCGACTACGACGTTCACGTTGACGGTGGAGTATGCCCCTCCTACCCTGTATTGGGTGACGTTCACGGAGAGCGGGCTCCCGACGACGACGCTGGCGAAGTACGGCTGGACGGTGGTGCTCAACGGGACGGTGGAACACTCCACTACCTCGACAATTGAGTTCATGGAGCCGAACGGAACGTACGCAGCGCTGATCACCGGACCTTCGGGTTACCGGATGACAGGCGGCGGAGTGCTCGCGTATGGTGGCACCCAATCGGTGACGGTTTCGGGAGTCACGACGCAGTCGCCGGTGTTCAAGAAGGGGGCGACGTACACGCTGGCGATCGGCGAGGCCGGGCTGCCGACGAGCCAAACGTGGTGCGTTGCGGTTGACGACTACCAGCAGTGCTCAACGAAGGCCAGCGTGAACTATCTGAATCTAACGCCGGGCAGCTACACCTACGCGGTTGTGTCTCCGCTGGCGGGACAGGAGATCACAGCGAAGGTAGGGAAGACGGTGATTCCGCTGTCGGGGACGCTGACGGTGACGAAGAGCTGGACGGTGGCGCTGGCATTCGCGTATCCGTACGCGGTGACGTTCACGGAGAGCGGGCTGGTGAGCGGGACACGCTGGTGCGTGACGGTCGGGAAGAGCGCGGAGTGTACGACCGGCTTGTCGGTCCTGTTCGACCTGAAGAACGGGACGTATGCGTACAAGGTCACGGTGGGGTCGGGCTACTCGGTGACTCCGGTGTCCGGGACGGTGGTGGTGAACGGGGCGGCCGTGCCGGTGGGTCTGACCGCCTACACCGTGACGTTCACGGAGACCGGACTGCTGAGCGGGACGCGCTGGTGCGTGAAGCTCGGGAAGACAACGGAGTGCTCGACGGGCACGTCGATCGTCTTCGCCGAGGGGAACGGGACCTATGCGTACGTGATCGGAGTCGCGGCGGGCTCCTCCGTCAGCCCGACGTCGGGCCGGGTCGTGGTGTACGGCGCGAGCACGTCGGTCGCGATCAACTCGTATGCCGTGACGTTCACGGAGAGTGGCCTGATGAGCGGGACGAACTGGTGCGTGAAGATCGGGTCCACCACCCGATGTTCGACCACCACGACGGTCGTCTTCGATCTCGGGAACGGGTCGTACGCTTACAAGATCGGGGCTGTCGCGGGCTACACGGTAACCGCGAGTCCGGCGAAGGCGCAGGTCGTCGGCGGACCGGCTTCGGTGACGGTGACGTTCAAGTCGAAGAGCGGACAGGTCCCTGGGGTCGGAGCAGTTCCGTTACTGCTCGGGGTCCCACTCTTTGCCCCCGCGATCAAGCGCCCGAGACGGCGCGGTCCCTCGCGACGAGCTAGTGACGAATCTTCGACAGGCAGAATGGCCACTGGACCGAAGGGACTTCCAGGCCCCGGGCCGTCCCCAATCGCTGCCGAATCAGTCAGACGGAAGCCGGGCTCCTGCTCCGGGGCGGTCATGGTCAGAGATGCCCCTCGCCCGCAGACGAGAGTTCAGCTTGACCGCGGTTCGGGCGTGCCCGCGATTCGGACAGTTTCAAGGCCCCTTGCCAAGCCTCACTCGGCCTCGCCCCTTCAACAAGTTCGTCGGACCACAGCGCCTCTGCCCATCTCGAACGGCGCACCTCGGCCTTGGAAGACGGGGCAGGACCGTCGCTGCCGACAACCGGAAGGTCGCGTACCGCGGGTGCCGGATCCGCTGCGATCTCGCATCAGGTGAGGTGCATCGGGCCGTACATAACCGTCCGTCTGGAAACAAGCGACCGCCTAGGGGCCAACGCGCAGGTCGTTCCGGGCGGGATCGCCCCGATTTCAGGCTGCCCTCACTCGTTCGGGTGGGTCAGGCTGACCCGGAGGGTCGGCGAGGTCGCAGCGTCGCGGACTTCTCTAGCCGGCTCGAAGGAGAGCGGATGGCGGGGAGGGATCGCTCCATCAACCCTAGGGCGTGGATCGGGCCACGAGCTTCCAGTACGGGTCCAGCTGCATAGGCCGACGATGTGGCGGGCGACTCGGGACCGGGGTGGGGCGGTCAGGGGGGCCACTGTCTACAGGGCGTGAGCCACAGGATCAGGCGTCTCGGTTCGGCGTTGCCCCCGGGTTAGCTGGCCTGCCCCCCCAGGGCCTATCGACTCGAGGGATGGGCGCGGAGGGAGCCGCAGGGGATGGTTTATACACCCCTATTCATAATCCATAGGTCATGCCCCTCGTCCAGACCGAGGTCCCTCAAGGCGAGTACGATCTCCTCCGTCGGCGTGCGCACGCCGAGAGGAAGCCCCTCAAGACCGTCATCCGCGAAGCCCTCCGGGCGCATCTTCTCCCCGACACCGTGGACGCCGAGGACCCGATCTTTCACATCTTCCCCCTGCAGAAGGCCAAGGGGAAGACTCACTGGGCGTCGCGTGACCACGACGAGCTCCTCTACCCGACGGACCGATGATCTTCGTGGACACGAGTGCGTGGCTAGCCGTCTCGGATGTGAGAGACGGCAACCACGCACGGGCCCTAGGGGTTCAGAAGGAACTTGTCACCGGAAGGATCGGCCGCCTCATCACCACGGACTACATCCTCGACGAGACGCTGACATTGATGCGCAAGCGGACGGGATTGGACGGGGCGCGCCGCTTCCTCGAGAGTTTGGAAGCGAGCCGGAGTGTCCAGGTGATTTGGGTCGGCCAGGACCAGTTTCAGTCGGCCAAGGCCGCCTTCCTGTCTCAGGGGACGAGGTCGTGGAGCTTCACAGACTGCACGAGCTTCGTGATCATGCGGGAGCTTGGGATCACTACAGCGTTCGCTTTCGACTCAGACTTCGAGCAGGCGGGGTTCGAGGTGCGACCCGGCGACCGCTAGCGGTTCCACGTAACCTCTGTCCAGTCTGTCTCTGCCTCGCCGGGCAGTGCCGCGGACCCTGCTTTTCGGCCCGCAGACGCTGGCGGGCGCATGCACAATCGGCATTACACCCACGGTTCGCGCGCCCCCCTACTCGAGCGTACCATGCCTACCTCGGGCCCGGCCGAAGGTTGGTTTCCGCAAGGGAGCGGGAAGGGCCCCGACCGGCCAGCAGTCACGGAGAGGCGTCCCTGACCCTCCTTCCTCCCGGCGGCTAGCAACTACGGGCCTCATGCGGAGCTGCTCCGCGACCGCCCAGGCCTCGGCGTAGGTGACGAGGTGAAGGCGCGCGATGCGCAGGACGCGCTTCGATCGGGCCGGGTCCTCGGCGTCGTCGAGCTCGAGCGTGACGCTCCACGCGCCCCGACCGGGGTCGTACGGAACGCTTACGGAGTCCCCGGGCCCGGGACCGCCCACGCTCCACGCTTGACGAGAACACGGTAGAATCGGGCCATTTCTCAAGCCGTGTCTTGTCTCGCCGACGGCGAGGGTAGCTATTTGTCTGTTACCGTCCCTCCTGCTACCCATGGCCGTGAATGACTCGCCTGCGCCGTCCTGTCCATGGTGCAAACACCCGTTGGATCCGCAGACCGACATTCTTTGGGATCACACGCCCTTGAGCAGGTGGGGTGGGGTCTCCATCGTCTACTGCGGTTGGTGTGGAGCTGTCCTGGGGGGTGCCCCGATTCAGATGGCCGCCAAGAGGATGCGGGGTTGAGTTGGCCTTTCTCGGACAACCCCATCAAACCCGTTCCCCGTTGGCGTCCGCAAGAGCTTTGAGCTTGGCGTAGGCGGCGCGGGTCGCCCGAAGGTGAAGTGTTGGGCTCAACGGTGTCTGGGTGTTGAGAGTAGTGCGCTCTCCGAGGGGAAAAGGTGGCCTCCGGACCATCCTAAGCCAGGTCTCACATCCGTGGACGTGAAAGCGCCCATGAACTGCGGCCTCCT
>Ga0326728_10002310_pt1 | contig 64055 bp, 52 predicted proteins | sample MB3enrmetagenome_FD_207602 | JGI IMG/M metagenome (GOLD analysis project Ga0326728, IMG submission 207602) | Lab enriched peat soil microbial communities from McLean, Ithaca, NY, United States - MB31MN | ecosystem: Environmental > Terrestrial > Soil > Wetlands > Peat | place: USA: New York...
ACCATGGGGACGCCCGCCTTCTTCAGCGCGGGCACGGCGGTTTTCACCAGGGCCTCCCACTCCATGGACATATCGGGCTTGATCTTGTAGCTGGTGATTTCGAGCATCTCGTTGCCGCCGTGGCCGGTTTGCCCGAAGCACCGGGATGCAAAGCCATTGGTCAGGCCGAGCCAAATTGCGCCGGCGGCCAGGAAGTGTCTTGACAAGGATCCAACGTGCATCTTTCCCCTCCGTGATTTGAGGCTACCACAAGTCGGATCGGCGGCAATCGCCCATCGGGATGATACACTCAGAGTGGGACATCCATATGCATACGAAGCGCACCCACGTGATCCTGCCCGAGGCGCTGGTGGCTCAGATCGACAAGCTGGTGGGGAAACGCGGACGAAGCCGCTTTCTGGCCGAAGTCGCGGACCGGGAGATCGCGCGATTGCGGCAACTTCGGGCGCTGGAGCGGGCCGCCGGGTCCTGGAAGGACGCGAGCCATCCCGAACTGCGGGAAGGCGCCGCGGAGTGGATCGAGACGCTTCGCGCCGAAGACGAGAAGCGCTTCCGGGACCTGGCGAAGCGATGACCTCGGCGACGTATCTGCTCGATTCCGACGTCATTATCGACGCGCTCAACGGCAAAAAGGACCGGCACGTTCTGCTCGATGGCTTACTCCGGGAACGGCGATTGCTCGCCTGTTGCGCCATCAACGTGACCGAAATCTATGCCGGCGTGAGGCCTCACGAGGAGGAGCGCACGCGGGAGTTTATCGACTGCCTGAGCTACTACCTGGTGACCCGGGAAGTGGCCCGCGAAGCCGGCCTGCTCAAGCGCCACTGGTCGCGCAAAGGAACCACCCTGAGCCTGGCGGACGCGACCATCGCGGCGGTGGCCCTGGCCTACGAACTGCCGCTCATCACCGGCAACGCGAAGCACTACCCCATGCCCGAACTGCGGCTCGTTCCACTGCCGGGTCAGCGCGGTTGAGGCGCGGCCTTTTTGAGCCGGGCGCGGAGCGCCGAATCTTCGGCGGGGAGGACCTTGAGCTCGCCCCACGAGTCATCGACGAGGTACTTCTTAGCCGTGACGTACTCGTCGATCTGGGCGTACCTCCTGGCGGCGGGCGAGTAGGCGTACGTCCGGAGGCGATAGCGATGCTCCCCAGGGTGGGCTTCTCCATGGCCCCATACGAAGTCGGCCACGGTCAACAGCTTGTAGGGCGACGCTTCGCGGTCGATCCAGAATCGGTACTCGCTTTGCTCCGCGAGTAGGATGGGCGGAAGCAGTGAATCGAGCGTCTTCTGGCCCGGCGAGAAGACCAGTAGAGTGAGGAGATTCGACGAGCCGCTTCCGCCGAAGTTCTGCCTTGCGGCAAAGAAAACCGCGTTGCGGCCGCTGCTGTCGGTGGAGATGTCCATCACCTCGGCGTGGGGATCAAGAAAGAACTCCCGCACACCGTAGGTGGAGTCCGCCAGGGCGGAGAAGCAGATGGTCTGGGTCGATGGCGCGCCGATCGGCTGCACGCACAATCGGCAGGGTTTCAGCGGGTTGTGGGTTTCTAGAAAGTCCTCGCCGGCGGCCTCGACCCATACTCTGGCAGGCGACTCCAGGCCGGTCAGCTTCTGTACTTCGAATGTCTTGACGCGCTGGTACCCGCTCGGCCCAGCGGCCAGCACCAGCATGATGAAAGCCGCCCGGTGCATTCGGTGGTCTCCGCGATTCAGTGTAGCGCAGCGGGCAGGAAACGGGGCGCGGCAGGATCACCACGCCCCGCTCGGAGGAGTTACGCTTTGAGCGCGTAGGAGCTGAGGACTTTGAGGTAGTTGGCGCGCAGGAAGGCGTTCGGGTTGGCGACCGAACGCTGGCTCATGCTGCCTTGCATCTGCTGGATGGACTCGTACTCATGCTCGACCATCCAGGCGATGAGGTCGTTCTCAATGGTCTTGAGGTAGCCGATGCCGTTCTTGAGGATCGCCGAGGCGATCTCGACGACCTGTGCGCCGGCCATCATGGACTTGAGGACGTCCTGGGCTGTGTGAACGCCGCCGGTGATGGCGAAATCGGTCTTGACGCGGCCCGATAGAATGGCGACCCAGTGCAGGCGCAGCAGCAACTCGTACTGGGTGCTGAGCTTGAGGCTGGGGAGAACCTCGAGAGCTTCGAGGTCGAAATCGGGCTGGTAGAAACGGTTGAAGAAGACCAGGCCTTTGGCGCCAGCCTCGACGAGGCGGCCGGACAAGTTGGCGAGGTTCGTGAAGTAGGGAGCGAGCTTCACGGCGACCGGAATGCCGAGGCCCGAAGCGACGTCGCTCACCAGGGTGACGTAGGCCTGCTCGACCTGCTCGCTCGAGACGGCGGGGTCGGTCGGAATGGTGTAGATGTTGAGCTCGAGGGCGTCGGCGCCTGCTTGCTCCATCTTCTTCGCGTAGCGGATCCAGCCGCCGGAGGAGACGCCGTTCAGGCTGGCGATAATGGGGATCTTGACGGTCGCCTTGGCTTTGGCGATCTGTTCGAGGTAGCCATCCGGGCCGGTGTTGTAGCTGGAGAGGTCCGGGAAATAGGAGAGCGCTTCGGCGAAGCTCTCGGCGCCGCCGGAGAGATGGCGGTCGAGCTCGTAGCTATCGACGTCGATCTGTTCTTCAAAGAGCGACTCCAGGACGATGGCGGAGGCGCCGGCGTCCTCGAGCTTGCGGATTTTGTCGAGGTCCTCGCTGAGCGGCGAGGCGGCGGCGACCAGAGGATTCTGGAGAGTGAGTCCGAGGTATTTCGTCGAGAGATCCATCACTTTTTCTCCTCTTTGGGTTCGGCTGCTGCCGGGGCCGGTGCTTCAGGAGCATGGCCGGGCTGAGCGCCCATGTAATCGTAGAAACGCCAGCGCTTGGCGACCTCTTCCTCGGCCAGGCCCAGAAGGTGTTTGGCGACCTCGGGCTGGCTCTGACGCAGCATGGAGAAGCGGGTTTCGTTGTAGATGTACTTGTCGAGCGGGAGCGAGGGCGCCTTGGAATCCAATTGCAGCGGGTTCTTGCCCAGCTTGACGAGATCCGGATTGTAGCGGACCAGCGGCCAGTAGCCGGACTGAACGGCGGCCTTCTGCTGTTCCAGGCCGTGGATGAGGTCGTAGCCGTGCGCGATGCAGTGGCTGTAGCAGACCAGCAGGGACGGCCCATGGTAGGCCTCGGCTTCGAGGAAGGCCTTGATGGTCTGCATATCGTTGGCGCCGAAGGCGACGCGGGCCACGTAGACGCTGCCGTAGCTCATGGCCATCAAGGCCAGGTCCTTCTTGGGACGGGGCTTGCCGCCGAAGGCGAACTTGGCAACCGCGCCGAGCGGGGTGGCCTTGGACATCTGGCCGCCGGTGTTGGAGTAAACCTCGGTGTCGAGCACCAGGATGTTGACGTTCTCGCCGGAAGCGAGCACGTGATCGAGTCCGCCGTAGCCGATGTCGTAGGCCCAACCATCGCCGCCGATGGCCCAGACGCTCTTCTTGACCAGCATGTCGGCCACGGCCAACAGGTTGCGGGCTTCGGGCGACGCGGCGCCTTGCAGCTTGGCCTTGAGGGCGGCCACACGGGCGCGCTGCTCTTCGACGCCCTTCTCGCCGGCTTGATCGGCATTGAGGAGGGCGGTCGCGAGATCGTCGCCGATGGAGGAAGCCAAGCGCTTGAGCATCTCCTTGGCGAAGACGTTCTGCTGGTTGATGGCCAGGCGCATGCCGAGAGCGAACTCGGCGTTATCCTCGAACAGGGAATTGGACCAAGTGGGACCGCGGCCCTCGGCGTTCATCGCGTAAGGCGTGGTGGGCAGATTGCCGCCGTAGATTGAGGAGCAGCCGGTGGCGTTACCACAAATGGCGCGGTCGCCGAACAACTGGGTCATCAGCTTGATGTAGGGGGTCTCGCCGCAGCCGGCGCAGGCTCCGGAGAACTCGAACAGCGGGCGGAGCAACTGGGAATCCTTGACCTGGGCCAAGCTGAGGGCCTTGCGGTCGGTCTCGGGCAGCTTGAGGAAGAACTCCCAATTGACGCGCTCCTGCTCGCGCAGAGCGGGCTGAGGCTCCATGTTGATGGCCTTGCGCTTGACCTCGGTCTTGCTCTTGACGGGGCAGACCTCGACGCACAGCGCGCAGCCGGTGCAATCTTCGGGAGCGACTTGCAGGGAGTACTTCAGCTCCTTGAATTCCTTCCAGCGGGCGGGGGCGGACTTGAAGGACGCCGGAGCGCCTTCCAGCTCGCGCGAATCGAAGACCTTGGCGCGAATGGTGGCGTGGGGGCAGACCAGCACGCACTTGCCGCACTGTATGCAGAGTACCTCGTCCCAGACCGGGATTTCGAGGGCGATGTTGCGGCGCTCCCACTGCGCGGTGGCGGTTGGGAAAGTTCCGTCGACGGGGAAGGCGCTCACGGGGAGTGAATCGCCGTCGCCGGAGACGATGGCGGCGATCACCTTCTGGACGAACTCGGGGGCTTCGACGGGGACGGCGCGGCGCATATCGAAGGCGCTCGAGATCTGGGCGGGAACCGGGACTTCATGGAGATGCGCCAGGGCGGCGTCCACGGCGGCGTAGTTGCGCTGCACCACGGATTCGCCGCGCTTGCCGTAGGTCTTGTAAATGGCCTTCTTGATGGCGGCGATGGCTTCGTCGGGGGGCAGAATGCCGCTGATGGCGAAGAAGCAGGTCTGCATGATGGTGTTGATGCGGCTGCCCATGCCGGCTTGCTCGGCGACCTTATAGCCGTCGATGACGTAGAACTTCAGCTTCTTCTCGATGATCTGGCGCTGGACGGCGCGCGGGAGATGGTCCCAGACCTCGGCGGGGCCGTACAGGCTGTTGAGCAGGAAGACGGCGCCAGGCGCGGCCGAACGCAGCATGTCGTAGCGCTCGAGGAAGGAGAACTGGTGGCAGGCGACAAAGCTGGCCTGGTTGATGAGGTAAGTCGAGTGGATCGGCTTGGGGCCGAAACGCAGGTGCGAAATGGTGATGGCGCCGGCCTTCTTGGAGTCGTAGACGAAGTAGCCCTGGGCGTAGTTGTCGGTATCCTCGCCGATGATCTTGACCGAGTTCTTGTTGGCGCCCACGGTGCCATCCGAGCCGAGGCCGTAGAACATGGCGCGCACGGTTTTGGGATGCTCGGTGGAGAAGCTGGGGTCGAAGGCCAGGCTGGTGTGGGTGACGTCCTCATCGATGCCGACGGTGAAATGGTTCTTGGGGCTGGGTTTGTCCAGTTCGTCGAAGACGGCCTTGATCATGGCCGGGGTGAATTCCTTGGAGGAAAGCCCGTAGCGGCCGCCGATGATCTTGGGGAAGGCAAAGGGGGCCGTGCCGGCCGAGACGGACTCGGCGATGGCGGTGACCACGTCGCAGTAGAGCGGTTCGCCGGCAGCGCCGGGTTCCTTGGTGCGGTCCAGGACGGCAATGCTCTTCACGGTGGCGGGCAGTGCGGCGATGAAATGGTCGACCGAGAAGGGGCGAAAAAGGCGGACCTTGAGAACGCCCAGCTTGGCGCCGCGCTCGTTCAGGTACTCGACGGTTTCCTGGGCGGCTTCGGCTCCGGAGCCCATGAGGATGAGGACGTGCTCGGCGTCCGGCGCGCCGACGTAATCGAAGAGCTTGTACTGGCGGCCCACCAGCGCGGCGAACTTGTCCATGACCTTCTGCACGATGGCGGGGCAGGCGTTGTAGAAAGGGTTGACGGTCTCGCGGGCCTGGAAGAAGACGTCGGGGTTCTGCGCGGTGCCGCGGAGGACGGGGCGGTCGGGCGACATGGCGCGGGCGCGGTGGGCGCGGACCAGATCGTTATCGATCATGGCGCACATGTCGTCCTTGGTCAGTTCCTCGACTTTGTCCACTTCGTGGGAGGTTCGGAATCCGTCGAAGAAATGGAGGAAGGGGAGGCGCGACTCGAGGGAGGCGGCGTGCGCGATGAGCGCCGTGTCCATAGCTTCCTGGACGGAGTTGGAAGCGAGCAAGGCGAATCCGGTCTGGCGGCAGGCCATGACGTCGCTGTGGTCGCCGAAGATGGAGAGAGCGTGGGCGGCCACGGCGCGGGCGCTGACGTGAATGACTCCGGCGGTGAGTTCTCCGGCGATCTTGAACATGTTGGGAATCATCAGGAGCAGGCCCTGGGAGGCGGTGAAGGTGGCTCCCAGCGCGCCGGCCTGCAGTGCGCCGTGCAACGCGCCCGCAGCGCCGCCTTCGCTCTGCATCTCGATGACGGTGGGGACGGAGCCCCAGATGTTCGGCTTGCCCTTGGCGGCCCATTCGTCCGCCCACTCGCCCATGTTGGAGGAGGGGGTAATCGGGTAGATCGCGCAGACTTCACTGACGTGGTACGCCGAGTAGGCCGCGGCTTCGTTCCCATCGATGGTTACTGTTGGTCTGGTCATTAGATTTCGGTCTTCTTTTGGAGTATTCCTTATGGTGGCGCGAACCGTGCGTCCGCCCCACGGAGTGACAGAGGTTAAATCCTAGTATAGGACTTCCAGGTCCTGGATTGGGGGGACGGGTCGCGCAGCTATCGCCGTCTGCCAGCCAGTCCTGAGGAGCACGCGGCCTGCCATGGGGCTGGGCCAGGAGGGTGCGCCTAAACTGCTGAGGATGGAGGGCCAAAGCCGAGCGGCGCGGGCCGGGCGGAGGGGCCTCCTGGGTGAAATCCCCCAGCGGCGGGGGAGATGTCGCAGAACGGGGCGTCCGCGGATGGGTGGAAGAGCGCCGGCGGGGGGCGGATGGCCGCGGAAATTGGGTTCGTTTGGCGCGGGCTGCGGGTCGGGCGTTTGGGGGGCGACAGGTTGGTGCTCGGCTTCGAGGACGGCGAGGAGAGCGAGGAACTGGGCGCGGGCCATAAGTCCCGCCGCCCGAGCGGTGGAAAGTGGCTAAAGGGGAGCGGATGGGTTCGTCATGGGTTCGTTTTTGGAGAGGTAAGTGGCGTGGTTTCTTGAGGATAGTTGCCCATGATGGGTTCGTTCTGAAAATCCTGTTTGTGGGGACTTTTGGGTTGGGTGGAGTGGGGAGCGCCGGCGTGGTGGACGGCGTTGAGGCAGGCGCGGGCCTTGGCTTCGGGGGTGCGTGGGCCGGTGGTGCGCTTGGCGTTCTGGCGATTGGCGTGGGTTCGTTTGTCGGTCGGCATAAGGTGTCCTCTCGACTCAAGAAGAGCACGCGCAGCTTGGGCTGGTCGTTGTGGAATTCGGTGGGTTATTGCAGGGGTGGGAGATAGATCGTGGTTGGGGCGGTGACGCGACAAACTGAAGCTATGTGTGCTTGCCTCGCTAGAGATGGGAAGCTCATGCGCTTCCGGTTGTGATATCTTTGCTGGCAAGGCACCGAGCGGTTCCGCAGGCTGGTTGTGTGGGTGGGCCAGGGAAGGCGTTTTGGCGCCGTCGCGAGCCATGGGCGTTTCCGACATCTTCTCGAAACGGCAGAAGAAACTGCGTGGGGAATTGCCTGATGTCTATCAATACGAGACGATCCCCAGCGAACTGCGGGTTCAGATCGCTTATGTTTGGCGGGATACGCTGGGCAATGCAACTGAATACCGCGACTCCCGCTTTGGTACAAGGCGAGCCTACGAGTTCATCTGCGAGACGCTGTGTCGGGAGTACGGATCGTCCTCCCTTCCGGGGATTAAGCAATACGAGCGGAACTACCAGGACGAGCTAATCGGCTTTCTGCTGAACGAGCAGGACACCGAGAGGGTCCTTGACGCCGTTGAACTGTCGTTTCGCTGCATAGACCACGTGGCCCGTAGGGTCGATCACCTTCGCCGGCTAGACGCGGCCGAACGTGCGGACGCTGCGATCACAGAGTTAAACGAGAGATTCAGGGAGCACGGCGTTGGCTTTCAGTTCGCCGAAGGGAGAATCATCCGGGTCGATTCTGAGTTGCTGCACACGGAAGTGGTCAAACCAGCGCTAGCGCTACTTCGATCCCCTGAGTACGCCGGAGCCCAGTCGGAGTTTCTGAAGGCTCACGAACACTACCGACATGGAAACGCAAAGGAAGCTCTTACCGAATGCCTGAAAGCGTTTGAGAGCACGATGAAGGCGATCTGTGAGAAGCGTTGCTGGAAGTGCGATGCGAATGCGACGAGCAAGGCTCTCATACAGGCTTGTTTCGACAACGATCTCGTTCCCCAGTTTTGGGCGCACCATTTCTCAAGCCTACGAGCGATGCTGGAGAGCGGTGTGCCCACGCCCCGCAACCGCCTGGGCGCACACGGGCAGGGTAGCGAGGTCACCGAGGTACCTCCCCACCTGGTGTCGTACGTGCTTCACATGACGGCTGCCACGATCGTCTTTCTTGTCGAGGCCGAGAAAGCCCTTAGGTGACGCTGCTCAAACGTGCGATACAGCGGACTGCTGGAGCGTGGGCTTGCTTCCTCTGATTCTCGAATGCCGACGGGGGCCGTCTCGCCCAGAGGTACGGATCAAGCCTCAGGTCCGCTAGCCAGACCTCACCGGGTTGCGGGCTCATCGAGCAGATCCAGGACTTCTTGTTCGGCCGCGCGCGAACGCAGGAGATCGAGAACGTCGGGTCGGCGAGATCGATGACTTCCGCGACGCGTTCTCGCACCTGGTAGGCCGTCTCCGGCTTCCATTCGCCCCACGTGGCCTCCAGCTTCTCGACCAAGGCGTCCACGACGGCCTCCTTGCTCTTATAGTTGACCTCCGCCGGTGGTGACGCGAAGAAAGGCGGCAATGGTGTAAGCTACAAGCGTTATGCGAAGACTGGCGCTGTTGGGGGCCTGGATGTGGATGGGGGCGGCGGTGGCGCAGCAGATGCCGGCGTTGCGGCTGGTGGGGATGTTGCCGCGGGATTCGACGGCGGTTCAATTCGTCTCGGCGAATGCCGGGTGGTGCAGTACCGCACACGACCTCTACCGCAGCGCGGATGGCGGAAGGAACTGGACTCGCGTACAGACGCCGGTTTACGACCCCGGCCGTTTTCAGTTCCTGGACGCGAGGAACGGGTGGGTGGGAACGGGCGGCGATTCGTTCTACTGGACGCACGACGGGGGCCGATCGTGGACGGAGCTTCGGCTTCCGCAGTGCGTGGTGTACGACATTCGGTTTGCAACGCCGAAAACCGGGTTTGTGCTGGGCATGCGAGAGACCCCGGGAGACCCGTTGCGCGAATTGATCCAATACCGCGTGGCCGGAGAAAAGTCGGTGTACGTTCCGGTGCTGTTTCGGAGCGACGACGGCGGCCTGACGTGGAAACAGAAGCCGTACCCGGACATCAAGGGCTTGCCGTACAAGCTGGATTTCGCGGATGCCCTGCACGGGCTTTCGGTTGAGTTCAACACGACTCTCTATACCCGGGACGGCGGGGAGAGCTGGCACAAATCCAGCTACGCTAGCGATGTGGAGACCAGGGAACTGCGCCTGGCGGAGATCGGGCCGAACACGTTTCATGCGACCGCCGCGCGGCTGGTGGACGCGGAGTACGGGTGGTGGAGCGTAGAGGGCGACTTATTCCGCACAATCGACGGCGGGGCGACCTGGCGGCAATTGGAGTCGCCGCGGTGGCACGGGCGGCTGGTCAGGATACACGCTCTGCGGTTCATCGATCGCAAACGTGGATGGGCGGTAGCGACCAGGCTGGGGCAGCCGAGCCCGATGCCGGGCTTCCGAACGCTGGATGGCGGCGTGACGTGGGAAGCGTACGCGATGCCTCTGGGGGCCGAGGTAGGAGAAGTCACGGCGAGCGAGGATGGCGCGGTCTTATTCTGGGGGGACGACCGGCTGTACATGCCGGTCAAGTGAGACTTGGAATGCGACGGGCGATTGGATGCGGAGTGTTGGGTTGGCTGCTGAGCGCGGCGGCGGCGCAACCCCAGCCGGATGTGGCGGGGATTCTGAAAAAGGTCGGCGAGACTTACAAGGCGGCGTCGCAATACGAGCTGGCGGCCAAGGTTTCCGATGCCGGAAACGGCGCGGGCGCGACTGGCCACATGCGGTTTGCCTTCCAGGCTCCGAATCGGTATCGGATGGAGGGAGCGATTCCGGGCATGCTGGCGGGCGACGCGGCCTCTGGCGGAGCAGTGGCCGTTCATGACGGCGCGGCGCTGTGGTTTTACCTGCCCGCATCGAATCAGTACGGCTCGATTCCGGCCAGCGAATTGACCGCGGACGCTCCGGGCGATCTGGGAGATGCGCGACCGGAAGCCATGGATCGGTTTATGATGATCCGCTACCGCGACACCGCGGAGTACGCCTCAGGGGCGAAGCTGGTCCGGGAAGAGGCGATCGATTTCGGCGGGGCCAAAGCGGAGTGCTACGTGGTGACGTTCTCGGAAGAGGAAGGGAAACCGGCCTACACCTGGTGGGTCGAGAAGGGGCGCTATCGCGTTCTGCGCGAGGACCACGGCGGCTCGAGCACCGTGTACACGACGATCAAGCTCAACGAAGCGCTCCCCGACGCACTTTTCAAGTTCGTCCCGCCAGCCGGCGCGCGGAAAGTGGAGCTTACGCGCTGAGCGGTGCCGGAGGCGGCGCGGGGCTGGTTGCGGTAGTCTGAGTGGGAGGAGATTGCGATGTCACTATTGAGTTTGCCGGACGGCGCCACGAACCGGCGAGGGTTTCTTGGAGCGGCACTGGCGACGGCGGCTTCGTATGGCCGGATTTGGGGGGCCAACGAGCGAATCCGAGTAGGCGCCATCGGCACGGGCGAGCGATGCAAGTACCTGATGGAGGCGCTGGGGCGGGTCGGGGGGAACGAGATCGTAGCTGTGTGCGACGTGTACGAACCGCATCGCCTGGCGGCCAAAGCCAAGTTCGCGCCGGCGGCTAAAGACTACCTGGATCACCGGGAGGTGCTGGACCGGAAGGACGTGGATGCGGTCATCGTCGGGACGCCGGACCACTGGCACGTGCCGATCACCATCGACGCGGTGCGGGCGGGCAAAGACGTGTACTGCGAGAAGCCGGTGACGCATACGCTGGCCGAGGAAGAGCCGCTGCTGGCCGCGGTTCGAGAATCGAAGCGGGTGGTGCAGACGGGAATGCAGCAGCGGAGCTGGAAGCACTACGCGCACGCCAAGGATTTGATCGCCTCGGGCGGGTTGGGCCAGGTCACGATGATACGGACTTACTGGTATCAGAACCACACCGCGAACCCGGACATCGGGCCGGGGCCGGAGCTTGCGAAACTGGATTGGAAACGGTTTCTGGGTCCGGTGGCGGAGCGTCCGTTCGATAGGGACCAGTACGAGAACTGGCGCTGGTATTGGGATTTCGGCGGCGGCGCGATGACGGACCTGTTCGTGCACTGGGTGGATGTGGCGCACTGGTACATGGACGACGATAAACCGCTGCGGGCGACGGCCTCGGGAGTGAAGGCGCTGCTGCAACGGCGGCAAACGCCGGATACGATGAGCGCGGCGCTGACCTACGCGAAGTCGCTGGTGGAGTTCGATTGCGCGCTGCTGGGTTACATCGAAGGCGGCGGGATGATGATCCGCGGGACCAAAGCGGCGATGCGGCTGCACCGCAGCGGTTTCGAGGTGTACGGGGAGATTACGGGCTACACCGACGCGTTCCAGCCTCCTCCGGCGAAGCTCAAGGAGAAGACCGTGCGGGATGGCGCCATCGACCACCTGGAGAATTGGCTGGAGTGCGTGCGCACGCGGGCGACGCCGAACGCTCCGGTGGAGGTGGGTATCTCGGCGGCGCATGCGGGCCACATCGCGAACCTGGCGATGCGGGGGAGCGGGGTTTGGGTGCGGGAGGCGGCGTAGGGCCCCAGTGAAGGGATTTCGATGAACACATCCCCCTTGGCGGGCCGTTTGGGTTTCTGCGGCTTGCTTTTATGCACTTGGCTCGCTTCCGTGGGACAGGCGGCGCCGGCCGGCGATCTTACGGACGCCGCCATCGTGAGGCACTTCTTTTCCACCGGCATCAAGACCGTGGCGAGCTTCGCAGGACCGGAGGACATCGCCAAGAGCCGCATGTTGATTCTGGTCCTGTCGGCCAGACTGCCGGCCAGCACGACGCTGCGCGGCGAGGATTTTGTTCTGGTCTACCGTCATGGCGGCGCAGTGGAGAACCGGTCCAAGTGCGAGGGGATCGCCGTGGCCGAGGCTGGAAGCGAGAGCGTCGTGTCTTTCGCCTTGGGCGACGACGCCCAGGCGGATGCCGGTCCCGGGCAGATCCACTTCGAGTTGGCGTTCGTGGTGGACGCCGGCGTGGAGGCGGTTGATCTGTATGGCGCCGGCGCCGCCTCGCCGATCTCGTGTCGCATCGGATCGAAGCGGCCGTACAGCGTCTTCCTCGCCACCAACACGAATACGAACGCCATGGAGCGGGGCAAGGCCGCCATCGAGAGAAACGGTTATCAGGTGGTGGAGGCTGCCCACGATCTCAATCCGGACGCGCGCGGTCTCAGCATCTATTACCAGAAGCTCGCGGAGCCGGCCGCGCGCGAGATCTCGCGGCGGCTCAGGGCCGAGCTCGGGGTCGCGCCTAAGGTCGAACCCCTCGACGACGAGACCGGCAGCGAGGTGGACATCCTGATCTGGTTCGGCAAGTAGCACAGCGGCGAAGGTGGGGCGCATGGCCAACCGGGCGGTGCGCGGTCGGGCGGAGTACGTGTCGCAGTTTCGTTTCGGGGGGATGTGCCCATGCGGGGCAAACATATGCGCTCATCGATCCTGCTGGCCTTGACCACGCTCGGTTGCTGGGTAGCGTGCCAAGCTCAGAATCTGGACTTCGCGCATGGTCTGGGCGCCGCATCCAACCTCTATCCCACCCGGCAATCCGTGATGGACCAACTGACGTTGCAGGTAAAGAGCATCGTCAACAGCGCGCAACCGATTCTAAGTTGCGCCACTAACGGCGGTTCCACGGGAGACGACGTGGCGGACGGCGAGTGGGGAACTATCGCTCTGCTGGCCTTCTGGTGGTACAACAACAACGGCAACGCGGCCGGTTTCAACGCCCTGACGCAAGCCGGACTCGCGGCCACCACGTCCGCCAAGTACCAGACGTTCGCGCAGAACGAAATCGACTATGCGCTGGGCACGACGGGGAATAATCCCTGCGATTTATCCGACACCGGCCAGGCTACGGGCGGCAGTTCCTATCTCCGGTCCGCGAACGGCTACCTGTATTCAAAATACCTTTCCAGCGAAACGCTTGTCTCCGAAGCGGATTACGAGGAGACGGCGCTCAGTCTGATTTACAAGGACATGATTTACCAGTACAACACCACGCCATCCGGCGCCAGCCTATTGACCTCATCCCAGTTGGCGAGCGTGACGACCAGCGCGCAATCGAACTGGAGCTGGCTCACGATTGACGCGGTTTTCGATCCCGAGCACACGGCCAACCAGGTGATGCAGGCCATCGTGGGCGGTTACTGGCTGGGACTGGATATCGGCTCGGACGCGGCGCAATTCGGCACAAGCAGGCAGAGCATGGCCACCGCGCAGATGAGCGCGGCCTTGAACTACTACGACGGAGGACTGGCCAATTCCAACCAGACGAACGGCTACCGGCAGGTTGAGATAGCGACCAACCCCCAGGGTTACAAGTTCTTCACGGAGCATTTCCTCTGCATCTTGCCCACGACTCCGGCAACGCGGGTTTACGACCAGGCCAGTTGCACACAGGGCGGAGGCAAGGTGCAGCTCGACGGTTTCGACACGCATTACAGCGGACTGCAACTTACGCACATGGTTCAACTGATCTACCTGATGAACCAGGGGCAGACCCAGTACCCGAATCAGTGCAACACGCACAATGGCAACTCCTGCATCAATGCCAACGTGTACCTGGACGCGCTGGCCGAGGCGGAGTACAGCCGCGACCGGCTCTCGCAGGCCGGCACAATGCACGGCGGCTCGCGCCACAACGAAATGGGCAGCACCTCGACGGACATGACGTTCAGCGCGGGGTATAACTATTTCGGGCCCATCCTGGGCGCGGATTTCGGCCGGTCGCTGGTGAGGTTGAACGACAGCTCGAACGGCGTGGGCAGCGCTTCCGCGTGGGGGCATCGGTCAGCGGAACTGATTTTTCTGTATTTGAACTATAAGCCCTGGGTTACCGCGCCGCTGACGGTCAACGACTTGGCCGGAATGCGCCGAAACAACGTGTCGGTGACCTTCGATGTAGGAAATCAGCCGCAGGAGATGTCCGTTAATGGCACCGTGCTGACGGATGTTATCCATCACAGCGTGGTCGGCAGCGATGGGGGCAGCGACACCCAGAGCGAGCAGTTGGGAACGAACGGCAAGGCGCAGGGGCTGGAGGTCGCCGACGCGAGCGGCAATGTAACGACTCCGGCAGCGATGAACCGGCCGTCGTATGACGCCACCACGAACTATACGCTGCGCACGGTCACCGGAACCGCGGCCATTCCGGGCGGAAACGCGAACGTGCGGCAGTACTATCTGACCGACGGAACGTCTTTATACATCGTCACCTTGGTGCGGTTTCCTTCCGGCTCGACGCCCTTGACTTCGGTTGGCAGCCTTCTCGGTATGCCGAACATTTCCAGGGAGAATCGCATTGTCGACATCTGCGCCATCTCCACTACGCCGTGCGGCAGTTCGGCTGCCACCGTGGCGCTTGACTTATCCGCGGGAACAACGGGAAGCTTTGGAGGAAGTTATAGCAGCGCCGTGGGGATTCAGACCGGCGATGTCGCCATGTATGCATGGCCGCAAATTGTCGCGGAGAATGCCGCCACCGTTGCCGATGGATACACCTGGATGAGTCCCGCCGGTTATCCGACGGCTTATACGAACACGCTGGAAGATTTGAGCGATGCGACGCCGCATATCTTCTACTATCCCAACAGCATTTCGGCAATTATTACCAACAGCGGCGAGATTCGAGCACAAATGCAGCCCGTCTCCGAGCCAACCGCTTACCAGCCGGGAGATACGATCGCCTCGGTCGTCCGCATCGCGCCAACGGCGGTTGGAAGCACGATGACGGTTACGCCGCACTATGCGACGGGATCGACGTACAATCTTTCTTCCTGCGCGAATTCTCCGTGCCTGGATATTGAGGATAGCGGGCTTTCGTTCACGGTTTCTTCGTCGGACGCGACGACCTTTACCGACAAGGCTTCAGGACAGACTATCGTGTTACCTCCATGTCCTGTTACGCCGGTGGGGAGGCGGGCTCGTCCGACAGAGGAGCCGGGGGGGACGTGCGATCAAGAAGCGGCTTTGCCGACTCTGTGGTGATCGGCAGTTTGCCGGGCGCGCTTACGGAAAACTCGGATGGGGCAATCAGGATGCCGCTTCCAGAGTGGCGGTGAAGCTTGCCCAAATCTCTCCCGGGCCGGTGGGATGGGGCGACGCAGTTCCGTCCGGGGAGGCGAAGACCTCCACGTAACCGCCTGCTCCGACCGTAAGTCCTTGCGGAAATGTCAGGTGCAGCGTCCTCTGCGGTTCGACGTAGACGATTTGCAGCCTCCAAACGGCCGTGCCTGCGGCGTTGCGCCCGGCCAGATCGGCTCGCCCGATGGTTGCCGTTGGACTTTCCGGCAGATAGCTGAGCGTGGCCGTGTAAATGGTGAGGACCTGGCCTGCGGGAACGTCCTGGAATTGCCCGCCCGCCGGCAGTAACCAGATCGGTTTTCCCGGCCCAGTGCCGTATTGCGCGCCATATTCGGCCCATGCCTGTTGCGACATGTTTACCTCCAGTAGAATCAATCGGGAACACCTATCGTGTTTCGATCAGATACGAAGGGCGAGCTTGGATCGGTACTTGCTACCGACGTGGCCCATCAGGCTACAGTTCGGGGCGGTCTTTGCGCGCCTGAAGCAGCTCTCGCACGGCGGCCTTCAGTGCAGCGGGCGTAAACGGTTTGGGAAGCACCGTCCGGTCCGGATCGATAGGATAATCGGAGGCGCCGGTTACAAAGAGGACAGGCAGCCGGCGGTTGTGGAGCGCTTCCAGCCGCGCCACCAACTCCAAACCGGTCATGCCGGGCATCGTTACATCGGTCACGATGAGATCGAACTGGCGTGGGTAGGACTCGAAGATTGCGAGGGCCTCGATTCCACTTTCCGCGGTGATGACGGAGTGGTCGGCACGGAGCAGAGTCGCGATGAGCCTCAGGATCGGCCGTTCGTCATCGACCACCAAGAGCGTGGCCATCTACCGTTGGTCTCTGTCCGGATTCTTCAAGCTGAGATCCACGAAGATGCCGAAGGCGAGCACGCAGGTAACAAGACTGAACAGGCCGGCCGCCAGATGCTCGGGAGCATAACTCAGGAATCCAAGCACGGCAAACCGATACACCAGTAGAATGATGTTGCCTAGCCCCGCCAGGCCGATTGCCAGGAACACCCAGCGGTTATACAGGTAGCGCACGAAACACGGCCTTTGCATGTTCCCCCCTGTCAGCCAGGAATACCGTCTCGGAATCCTGGGTGGCTTTCATTCTACACCTGTTTGCCGTGCTGAATCAGCAACTGCTCGAAATGGAAAGGCGGGGTGAAGGGCCTTACTTGGCGTCGCGCCAGTTGGGGCCGGAGCCGAGGTCGGCGATGAGGGGGACTTCGAGCTGGGCGACGTTCTCCATTTCGGATTTGACTAGGGTTCGGATTTCGTCGAGCTCGCTGGGCGGGGATTCGAAGAGCAGCTCGTCGTGGACTTGGAGGAGCATGGCGGTTTGGAGGCCGCGCTTTGCGAGCGCGGCGTCGATGCGGATCATGGCCAGCTTGATGAGGTCGGCGGCGGTGCCTTGGAGCGGCGTGTTGACGGCGGTGCGCTCGGCGAAACCGCGGGCGTTGGAGTTGGCGCTATCCATATCGGGGATGGGGCGCTCGCGGCCGAACATGGTTTTGGTTGCACCGGTGCGGCGGACTTGGGCGATGGTGGAATCGATGAAGCGGCGGACGCCGGGGTAGCGCGCGAAGTAGCCGTCGATGTAAGATTGCGCCTCGGGGCGCGGGATGCCGAGCTGGGCAGCCAGGCCGAAGGCGCTCAATCCGTAAACGATGCCGAAGTTGACGGCCTTGGCGCGGCGGCGCAGCTCGGGAGTGACCATGAGGGGCGGGACGCCAAAGACCTCGGCGGCGGTGCGCGTATGAATGTCCTCGCCGTGGCGGAAAGCATCGACCAGCACGGCGCATTTGGAGAAATGGGCCAGCAGGCGGAGCTCGATTTGCGAGTAGTCGGCGACCACCAGCTTCCAGCCGTCGCGAGGGAGGAAGGCGGCGCGAATCTCGCGGCCCAGCTCGGTGCGAATGGGAATGTTCTGGAGGTTGGGGTTGGAAGAGGAGAGGCGTCCGGTGGCGGCGCCGGTCTGATTGAAACTGGTGTGGAGGCGGCCGGTGCGCGGATCGATGAGCGCGGGCAGGGCGTCGACGTAGGTGCCCTTGAGTTTGGCGAGCTGGCGGTAATCGAGCACCTGGCGGACGATGTCGTGGGAAGGGGCCAGCTCCTCGAGGACGTCGGCGGCGGTGGAGAGGGCTTTGCCTTTGCCGTGGCGGGCGGGCGCGGGCAAGTGCAGGTCCTCGAACAGGATTTTGCCGAGCTGCTGGGGCGAATTGAGGTTGAAGCTTTTGCCGGCTAGCGCGTAGATCTGGGCGGTGAGGCGCTGGATTTCGGTCTCCATGGAGGCGGAGAGGCGGCGGAGCTCGGCGGGGTCGATGCGGATGCCGGTGCGCTCCATGCGGGCGAGCACGGGGGCGAGTGGCAGGTCGATGGTCTCGTAGAGCTGGCGGAAACCGCGCTCGTCCACCTGGCGGCCGAGGAGGCGGGCGAGTTCCAGAGTGCAATCGGCGCGGTGCTCGAGCGAGGATTCGAGGCGGCGGTCGAGATAGCGCTGGGCCAGGGATTCGAGCGAGCAGGCGGTGGGGTCGGCGTTGAGCAAAAAGGCGTACAGCATGGGGTCGTGGAGGAAACCGCGGGCCTGGATGCCCTGGCGGCCGAGCGCGAGGATGGCCTGCTTAACGTCGTGGGCGATCTTGGGTTTGGCAAGGTCCTCGAGCCAGGGGCGCAGGTGATCCGCGAGCGCGGGGGGAATGGCTCGGGCTTGGGCGGGCTGCCAAACCAGGGCGAAGGCGGGTTCGTCCTGGGCGGCGAAGAGGTCGGGCGCGAGGGCGCCGATGGAGACGGCGACGGGGGCGCCGGAGGGGATGGAGGCGAGGTAGGCGTCGAGAGCGGGGGCGGAATCGAGGGTCTGGTAGTCGCGTTCGACGGCGTCCTGGGCGGGCTTCAGTTCGTTGAGCAGGCTGAAGAATTCGAGTTCCTTGAAGAGCGAGGCGAGGGCGGCGGCGTCGGGCGGCTGGGCGCGCAGGGCATCTGGACTGAACTGAATGGGGACGGTGGTGTCGATGGTGGCCAGGCGCTTGCTGAGGAGAATCTGGTCGCGATTCTGCTGCAAGCTTTCGCGGTAGCGCTTGCCGTAGCCCTTGTCGCCGAGCTCGGCGGCGCGCTCGAGGGCTGCCTCGACCGAACCGAAGCGCAGGATGAGGTCGCGGGCGCCCTTGTCGCCAATGCCGGGCGCGCCGGGGATATTGTCGACGGCATCGCCCTTGAGGGCCAGCAGATCCGCGACCTGGGCGGGTGCAACACCCATCTTCTCCTGGACCTTGGCGGGGTCGTACCAGAGGTCGTCCTGCGTGGGGTTGAGCATGGAGACGTGGTCGTCGACGAGCTGGAGAAGGTCCTTGTCGCTGGAAACGATGGCCACGTCCAGGCCGGAGGCTTCCGCGCGGCGGGCCAGAGCGCCGATGACGTCGTCGGCCTCGAAGCCGGGATATTCGAGAACGGGAATGCGCAGGGCTTCGAGGAGGCGGCGGATGGGGGCGATCTGCTGGATCAGCTCGGGCGGGGTCTCGGTGCGATTGGCCTTATAGTCGGCGAACTCGAGGTCGCGGAAAGTCGGCGCTTCGCTCTCGAAAACCGCCGCGATGTGCTCGGGATGGTGGGCGGCGGTGAGCTTGCGAAGCATGGCGGCGAAGATGTAGACGGCCTCGGTGGGCTGGCCTGCGGAGGTGCGCATGGCCGGGGCGGCGGAGCGGGCACGGGCGTGATAGGCGCGGAAGATGAACCCGAAGGTATCGATGAGGAACATTCGGGGGTGGGGCATGACACACATTGTACGCCTGTCGCCCGCACGGCTGAGGCAGGGGCTAAGGGCATTGGGGCCACACCCGGCCCTACAAAGTGTGGCTATTCAACCACACCGCAAGAATGACCTTAGAGTAGATTCAATAACATACAGATGGGGTGGGGAATTGCTAGAATAAGGTGTTCGGCTGTCCCACCATGACGGATCTACAGGCCAGCAGTCCCTTGCGTTTCGAAACAACGTTGCGGCGACCGGTGGAAGCGGCCGGGATTGGGTTGCACAGCGGCGTCGCGGTGAAGATTCGGATACTGCCGGCGCCTCCCTCGACGGGGATCGTGTTCGTGCGCACGGATCTGGAGGGGTTCCAGGTGCCGGCGAGCTGGCGGCACGTGGCGCGGGTGAGCTACGCGACCAGCTTGATGCGGCAAGGCGTCCTGATCTCGACCACCGAGCACCTGCTCAGCGTGTTCTACAGCATGGGCGTGGACAACGCGTACGTGGAGATCGACAACCTGGAGGTGCCCATCCTGGACGGCAGCGGGCTGCCTTTTGCGCGACTGCTCGAAGGGGTGGGCCTGAAAACCTACCGGCGGCTGAGGCGGTATCTGCGAATCCGGCGGCCGGTGAGCGTGGAGGATCGCGGGAAGCGCATTTCGATCCTGCCGGCGGAGGACTTCCGGCTGAGCTGCGAGGTTTTTTTCAACCATCCGCTGGTGGGACACCAGAGGCTGGAGATGGAGGTCACGCCCAGCCGGTACGCGAGCGACATCGCGCCGGCGCGGACGTTCGGGTTCGCGAACGAACTGGATCAGATGCGCGACATGGGGCTGATCCGGGGCGCGTCGCTGGAGAATGCGGTGTGCTTCAACGGCACGGGCGTTTTGAACCCGGAAGGGCTGCGGTTCAGCGACGAATGCTGCCGGCACAAGGCGCTGGACCTGATCGGGGACCTGGCGCTGATCGGGCGGCCGCTGCTGGGACATGTGGTGGCGGAGCGGGCCGGGCACGCCATGCACACGGCGCTGGTCAGCCGGATCATGAGCGACCCGTCGCTGTACGAAATCCTCAGTTTCGACCAGCTTGCCAGCCGGGTGACGCAGGCCCTGGTATCCTGATCCGAAGTGGGCTGGCTCAACCTACCGAACCTGCTGTCGCTGGCGCGCCTGGCGCTGGCGCCCTTCGTGTTTGCCGCGGTGCTGGCGGGGCGGAACTGGACCGCGCTCGCGATTCTGGCGGTGGCCGCGACGACGGATGTGCTGGACGGGCCGCTGGCGCGGCGGATGCACTGCGTGACGCGCTGGGGAGCGTATGCCGACCCGATCGCCGACAAGGCGCTGCTGAGCTCGAGCTACGTGGCGCTGGGGATGGCGGGACTGGTTCCGTGGTGGTTAGTGGCCCTGGTTTTCGGGCGCGACCTGCTGATACTGGCGCTGGCCGGCGGGGCGCTGCTGTTCACGGGCCGCCGCGACTTTCCGCCCAGCGTGTGGGGCAAGCTGAGCACCCTGGTGCAGGGGCTGGTGGCGGTGCTGGTGCTGGCGGGGGCACGGCAAGAAGCGCTGCTGTGGGCGGCGGCGGCTGTGACGCTGTGGAGCGGGGTGCACTACCTGTCGCGGTCCCTCCGCGTGGCGCGGATGTGACACAATTGGGAACCAGAAAGGACCAACCGTGCGCTGGTATCACTATGTCGCGTACTTTATCGGGGGCGCGTTCCTGGCGAACATGCTGCCCCATTTCATCAATGGGATATCGGGGAATGCGTTCCAAAGCCCGTTCGCCTCACCGCCGGGGAAAGGCTTGTCGTCCTCGACGGTGAACGTTCTATGGGGCTTCTTTAACCTGGCCGTTGGCTACCTGCTGGTGTGCCGTGTGGGGAGCTTCAATCTGCGCAGGACCGGACATGTGCTGGCGTTGGGGGCGGGCATTTTGGCCATGTCGCTCATGCTGGCCCACGTGTTCGGAGCGCTGCACGGGGGCACGGGGGCCGCGTTGGTCAGATGAAGCGCGCTATTCGTAGCGCAGAGCGGTGACCGGGTCGATGCGCGTGGCGCGCCGGGCGGGGATGCAAGCCGATAGCGCGGCGATGGCGGCGATGCCCAGGGTGGCGAGAACCACGGTGGTTGGGTCGCTGGGCGCGACATCGTAGAGCTGGCTGGAGAGCAGGCGGGCCAGGGCCAGGGCGGCGGAGATTCCGAGGGCGACTCCGATGCCGACCAGCAGCAGGACTTCGCGCACCACCAGGCCGACCACATTGCCGGTGACCGCGCCCAGGGCTATGCGGATGCCGATCTCGCGGGTGCGGCGAGCGACCAGGAAAGCCATCACGCCGTAGAGGCCGACGGCGGCCAGGACGGTCGCGAGCAGGCCGAATGTGGCGGCGAGACTGGCGGCCAGCCGCTCGACGGAAACGGAATCGTCGCGCTGGCGCTCGCCGGTCTTCATCAGAAAGACGGGCAGGGTTGGGCTCAGCTTGCCCACCGTGGCCCGCAGCACGGGAAACATCTGGGAGGAGTCGACATCGGTGCGAACGTAGGCCGTCATCTGGTCGGCCCAGTTGTTCTGGAGATAGGGGAAGAAGACCTGGCGGGGGATGGGCGCGCGCATGGTCTGGTACTTGGTATCGCCCACCACGCCGATGATTTCGATATCGGTCTTGGTGCCGGGGTCCCCGCCCATGCCGATGTGGCGCCCGACGGCATCCCGGAGCCCGAAATAGTGGCGAGCGAACTTCTGATTCACAATGGCCACCTTGGGGGAAACGGCGGCGTCCTGCTCGGTAAAGTCGCGGCCGGCGAAGAGCGGGATCTTGAGCGTGGCGAAGAAGCCGGGCGAAACGTAGTTCACCCAGGGATTCATGTCCTCGCCCGGTTTGGCCAGGTAGCCTTCCACGGCGACGGAGGTGTCCCATTCTTCGAAGCTGAGCGGCGCAACCAGGCACATGGCCGCGCTTTGGACGCCGGGAAGAGCGGCCAGGTCGTGCGTCAGTTGGTTGTAGAAGATCTTGGCGCGTTCCGTGTTGTAGCCGCTGAGCGTAGGGTCGACAGAGAAAGAGAGCAGGTGGTGGACGTCAAACCCGGGGTTGACTTCCTTAAGATTGGAGAGGCTGCGCACCAACAACCCGGCGGTGATGAGAAGCAGGAGCGAGAGACCGACCTGAGCGGTGACCAACATCTTGCGCCAGCCGGCCTGGCCGCCTCCGGCTACGGCGCCGGCCTGATCCTTGAGAGTGGAGGCCAGATCCGGACGGATCGCGCGCCAGGCTGGGGCGAGACCGAACAGGAGGGTGGCGAGGGCGCACGCGGCCAAGCTGAAACACAGGACGCGCAGGTTGGGGGCGCCGACGAAGTGGATGGGAGGTTCCATCTGCGGCATGATGCCGGCGAGGAACTGCATGGTCCAGGGGGCGATGAGAAATCCCAGCGCGCCTCCCACCAGGGACAGCAGCGCGCTCTCGGTGAGAAGCTGGCGGACGATGCGGCCACGGCCGGCCCCCAAGGCCAGGCGGACGGCCATTTCCTTCTGGCGGGCGGTGGAGCGGGCGATCAAGAGGTTGGCCACGTTGGCGCAGGCGATGAGCAGGACCAGGCCGACCATGCCCATCACGGCCCACAGCGGAGCGGCCAGAAACTCCTCGGCCACGTTCTGCCCCTTGCCACCCGGCATGACATCCAGAGTCATCTTCAGAAACTGCTCACGGGAGTAAGCGGAAGCTTGGGAGAACTCCTTCTGCAGCACCTCCCAGGCGAGAATGCTGTGGAAGATGGGCTGGAGCGAAGCGCGGGCTTGTTCGAGGGAGACGCCCGGCCGCCGGCGCGCGAAGACCTGGACCCAGCGGTTGCGGCGATCATCCAGGCGTTTGCCCTCAATCTCCTTGGCCATCACGATGGGGATGTAGATCTGGGTCGGGAAGAGGCGCTCGATGCCCTGGAAGCCGGGCTGGGCGACGCCGACGATGGTCAGCTTGTAGTCGTTGACCAGGATCTCGCGGCCGAGGATGGAGGGGTCGCCGGCGAAGCGCGTCTTCCAGTGATCGTAGCCCAGCACGGCCAGGGGCGCGCCACTGCGGGTGCGGTCCTCCTCGGGAGTGAACAGGTGTCCCAGAGCGGGGCGAAGGCCGAGAACGGGAAAGTAGGTTCCGGAGACCAGCTCGGCCGTGGCCCGCTCGTTGCGGCCGGCGTAGCTGACGCTGGCCGCGATCTGGCGGCGGCAAAACATGCCGCTGAAGACCTGGTTGCGATCGCGGAAGTCCTCATAGATCGGGTAGGAGAGCGAGTTCATGCCGGTGTTCGAGCCGTAATGCGCGCCAACCTCCTTGAGTTGCACCAGCTCGCTGGGATTCGGGACCGGAAGCTGGCGCAGGAGGGCGTGATCCAGAAGGGTGAAGACGGCGGTGTTGGCGCCGATGCCGAGGGCTAGAGAGAGGACGGCGACGGAGGCGAACACGGGCGAGTTGGTCAGGGAACGGACGGCGTGACGCAGTTCGGCGGCAAAGGGCATAGGGCCTCGCAAACGGTTCCGTAATAGAGTAGACGAGGAAGAAGGCGCTTCGTTCCGAGCAATTGCGGCGAGTGGGCCGACCCCACCCTCATGGCGCGGTAGCCGCCCACATCGCGCGCATTGACGAAGGCCCGGCCGAAGCGTAGGCTTAGATTGAGGGGAGGCCGCAGAGTGACTCGTTACTTACCTTCTCGGCAGTATCTGTATGCAGGCCTGGCGGCGCTGGCATTCGGAGCGTTCGCAGCCTGGTACGGCTTCACCTCGTGGCGGCCGGCCTACGGCGTGGCCGGTTTGTTCGTGGCCAGCGCGGGCGCGTTGCTGGCTCTGGCATTCCACCCGGCCATCGAGATTCACGAAAAGTTTCTGGCCATCGGCCGGCGGCGCATTCCGTGGGGGGACATACGGCGGTTGGACGGGACGGGCTGGATGTCGCCGCTGATCGTACAGATCACCCTGTCCGGGAGCCGGCGTGTGCTGCTGGTCTACCCGGGCGACCTGGATTCGGCGAACAGCCTGCTGCGCCACCTGCGGCGATCGGCTCGCGAGGCGCTGATCGACGGCATCCCCTATCGCCAGTTTCACGGTGAGCCGGCCCGCAAGCCCGCCGAGGCCAGGGCGCTGCCCTCGCCCCAATACCGGCTGCTGCGGCCGGAGGACGAGGCGGAGGTGGAACTGCTCTACCAGCGGCTGAAGAGCGTCCGCCATCTGGATCCCGACAGCTCGACGGACGAAACGTAGTCCGTGGCGCCCCTCTTCCGATCCCGTAAGGTTTGGTGCCTGGCCGGAGCTGTGCTTCTGGCGGGGCTGCTGGCCGCCACGCGCACGCTATGGCTGGGGGCGCTGGGCGGGTTTCTGGTGGAAAGCGAGGCTCCGATGCCCGCCGAGATGGTGGTGGTGCTGGCGGGCGACGAGAGCGGACACCGCATTCTGAAAGGAGCGGAGCTGGTGCTGCAAGGCTACGCTCCCAGGGTGCTGGTGAGCGGCCCGCCGTGCTGCTATGGGACTTACGAATCCGAGCGGGCCATAGATTTCGCGGTGCGGCACGGCTACCCGCGGGACTGGTTCATCGCGCTGCCGCATACGGCAAGATCGACACTGGCGGAGGCGCAGGTGGTCCTGCCGGAGTTGAGGCGGCGCGGCGTTCGACGGTTCCTGGTGGTTACCAGCGACTATCACTCGGGGCGCGCGGCACGGGTGTATCGCCGCCTGGCGCCGCCGGAGAGTTTCCGCGTGGTCACGGCCGCCGATCCCGATTTCAACGGCGGCGCCTGGTGGGATACACGGGAGGGAAAGAAGCAGGTCTTTGTGGAGTGGGCGAAGACGATTGCCGACTGGCTGGGAGTTTGACACGCCTTCTGAAACGCCGGGAAGGAGTGGAAGTTTGGGGAGGGAGCAGAGCGAGATAGGGGTGGAGGACCGCCGTTCCCTCCGGTACCGCTGGTACAGGCAGGTGGTACTCGAACGGGTTTCCAAGAGCGTTTTGCTGTGGACAACCGACTCGAAGGGTGCCAGAATCTGGAGTTGGTGCGATTAGTGCGAGGAGGTGTGCCGGTGCGAGTGCCCCATCTTGCTGCGATGTTGAGGATGGAAGAACGTGGAGGTCTTGCGATCCGGGCTTTGGGAGTACTGTTGGCGCTGCTACTGCCGGCAGGGCTGACGGCCGGACCGACCGATGTCGCGCTGGCTGGCACCGCCAGCCAGTCCAGCACCTACTCGTGGTACATCAGTCTGGCGGCCCAGAATGCGATTGACGGCAACACAGATGGCGACGTCTACGACGGTTCAGTCACGCACACCAACTTCGATACCAATGCCTGGTGGCAGGTGCAACTCACACAGCTGTACGATATCGAGAGCATCGTACTTTGGAACCGGACGGACTGCTGTTCGGACCGCCTTTCCAACTTCATGGTGTCGGTTTACGACGGCACAACCGTTGTCTGGTCCGCCGACTTCTACACGGGCGGAGGGTATCCGGACCCCAGCCTCTCGATTACTCTTCCTGCTGGCACTGTGGGCGACGAAGTTCGCGTGAGTCTGAACGGCACGAACTACCTCTCGCTAGCCGAGGTGCAAGTCTTCAGCAACGGGACCGCGGTGCCGGAGCCGGGCACCATGGCGCTGGCCGGCTTGGGGATGATGGGCTTGGCCGCGGCATTTCGCCGGCGCCACTAAGGCGGCTGATACCGCCGGCGCTACCTAGGCCCCGAAGACCATGTCCGGCGGGGCGGAGGGATTCTGTCGGCGGTACTGGGCGTAGAGGCCGGCGTAGCTGGCGGTGATGTAGTCTGCCGGGAGGAAGCCGAGCGCCGCCGCGGTTCGGTCGATCCACCGGGGCGGCCCTTCGAGCTCCAGGAAGTCGCCGATGGGGGTTTGGTCCAGCGTCGCCAAGCCGCCGCTTCGAGGGTGGGTGTACTCGGTGCGGAACTTCTGGTATCGGAAGGTAGGCTGGAATCCTAGCTGCGCCAGGATCTTGGCGAAGGTGGCCGCGTCGGAGATCTCAAGCTCGAGTTCCTGGCGCGACTTGTGCCGGCCCACTAGCGCCGGCCCTTTGAAGGTCAGCAGGACGCGGGGCCCGCAGCACCGCAGGCGCAGCAGCCGGCCGGCGGAGCGCAGTGTGCTGCCGGCGGTGTCGAAAAGCGCGTTGTCCTCGAAGACTTTACGCCGGATCACCCGGAAGCCGGCCTGCCGAAGGAGGCGCCGCCCCTGGGCCGCCCCGCCCAGCGGCAGTTTGATTTCCGTTTCCCGTTTGGAATGGCCGGAGGGCATGCGCACCTACAATCCTACGTCATCGCGGGTCGAAGAAATGGCGCAACCCCAGCCGGGATGGTGCAATGTGGTGCACCGTTTTTTTCTACCCCCGTAGGGTCGGCCACGGCGATTCAAGGAGTTAACCCAGAGGAATCGTTTGGCAATCGGCGTGCATCGAAGGAGTGAGGAAACTGGAGAAAAAGAGATGTTCGAGTCATTCGCCGTCGAGCTTTACCACCGCTTCCTGAATGGCGAGACGGTACGGCAGCTAGCCGTCAGCCTGGACATCCCCGCCGACCGGGTGGCCACGCGGATACACGCCGCCGCCCGATACGTCGAGAATATGCGCAAGCGAGCCGCCTGACCCGCTTGGGAGGGGCTGCGCGGCCCTCCAGCGCCACCCCTGTATAATGGTATGCGCGCGCGCCCGTAGCTCAGGTGGATAGAGCGACTGGCTTCGAACCAGTAGGCCGGGGGTTCGAGTCCCTCCGGGCGCGCCAGCCAAGTACTTCCGTTTCAATCTTTTGCAGCTCTTTTCGCCGGCTCGCTTGCTGCGTCCGTGGTGTCTCGGGTGGCCGGGAGGAAGCCGCGTCCCTGGGGATTCCCGCCGGGGCAGGCTCGGGAAGTGAAACCTCTGCGATGGGTCGGGCGTCGATACCATAGGAAGGCGCACACGGATTTGAGTGGTGTGCGCCGCCATGCAAGAGAGGAGAACCCGATTGAAAACCTTTCGGCGCTACATTGCACCTGCTTCCCTGCTGGTTCTGTGCGCTTCGTTGGCCAGTGCGCAGAGCTCAGTGGACATCAACCTCGGTTTCGGAACCGCCCACGATAGTGCGAATTCGGGCGGCATAGACAACGCCTCGTCCGCGAACGCCTTCGGTTCCTGCGCACCCGGCACGGGCGACACTTACTGCCAGTCGCTGCCTACCATGAGCGGGTTCTTCCTGGGCTTCGGCGGAGACATCATGCTCAGCAAGCGTTTTGGCTTCGGAGCGGAGGCCACTCTGCAACCCTCCAGGCCCGACTACGGACCGCTGCAGTACCGCCAGATGTTCTACGACTTCGACGGCGTCGTCACGCCGGTGAGCGAGAAGCGTTACGCCCTCAGAATACTGGGCGGAGTGGGCGGGGCACGGACCGCCTTCTCCTACTCGGCCTCGAGTTGCGTCGGCACGGCGGTCTGCACCAACGAGACAGAGGCTGTCGGGAACTCGAGCCACTTCCAGGTCCACGTGGGCGCGGGCGTGTCGATCTACCTGACGGAACATATCTTTATCCGCCCGCAATTCGATCTTCACTATGTACCCAATCTGAACCAGCAGTTTGGCAGCAATCTGGTTCCGCAGGGAATGATTTGGATCGGGTACACAGCGGGCGAGCGGAAGTAGCCCGGCGAGCCCTCCTGGCGGCGCGGCGGCGGTGTGCCGATTAAGTTGAACCGCGGGGGAACGTTGGGCCGCCCGTAAATAGGATATTAAGGCCGGCATGAGAGGAATTGCCTCAGGCGTTCTGGCATTTGCCGCGCTGCTGGCGATGCCGCTTCCCGCTGCCTCGCAAGTTACGGTTCGACAGCGAGTCACGGTTCGAGAGCTTGAGGCAATTCTGACTTCCGCGCGCGCGTCGCGGCTCGGGGACGACTCTGCCGCCGAGGAAGCCGGCGGCGTCGAGCCGAGCGAGCGAATCACCGAAGCGACGCTGGAGAGGCTTTCCCGCGACCAGGGGGAAGGCACGAAGCTCGCGCTGCGGATCTTGGCCGAGGAGAGCGCGTTCCTGGATCCACCGGCCGCGGAGCTTCCCGCGGGACTCCCGCCTGCCATAGAAGAGCAGAAGGCTATCGTCGAAAGAGCCTTCGACTACGCGCGCGGCTACATAGGCAACCTTCCGAACTTCAGATGCACGCAGATGGTCCTCCGTTTCGAAGGCGACCCTTCCCCCGTCCACGCAAGGCAGGCTGTCAACCTGGGGCGTTTGCACCCACGCGACGCCATGGTGAGCGATCTGGCTTTTGAAAACGGGAGGGAGTCGCAGCAGGTGCGGAGCGTGAATGGAGCGCCCTGGAACAAAAAGACGCCACTGGGAGGGCTGACCACGTACGGCGAATTTGGAGCCATCCTGGCAGCGCCATTTGGGGCCGGGAAAGCAAAGTGGAGCCACTGGGAGACCTTCGACGGGAAGCGGGTGGCAGTATTCACTTACTCCGTCGACCGAGCCCATTCGAACTACTCTCTCAACTGGTGCTGTACGGCGTGGTTGAAGCGCGAGCGGCGGGAGACGGTGGCCACCGAGGGGGAACTGTTCATCGAACCCGCCTCGGGCGCCATTGTCCGCGTCACGCGGCAGGCGGTGGGTATTTCGGCCGGATTCCCAATGCGCAGGTGCGATACGGCGGTCGAGTACCGGAGGGTAGACATCGGCGGGCAAGCGTGGATCTGCCCGATCCGGAGCATCACCATCTCGGACAATCTAAAGCCCGACCAACCGACCCACGTCGGCGCTTACGACGGCCCTGGCAACACCAGATATCACACGTACGAATTGAATGAAGTGGCGTATACGGACTACCACAAGTTCGAGGCGGAATCCAGGCTGCTGGCGGACGACGTACCCCAGGAAGAGAACCAGGCTGGCGCAGGGCCCGCCGAAGTGCTGCCGGCGGCCGCTGCGCCCGCGGCCGCAGCACCTACGCCGCAGCCCCAGGCACAGGAGGATCAGCCAGCGACCATCCAGTCGAAGGCGAATCTGGTGCTGTTAGCGGTGGTGGTGCGCGACGTGGACGGGCGCGCGGTAGCCGACTTGCGAAAAGAGGCTTTCACTTTGTTCGACAACGGCAAGCGGAGGGAGATAGAGAGCTTCGCGGTGGAGAGGGCGGGCCAGCTCACGGCCGTGGAGAGAGCGGCTCCGGGCGCGAATGGCCCCAGTGAAGCCAGCCATGCGGAGAAAGCCGCCAGCGGACCTATGGCCGTCCCCGACCACTTTGTCGCGTATCTCTTCGACGACATGGGCTTCACTAGTTTGGAGGATCTGGTCCGAGTGCGCGATGGCGCCATGAGGCACATCGACGAGCTGCCGCCTGGCGACCGCGCCGCCGTTTTCACCACGTCCTGCCGGACCACGCTCGATTTTACGGAGGACCGTGAAAAGGTGCGGCAGGCCGTGGCGAGGATTCAGTTCAAACCGCTGGGTTCCGTGTGCAGCGTGCCATTGGCCCCGCCACTGGATGGCGCCAGTGGAGACCGCGGCCCAACCCTCCGCGAGGGGGCGCAGTTTGTGAAGGTGAACGGCATCCGGGGAGTGGTGCAGCGGATGAGCGATCTGCCGGGACAACGGAGCATCATCTTCATTTCGTACGGGCTAGCGGAGCGTGCCTGGATCCTCGAAGAACTGACCGACTATATCCAACGGAACCGAGTGGTCGTCCACACACTGAACGCCCAGGGCATCCACCCGATCACGCCCGGCGCCAACGCCGCCGCCAATCGCCAACTGGCGGAGTTCAGCGCGAATGAGGTCTGGGACCGGGTCACGTCAACGAAGGGCATGCTGGAACTGGCGCGCGCAACCGGAGGCAGTTACATAGCCCCCCAGGATGTCAAAACGGCGTTCCGCAAGCTGGCCACGCCGGAATGGGTCTATATGCTGGGCATCGCTCCCGGGGAGGCGGTTGTGGACACGAAGACCCATTTGGCGAAGGCCCATGAGTTGAAGGTAAAGCTGACGGACCCGCGCAAGCTGAGCGTGCAGGCTCGCGAGAGCTACTATCCTTCGACACCCGCCGGACAGCAGGAGGGGCCGGCGGGGTTGTCGAACCGACAGTAGCTGTACCCGTAAAGCTATCCGGCGCGTCCAAGCGTGTAATACGATAACAAGGGCCGATATGAGAGGAATTGCCGCAGGCGCTCTAGCACTTGCCACGTTACTGGCGATGCCACTTCCCGCTGCCTCGCCGGTCACGGTTCGGCAGCTCGAGGAGATGCTGACTACCGCGCGCACGTCGCGGCTCCGGGACCAGGATATTGCCCAGCAAATCGGCGGTGTCGAGCCGGCCGAGCGGATCACCGACGCGACACTCGCCGGTCTTTCGCACGACCAGGGGGAGGGTACGAAGCTCGCGCTGCGGGTATTGGCCGACGAAAGCGCGTTCCTGGATCCACCGGCCGCGGAGCTGCCCGCGGGAGGACCGCCTGCATTCGAGGAGCAGAAGGCCATCGTCGAAAGAGCCTACAACTACGCGCAAGGCTACATGAGCAACCTCCCGAACTTCAGATGCACCCGGCTCATCCGCCGGTTCGAAGGCAATCCTACCCTGGTTCACGGTAAGGAGGCCGTCAGCCCGGGGCGCCTGCACGGGCGCGACTCCATCGTGAGCGATTTGGCATTTGAACACGGCGCGGAGTCGCAGCAGGTGCGTAGCGTGAACGGAGCGCCCTGGAAGAAGAAGGCGCCGTTGGAAGGGCTGACCACGTTCGGCGAGTTTGGAGCCATCCTGGCAGCGCCGTTTGGGCACGCCAAAGCCAAATGGAGTCACTGGGAAACCATGGATGGGAAACGCGTGGCGGTATTCAGTTACTCCGTCGACCTCGGCCATTCGAGCGCCTCTCTCACCTGGTGCTGTACGGAGGGGTGGAACCACCAACTGCGGGAGACGGTGGCGACCCAGGGGGCGCTGTCCATCGAACCCGCCACGGGTGCTGTTGTCCGCATCACGCAGCAGGCGGTTGGTATTTCGGATGGATTCCCGATGCGCAGGAGCGATACGGCGGTGGAGTACCGGAGGGTGGACATCGGCGGGGAATCGTGGATGTGCCCGAGCAGGAGCATCACCATCTCGGACAACGTAAAGCCCGACCAACTGAAAGCCGGTGGAACGGGCCGCATTCCTCTTCACGTGTACGAATTGAATGCCGTGGAGTATGCGGACTACCACAAGTTCACGGCAGAAGCCAGGCTGCTGGCGGACGACGTTCCGCCGGAAGAAAACAAGGCTGGCGAAGGGCCCGCCGAAACGCAGGCGGCGCCCGCTCCGGTAGCGGATGCCGCCGCCGCCGAGACGGCATTGCCAGACACTCTTCAGATCGCGACCGGGCAGAGGGAAGAAGAGCCCGTGGCGCCGGCGAGCGTTGGCGTTCCCCCAGTGGCGGCCACTGCGCCCGCGACCGCACCTCCGCCACCGCCCCAACCGGCGCCGGCGGAGCAGCCGGCGACCTTCCAATCGAAGGTGAATCTGGTGCTGGTGCCAGTGGTGGTGCGCGAGGTGAATGGGCGCGCGGTATCCGACTTACGGAAAGAGGCCTTCACGCTGTTCGACAACGGCAAGCGGCGGGAGATAGAGAGCTTCGCGGTGGAGCGGGCGGGCCAGATCACGGCTGTGGAGAGGCCGGCTCCGGGCGCGAATGGCCCGAGCGAGGCCAGCCACGCGGAGAAGGCCGCCAGCGCGCCGATGGTGGTCCCCGACCACTATGTCGCGTATCTTTTCGACGACATGGGCTTCACTGGGTTCCAAGATCTGGTCTTTGTGCGCGAAGCCGCCTTGAAGCACATCGATGAGCTGCTGCCTGGCGACCGCACTGCCGTTTTCACCACGTCCTGCCGGACTATGCTCGACTTTACGGACGACCGTGCCAAGCTGCGGGAGGCTCTGTCGAAGACTCAGTTCAAACCGCTGGCTTCCCTTTGTCGCGTGCCGATGGCCCCACCAGTGGAAGGCCTTGGCGGAGGCGACGGGCTAGCCGCCCAGCAGGGGGTACAGTATTTTGCGGCCAACAGCATAGGGGGAATCGTGCGGCGGATGAGCAGGCTGCCCGGACAACGGAGCATCATTTTCATTTCGTACGGGCTAACAATGAACCCCTGGGCGATCCGGGAGCTGACCGACTTAGCCCAACGGAACCGGGTGGTCATCCACACACTGAACGCGCAGGGAGTTCACCCGACCGCAGCCGGCGCCGATGTCGAGAAGGATCCCACCAAGGCGGAGTTCAGCCCGACACGGGTCTGGGGCCGGCTGATGGCATGGCAGGGAATGCTGGAACTGGCGCGCGCGACCGGAGGCACCTACCTGGCCACCAACGATGCCAAGGCGGCGTTCCGGAAGCTGGCCACGCCGGAGTGGGTCTATATGCTGGGAATCACGCCCGGGGAGGCGGTTGTGGATAAGAAAACCCATGCGGTGAAGGCCCATGAGTTGAAGGTAAAGTTGACGGACCCGCGCAAGCTGAGCTTGCAGGCTCGCGAGAGTTACTATCCTCCGGCAGGCGCCGGGCAGCAGGAGACGACAGCGAGGCAACGATGAAACCTGATAAGGGGATGTTTCGGAGCGCCAGCGGGAAGGCGGCTCTTGTTATCGCAGCGGTTCTATGTTTGCCAGTGGCGGGCCCGGCGGGCGCGCAGTCCAAAGACGACACCGTCACCTTCAAGTCCGGCGTGGATTTGGTAATGGTGCCCGTGGTGGTGCGCGACGCCAGGGGGCAGGTGGTATCGGACCTGCGAAAGGAAGATTTCACGCTATTCGACAACGGCAGGGTGAGGGAGATCGCGAGCTTCAGCGTGGAGAAACCGGGCCAGCAGATCGCCGTGGAGAAAGCGGCTCCCAGCGCGACTGGCGCGAGCGCCGAAACCGCGAAAACGCAGGGCGCACCGATGGTCATGCCCGACCACTTTATCGCCTATGTCTTCGACGACGCGGCCCTCACCGAAATGGGCGATCTGATCTGGGTGCGCAATGGGGCCCTGCGGCATATAGATACGTTGCAGCCCGGCGACCGCGCGGCGGTTTACACCACCTCCGGCCAGACCTGGCTCGATTTCACGGACGACCGCGCCAAGCTGCGGGAAGCCGTTGGGAAGCTTCAATTCAAACCGGTGGGTACCCCATATGGCACGGGCGCTGGCGCGGGTGTTGGCCAGGGTCCGGATGCCCAGGGGACAGCGCAATGGGGCCTCTACCGCATGCTCAGCGAAACCGTGAGGCGGATGTCAATCCTGCCGGGGCAACGGAGCATGGTCTTCATTTCCTACGGGGTCAACCTGGACGATGGAACAAATGGCAGCCGGGAGCTATTCGATCTGATCGATCAAGCCATCCGCGCCCGGGTGGTTATCAATACTCTGGAGGCGCGCGGCCTTTACACGCAAGCGCCCGGCGCCGATTTCGGACCGAAGGAGCCCGGCGATATCAACGCGTCGACGCCCCTGCAGGTGGCGGCACGGATTCAGGCCCGGCGTCTGTCGGATCTCAGACTGCGCGTGAAGTCGATCGCGCTGGCGTCGGGAACGGGTGGCACCGCCGTCGACAGCACCAACGATGCGGACGATGCGTTCCGGCGGATGGCGACTCCGGAACTCACATATATGCTCGGCTTTTCGCCGGGGAGCGAGAACCTGGACGGAAAAGTCCATCACCTGAAAGTGACGTTGAGAGACTCTCGCAAGCTCAGCGTGCAGGCTCGCAATAGCTACTTCGCCGGTTCGCCGGCCGGAGAACGGCAGGGACTGGCCAAGGCGGTGTTCCAGGAGAACGAGGCGGATTCGAAGGAAGTGGCCGACGCCCTCGGCATCGGACAGATGGAGGCGGCGCTGACAGCCGCGCCAGTCGTCGAGATGGCGAAAGTGGGGCCGGCCAGCGTGGTTCCCCCTCCGGCCAACACTCCGGAGATGAGCGCGCGCGAACAGGCGGTGACCTTCCAATCGAAGGTGAATCTGGTCATGGTCCCGGTGGTGGTGCGCGATTCGAAGGGGCAGGCCGTGGGAACGCTGACCGGGGACGATTTCGAGCTGTTCGACAAAGGCAAGCGGCAGCAGATCTCGAGTTTCAGCGTAGAGAAGAGCGGGGGCGAGGCGGCGGCGAAGGGCGCGAAGCCGGAGAGCGGCCCGGCGGAAACCCAGGCGAAGCCGGCGGCGACGGCGCCGGACAACTTCGTGGTGTACTTTTTCGACGACGTGCATTTGAAGTTCGAGGACCTGGCGCAGATGCGCGACGCGGCCGGGAGGAACATCGACACGCTGGCAGCCACCGACCGCGCCGCCATCGCGACCACGTCGGGCCGGAACCAGCTCGACTTCACGGAGGACCGCCAGAGTTTGCACGCCGCCCTGCTGAAGTTGCGCCCCAACGCACTCGCCCGGTCCGGGGTGCAGGAGTGTCCGGACGTGAGTTATTTCATGGCGGATCTGATCGTGAACAAGGACGACCAGAGGGCGTTGAACATCGCGACTCAAGAGACGATCGATTGCATGCACCTCCGTCAGGATCAAACTGCCGAGGCGCAGAATCTCGCGCAGGCGGCCGCGCACCGGGCTCTTTCGGCGGGCAGCTACGAGACCCGCATGTCACTGATGACGCTGAAGGACGCAGTGCGCAGGATCTCCATCATGCCGGGCCGGCGGAACATCATTCTGGTCTCTCCCGGGTTCTTCGGCACCGACGATCTGCGGGGCGACGAGCTGGAGGTGGTGGAACGCGCCATCCATTCGAGTGTGGTCATCAGCGCGTTGGACGCGCGCGGCCTTTATGTGGTCGGCCCAGCCGGCGACATCACCCAGAGGCACTATAGCGCCGCCGTGACCCAGGCGAAAGCGGAATATGCCCGGAACGAAGCCCAGTTCGATTCGGGCGTGCTGATCGAGATGACCGCGGGAACCGGCGGGACGCTGGTCCAGAACAGCAACGATTTCGCGGGCGGCTTCCGGCGGCTGGCCACCGCGCCGGAGTACATCTACATGCTGGGTTTCGAGCCGGAGAACCTGAAGCTGGACGGGAGCTTCCACGCGCTGAGGGTGAAGCTGAGCTCGAAGCAGAAACTCGGCGTGCAGGCGCGGCGCGGCTACTTTGCTCCGAAGGGCAAAGAGAGCGAGTCGGCGGCGGAGAAGAAGGCGATCGACGATGCGGTCTTCTCGCGGGACGAGATCCACGAGTTGGCGGCGGATCTGCACACCCAGTTCTTGAGTTCGGGCGACGGCGGGGCGACCCTGAACGTGCTGGCCAGCGTGGACCTGAAGCAGTTGCAGTTCCACAAGGAGGATGGGCGCAACCGGAACGACGTGACCGTGGTGTCAACGCTATTCGACAACAACGGCAACTTCATCGCCGGCTGGCAGAAGATCCTGCAAATGCGCTTGCGCGACGAGACCCTGGAGCGGCTGAAGCAAGCGCCGCCGGTCAACTTCACCTCCAGTTTCGACGTGAAGCCGGGGAGCTATCTGGTCCGGCTGGTGGTGCGGGACGCCGAAGGGCATCAGATGTACGCCGCGAACGGCGCGGTGGGGATTCCGTAAGCTGGTCCGTCACTTTGGCTTGAAGTGCGATTCGTGCCTTCGGAGAGTCACCTGATGCGCATGGACGAACGAGGAAACTGGACCAAAACCACACGTCTTTCCCAACTCGAGGTTGAGCGTCCCGGAATCGATTATCTTTGACGCCTCGGAGGCCCGCTCGGAGACAGTCAGATCCAGGGAATACGCACCGTTGACCGCCGCGTGCAGCGTTCCGGAGGCCCGGTTGGTCATCGCCCCGTTGGTCGCAGTAAGCTCAAACGGCTGCCCGATACGCACGGTAGTGAGCATGGTGAAGTCGCGGTTCCAAGGGGTGATCAGAGTAATCTCCAAATCGAAGGACTCCGCAACGGGCTGCGCGCCACATGCGACAACCGAGAGCATTACGGCCAACAGGAGGAACTGGTGAACTCGCGTCTTCACGTTCACCATTCTTGGCCGAATAGCCCACTCGCGTCAAGGAACGCGCTGGGAAGACGCCGCCGGGGCGGCTGGACTGCTATTTGGAGCTTGCGGTGGGGCGCGCCTGTCGGGCCCGGCGCATCAGGAGCACCAGCGGGACGATGGCGAGGAAGAGAAAGCCCATGATGCGGAAGGCTTCGATGAAACTGAGCAGGGCCGCCTGTTGCTGGACCATTCCGTAGAGCATCGCCAGGCTGCGATGGCCGGCCGTGGCGGGGTCGTAGCCGCTCCGGAAAGACGCTTGGCCGGCCGCGGCTAGAAACTGCCGGGTGGGCTGGTTATACGGCGTGATGTGCGCGGACAGGACCGACTGGTGGAACTGGCTGCGGCGCGCCACGAAGGTGGTGACGAAGGAAATACCCAGACTGGAGCCGATGTTGCGCATCACGCTGTAGAGGCTGGTGGCGAATCCGGTCTCGGGCTTGGGTATGGGATGCATGGTCAGCACGGTCAGCGGAATGAAGATGAAAGACATCCCCACGCCCTGGTTGATCTGGTGCCAAAGGATGTCCCAGGTGCCCGATTGCAGATTCATGTGCGAGTAGCCGAAGAAAGCCAGGCTGGCGACGAGGAAGCCGAAAACCAGCATCCTTCGGGCGTCCCAGCCCTTGCCCAGAAGGTAGCCGACCAGCGGCATACAAAGCGCGGTGCCGATGCCCCGCGGGCTGGTCCAAATGCCGGCGGTAACGGCCGTCCAACCGAGCAGGGTTTGCATGAACAGGGGCAAGAGCACCAGGCTTCCGTAAAGAACGAATCCGAGGACGGTCACCAGTCCGATGCCGGCGGCGAAGTTGCGGTACTTGAAGAGCCGGAAGCGGACAATGGGCTGGTCGACGAAGAGTTCGCGGACGACGAAGGCGGGCAGCAGAATCCCCGCAATCAGAGCCAGAGTCACAATGAAGTGGGAGCCGAACCAATCTTCTTCCTGGCCTTTGTCCAGCATGATCTGAAGCGCCGCCATGCCGACCGCAAGCATGCCCAAGCCCCAGAGATCCACGCGCAGTCCGCTGCGACGGATGTAGGGCGGATCGTGGAGGAACAGGGAAATCATGATCAGGCTGGCGATCCCGATGGGCAGGTTGATGTAAAAGACCCAGCGCCAGGAATAGGAGTCCGTAAGCCAGCCGCCGAGAGTCGGTCCCAGGATGGGCGCTGCGACGATGCCCAGTCCCCAGAAGGCCATGGCCTTGCCGCGTTCCTGCCCGGGGAACTCTTCGAGCAGCACGGCCTGGGAGAGCGGCTGCAATCCTCCGCCCGTGGCGCCTTGCATGACACGAAAGAAGATCAGGGCGGGGAGGCTGGGCGCAAAGCCGCAACACACGCTCGACAAAGTGAATCCGGTGACCACGGTCAGGAGCAGGCGCTTCCGGCCAATGAGACTGGCCAGCCAGCCGGTGATGGGGAGAACGACGGCGTTGGCCACCAGGTATGAGGTCAAAACCCAGGTCGCTTCGTCGACGGTGGCGGAAAGGCTGCCGGCTATATGCGGAAGGCTGACATTGACCACCGAGGTATCCAGCACCTCCATGACGGCGCTGGACATCACGGCGATGGCAATCAACCAGCGGTTGGCCTGCGGAGGGATGGGCCCGGCAGTCGTCATCTGCATGGAGACGCTGGATATTCTACAACACTGGCACGCGGCCGGCCCGGAGCGCGGCGCGATCGGCTATTGAATCGCGATGGTCAGGGCGGAGGTCGGAGCGCCTCCGATGAAGGCCTGGGCCGCGACGCCGTTGATAGAGAGGGCCAGCGGCACGTTGGGGCCGGTGGGGGCGTCGGGCGGCACTTGCAGGTTGATCTGCATCAGCCCCGCGAAGCCGGGCGCCATGCCGGCGAAGCTCACCACCGCGCTATGGCCTCCGATCTGAGCCTGGGGATTGGTGGCCAGGCTCAGCGGCAGAGGCAATCCTGGAGCGGGCTTGCCCGTGGGTACGGGAGGATTCACCACACCCGGCCCGGTTCCGAAGATCATGACCGATTGACCCCGGCTGGCGGGATTCGATGCATTGACTACAGCGCCGCTCAAGGTCAGAATCAGAGCCTGGCCGTTGTAGCCAAAGATGCCGGGCCGCGCGGGGAGGACAGGAACGCTCACCGGGGCGCTGGAGATGCCATTGTAAGAGACCACGATGCTGGTTCCCACCTTGCCCGCGAGCTCATAGGGGGCCTGGACGTTGACCTGATCGCCGCTCACGTAGAACAAGGGCGCGGCTTGGCCGTCGAAGGTGACGCCGACCCCTCCGAGCGTGGTGGCCAAATCTCCGGTGGAGGGATCGAATCCGGCGTTAGGAACAGCGGTGGCAGGGCCGAGATCGCTGCCGTAGAGCGCGATAATCTCACCCGGGGAGACGCCGCCGGGCGCGCCACTGGCCGCGCTCTCCACGCCGCTGGGGGAGAGCGTAGGTTCGAAGACCAGCTTGGTCACGAAGGCATCCTGGCCCACACTCAAGGTCGCCTGGTATGGGTTGGCCAGGGGGAAGTCCGTGGAGTCGGTTGATCCCGCCACCAAGACGCCGCCGGTCGGATCAGCCACGATGGCGAAGGCCTCGTTGGCACCGGTCCCGCCGAGGTAGGTCGAGTAGGCCAGCGTGAGTGGGCCGGCGCCGCCATTGGGATTGAATTTGGTGACGAAGGCATCCTCGCTTCCATTCAAGGTCGCCTGGAAAGGGTTGCCCGTGGGGAAGTTGGGGGACAGAGTCCAACCCGTTACGTAGGCCGCCCCGGTTGCGTCCACGGCGATGGCCAAAGCACTGTCACCCTGGCTGCCGCCCAGGTAGGTGGAGTAGGCCAGGGTGACTGGGCCGCTGCCCGAATAAGCGTTCAGCTTGGCGACGAAGGCATCCTGGCCCCCCGCCAGACTCGCCTGGTAGGGGTTGAGAGTTGGGAAGTCGGTGGAACCGGTCTCGCCAGCCACGTAGGCCGCGCCGGCCGCGTCCACGGCGATGGCGAAGGCCTCGTCGTCGCCGCTGCCGCCAAGGTAGGTCGAGTAAGCCAGTGTGACCGCGCCGCCGCCATTGGCGTTCAGCTTGGTAACGAAGGCATCCTCGTTTCCAGCAAGTTTAGCCTGGTAGGGGTTGGAGGTGGGGAAGTTAGAGGACAGGGTCCAGCCAGCCACGTAGGCCGCGCCGGTGGAGTCCACGGCGATGGCGGTGGCGTAGTCGTCGCCGCTGCCGCCGAGGTAGGTCGAGTAAGCCAGCCCGACCGTGCCGGTGCCGCTATAGGAGTTCAGCTTGGCTACCCAGGCATCCAAGCCTCCACCTTCAGTCGTCTGGTAGGCGTTGAGGGTGGTCATGGTGACGGAGCCGGTAACGCCAGCCACGTAGGCTTCCCCGGTCGCGTCCACCGCAATGGCCCACGCCTCGACGTCGCCATTGGCGCCGCCGAGGTAGGTCGAGTAGGCCAGGGTGACCGCGCCGGTGCCGCTATAGGCGCCCAGCTTGGCTACGAAGGCGCCCTCGCCCCCGGTCAAGCTGGTTTGGTAGGCGTTAGCCATGGGGAAGTCCGTGGACAAGGTCCATCCCGCCACGTAGGCCGCGCCGGCGGAGTCTATCGCGATACCGAGGGCCTCGTCGTCGTTGCTGCCACCGATGTAGGTTGAGTAGGCCAAGCTGACGGCGCCGCTGCCGGTATAGGGGTTCAGCTTGGTTACGAAGACCTCCTCGCCGCCATTCGAGGCCGTCTGGTAGCCATTCACGATGGGGTAATAGATGGAGTCGGTGTAGCCCGCCACATAGGCCGCGCCGGAGGAGTCCACGGCAATGCCTTGAGCCCAGTCGAGCGCGCCCAGGTAGGTCGAGTAGCTCAGCACCGGGTCGATGACCAGCGGCCGCCGGCGGTCGTAGGAAACCACCTCGACTCCCACGCGGTGGCCCACCAGGCGGTAACTGGCCGACACCTCGACGCGCTGGGATCCGATTTGCTGCCAGACTCGCGGCTTAAGCTGTTTCAGCTCGCCTAGCGGCGTCGCCAGCAACAGGTCGCCGGATGCATCCACGCGCAGCTCAGCCCCCTGGTAGGCCAGTTGGATGCGTCCGGGATCCGCTCCCGGCGCCACCACGAAATCGTATTCCACCTGGCGGCGGTCGCCGTAGTAAACCAGGTCCACGCCGGGATACACCTGCTTATACTCAACCCGAGCGTAGTGCGGCACCTCGGGGCGCCACTTGGCCGGATCGTTGCCGAGGAAGTAGGCGCTGACGCCGGGCTGCCGCTCCAGGCCGGCCACCGGCGCGGTCGCGGCGGCTCCCTGGAGCTTCATGCGCACTACCGCGCGCTCCGCGTTCTGAGGTGCCTGGTGGCGGTGCAGCGGCTGCTGGGGGTGGCTCTGGCCGCGGCTCAACACCATCACCGCTTCGCCGGGGGTCAGGAAAAGCGTGTAGCCGCCGGTGCGAGCCAGAAACTGCACCGGCGCGGCGGTCTGGCCCAGGTTGGGCTCGAAGTACAACGGAAGTTGGGCGTATTGCTCGAGCACCCGCCGATGCTGCGCGGCGACCGGGGGACGGGCATCCTTCAGCGCGAGGGGAAGGGGATGGTTCCGGGCGCTGGGAACCGGCACGGAGCCAGCAACGAGTACGACCGGCAGCGCGCACGCAAGCACCGCGCGGTGCGATAGAAACGCTCTCACAAATGACCTCCGGTATTCAGAGCCGCCGAAAAGCCGCGGATTCCCAGACCTGAGACATCAGATCACGGACTTCCATTGTAGCTTCCCGGCCGCCCTCCGTACACCTCAGCGCCGGTTTGAGAGCTTGGTGTCCTTTGGAGATGTCCGGAGCGGCGCCTCTATACCAGGCTGGTTTCGCCGGGCGAGAAGGTGGGGTTGTCTTCGCTGCGGGAAAGGAAATAGCGGCGAATCTCGTTGCGCAGTTTGGGCTTGTTTCCGGTCAACTGCCAGACTCCCTGCCAGTCGCGGTAGATGTCGGTGTGGGGATCGAAGTGGTTATCGCGCAGGATCTGCCAGCGGGTTCCGTAGGCCCGGTGGCTCTTCGATCCATGCCAGTGATGGACGGCGTGGTTATCGATGTAACCGATGTTGCCTTTGAGCGCCTGAAACGCGCGTTCCTGCCAGCGGCGGACGGAGGTTTCGTAGGGCGCTCCGCAGCCCGTGGCTTCGGGGTGGCCGTCGGTGGTCCTCCCGATGAAGCCGAAAGCCATGTACCAATCGGCTGCGCCGAGGATGCAGGTATCGAGCAAGCTTCCCACGCTATCCAGGGCGTCGCGCCGAAACGCCCAGGCGCCTCCGGTGGCGCCGGGGGTGGTATTGCGCGAACGGGAAGGCCGCGGCGCTTCGCTCGGGTCGTAGCCCGTCAAACTGGTAATGGGAACCCCGTCCTTTCCATAGTTGATCTGGGCGTACGCGAAAGAAGGCTGAATCCGGAAAGGGCGGTGATCGGCGGTAAGATCCGCATAGCTGGAGAAGAGCTGGACAAAACCGTGATGCTGGAGCTGGTGGATGGCCTCGAGCGCCCAATCCTGCCGGGTCATGGCGAAGTCGGCGTCCACATAGGCCCCGTACTTCCAGCCCGGAGGGAACCGGGAGATGACGGTGTTGAGGATGTTCTCCTTGTGCCACAATTCGTGTCCGGTGCGGAGCTGGACATCCAGCGGATCGCTTCCGGTCACTTCAAAGGGGCGGTCGCCATAAGCCAGTTCTCCGGTGTGCAGGACGACGTTGGGGCAGGCGCTCATGTGGCCCCGGAAATCGTTCATAAGATGGCGGCGGGCGCGCCACCGGAAGGGATTGCTGTAGGCGCAAGCCACATGCAGCTTCTCAGTCTCGGACCACGCGGACCACGGGGCGTGCACGTTGGGGTGCGCCTGGGGGCCCGGCAATGGAGTTTCCGGAGTCGTATCCATAGCTCTCTCCTCACCTTCAGGGTCCATGACAGGCCGGGAAGATTCGGGCGTCGGCTTTCGGAAGGCCTTGATTACGCGAGGGAAACTATTCTCAAGCCATTGCGACTACAAAAACGCAACGGGCGGGATCGGAAGATGGCGGCTGGGTATCTGTGGCGCGCGGTTGGCAGACCAGGGTGGACGACGACGGCCCCCGGAGCCGGGGAATGGCATCCTGGAGCATCGAGGGAAAAGGGGTTGGCTGTATACTGGTTGACAGAGGGGCTGGGACATGGGAATTCCGACTACAAACCGTTCGACGGACCTTGCCGATCGTCCTTTCGCGGCCGCCAGAGTGTCCTTGGCTACCGCGGTTACTATCGTCGCTGTTATTCTGTCCAGCGGATGGCTGCTGAACGGACAGACTACATCGCCAGCCATGGCCGATGACGGCTGGGTATCGCTCTTCAACGGCAGGAACTTAGACGGCTGGTACACGTTTCTGCCCTCCACCGGCAAGAATTCCGATCCCAAGAGAGTATTCAAAGTCGAGGACGGGACGATCCACATTCTGGACATCCCGGTCACGCATGAAACTCAGGAATTCGGATATCTGGCGACGGATCGCGAATTCGGACATTGCCGTATCCGTGCCGAGTTCAAATGGGGCGCCAAGCGCTTCCCGCCGCGCGAGGAGGACAAAAGGGATAGCGGCCTCCTGTACTACTTCACGGGTCCCGACAAGGTCTGGCCGCGCGCGCTGGAACTGCAGATTCAGGAGACCGACGTGGGGGACCTGTGGATTCTGGAGGGCACCAGAATCACCACCAAGATCGAGACCGAAGGGTATCCGATGTATGTCCTGTCGGGGCCGCTGCGAACGCAAAGCCGGGGCCGGATTATCAAGTTCGGAGACTTCGAGGATCGGAACGGCTGGAACACGGTGGAGGCGGTCCTGGACGGAGACCGGATCACACATCTAGTGAACGGGCGCGCCGTGATGCGCGCCTGGGACATCCAGCAGACAGCCTTGGACAACCCGGCCAGGTACGCTCCGGTATCCGCCGGCCGCATCATGCTGCAGGCGGAAGGCGCCGAAATCTGGTTCCGGAACATTCGAATGAAGCCGCTCGACCAACCGAAGCAGTAGGCGCGCCGTGGAGTTGCCAGACTGAGCGCCCTGCCTGCGACGACCTGGCGCCTGCGAGACGAGCGGCTGCACGAGGCTCGGGAGCGTGGCTTCGGTTAGATGCCGTGAAGCAGCGGCTGGGAGCCCTCAGCGGGTGTCTTCGACAGGCTGGGCTTCGGGGTCGGGATTGGGCGCCGCGCCCAGGTCTTCGACTTCCACGGGGGGATTGTAGTACATGATGCGGCCGCAACTCTCGCAGAACAACACGCGCTCGCTGATGCGGAGCTCCTGGAAGAACTGCAGGCGGAGCGCCATGTGGCAGGCGGAACAGCCGCCATCGACGGCCTCGGCCACGGCGACGCCTTTGCGGGCGCGGCGAATCCGCTCGTAGGCCGAGAGGATCTGCGCGCTCATGCCCGCGGCCACCTTCTCGCGCTCGGCCCGGAGCGACTGCATCCGCTGCTGGTCTTCGGCGGTGCGCTGGCGGGCGGCGCGCTGCTCGGATTCCACCTGCTGCTTCTCCTGACCGAGCGCGGCCTCGGCGGATTTAACGTTCTGCTCGAGGGTTTCGGACTCGGCCATGCGGTCCAGAATGCGGTCTTCGGCCTTGCGGATATCCTTCTCGCAGAATTCGATCTCGTGGGCGAAGGCGGCGTACTGCTCGTTGGTCTTGGCCTGAAGCATCTGGTCGCGGAGCTTAGAGATGCGCTGCTGGCTTGTCAGAATGTCGCCTTCCAGGCCGCGGCGCTCGCGCTGATTGGCGGCCAGCGCGGCGCGGTCGGCCTCCAGCTTGCGGAGGTGCGATTCCAGCGTCTTCTCGATGGCTGCGATGTGCTTGGGAAGCGAGGCGATCTCGCGCTGCAATTGAGCGATGTGCCTATCCAGATCTTGCAGTTGGATAGCCAATCTCAGATCTGGCACCATTGATTGTCAATTTTAGCACGGCGGGAGGGGGGCGGCGTCCGGCGGAGGCGGCGTGGAAGGGCGGCTTGCCACGAACGCCGGGCCGAGACCCGGCCGCAGGACGCGAAAGCCCGGCCCCACGCTGCTATGATGTGTAATCGGTTTATCGAGGAGACGAGCGTGGCCCAGGAAACCCGACCGGTGGTTCTGATTCCGGCGTACCGGCCGGGAGAGCGCCTGCCGAGGCTGGCGGCGGAGCTGGCTGGAAGCGCGGAGATCGGCGCGGTCGTCGTGGTGGACGACGGGAGCCAGGCCGAGTACCGGGAAATGTTCCGCCGCCTGGCCACGCTGGAGCGGATCTCGGTGCTGCGCCACGTTGTGAATCTGGGCAAAGGAGCGGCGCTGAAGACGGGCCTGAACCATGCGGCCTGCCTGTATCCGGAGAGCGTGGGCGTGGTCACCGCGGATGCGGATGGCCAGCACTCGGCGGCGGACATTTTGCGAGTCGCCGCGGAACTGGCGGCCAACCCGCGCGGCCTGGTGCTGGGAGTCCGGACGTTCGGCCGAAGCGTGCCGCTGCGCAGCCGGCTGGGCAACACGCTGACTCGCACCATCATGCGGGCGATCACCGGGCAGAAGCTCTCGGACACGCAAACCGGCCTGCGCGGCATTCCGATGGAATGGATCCCGGAGCTGCTGAAACTGCGGGCCACGGGTTACGATTTCGAGCTGGACATGCTGGTGAGCTGCCGGGAGACGGCCCGGCCGGTGCGGGAAGTGGGCATCTCGACGATTTACATCGACGACAACCGGAGCTCGCATTTCAATCCGCTTCGCGACTCGATGCGGATCTACTTCGTCTTTGTGAGATTCCTGGCGGCGTCGCTCACGGCGGCGGGAATCGACAATCTGGTATTCATCCTGGCGCTGCACTGGCGGCCGGAGGCGCTGTTTTGCCAGTTAGCGGGGCGCCTCGTGTCGGGCACGTTCCAGTTCACGGCCGGCAAGTACGGCGTGTTTCACTCGAAGGCCCACACCAGTGTGGCGCTGCCCAAATACTGCCTGTCGGTGGCGGGGTTCGGAGCCTTGAGCTACGTGCTGATTCAAAGCCTCGTGGCGCTCACCCACCTGGGCATCGTGCCGGCCAAACTGTGCGCCGAGACGGCCCTGTTCTTCCTGAGCTTCGTCGTGCAGCGGGACTTTGTGTTCGGCCAAAAAAGCGACAGCGAAGCGTGACCGCTATTTGGGTGCGGCGGCGGGACGGTTCTTCTGGGAGAGGGCGAACTCGAGGTTCTTCCTGGCGAACTGGAAATCGGGTTGGATGCGGAGCGCCTCGCGGGCGGCCAAAATGGCCTGATCCCACTGCCCCAGGGAGGCGTAAGCGGCGGCCATGTTGTTGTAGGCCGGGGCGAAATTGGGGCGGAGCTGAAGGGCCTGCAGAGCCGCCCCGATGCACTCCGCGAAGCGTCCCGTCCTATGGTAAGCGGTTGACAACTGGAGGTAGTTCTCGGGCGTAGGCTGGCTGCGCGCCAGAGCCTCGGCGGCTCCCACCTGATTGAACACCTGCTGCTCCAGGCGGAGGTAGTTCCGGATGGTAGGGTCGCCGGAAGCGATCTTCAAACCCTCCTGGGCGCTGGTCTCGAAGAGGCTCCAGAGGCCGTGCTCCAGGTAGACTTGCAGGAGCAGGTAGCGGCTGGGCATGAAGGCCGGGTTCAAGGAGAGCGATTGGTTGAGCGCCGCCACCGCTTCGCCGGTGCGGGCCCTGGAATTCAGCCAGCGCGCGTAGTAGAAATACAGCTCGGCTTGCTTCGGATCGAGCTGGAGCGCGCGAAGGAAATGCGGTTCCGCCTCCGCGTCGCGGTTCAAAGCGCCGAGGACGGTGCCCAGATTGATCTCGCCCCTGGCCTGGGACGGCAGGAGGGAGAGAGCGCGTTCGAAATAGGGAAGAGCGGCCGCGAAATCTCCGTGGTCCATCAGGACGCCGCCGTAGAGCATGCAGGCGGTCCCGCTGGCGGGGCTCTTGAGGATGGCGTCGCGCCATAGGCTCGCGTCGGTGCGCCAAACCTCGTTGCGCGCGCGAGTACCCAACGCACACAGGAGCACGAGGCTCACCAGAGCGGCGGCAACGGCCCAGCGCAGAGGTCCTCGCAGCGGGCGCCGCAGGAGGAGCAGACTGCCCGCCCAGACGACCGCCAGCACCAGACCCACAAAGGGGAAGAACATGCGGTGATCGTTTTCCAGTTCACTCAAGGGATAGAGCGAGGTGGGCGCCAGGGCCAGCACGAACCAGATCAAGCCGAACGAGACGGGGCGGGCGACGGGCCGGCGGGCCGTCCAGTAGATCGCGAAGAGCAATAACGCGAGGAAGAGAAATCCCACCAGGACCTCCGGCTCCGCGACTGAGGAGGAGATCTGCAGATCCGAAGAAACGGTCAGGTGCGTGGGCAGGAAGAACGACCGGAAGTAGCGCCACGCCACGTAGGGCTGCATGAGGAGGTAGCTGCCGGCAGACCCCCGATTGGACACATAACTCTGCGGCGTCATGGCGCTGGAGAGTTTGGCCAGGACCAGGGCGAGGATGGCGGCCGGAACCGATTTCCGCACCGCCGCCCCGAATCCTCGTAGAGAAAAGCTCTCCTCGAAAAGGAGCAGGTAGGCCACGAGAAGGAGCGGGAAGACCAGGGCGGGCGGCTTGGCCAGCACTCCCAAAGCGAAGGGGATGAGGTAGAGACCATGTTTCCTGCGTCCAGGAAAGCGGACGTAGACGAACAAGGCGGCTACCACGCCCAAGGTCGACAGCAGATCGCCGCGCTGGATGACGTAATTGACGGTCTCGGCAATGGCCGGATGCAGGCCGTACCAGGCCGCCGCGAACCAGGCGATCCAAGAGTTTTGCGGTTGGGGTCGGATGCGATCAAGCAGCATCCGGCACAGCCCGCACATCAGGAGCAGTTGCACCAGGAACCAGAGGAACGTGGAGAGGTGAAAGTAGAAAGTGGATTTGAGGCCTCCGCCCAGCCAGTAGTCGATGGCGAGGGAAGTGGTCACCAGCGGGCGCCAGGTGCGGTTCGCGGCGTATGTGGAGAAAGTCGTCGCGTCGGTGAAGAACCGGGGGATGTTGTCAAGGTAGCGGATGTAGACGTTGTCGCGGATGGTGTGGAAGTCGTCGAAGTGCAACGCGTTCCGAAAGTGGTTGGAATAGGCGAGGGTGACGGCGGCGAGCACCGCCAGGGCTACGACAACAGTGTTTCTGCGAGACACCAAGCTATCCTAAGGTCGCATTGTACCAAGCCGGGACTATTTGGGGGCGCCAGCCTGGCTCTTCTGCGAGAGGGCGAACTCGAGGTTGTTGCGGGCGAACTGGAAATCGGGCTGGATGCGGAGCGCCTCGCGGGCGGCCAGGATGGCCTGGTCCCACTGGCCCAGGGAGGCGTAGGCGGCGGCCATATTGTTGTAAGCCTGGGCGAAATCCGGGCGGAGACGGAGGGCCTGCTGGGCGGCGGCGATGCAGTCCTGGAAGCGTCCCGTCTTATGGTAGGCGGTGGACAACTGGAGGTAGCTCTCGGGCGTGGGCTGGCTGCGCGCCTGGGCCTCGGCGGCGGCGACTTGCGCGAAGACCTGCTGTCCCATGCGCAGGTAGGACAAGACGCCGGGATCGTCCGGCGCCAGTTTCAGGCACTCCTCGGCGAACGACTTCAGCGGGCCCCACAGTCCATGCTCGGCGTAAACCCGCAGCAGCAGGTAGCGGGCGCCCATGGCGGACGGGTTGAGGGAGAGCGCAATGTTCAGAGCCGCCACCGCCTCGCCGGCGCGGGCCCTGGAATTCAGCCAGCGCGCGTATCCGAAGTAGGGATCGGAGTCTTTCGGATGCGGTTGGATGGCGCGGCGGAAATGCCGCTCCGCTTCGGCGTCGTGCCCCAATTCGCCATTGGCGACGCCGAGGTTGAGCTGAACCCTGGGATCGGCGGGTAGCAAGGCTTCCGCGCGTTCGAAATAGGGCAGCGCGGCGGCGGAGTCTCCCCGATCCATCAGGATGGCTCCGTAACCCATGAGGGCACGGCCATTCCGGGGACTCTTGGCGGTCACGTCGAGCCACAGGCTCTCCTCGGTGCGCCAGACCTCGTTGCGCGCGCGAGTACCCAGTGCGCAAAGCAGCAGAAGGCAGCCGAGGGCGGAAGCGGTCCAGCGAGGGTGAGTTCGAAAAGGGCGACGTTCGAGGAGCAGGCTGCCCGCCCAAGTGACGGCCAGCACCAGGCCCACGAAGGGAAAGAACATGCGGTGATCGTTCTCGACATCCGAGAGGGGAAAAAGCGATGTGGGCGCCAGTGCCAGAAGAAACCAGAGAAGGCCAAACGAGATGGGACGGGTGTGCGGGCGCCGGGCGGTTGCGTAAACGGCCCACAGCAGCGCGGCCAGGAACAGGAATCCGGCTAGCGCCTCGGGGCGCAGGAGAGAGGTGAAGGCGGTCAGGTCCGAATCGGCGCTCAGGCGAGTGGGCAGGAAGAAAGATCCGAAATAGCGCAGCGCCACGTAAGGTTGCGTGATGAGATAGCGATAAGCGTACTCGCGGGTCTGAACAAAACTCACGGAGGTCATGGCGCTGGAGAGTTTGGCCAGAGCCAGAGCGAGGGCGGTGGCCGGAACCGATTTCCATAGCGCCGTCCCGATCCCGCGCATCGAGAAGCTCTCCTCGAACAGGAACAGGTAGGCCGCAAGAATGAGAGGAAAGATCAAGGCAGGGGGCTTGGCCAGCACTCCCAGAACGAAGGGGATCAGGTACAGGCCGTGTTTCCTGCGTGCGGGAAAGCGAACGTAGACGAACAAGGCGGCCACCACTCCGAGGGTCGAGAGCAGATCGCCGCGCTGGATGATGTAGTTGACGGTCTCGGCGATGGCCGGATGCAGGCCGTACCAGGCCACCGCGAACCAGGCAATCCAAAAGTTGAGAGGTTGGGGCCGGATGCGCTCGAGCAGCAGCCGGTACAACCCGTACATCAGAAGCAGTTGCAGCAGGAACCACAGGAACGTGGAGAGGTGGAAGTAAAAGGTGGATTGGAAGCCCCCGCCCAGCCAGTAGTCGATGGCCAGGGAAGTGGTCACCAGCGGGCGCCAACTGCGGTTCTCCGGGACCGCGGAAAAGGTCGTCGAGTCGGTGAAGAACCTGGGGATGTTGCCGAGGTAGCGGATGTAGACGTTGTCTTGGACGGTGTGGAAATCGTCCAGGAAGAAGGAGTTCTCGAAATGGTTGGAATAGGCGAGGGTAACGGCGCCGAGCACCGCGGCAGCGGCCAGAGCGAAGGAGCGTCGGCGAGAAGGTTGGCCCAAAGATGGCATTGTAGCAGTCCGCGGGGTCATGGCCGGGCGGCGCGCCAGCGGGCCAGCGGCTCGACGAGGGCGCGGCCGGCGGTCTCGAGCTCGGCCACGCGCAGAACGCGGCAGGCGGCTCCGAACACGGCGACGCCGAGCGGGATCGCGACCCCCAGTTCCACCAGGCGCGCCAGGCGGGAGACTCCCAGCCAGCCCTGAATTCCGGAGCTGGCCAGCGCGATGGCCGCTCCCATCACCGCGGAGGCCAGGGCGATCTTCCAGGCGCTGCGCAACAAAGCGCGGCCGTGAATGCCGGCGATTCGCTCCCTGAGAATCCAGAACAGAGCCACCGAGGCGAACAGCGAAACGCCCGAGGTCGCGAGCGCCAGTCCGGCGTGCCCCAGCCGCGTGTAATGAGTCAGCGACCAGGCCGCCAGGAAGTTGATGGCGATGGAAGCGATGCTCACCAGCATGGGCGCCCGCGCGCTGCCCAGCGCATAGAAGGCCGGCGCCAGCACCTTCACCGCGGCGTAGCCCGCCAGGCCGATGGCGTAGCAGGAGAGCGCCAGCGCGGTCTGGTGCGCGGAGTACGCGTCGAACTTTCCGCCCTGGTAAATCAGGCCGATCATGCCGCGGCCCAGGATCATCAGGCCGACCGAGGAGGGCACCGTCAGCAGGAGAACCATGCCCACCGAGCGCGAGACGGTCTTGCGGAATTCCTCGATATTGCCCGAGGCGGCGCTGCGGGAGATGGAAGGCAGCATGGCGGAAGCGATGGCTACGCCGAACAGGCCCAGGGGCAGTTGCATGAAACGGAAGGCGAACTGCAACCAGCTCACGGGGCCGTCCACGCCAGTGCGCGGATCGACGATCGAGGAGGCGAAGTTGGTGTTCACGACGACGTTCACCTGCACGGCGGCGGAGCCGATGATGGCCGGGCCCATCAGAGAGATGATGTGACGCAGGCCGGAATGGGACCAGTCGAAGCGGGGGTGGAATCCGAAACCGAGCCGGCGCAGGCTGGGGAGCTGCCAACCAAGCTGGAGCGCGCCGCCCAGCACCACTCCCCAAGCCATGCCGGTGATGGGGGCGATGCCCAGGCGGGGGCCCATCCAAAAGCCGAGCGTTACGCCGAAGAGCACCGACCCGAGGTTGAAGAAGGTGGAGGCCAGAGTGGGCACGGCGAATCGGCCGCAGGCGTTCAGAATGCCCATGGCCTGGGCCGCCAGGGCCACCAAAAGCAGAAACGGGAACATGATGCGGGTAAGGTGGATGGCGAGCTGGAACTTGGCGGGGTCGGCGGTGGCCCATCCCGGCGCCAGCAGGCCGACCAGAGCGGGGCTGAAAACCGTTCCCAGCACGCACACCGCCCCCACCAGGAGAATCACCGCCGTTCCGACCAGATTGGAAAGCTCGGCCGCTTCGCGCTTACTTTTGGTGGCCAGGTACTCGGTGAAGGTGGGTACGAAGGCCGAAGAGAGGGCGCCTTCGGCGAAGAGATCGCGGGTCAAATTGGGGATGCGAAAACCGAGCGAAAAGGCGTCGTAGACCTTGCCCGCGCCGAAGAGGTGGGCCATGATGGTCTCGCGCAGCAGGCCGCTGACGCGGCTGAGGAGCACGGCGGCCGAAACCACGCCCGCCGCCCGGACAATCTCCTCCTGTCGCTGGGCATCCTCGGAGCTGCGCGCTGGGTCCATCGGCGGGAATCAGTCGGACTGGCCGTAGCGCTCGAGAAAGCGTGCGACGGTGGCAATGCCGAGGTAGTAGTTCTCGAGGCGGAACTTCTCGTTGGGGGAATGCAGGCCGTCGTCCGGCAATCCGAATCCCATCATCACGCTGGAAATGCCGAGGTGCGCCGCGAAATCGCCGACGATGGGCACCGAGGCGCCGTCGCGGATGAACACCGTGGGGCGGCCGAAGACTTCGGCGAAGGCGCTGGCGGCGAGGCGGATGGCTGCATGATCGGGATCCACCAGGACGGCCGGAGAGGCGCTGAGCTCGCGCACGCGCATTTGAATGCCGTCGGGCGTGTGGTCCGCGACGAACTGGCGGAAGCTGGCGACGACTCTGGCAGGGTCCTGTTTGGGGACCAGCCGAAAACTGACCTTGGCGGTGGCGGAGGCCGGGATCACGGTCTTGGCTCCCGCTCCGGTGAAGCCGCCCGCGATGCCGTGCACTTCAAAGGCAGGGCGCGCCCAAATGCGCTCAAGCACGGAATAGCCCGGCTCGCCGGTCAGCTTCAGCGATCCAACTTCGGCGCGCAGAAACTCGGCTTCGTCGAAGGGCAAGGCCTCCCAGCTCGCCTTCTCGGCGGGGGCCGGGGCCTCGACGTCGTCGTAGAGGCCGGGCAGGCGGATCACGCCCTGGGCGTCCTTCACTTTGGAAAGCAGCTCGATGAGGCCGAAAACAGGATTGGGGGCCGCGCCGCCATACAGGCCGGAGTGCAGGTCGCGGGCCGGGCCGATGGCTTCGACTTCCAGGTAGATCAGGCCGCGCAAGCCGACGCACAGGGTCGGCATGCCGTCGGCATAGAGCGCCGTATCGGAGACTAGGGCGGCGTCAGCACGGAGTTTGCCGGGGTTGGCGGCGACATAGCGCGTGATGGAGGCGCCGCCGATCTCCTCTTCGCCTTCCACCAGGAACTTGAGGTTGACGGGAAGCGTTCCGTGGACGGCGCGCAGGGCTTCGACCGCCTTGATGTGCATGTACATCTGCCCTTTGTCGTCGGCCGCGCCGCGGGCATAGAGATTGCCGTCGCGCAGGGCAGGCTCGAAGGGCGGGCTGATCCAGGCTTCGAGAGGATCGGGCGGCTGAACGTCGTAGTGGCCGTAGCAGAGCAGGGTGGGTTTGCCGGGGGCGTGGAGCCAGTCGGCGTAGACCAGTGGGTGCTTCTCGGTGGCGATCACCTCGGCGTGCTCGAGACCCGCGTCGCGCAGGCTGGAGGCCACGAACTCGGCGGCGCGGTCGATATCGGGGCGGCGCTCCGGGTCCGTGCTGATACTCGGAATGCGCAGAAAGGCGTTGAGTTCCTCGAGGAAGCGGTCTCGATTGTTCGAGAGGAAAGTGGCGAGAGCGTCGGGCATGGAGCCTCCTGGGCCGGTAGAACCATTATAGAAGCGAGGGGCGTGCGTGTTAGCAGCGCCGCAGAATGTCCCAGTAGGCGCCGCGGCAGCCCTGCGCGATGGCGTCGATGAGACGCTGGTTGGCGTTGTAGTTGTAGTTGCGGTCGGGGCGCGAGGGGTCGAAGAAGAGGAAACGGCGGTCGTCGCCGATGAGGGAATCAAGGAGCGGAAAAACGAAAGCGGCGACGGCGGGCTCGATGAAGAAGTCCGGCTGCGGCGGAAGGCGCGCGGAGAGTTCGGTTCCTGGATAGAGGCGGACGCCGACGGAGACGCCCACGCGGTCTGGATCGGCCTCCTGCATCAATTCCACGGTGCGCACCAGGCTTTCGCGGGTCTCTCCGGGCGAAGCGAGCAGCAGGTCGAGCATGACCGCCATGCCGGCCTGCTTCGACCAGCGGACGGCGTTCAGGATGTCGGCGGGGGTGAAGTCGCGCTGCAAGCGCGTCAACATTTCCGGGTCGCCGTTGTCCACGCCGAAGTTGATGCCCACGCAACCCGCCTGGCTCATGGTCCGGGCCAGATCCGGCGTGAAAGGAGCGGGGGCGCAATAGGCGTACCAGCGCATTCGATCAGAGAGTCCGCGGCGAACCATCTCCCGGCAGACCTCGGCCGCGTGCCAGGGCGGCAGATTGAATTCGCCATCGCAGGTGTGCAGGTGATCGATGCCCTGCTGGAGGAGCGTCTGGAGTTCGGCGGCCACGGCAGCGGGCGGCCGGAGCCGGGTTTGCCGGCCCTTGGCCAGCGGGTCGGCGCAGTAGACGCAGCGTCCGGGGCAGCCGCGCTTGGTTTCGAAACCGGCTTGTCCTCCTTCGCGGAAATAGCGCCGATTGTCCACCCAGCTACGGCTCATGGCGGGGAGATTGGCCAAGGGCCAGGCGGCGGGCGGGTTGCGCCGATACGCAGCGCCCCGGCGCCAGATCAGGTTGGGCAGGTCGCGCCAATCCTCGTTCCTCTCGATTCTGGCGGCCAGCTCGGGAAGCGCGAATTCGCCATCTCCCCACACGCCGAGGTCGAGCTTCGAGAGGGCCAGCACCGCCTCGGGCATCACCGAGAATCCAACGCCGCCCGCCACGATGGGGGCGCCGGTGTGCGCGCGGATGGTGGCGGCGACGGCGGCGAATTCGGCGAGAAAGGACCGGCGGCTGGTGGAGCCGCAGTCGTCGGTGTTGCGCAGCGAGAGGCCGATGAGGCCGAACTCGGCCTGGGCCAGGAATCGGGCGATGGCCGCGGGCGCATCCGGTTCGTGTTGACCAGGGCAACGCGCATGGCGATCCTTCTTTATACACCGCCGGGAGGAAGCGGTTCTGGGCTACACTGAGAAGGATAAGGCGGACCTTTCGTTGATTCGCGGCTTTCTTGCGGTTTTTCTCCTCACCACTGGTTTGGCTCCGGCGGCGCAGCGAACCTCTGTCGAGGAGGGCGAGCTCGACGCCAGCCAGAAGCTGTTCGCCGTCATGGCGGCGATCAACGCAGCCGGCTACGACGCCGAACTGAAATCGCCGTCGAATTCCCCGCTGCGCGCGGTGGTGAGGCGGGAGGTGGCGGCGAAGAATCCGGCCTGCCTGGAGGAATTGCGGACATTCTTCGCGGTCCACCATCGCGACGACGCGACCGCCGAGCTGAGCCAATACGTCTCGTTCGCCCTTTCGGTGGGCGACCCGCCGGGCTTCGAGTTCCGTTACAAGACAAACGAGCTGCCGCCCGACGTGGCGGCCCTGGACGGATTCCAGGCGCTGTTGCAGAAGTTCTACGTGCAGGCGGGTATCGAGCGGATATGGCGCCAGTCGCAGCCGGCGTTCGAGGAAGCGATCGCGCGCTATCACGGGCCGGCCCGGGAGGCCCTGCTCGCGGTGAATGCCTACGTGCGGGCTTCCACCAGCCCCAACCTGCACGCGCGTTTCCAGGTCTACGTAGACCTGCTGGCGGCGCCGAACCAGATCCAGACGCGCAGTTACAAGAACGACTCGTTCGTGGTGCTGACGCCCTCCACCGAGCTGCAGTTCCAGGATCTCCGGCACGCCTATCTGCATTTCCAAGTGGACCCCCTGGCGGTGCGGTATTCCGAGGAGTTGAACAAGAAGAAGGCGCTGCTCGACTTCGCCCAGGCGGCGCCGGCGCTGGAGGATTTCTACAAGGCGGATTTCCTGTTGCTGGCCACCGAGTGCCTGATCAAAGCCATCGAGAGCCGCCTGGCTCCTGCGGGCCAGAGGCAAGCCGCGGTGGACCAGGCGTTTCGGGAGGGGTTCATCCTTACGCCCGTCTTCGCCGAGGCGCTGCCCGCCTACGAGAAGCAGGAGCAGTCGCTGCGCTTCTACTACCCCGAGCTGGTGAAGGCCATCGACTTGAATCGCGAGGACCAGCGGCTGGCGGCAGTGGTGTTCGTGTCCGAGCGTCCGGCCCGCAGGACCAAGGCGGCGCTGGTGGAACGGCCGGCCGAGCTCACAGGGGCGCGGAAAACGCTCGAGGAGGCGGAACAGCACTATCGCGACCGCGACTTCGACCAGGCCAAGGCCGCCTATCTGAAGGTGCTCAAGGAGACCGGCGAGCAGCCACTGCACGCCAAGGCTTACTACGGGCTGGCGCGGATCGCCGCGAACCAAAAGGATCCACAACTGGCAGAGGACCTCTTCAAGAAGACGCTGACCTCGTCACCGGATGCCGAGGTGCAGGCCTGGTCGCACGTTTACCTCGGCCGGTTAGCGGACGCCGCCGGGGAGCGCGAGCAGGCCACCCGGCATTACCAAGCCGCGCTGGATGTTCAGGGAGGATCGGACGCCGCGCGCACCGCCGCCCAGCAGGGCCTGCGCGAAGCATTCAACCGCAAGACACAGCAGCAACCTTAAAGTAGAATACAATCGGCAGAGCAACGATACAAAGGAGTCTATTCATGATCGGACGATTTTTGGCTCGAACGCTATGGGCGCTCGGGACCGTTTCCATGGCTGTAGCCGCGCAGGGCCAGCCCGCCGCGCCGGCCGCCAAGCAGCTCAAAGCCAAGTCGGCGGCGGAAGCGAAGGCTTTGCAGGCCTTGGCCACAACCCAGGACCCGGACGCGAGGATCAAGGCCGCCGACGAGTTCGTGCTGAAGTTCCCGGACTCGGAGTTCAAATCGGCGGTGCTGGTGGTCGAGGCGGAGGACTACACGCAGAAGAACGACCCCGCCAAAGCGATCGTGACCGCGGAGCAGGCGCTGGAAGCCGATCCGAAGAACTACATGCCGATGCTGCTCCTGGCCCGCGCCATCGCCCAAACCACGCAAGAGTTCGACCTCGACCGCGAGGAGAAACTGGGCCGCGCGGAGAAGTACGCCAACTCGGCGATAGAGATTCTGAAGACCGCCCCCAAGTCCAGCCCGGGAATCACGGATGAGCAGTGGGCCCACGGAAAGGCGGACCTCATCGCGCAGGCGCATGAGGCCTTGGGACTGGCGGCGATGGCGCGCAAGGACGACAATACCGCGATCGCCGAGTTCAAGACCGCAGTCGACGGCAGCAACCCGGTGGACCCTGCCACGCTGGTGCGGCTTGGTGCGGCCTATGATCGGGTAAAGAAATACGATGACGCGATCACCGTGCTGGATCGGGCCATCGCGATGCCCGAGGCCCTCCCGCAGGTCAGACAGATCGCCCAAACCGAGCGTGCGCGCGCCATGCGGGCCAAAGCCGCGGCCGCCGCGAAAGCCGCTGGCACCGCAGCCCCGGCCGCGCCGGCAGCCGTCCCGGCCCTGCCCGAGCCCCAGAAGCCGTAAGATAGTCTCCGGATGCGCCCGGATCTGGAGGCTCTCGAGAACGCGGCCGAAGAACGCTCTGGCAGGCGCGGCCAACTGAAGCGCGCCCTCGCCCAGGTCCCCAGTCCGGTCATTCTGGGAAGATAGGGAGGGAACGGAAAGGAGCAAGGGCATGAAAACGCAAGTGAGTTGCTTCGGCGCTCTGGCTTTTGTCGCCCTGCTGGCGGGAGGCACGGCCCGCGGCGCCAACGATTGCGGGGCTATTCAGCTGCAGCTTGCCGGGTTGCCGGCCAGCGGCGGAACGGTTACCTTAGGCGCCGGCACATGGATCTGTTCGACGCCTCTCATCGTGAACCAGAACAACGTCAGCCTGATCGGCGCGGGCCCCTCGACCATTCTCCAACTCGCCCCGTCTGCGAACTGTCCGGTTTTGATCGTCGGGAGCTCGGCCCCGGCTCCGACCAGCGGGGCCGCGAATGTGACCGTGGCGTCGCTCGCGGTGGACGGCAATCGCGCGGCGCAGCAGAGCGAGTGCTGGGGGGGAGATTGCACTTCCCATCCGGTGCACAACGACGGAATCCTGATTCGCATGTCGTCGGACGTTGTCGTGAAAGATGTCACGGTGTCGAGCGCCGCAAGCGGCGGTTTGGTCGTGGAGCTGGGTTCGGTGCGGGTGCGCGTGTCGGGCCTGACATCTTTCGACAACGCGTATGACGGGCTGGCCGGGTACCAGACGACACAGAGTTCGTTTTCGGACCTCAGCTTGCACGACAACCTCGCCGCCGGCCTCAGCTTCGATCAGAATTTCAACAATAACATCGTGCACAATGCCATTTTGGCTTCGAACCACTCCGACGGGATCTTTATGCGGGATTCGACGGGCAACGTGTTCGACACTCTCCAGATCTTGAATTCGGCCCAGGTGGGTATCTTCCTGGCCCAAGTCAATACCGATGCGACCACGCCCGCGACGGCGAATGTGTTCTCGGGCGTGGTCGTAGAGAACTCGGGCGGGCCGGCGATGCAGGTGGCCAACGCCAGTTGCGTGAACAACGTCCTTTCCGGGGCAGTGCTGGTCGGTAACGCTTCCTGCGTGTCAGAACCTATACCCGGATTGGTGAGGACGTCCTCCGTGGTCTGCCCTGGGGGAGGCGGACTTTTCTTCTACCCGTTGTGAGCGCCCAGGGAGGCCGGCCCCGGCCCAGCCGGAAGCCCCCCGGCCCCACGCGCGCCCCAGAAGCCGTAAGATAGTCTCCGGATGCGCGCGGATCTGGAGGCCCTCGAGAATGCGGCCGGATATTGCTTTGGCAACCGCGACTTTCTGATTCGCGCCCTCACCCATACCTCCCACGCCTACGAAAAGGGCCAGCAACCGCTCAACGACAACGAGCAACTGGAGTTTCTCGGCGATGCGGTGCTCGGATTCCTGATCAGCGAGTGCCTGGTGAAGAGCTATCCCGCCTATCGCGAGGGGCGGCTGTCGATCATCAAGAACTATCTGGTCAGCGCCTCCCGACTGCATGAGGCCGCGCAGAAGCTGGAGCTGGGCGAATACCTGCTGCTGGGCCGGGGCGAGGAGCTGAGCGGCGGCCGGGTCAAGAAAGGACTTCTCGCCGACGCCGTCGAAGCGCTGATCGCCGCCATCTACCTAGACGGCGGCATAGAGGCGGCGCGCAAATTCGTGGTGCGGCACATCTTCGCAACGGGCGCGGAACACGAGCCGGGCGCCGAAGCTCCGTTCACGAACTTCAAAGGCGCGCTGCAGGAAATCGCCCGCTCGCTCAACCTGCCGTCGCCGAGGTACTCGATTCTCTCGGAGCACGGACCGGCGCACGCCCGGCGGTTCACCGTGGAGGTGCGCATCGGGGAGAACCTGGTGGGGCAGGCCGAAGGCGATTCCAAGAAGGCCGCCGGGCAGATGGCCGCCCGCGCGGTGTTCGAGCAGTTGATGGAGCAGGCGGGCGAGGGCTAACCGCGGCCCGGCTTCTTGAGTTCAATCGAGAGCTGCTGGCACTTCTTGTAGAGATGGCTGCGCTCGAGGCCCAGGGCCCGGGCGGTCTCGGTCATCTGGTAGTTGCGGCGCTCCAGTTCGGCCAGCACCGTCTCCCGCTCGAAGGCTTCGACGCGCTCCGCCAGCGCTCCCCGCGCCGGCCGGCCCACCGCCGGGAGAGCCAGCTCGACCGCGCCGCGATCCACTTCCGTATCCGACAGCAGCAGGAGCCGCTCCACCACGTTGCGCAACTCGCGCACATTGCCCGGCCAGGGATAGCGCCGCAGTTCCTCGATGGCCTCGGGCGCGAAGGTCTTCGGCTTCCAGCCATTCTGATCGGCGATCTGGCGCGCGAAGTGAGAGACCAGCACCGGAATGTCCTCGAGGCGTTCCCGGAGCGGCGGCAGGCGCAGCGGAAAAACGTAGACGCGATGGTAGAGGTCCTGGCGGAAGTTGCCGCCTTGCACCAGTTCATCCAGGTTGCGCAGCGTGGCGACCAGCACACGGGCATCCACCTGGACGGGCGGGCCGCCGCCTACCCGCTCGACCTCGCCCTCCTCGAGCACGCGCAGCAGCTTGGCCTGCATGGCCAGCGGCATGTCGCCGATTTCGTCCAGGAACAGCGTGCCGCGGTGCGCCTGCTCGAACTTGCCCACGTGCCGGACGACGGCTCCGGTGAAGGCGCCCTTTTCGTGGCCAAACAGCTCGGATTCGATCAGCTCGGCGGGAACGGCGGCGCAATTGAGAGTGACGAATGGGCCGGCGCGGCGGGGACTGCGCTCGTGCAGCGTGCGCGCAATCAGCTCCTTGCCGGTTCCGGTTTCGCCCAGGATGCAGACCCGCGTTTCGCTGGCCGCCACGCGCTCGACCTGCGCCATCACGCGGCGCATGGCCTCGCTGGCCCACACGATCTCGTGCTTGCCCACGCGCTGGCGCAACTGCCGGTTCTCTTCCTCGAGGCGCGCCAGCTTGAGCACGTTGTCGACGGTCAGCAGCAGCTTCTCGGTGGAGAGCGGCTTCTCGAGAAAGTCCACTGCGCCCAGCCGGGTGGCCCGCACGGCCATCTCGACGTTAGCCTGCCCGGAGATCATGACCACCGGGCTGGAAACGCCCGCCGCCTTCAAATCGGCGAGCAGGGCCAGCCCGTCCCGGCCGGGCATCACCACGTCCGAGAAAATCATGTCGAAGCGCTGCGCCCGGGCCAGCTCGAGCGCTCGGGCGGCCTGGTCGCAGACCACCGCTTCGTGCCCGGCCAGACGAAAGGCGCGCGCCAGCGAGGCCAGCGTGTTGGCGTCGTCGTCCACAATCAGCAGATGCGCCATGCCGGAGCCTCTATCCTACCCGATTCCGGGGCCGCCTATCGCTCCCAATGGATGCGCAGGCTGGCCACGGAGACGGGGCCGCGGTCGGCGTTGTAGGCGGGATTCTGCACGTGCTGGTAATCCAGCGTGAGGGTCCAGCCCTTGATAACACTCCAGGCGTAATATGTTTCGACGATGTCTTCCGGCCGGTAGTGGTCCAGACGGCCATCCCCGAGCATGAAGCCCATCCCGCCCGCGGCCAGAAAACGGCGGTGATCGCCGGAGATGTAGTTCTGGAGGTAGGCGGCGGCCGCCTGATCCTTCTTGCGGCGCCACAGACGGCCATTCACCGAAACGCCGCCGCTGACCGTGCGGTCGATTTCGGCGAAGGCGAAAGACTCGGTTTTGCCGTCGTTCCATCCATAGCGCCCGAAAGCGCCGACGGCCGGCGCGATTTCCTGCTCGGCGTTCAGTCCGAACCCGTACTTGAGCGTGCCGTCGCGGCGGGTGGGCCCGAGATCTGGCACACCGGCGCCCTGCAACGCCTCGCGGTAAGTTCCGGCGTCGGCCTGGTTGGCGAAGCCCAGCACGCGCAGGGCGCCCGGGTGCTTCCGCGGAGCGAAGCGCCGCTCCCACTCGACCACGTTGCCGCGGTTGCGGGCCACTCGCGTATCGAGGACCGGGCCGTTGGCGACGGTCGGCTCCATGGCGCTGGCCAGGCGCAGCGACCAGGCCGGCATAGTCATTTCCGCATACGCGCCGATGGTGTACCCGCGGATTTCCGCCGGATAGTCCCAGGCCCCATTGGTCATGAGCGCCCAGTTCATGAACTGCGCGCGCGGATCGTGGGTGTAGCTATTGACGTCGAAAAAGTCGACGACGGAGAACTTGCCGGCAACCAGCGTCAGACGGCGCGCGGGTTGGCTTCCAGCCACCTGGTTGACTCCGTCTTCCACAGTCTCGGTTCCCGGCCCAAGCGGCAGAGTGATGCGAGCGTAGCCGCGTGCCGGATACAAGGCCGGAGTCGCGGTGGTGACGCGCGGCATCTCTCCGTTGGTGAAACCGGCGATGCCGGTGACGTTGCCGAAGCCCTTGCCACCCGCTAGCTCCGGGTTGAAGACGAGCTCCAGGCGGGAGTTGACGCGAAAGGCCAAAAAAGCGGTGCTGGTCAGCGAGACCCTGTGCTCAGGGTGCGGAGGCAGGCTGTTCGCCCCCTCGTAGGGAGATGGGAAGGAGCCGTGCTCCTGGCCAATCGAGGTGGCCTGAAAATGGACGCCCCACTGCTCGTCGGCGGGTGGTTCGGCGGGCGGGTCCCCGGCCGTCTGTCCCAGCGCGGCGGGCGGCAGGGACAGGAGGCCCAAGACGAAGTATGGAGCAAGCCGGTTCATTACGTTTCAGTCCAGAATACGGTGCTTGAGGTTCATCACGTCGCGGTAGGGAACTACTCCCAGGACGACGTCGTTCTCTCCGGTGATGGGCAGCGCCCGAAAACCGTACCGCAGGAACATGTCCGCCGCCTGCTTCATGGTGCCGCTCGCGGGAAGGCTGATGACGCTCTCGACCATCAGGTCCTTCAGCAGGCGCTCGTCCTCCGCCGCGAACATATCCCGGATGTCGATTACGCCCAGCACTCTGTCCGACTCGTCGACGATGTAGAAGTACATCACCACGTCCATCGACTTGGCCTCCTGGCGGAAGCGTGCGCGCGCCTGCCCGACCAACATCTCGGGCGGACACTTGAAGAAGTTGGGCGTGGCGAAGTTCAAAATCGTGGTGTCCTGCTGCTCCATGATTTCTTCGATCTTCGCAACCATCGTGGGCTCGAGCAGCCGTAGGATGGTCCGCTTCTGGTCGCCCGGCAGGACGGACACAATATCGGCGGCCTGGCCGGGGGTCATGTCGCCGATCAGTTGCGCGACCCGCTCCTTGCTCAACGAGAAGACGATTTCCCGCTGAACCGCTGGGTCGACCTCCTCCAGGGTGTCGGATGCGTGTTCGGTGTCCAGGCCTTCGAGCAGCACCACGCGCTGGGAGCTGTCAAGTTCCTCCAGGATGTCGGCCAGGTCCACCGGGTGGATGTCGGAAAGTTTCTCTTTAAGGACGCTCAGCTTCACGTGTCCGCGCAAAGCGCCCAACTCGGGAGGAAGAGGCTGGATGTACGACCACGGGATGAGGCTCTCTTCGGATACGCCGGACCGTCGCAACAGGAGGCTGGCGAGCCACCCCAAGCCAACTCGCCGCAACAAGCCGTAGCGGCTGATATCGACGTCGGCGACGTACATCTTGCCGCCGGTCGTCGCGAGCCGCATGTCGTACACCACCTCCACTTCGCGGTCGTCCATATCCAGCACCTTCTTGTCCAGCAGATAGTCCTTCAGAAGGACCTCTTCGGACGCGAGCGCGCGGACGTAAGTCGCGGGATCTTCGATATCCAGCGCGACTCCCCGCGGGCCGAACGAGCGGACCCGCTGCAGCGGAATTAACAGCGACGGCTCACCGAAGGGGCGAGCGATTTGGAAATGGGTGACCTCCGCCAGCTTGCCCTGGTCCACTGCTACCAGGTCGCCGAGCTTGCCCAGCCGTCTGCCATTCAGATAGGCGCGTGCGCCAACAAGTTGCGTCAGGAAGAACGTCTCTTCCTTCGTGTTCTTACTCGCTCCGTTCACGGGCCACCTCCATCTAGCGAACCGCTTGAATGAACTTGAATACCAGAATGCCGACGAGCAGCAGCAGATACCCCCGCAGTAACCCCAGGCAGAACCGGACCAGCCGGGTGGTCTTCATGTGCGGCGTGGCGTATTTCTGGTTGATCCCCCGCACGGTGTGAATCGTTTTCTTGAAAAACGTCGCGGTCATGGCTCTTCCTCCGGCTGTGTCATTTCAGAATATCCGGGAACAGCGCGCTGATCCCATACAACGTCGAAACTACGATGACCATCGCGGTGATGCCGATGTTGGCCACATTCTGAAATCGCGTGTTCTTGTACTCGCCCATTGTTTCTTCGTCGTTGAGCAGCAAAATGAGAAACACCAGCGCGGCGGGGAGCAGCGTGACGGCGATCACCTGGACAAACAAAGTAATCAGCACCAGCGGCGCGCCGGGAATCAGGACGACCACGCCGGCGAGCAGCAGGACCAACCCGTAGTAGGCGTAAAACCACGGCGCCTCCTTGAGCTTTCGATTCAGCGAGTGGGCCCACCCGAAGACCTCGCCGAACGCCCATGAACTGGCGAGCGAAATGCAGATGGCGCCCAGGAATCCGGCGTCGAAGAGGCCGATCGCCAGGCAGGCGCCCAGGTGTTTGTTGATGCCCATGAACTTGATAGCCGCGGTCGCGGCGTCGCTGATGTTCTGGCCGGGCAGCAGGGTCGCGGTGAGGATGATACAGAAGGCGGCCACCACCACGGTCAGCACGGAACCCACCGCCGTGTCTACTTGTCCACCGAGCATATCTTTTTCCTGCAAACCCTTGTCGACGACCGCGCTCTGTTGAAAGAAGATCATCCAGGGGGCGATGGTGGTGCCGATGTTAGCCATCAGGAGGAAGAACAGCGCGTTCGTGAATCCTCCCGGTGGCAGGTGCGGAATCAGGCTGCCGCGCAGCACCTCGTGCATCGGCGGGTTGATAAGAAAGGCCGCGGGAATGTAAATCAGGTTTAGGCCGCAGAAAACCAAGGCGAGTTTCTCCCAGGTCCAGTAGCGGCCCTGGAGAACCATCGCAAACATGACGATCCAGGCGCCGATGACCGTCACCAGCGGCGGGACGCCGAAGATGCTCATGGCCGCGGTCATGCCGATGAACTCCGTGATCATGGTCAGGAAGTCCACCAGCACGAGGTCGAGCAGCGAGAACCATCCCCAGAAGGACCCGAAGGCGTGAAAGATCGCCTCGGCATGGCCGCGCTTGGTGACCGCTCCCAGGCGTACCGTCATCTCCTGGACGTAGTAGGCCACGGGTCCGAGCAGGATCAGGAACCAGATCAGATGAAAACCGGTTTGGGCGCCGGTGACGGTGTAGGTGGTGATGCCGCCGGCGTCGTTGTCGGCCACCATTACGATGACGCCCGGCCCGGCGATCAGCAGGTACAGCCTCAGCACCTTGAGCAGCTTCTTGTACCGGTAATAGAGCTTCGAAAGAAGGTTCATAATGCGCTGGCTTCCCGGCCGGCAGTCGAGATACAACACCGGCGTTGCCACTCGGACGCCATGTCCGTCCGTGCCTCGCGACACGGCGGTTACACGCCGCTCCGAAACGGCGCGATAACTACCGGGGAGCTGTCGAAGGAGAGTTAGTAACTATCGCCTTCGGCTCTCCGCATTCGCCACTGGTCGCGTGAAAGAAGCGGAGGCCGGAGGCAAACGAAGCCTCTAGATCCGGCCGGATCGCACCTTCCACGAATTGCCGCCTGCCTCAGGAGGCTGGTCTTCGTTTTCGGGTACCATAAGCCTTTCTTCGGGACGAGGAAAGCGAGGGAGGAAACGAAAAAGACCATTTCCCCCGGAGCGGAGAAAATGGCCTACTACCGCGAACGGCACTCGGTCGGATTCCCCCACTGGTCCAAGCTTCAGCACCGCGCGCCGTAAGAGATCGCCGGGACCTCAGCCACCTTAGGAAAACCCTTAACCCGGGAGTTCCTGGTCTACCCTTACGCCAGCATCTTTCGACGCTTCAGGGCAGTGGCCTGTTTGCCGCGCGGACGCCTCGCCTACCGAGGATCCACCGGACGCCGGGTTGC
>Ga0326728_10002311_pt1 | contig 64040 bp, 62 predicted proteins | sample MB3enrmetagenome_FD_207602 | JGI IMG/M metagenome (GOLD analysis project Ga0326728, IMG submission 207602) | Lab enriched peat soil microbial communities from McLean, Ithaca, NY, United States - MB31MN | ecosystem: Environmental > Terrestrial > Soil > Wetlands > Peat | place: USA: New York...
TCGCGAGGAGTATCTCCCTGGCCGTGGAGGCGTGGGCGATGTGGATTCTGCGCTGCGTCTTTTGCGCGAGCCGGATGCAGGTCCAGATGTTAGCACAGGTCTTCTCCAGGTCTTTTACCTCGTCAGGGCTATCGTCGCATGCGTGGAGCACGATGGGCAGGTCTTTGGGGAAATGCTCGAAATGCCGCTCCAGCGACCCTGGCTCACGGAGCAGGAGCTCTCCGGTGGTCTTGCCTAGGTAGAGCTTGAGCGACTGCGGGCGGGCCTCCTCCACTTCCGAGAAATTCGAATCCGTCCCGCCGAAATGGAACCGGACGTCGCATATAGCCTTCTCCTTGGCCAGGCGCTTTTTCTCGTCCAGCCGTTCCCTAGTCACCGTCGGCAGGCGGTTGTTAGGCATGTCCATGACGGTGGTGAACCCGCCGGCTATGGCTGCGCGGCCCCCGCTCCTGAAGTCCTCCTTGTAGGTGTCTCCAGGCTCGCGCAGATGCACGTGCGGGTCGATGAGGCCCGGGAGCACCAGGCAGCCTGAGGCATCGATAGTCTGGTCAGCCGCAGGGGCCCTTGCGCCCATGGATGCGATGACCCCATCCGCGATAAGAATATCTTTCCGTGAGAAAGAGCCATTGATGAACGCGAGCCCGCCCTTTACCGCCAGCGTGGTCATTTTATCCTGCCCGCCTCGGTGATGAAGACCACGATGCGGAGGGAGAGCAACGATATCTGCTTGACGAGAGTGACTATCAGCTTGTCGTACCACTGGTTGCGCTTGTTGATTACGCTCAGGAGGTCGCGGAATGCCTCTTTCTCGCCCGGGCCCATCTTGCTGTCGGTTATCTTCTTGTGTTCCTTGCCGTCTATGATGGTGAGTTCCTCCTGCTTGCCTATCTGCTTCTTGGCCTGTTCGTACCAGGGCGGGAGCGAGGAGCGCTTCTTCGCTATGGCCGCCACGAAGTCGCCAAGCGTCACAGGCCTCTGCTTCACCTGCTTCTTGGCCAGCTCTTCAGCCTGCTCCTTGGCCATACCCTCTTTCATGAGCTCGTCGGTCTTCTTCTCTATGCCCAGGAACGCCTCCCTCCAGGGTATGGTAGCCGCATCGTCCACTATGGACTTGAGGTCAGAGGAAGCGTAGGCCTCTGTGGCCAGGCCCAGAAAGTAGAAGGGCACCCAGAGCCCCAGAGGAACCTTCTTGGCGTGCATCTTGAGGATGGCTATGCGCGAGGTGCGGTCCGGCTCGGGCAGGTATATAGTCTTGCTGAAACGGCCGGAGCGCCGCAGCGCAGGATCGACGTCCCAGGGCGCGTTGGTGGCTGCGATGATGAGCACGCTCTGGTTGTTGGCCTCCACGCCGTCCATCTCGTAGAGCATCTGATTGACCGCCATCTTCATGTACTGCTGGCCTTCCTGCTGATCCCTCCTGCCGCCGATGGCATCCACTTCGTCGAAGAACAGTATGCATGGCGTGTTCTTGCGCGCCAGCTCGAACACCTTGTGGATGTTCTTCTCAGTGTTGCCCACGTACATGTCCAGGAGGTCGGACAGCTTGGCATTTATGAAACCGGACTGGCATTCGCCGGCCGCGGCCTTGACTATGAAGCTCTTGCCGCACCCGGGCGGCCCATACATCAGTATGCCGCCGCCTCCGAGCTTGCCGTACTTGCGCGCCAGCTCGGGGTTGCGCATGGGATAGACCACCGCCTCGCGTATCTCCTCCTTCATCTTGGACATGCCGGCGACGTCGTTGAAATTCATGTTGGGCTTGGTCAGCATCTTTATGTCCGCGGTGCCGCCCTCGCCGCCTCCCTTGCCCTCCTGGTCCTTCTTGGCCTTGGCGCTCTCCAGGTGCGTCTTGGCCTCGGTCAGGTCCGGATTCAGTTCAAGGGCCTTCTCGTAATCGGTGATGGCGCTGGATATGGAGCCCGCATATTCGTATGCGAGGCCGCGCAGGTGGTACGCTTCCGCGAAGTCCTCCTTGAGCTTTATGACCTTGGAGAAGTCATCCACGGCCTTCTCGTATTCCTCCACGGAAGCGTAGGACAGGCCGCGGTTGTAGAATGCTTTGAGGTAGTTCGGATTGAGGGCTATCGCCTTGTCGTAATCCTTTATGGCGCTCTGGAAATCCTGCTTGCGGTAGAACGCGTCGCCCCGGTTATTGTATATTATCGGGTTCTGGGGGTCCAGTTCCATGGACTTCGTATAATCGGCCACGGACTTGTCGAAGTTCTTCAGTTGGTAGTAGGACAATGCGCGATTGAAATAGGCCTCTGAGAAGACGGGGTTGAGCAGTATTGCCATATTATAGTTTTCTATGCCCTTGTCGTAGTCGCCCTTCTCGTAGTAGTCGTTGCCCATCTGGTAGTAGGTCTTCGCGTCCGTGGGATTGGGCTTTCGGTCTGCCATTGGGTGTCACTTTCCAGTTAACGATGTGCTGCTGCATGTTTTTAAGGCTTATATTTTATTCGGTTTGCCGCTTGGCTCAGGGTCCGGATGCGGCGCCAGAGGCTATGCGCTCCTCGATACGGAGGAGCTGGTTGTATTTCGCCGTACGCTCGCCGCGCGCAGGCGCACCTGTCTTTATCTGGCCCGCATTTATGCCGACGGTGAAATCCGCTATAAAGCAGTCTTCGGTCTCGCCGGACCGGTGGCTCACGACCAGGTTGAGGCCGTTGTCCCTGCAGAGCTTCGCGGCGTCCAGCGCCTCGCTTACGGTGCCTATCTGGTTTATCTTCAGCAGCAGCGCGGTCATGGACTTTTCGTTTATTGCCCTGCGGATGCGCGCCACGTTGGTCACCACCAGGTCATCGCCCACTATCTGCACGCCAGGCAGCTCCTTCACGAGCGCTGCGAAGGCGCCGAAACTCTCCTCATCGAACGGGTCTTCGATGCTCACTATCCGGTACGCCTTCGCCACATCCGCATAATAGTCTATAAGGTCGTTCTCCTTGAGCTGTTTGCCGTCTATGGTGTAGGAGCCCTTACCATAGAACGATGAAGCGGCGGCATCGAACGCGAGTCCGCACCTGCCGGCGTAGCCGGTTTCATCCAGGGCTGCCACGAGCGAGTCGAGCGCCACGTAGGTGTTGTCTATTGGCGGCGCATATCCGCCCTCGTCACCCACGTTCCTTGCCGCAGGCCCGTATTTGGCGGACAGCTGCTTTCCCAGCACGTGGTATATCTCCGATGCCATACGGAGGCGGTCGGCAAAGCTGTCCGCCTCAGGGATTATCATGAACTCCTGCACCGCCAGCTTCCCGCCTGCGTGCTTGCCGCCGTTTATTATGTTGAACATGGCGCGCGGGAGGGCTGTGCCGCCCAGGTACTCGTGGAGCATTTTACCGGCCGATGAGGAAGCGGCTCGCAGGGCCGCCATCGACACCGCTACTATGGCATTGGCGCCCAGCCTGCTCTTATCAGGGGTGCCATCAAGCTGGCGCATCTTAAGGTCTATGGCTGCAGTGTCTTCGATGTCCATATCCAGAAGGGCCGGGCCGATGATGCTGTTCACGTTGTCCACCGCATTGAGGACGCCTTTTCCCAGGTAACGGGCGCCGCCGTCGCGAAGCTCATGCGCCTCGTGCTGGCCGGTCGATGCACCGCTGGGCGCAGCCGCGCTGCCAAAGCCATTTTCGGTCACCACGTCCACTTCCACGGTCGGGTTGCCGCGCGAATCCAGTATCTCCCGTGCCCATACAGCCGTAATCTTCATGGAAAACGCTTCTCCGATAACCCTTATTTACCTTGCGGCATAAAGTCACTCGGTGAGTGTGAAGACATGGAACTGATTGTTGACGACGAAACTAGGAAGATGCGGCATTCGGGCAGCGTGAGCGCATTGCTGAAGAAACTGGGATTCATGCGCGAAGAGGTCGTCATCAAGGTGAACGGCAGGCTCGCGCCCGAGACGCACCAGATAAAAGCGAAGGACAGCGTGGAAATCATACAAGTCGTATTTGGCGGGTAGCATGACTGATAAATGCCGTTGCGGCAGGGACGCCGCAGTCTATCTCCATTATTCCAGAGCGCATATGTGCGCCTCGCACTTCATGCGCATGTTCGACAAGCGCTTCCGCAAGACCGTGCGCCAGTTCTCCATGCTCAGGAAAGGCGACCGGGTGGCGGTCGGACTTTCCGGAGGGAAGGACAGCTGCGCGCTCCTGCACTCGCTGTGCGAGCTGAAGAAGGACCTGCCCTTCGAGCTGGTAGCAATTACCATCGACGAGGGTATTAGAGGATACCGGAGCCGCACGCTGCGCATAGCAAAGCGCGAATGCGAACAGCTCGGCGTGGAGCACGTCGTGTATAAATTCGAGAAGGAAGCCGGCAGGACACTGGACGCGCTGGTTAAGAGGGATGGCAGCGCCCTCCCGTGCACCCAGTGCGGTGTCCTGCGCCGCTACCTGCTGAATAAAGGCGCGCGCGAATCGGGCGCGGACAAGCTAGCCACAGGGCACAATCTGGACGATGTGGCACAGATGGTCCTCATGAACATCATGCGCAACGAACCGTCGCGCCTGGCACGCTTCAACGAGCCGCTGGTAAAGAACAGCCGCTTCGTCCGGCGCATAAGACCGCTCATGCTCACCCCTGAGAAGGAGGATGCCGTTTATGCGATGCTCAAAGGAATCGAATTGGAGCACGCGGAATGCCCTTATGCCCATTCTGCGTTCCGCAGCCAGATACGCCGCATGCTCAACGAGAGCGAGGAAAAGTATCCCGGCACGAAATTCAAGGTGGTAAACAGCTTTTTGGAGATAGAAGATGCGCTGAGGGGCAAATACCTCAAGGGCGCAGCAGTGGCCGAATGCAGCACATGCGGTGAACCGTGCTCGGGTAGCATGTGCATGTTCTGCAGGATTCTGCGGCCCTGATACCGGCAGGTAGCGGAATCGCCGGGGGCGAAGTCGATGAGGAAGAGTGCCAATAAATACGCTTTGCCTCAAATGCGGTTCATGGAGATAGTATTCCTCGGCACGGGCGGAGGCCGCATAAACCTGATAAAGCAGATAAGGGGCACAGGAGGCTTCAGGGTGAACTCCCCCTCGGCCAACATCCATGTGGACCCCGGGCCTGGCGCACTCATACACGCTATCGAGCAGAGGCAGAATCCCCTTGAACTCGATGCCATAATCGTCACCCACAACCATGTGGACCACATTTCGGATTCCATGGTGCTCATAGAAGGCATGACCGGATACGGACTGAAGAAAAGGGGCACCCTCATAGCGAGCAGGGAGGCGATAGAGGAGAAGGGCGTAAGCGCCTACCACCAGTCGCGCGTGGGAACGGTCTATGTGGCGCAGTACGGGGAGAGGAAACGCTTCGAAAACGAAAGGGGCGCTTTCGAAATCGAGATTTTCCCCCTGAAGCATGAGGAGCCCACCACTTTCGGTTTCAAACTCTATCTGGACGGAGGCGTGCTAGGCTGCATAAGCGACACCGAATTCACCGAGAGCCTCGGCAGGGACTTCGCAGGCTGCGACTGCCTCATCATCAACTGCATAAAGCCCGAGGGAGACCTCTACAGAGGCCACCTGAAGACCGCAGAGGTCGCAGAGATAGCGAAGGCGGCCAGGCCCAGGGTGTGCATAATCACACACATGGGCCTGAAGATGCTCAAGGCCGGTCCGTCCGCAGAGGCGGAGAAGATAGAGAAGACGAGCGGCGTGAAGACCATCGCTGCCCGCGACGGGATGAAAGTCACGGTCTGAACGCAGTTATAGACGTTTTTTAAACTCTTAAGACAAATAGGAAAATGGATTCTTATGCTTCAGCAACGCTATGAGCGAGCCATAGAGGAAAAATGGCAGAAGCGGTGGGAGGAGAGTGGCACCTACAGGTTCGACGACAAAGACAGCGCACGGCCTCTCTACACCATAGACACGCCTCCGCCCTTCACCAGCGGCGAGCTGCACATGGGCCACGTCCTTTCCTACAGCTACATCGATTTCACAGCGCGCTACAAGAGGATGGCCGGATTCAACGTCTACTACCCCCAGGGGTGGGACACCCAGGGATTCCCGACGGAAGTGAGGGTGGAGAAGAAATTCGGACGCCTGCCGCCGGTGGAATTCCGGCAGAAATGCATCGAATGGACTCTGGATATGATAGCGCGGATGAAGGCCCAGATGACCGAAATGGGCTTCAGCCCGGACTGGAGATACGAATACAAGACCATGGAAAGCGACTACCACCGCAAGGTGCAGCTGTCGCTCATCAGGATGTATGGGGACAGGCTCGTCTACAGGGGCAAATACCCGGTCTACTGGTGCCCAAGCTGCGGCTCAGCCGTGGCGAAGGCGGAACTGGACGACGAGGAGAAAGCAGGGACGCTCAATTACATATACTTCAGCGGGCCGGAAGGTGAAAAGCTGCCCATAGCGACATCCAGGCCGGAACTCATGACTGCATGCGTGGCGGTGCTTTTCAACCCTGAGGACGTGCGCTACAAAAACCTCGAAGGGAAGACGGTGACGACCGCACTAGGCAAACAGGTGCCTGTATTTTCCGATCGGGATGTGGAAAAGGAGTTCGGCACCGGATTGCTCATGGTGTGCACCTTCGGCGACAAGATGGACGTCGTGTGGATGCATCGCTACAAACTGCCTCTGATAGAAGCCATAGACCGGCATGGCCGGATGCAGGATTCCGGGGAATTCAATGGCCTCAAGGTCGCTGAGGCGAGGAAAAAAGTCGTGGAAAAGCTCGAAGCCGAAGGCAGATTGTTCAAGAAGGAAGCGCTCAACCAGACTGTCAAGGTTCACGACCGGTGCAAGACGCCTGTGGAACTGACACCTTCGCTCCAGTGGTTTGCGGACATACGGACCACTGCCAAGCGCATCAAGGCGCTGGCAGAGAAGGTCAGATGGGTCCCTGACTTCGGCATAAGCTACCTGATAGACTGGGTGGAGGGCGCCGAGTGGGACTGGGTGATTTCCAGGCAGCGTATCTTCGGCACGCCGCTGCCGTTCTACGGTTGCGAATGCGGCACCACGGCCGCGGCAGGAGAGGACGAGCTGCCGTTCTACCCGGAGAAAGCGAAGGAGAAAATCTGCACATGCGGGAAACGTATGACAGCGGAGACAAGCACCTGCGACTGCTGGGTGGACTCCAGCATAACCCCGCTCATAATCGCAGGATGGCCGGACGAGAAGAAGATGGAGCGGTTCTATCCGGCTTCGCTGCGGCCCCAGGGCGTGGAAATCGTGCGTACCTGGGCGTTCTACACCATCTACCGGAGCGGTGTGGCGCTGACCGGCAAGCAGCCCTGGGAGACCATTCTGCTCAACGGCAACGTGCTCTCCCCGGACGGCAAGAAGATGAGCAAGAGCCTGGGCAACATAATCTCGCCGGCGGAACTGCTGCGCGACTACCCCACGGATGCGATACGGCAGTGGGCTGCGCTCAGCGGCGCCATGGCCAAGGACAGGCCGTTCAGCTACGAGGACATAAAGCACGCGAAAAGCTTCCTGGCCAAGGTCTGGAACGCCGCGCGCTTCACGGAGAACGTGCTGAAGGAGGAGATAGGGGGCGAGGCCAAGGAAGAGCCGGAACTGAGCGTCATAGACAAATGGATAACCGGTAGGCTGAACACCACGATAAAGCAATGTACCGAGCACATGGAAAAGTTCGAATTCCACTATGCGATGAGCAAGCTGCAGGCATTCTTCTGGGGGGACTTCTGCGACAACTACCTGGAGTACGTCAAGCACAGGGTGTATGAGAACCCCGGGGCAGGAAACGATGGGAAGGCTGCGGCGGTCTATACGCTGAGGAAAGTGCTTGACAATTCGCTCCTCCTGCTGGCGCCGTTCGCGCCGCATATGGCAGAAGAGCTCAACTACGAGCTGTTCGGCAGGAAGGAGAGCATCCACCGTGCAAAGTGGCCGGGTGCAGGGCCGGAATACGCAGAAGAAGTCGCAGAAGTCACTGTTCTAAACAGCGTCATCAGTGAGCTCAGGCAGCACAAGGCAAAGAACAGGCTTGCCCAGAATGCAGAGCTTGCCAGGGTCAGGCTATCACTACCAGAGCCCATGAGCACGGAATTGCTCTCAGAATTGCAGAAAATCAGCAAGATAACGGAGATAGAAGCGATAAAGGGTGAATTTTCGGTCAGCGTGCTCTGATCAGCCCGCAAGAATCTTGCCGGTGACGTCACCTGTCACCGTATGCGGAATAACACCGCAGTTCGACCCGTTTATCTCAGGTGCACATGAGGCATAAGTAAGATTGCCGTAGAAATCCTGGACGCTGCCCACCGGAAGCAGTGTTCTAAGGGTGCCGGTTATGTTAGTATAGTCGCCGCTCTCGATGGCGACCGGAGGCGCGCCGGCATTCCACGTGAAATTGGCGGTGCCATCCGAAGTCTCAAGTTCCAGGGACGTGACATTAATCCGGTAGGCGAAGCCGTTGAAAACCCGGAGCGATATCTCGGTGCCGCTGGCATTGTTGAAAACAGCGAAATCGCACGGCATGTTGGTGCCGAACTGGCACTGCTCAGACAGGGCCATGTTCGTGGAGAGCAGGCCGCTGGAGAAGAGCACGGCGACGACTATGAGGAGCGCCAGCAACGCCCAGCCGTATGTCGTGAGATATTCCACTGCCGCCTGACCTTTTCGCATGGTGGGTATTCCCTGAATGCCTATTAAATAGTTTTCTATCTTATAACTTCTGAGAGAGAATTCTGAACAAGCAGATTAAAGGAGTGATATTCATGGCAATAGAAACGTGCGGAAGATGCGGAAGCCAGACTGCAAAGCTTGACAAGTGCGACTACTGCGCCCGCAAGGTGTGCAACACCTGCGTGAAGAGCCAGAAGCGGAAGAAGATAGACCATCGCTACATCTGCAAGAGCTGCTGGTCCAGCATATCCAAGAGGAGCATGTACAAGAGCGCGAACTGAAAGCGCGCCTATTTCTCCATCTTCTTCAGCGCGAGCTTGACGAGCCTGCCGTCTATCTCATACTCGTTCATGGCCTTCTGGGGCGCGAACTCCACCCTGGCGGCGTTCACTTCGTCCATAAGCCGCTTCTCATGCGCCTTGAGGATGCCCTCGAGCTCGTCCTCGCAGCTTATGCTCAGGTGTATCTTATCACGCTCGACCAGCTGGGCTTCCTTGCGCATCAGCTGCACGCGCCGTTTCACTTCGTTGACCATCCCTTCCTCGTATAGCGATTCGTCTATCTTCTTCTCTATGTGGATCGTGCCGTTGGAGAACGGTTCGCTGGCTAATTCGCCCTTTGGCTGCGCATCGACGCTCTTGAGCTCCTTGGCGTTGATGAGCGCGAGCAGGGTATCGCGGAATGCGTTGACCGCGTCCACGGACTCGTGGGATTTGGTCTCCAGATAAAGCGTCCGGATGGGCCAGCGCACCTTGATTCCGGCTTTCTGCCTGGCCACCATCGTGATGGACACTACCTCTTTCACGGTCTCCATCTGTTTCTCGGCCAGCGCGTTTATCTTCGAATCGTCTGCGGATTCGAGCTTCAGGAAGAACAGGGAGTCCTCTTTCTCGAATTTCCTGAAGAACTGCTGGTAGAGGTGCTCGCTGAGCATGGGGCTTAAGCAGCCCAGCATCTTCAGGCAGGCGAGGAGGCAGTGGTATAGCACGTAGAGCGCCCCGTCGGCGTTCACACCAGAGGATATACGCTCCTTTGCTATCTTCATGTAGAACCTGCTGACGTCCTCGACTATGAAGTTGCGCAATGCCTTGGCTGCGCGGTTGAGCTCGTAGGCCTCGAAACACGCCCGGAATTCCTTGATGGTGGAGTTCATCCTGCTCAGCATCCAGGAGTCCAGCGGCGTGAGTTCCGCCTTCTCCGGCTTTTTGGTGTGGAACCGCTGGAGGAAAACAACCAGATTGAAGATTATGTTGAGGTCGGCCTTGGATTTCTTCATTTCGTCCCAGCTGAACTTGAGCTCCTCCCAGACGCTGTTGCCCGCACCCCACAGCCTGAAGCTGTCCGCGCCGTATTTCTCGGTTATCTGCTCGAGCGGCACGAAATTTCCGACGGACTTGCTCATCTTCTCGCCGTGCTCGTCGACGAAGAAGCCGTGCATGAGCACGCGCTTGTAGGGGCATTCACCGTAGCGGACCATGCCCGAGCCGAGCAGGGAGTAGAACCAGCCGCGTATCTGGTCCTGACCCTCTATTATCAGGTCTGCGCGTTCGCCGAAGGTTTTTGCATCCTCCTGGCTGAGTGGGGCCCAGGCGGCATTGCCGGAATCGAACCACACGTCCATGACGTCCGGGATGCGCTTCATCGATTTGCCGCACTCGCAGTCCAGTTCCACCTCGTCCAGATATGGCCTGTGCAGTTCCTTCACTTTCGGCAGCTCGTCCCGCGAGCCGACCACCCGAACCTTACCGCATGAAGCGCACTTCCATATCGGGAGCGGAATGCCCCAGTAGCGCTGGCGCGAGATGCACCAGTCAGGCGCGCCTGACACGAACTCCCTGAAGCGGTCCTTGGCGAAGTCGGGATGCCATTCGGTGTTCTCTATGCCGCTGAGCATCTGGTCCTTGATCTTGGAAATCGTGATGAACCACTGGTCAGTAGTGAGGAATATGAGCGGGGTCTTGCAGCGCCAGCAGTGCGGATACCGGTGGCGTATGCGCGATTCGTAGACCAGCGCGCCGCTTTCCTTGAGCACTTCGATAACGAGCGGATTCGCCTCGCGCACGTTCTTGCCTTCGAACACGCCGGCATCGGCGGTGTAGTTCCCGTGTCCGTCGACAGGGCAGAACGGCTCGATGTCATAGCGCTTGCCGATTATGAAGTCAGCCGGCCCGTGGCCGGGCGCGGTGTGCACCAGTCCGGTACCTTCCTCGAGCGTTACAAACTCGTCGCTCAGGACCACCTTCCGCCCGTAGAACTTGTGTATCTTGTCCTGGAACGGATGGAGATACTCCAGGTCTTTCAGTTTCCTGCCCGGCAGCTCTTCCAGGATGGCTGCGCTTTTGCCAGTGAGCGTAAGCAGGTGGTCCAGCCTGTCCTTGGCCATTATCCACACTTCCTCGTCCACCTTCGCGCGGACGTAGGGGAACGTCGGATGCGCCATGACCGCCATATTGGAGGCCAGCGTCCAGGGGGTGGTGGTCCATATCACCAGGAATTCGCCGCTCTTATCCTTGAGCTGGAACTTGACATAGACGCTCGGGTCGGTTTCATCGTCGTATTCCAGCTCGTAGTTCGCCAGGGGCGTCTCGCAGCGGTAGCAGTAGGGCAGCACGTAGATTCCTTCGTTCAGGAGGCCTTTCTCATGGGCCATCTTCAGCGTCTTCCACGATGAGTTAATGAAGTCGTCGTGGTAGGTGAGGTAGGGCTGCTCGAAGTCCATCCAGACCCCGAGCGACTCGAACTGCAAGTTCATCACCGAGATGTATTTCGTGGCGAATACCTTGCACTTGTCTATGAATTTGCCGATTCCATACGTTTCGATGTCGTGCTTGTGCCTGAATTTCAGCTCCTGCTCCACCTTCACTTCGATGGGCAGGCCATGGGTGTCATAGCCGGCCTGGGCCCGGACGTTCCGGCCGTTCATGCGCTGGTAGCGGCAGAACGCATCTTTGATGGTCTTGTTCCAGCCGGTGCCGGAGTGTATCTGGCCGGTAGCATACGGCGGCCCGTCACAGAAATAGAACGGCTCGCCGTGGGCGTTCCTCTGCTTCAGTTTCGCGTATATGCCCTCCTTCTTCCAGAAGTCAATGGATTCTTTCTCCACTTTCACGTGGTCGTACATTATGCATAGCACCCAAGTAGCCCGCTCAGCGTTATCTTTGCAGGCGGTTGGTATATCAATGCCCGGAAGGATTTTTAAGGGGGTGGAAGCATGAGAGCATCCGGTTAAAAACACTCTTAACAACATAATTAACCATGAAACAAGAGCATAAACGCATTACCGGCATGGCGCTCGCAGGGATAGCCGGCCGGACGCTTGTGGCAGCAGGCCTTGCCTTCACTGCAATGGCACCCCTGGCAGATAGAGTCTTCACCGCATATGCCCAGACGTCAGACTATAACCCGCAGGCCAATCCTTTCCAGGAGGATAAGGCCATAGACAGCATGGCGACGCTCGCCATAGGTTCGGCTTCGGACACCCGGGGCAGGGTAAGCGCCCTTTTCGACATGCTCAGGACATCCTCGCCCACGGGACTGAAAACGGTTTCCAGGGCAGGCAGGCCTCCGAGAACCGCGATTGAGACTGTCCGGGAAGGTGGAGACTGTGGCGAGCTGGCAACGGTAGTCCTCGCGGCCATAGACGCCATGAACCGGCAGGATGCGGGTATCGAGGCGGATGCCATAGTCGTACACTTCCGCGACTCGCCATCTGATGAGGAGCACATGGTTGCCAGGGCACTCGTTGACGGCGTGCCGCTCATAATAGACCCGCAGGCTGAGACCATAGGAATGACGAAGAACAGCAGCTACGACGTAGTGTTCCGGCTCGCCCCAGGGGAGGCCGCGGAGATGTATCAGCGGGAGTACGGCGACTACTTCAGGGACCGTGGCGACTGGAGTCGGGCCATGAAAGCGTACGGAAAGGCGCTTGATATATTCAATGGCGATTCCTACGTACACCAGAATTTCGGCGTCCTCTGCGAGAAAGCAGGGAACATGGCGGCAGCCGATGCGCAGTATGAGGTGGCGGACAGCCTGGCCCCAGGCAGGTACGCAAAGGACAAGGCAAGGGGTGACTACAACAACGAGCTCAGCCGGGGCGACCAGGAGTACAGGAAAGGGGACTTGGTCGGATGCATTGACCACTTCAGGAACGCACTTCGGCTTGGAACGGGCCTCAAGCACGATGACAGCGCCACTATCGAGGAGTACATAGACGCCTGCGAACAGAGACAGAGATGATGTTCAGGAAAACCAGCAGCTGGAAGAGGGACGGGGCAGGCGCCGTATCAGCGCAGTCCGCGCCACTTATTGAAAGCAACAGCTATCAGTACTACATATTTGCCATTGTGCGTAGAAGGGATGAACCCAAGGCGCTTCATTACGCCATGGAGCTTTCGGCTCACGAAGCAGACCGGCTCAGGGAGTTTGACCGGTGCCTTTCGACTTCCGGATACGACATGGAAAAAGTGAGCCGTGAACGAAAGGGGTTCATATCCGTCCATTCAGCGGGGTGCAGGCATTTCTGGGCCGCAGCAGATAAGTACGCCATCGGGTTCCTGCCAAAGACCGATGCACAGGAGCTCATAAGAAAGATATGAGAGTCAGAAGACTTTTTCACCGACGTAGACCTTGACGCCGGATGGCGTGACCTTGAATGGCACCAGGTCGCGTGAATGGTCGGTGCCGCGCATCTTGAACACTTCCAGTGCGCGGATGCGGCGGTCCTCGCGGTCCATGTTGTAGAGGTTCACTATGCCGTCCATGACGAAATGCTCGATGTCATACCTCATCTCCTCCCTTTTTGCGGTATTCGCCTCGAGAGTCGTCAGGGAGGTCACGTCCAGGTTGCGGAGCAGCGAGAGGAACTCGAATAGCGTCTGTCGGTAGTCTATGTCGTTCTTGAAAGAGAGGCGTATCATCGTGGACGAGTCTATCACCGCGCGCTTTATGCCATGCGATGTTATGCGGTCCTCGAGCAGGTTCGCGACCTCATCCAGCTCGAGCTTGTCAGGTTTGATTATCTCCAGCTTCTTCGCTGAGATGAGCTTGTTCACATCTGCCAGCATGGGGAACGTGTTTTTCATGTTCTCGATGATATCCTCGGGGGTCTCCTCGAGGGTTATGTAAAGGCCGGGCTCCCCCATCTGCGCACCGTGGTAGAGGTATTCGAAGCAGAACGACGTCTTGCCCGCGCCCGGGCCGCCGTAAAGCGCCACATGCCTGCCTGTGGGTATCCCGCCGTTGAGCATTTCGTCCAATCCGGAGATTCCTGTCTTGACGCGGTCCATATAAACACTGATGAGCAAGTCTCGGATAAAATTTATATATATGCGTTCCGATGTCACCTCATGAGCGACAAGGCGGACATACTTCCCTGGACCGAGAAATACAGGCCGAAGAAGCTCGATGACGTGTCAGGCCAGCAGGACACGGTCACCAGCCTCAAGGCGTTCGTCAAGGCAGGGAACATGCCCAACATGCTCTTCGCAGGGCCGCCAGGCGTTGGAAAAACAACCTGCGCCATAGCCCTTGCGCGTGAATTGTTCGGCCAGGAAATGAGCGCCAACTTCCTTGAGCTCAACGCGAGCGACGAACGAGGCATAGACGTGGTGCGCGGCAGGATAAAGGACTTTGCGCACTCCATCTCCATGGGCGGCGTTCCTTTCAAACTCATATTCCTGGACGAGGCGGACGCGCTCACTGCCGACGCGCAACAGGCGCTGCGCCGCACCATGGAATCCAGCTCGGCCGTGACGCGGTTCATAATATCCGCCAACTACTCCTCCAGGATAATCGAGCCTATACAGAGCAGGTGCGCGGTATTCCGCTTCATGCCTCTGCAGGAGAAGGATGTCCGCAGGATGCTCACGTATGTGGCTAAGGAGGAGAAGCTCCATACCGATGAGGAGGCCGAGAAGGCAATCTTTTATGTCTCCGAGGGCGACATGAGAAGGGCGCTCAACATCCTTCAGGGCTGCGCCATGCACGCAGGGAAGATAACCGCGGAGCTGGTCCACCGGATAAGCAGCCGGGCCACTCCGAAGGAAGTGAAGGAGATGGTGGAGCTGGCGCTCAAGGGCAGCTTCCAGGGAGCCCGGGAGAATCTGGATAAGCTCATGATAACCTATGGCCTGAGCGGCGAGGACATCATGTTCCAGGTCTACCGCGAGGTGCCTAAGCTGGACATACCGGACAAGGACAAGATGAGGCTCATAGAGCTCGTAGGGGAATATAATTTCAGGCTGGTCCAAGGAGCCAACGAGCGCATACAGATAGAAGCCCTGCTCGCGCAGTTCGCCAGGAAGTGAGCGGATGCACGGAGCCAAGGCGGCGGTCGTGCTGCTCGTGATGCTCCTTTTCACGCCATTGCACGCCAACGCCGTGGCACCAGTCATCTACGGGCAGTCTGGCCTGAACACCGGGATACCGTTCGGGGGTTTCATAACTTCCATCAGCGTGGACTGCACCACCGCGACCGTGAACATCATGGTAATGGACGACCAGTATAAGCCGGTGGCAGGGGCGCAGACTTACCTGCAGTACGTAGATACCACCGCCCAGCTGATGGCGCAGGGAACTACAGACGGGAAAGGGGCCATATCGGATAAGCTGCCGGGAAACATCAGCCTAATGAATGACATGTTCGTATTGATAATAGAGAAAAGCGGGTTTCAGAACAAGGAGGTCGATTTCGGCATCCCGGGCTGTTATTCGGCTGTGACGCCGGCGCTCCCGGCACCGGAACCACCGGCGAGCACCACGACCGGCAGCAACCAGCGGCCCGGCAATCTTTCTCCGCAGCCGTCCACCAGCGTCTCTCCCGGGGTGGCAAAAATAACGAACATGACGAAGGAGATCGGTACGAACCAGAGCGCAATCGCTTCTGCACCACTGCCGGAAAGCTTGATGAATGCGGGTCCGCTCGCAGTCTTGGCCGTGCTTGTCGTTTCCGTACTTGTGATTTTTAAATTCAGCAATAGAAGAAAAGGGCGCGCACACAGGAAATGGAAGAAATACGGGGCGGCCATAAATGACGCATCTGAGAGGCGGTATGAATGAGAACTGAAGAGGATTTTCTGGGCAGTGTCCATGTTCCGGATGAAACGTATTACGGCTCGTTCACCGGCCGGGCTGAGGCGAATTTCAGGCTCAGCGGCATCAGGGTGCACCCGGAGCTCATCCGCAGCGTGGCACTGATAAAGAAATGCGCGGCAGCCGCCAATGCGGAACTGGGCAGGTTGGAGGCCAGGCAGGCGCAGGCCATAGCGAAGGCTGCCGACGAGGTCATCGCAGGCAAACTCGACCGGGAATTCATACTCGATGCGTTCCAGGCAGGGGCAGGCACGCCCCTGCACATGAACGTGAATGAGGTGATAGCCAACCGGGCAGAAGAGCTTCTGGGTGGCAGAAAAGGCCAGTACAAGCTGATCCATCCCAACAACCACGTGAACCTCTCGCAGAGTTCCAACGACGTGACGCCCACTGCGATAAGGCTGGCTGCGCTGAAGCTTTCCAAGGCAGTGGTCGTTGAAGCCGGGTCGCTCCGCGCCTCATTCGCCAGGAAAGCCGCGGAATACAAAGGCACGATGAAGATAGGCCGTACCCATCTGCAGGATGCCGTACAGATGACCTATGGCCAGACGTTCGCGGCATGGGCGCGGGCAGTAGAGAAGGATATGAAGGAGATGGCCAGGACCCTGGAATGCCTGGAGGAGCTTGGCATCGGCGGCACGGCCACAGGAAGCGGGATAACTGCGCATCCGAAATTCCGCGTACTGGTGGTGAAGAAGCTCGCGAAGGAAACCGGCCTGGACCTGAAGCCTGCGGAAGACCCTGTGGAGATGACCCAGGACATGAACGATTTCGTAATGTTCTCTTCCGCACTCAAACGCTATGCCATCACGCTCAACCGCATCGCCAACGACATCCGCCTGCTGGTTTCCGGGCCCAGGGGAGGTATCGCGGAAATCACCATTCCCGAGGTCGAACCGGGCTCGTCTATCATGCCGGGCAAGGTAAATCCGTCCATCCCTGAGGCAGTGAACATGTGCTGCGCTCAAGTGATGGCCAACGACCTGGCAGTGCTGCTCGCAGCCCAATCCGGGCAGCTGGAGCTGAATTTCGCCACGCCGCTGATAGCTCACAACATCCTGCAGAGCGAGGAACTGCTGGCTAATTGTTCGGCTATGTTCAGAAAGTTCTGCATCGATGGCCTGAAGGTGGATAAGTCGCGGACGAAGGAGAATTTCGAGCGCTCTTTCGGATATGCGACCGCACTGAACCCCTACCTGGGCTACAAGGAAGTATCCTTACTAGTCAAGGAAGCTTACGCCAAGGGCACGACGCTGCGTGAACTGATTCTGAATAGAGGCATCATGCAGAAAGACGACCTGGAAACGGTCATAAAGAGTGCCAGCGGCCCGTCCGAAGTCGATGCAGGCATAGTGAAGCGGATAAAGAAAGGATGAGCGTGCCGGGGAGATGCTCAAGTGCATTCACTTCGGCATGGAAAACCGCTTCGCACATCGTTCATGATTGCCTATTAGGGAGTTCATCTCCTTTTCAGTTATTTTCAGCTCATCTGCCAGGCTCCTGAACACGATGCTCGGGCTTGCCACTTGCTGGGGAATGACGCGCTCGCCCCCGGCGTTAAAGGAGATGACTGAGAAAAGAAGCACAAAAATCAGGAAAAAGCATGCCTAGGTAACGGCAGTTGGCGCTAATTCGCTAAGGCGGGCCAGTATAAACAGGAGAACGATGATTGTGCTCAGAACTATCATCAGCGCCACGAATGCGGCCACAGTGAGGATTGCCTTGTTGCTATCGAGCTTGTAAGCTACCTTGAGCATGCAATAGTACAGATAATAGAAGTAAACGGCAAGCGCCAGCGAGCATATGCCGCTTATGCAACTCACGTAGGGTATGATATTAAGCAGGATCAGCACGAAGGATAAAGGCACCAGAGCAAGATTGGCCAGGCTTATCAGATAGAGCAGCTGCACCAGGCTGCCTTTGCCTCCAAAGGCCTTTGCAATAATGTGCAGGATACCGCCCAGGATGAAGAACCCTACGACTGCCATAACCAGCACTTCGATTGTCAAGGTCAGGCTTATGGAACTGGAAGCCAGGATTGCCAGGTTTCCTGCTGGAATGCCTGGGAATAGACCCAAAACCACAGGGTGGAGCAGCAGAGCTATGGCGTATGCGATTCCTAGGATTATCAGGTACAGCACCAGGTTTATGACTGCTGCATTCCAGGTTGCCTTGGGGAGTTGCTTGGCCAGGTACGCTTCCACATTCTTGTAATCAAGAACCGCTCTTACATCCGGGAATTCCATGAATATCATCTTGGATAGGATTTGAAGGATGGAGGTTAAAAACACTACTTTTGGACCGCTTCGCTTACGCGCCGGACGATGTTCCTGAGCACTTTCCTGTCGAATGCATCAGGCACGACCTTCTCCCGCGTTGGCTTCTTCAGGGTCTCCGCTATGCCTTTGGCAGCGGCTATCTTCATCGCGTCGGTTATGCGCTTCACGCGCAAATCCAGGAGCGCGCGCAGGAAGCCGGGGAAGCAGACCGAGTTGTTTATCTGGTTTGGATAGTCGCTCCTGCCAGTGCCGAAAACGTCTATGCCCAGTCCGCGTGCTTCCTCAAGTGATATCTCAGAAACCGGATTCGCCATGGCGAAAACTATTGTAGGCTTGCGCATGGCATGGATTGTATCGTGAGGAATCGCTCCGGGCGATGCGGCAGATATCAGAACGTCCGCTCCCTTGAAATCTGCAAGCGGACCGGTGAAGCCTGAAGTGTTGAACGAAGCTGGTATCTTCTTGTATTCCTCCATGTCGCTGCGGCCAGGATACAATGCACCCTTGCTGTCGAATACGGCGAGGTCGGTGAATCCGGCGGCATGGAGCAGCTTCGCTATGGCAAAACCGGCGCTGCCTGCGCCCACGATGCCTATTTTCGCGTCGAGCCCTTCGCCTGCCTTGCCTGCCCTGCCGGTCACCTTCAGCGCGTTATACAATCCTGCGAGGCTCACCATGGCAGTGCCGTGCTGGTCGTCGTGGAAAACAGGTATATCAAGCTCCTCGGTCAGCCGCTTCTCTATACTGAAGACTTTCGGCGTCTCTATGTCCTCCAGGTTTATGGCGCCGAAACCAGGGGAGATTGCCTTCACGATGCGCACGATTTCGTCCTCGTCCTTGGTGTCCAGCACTATGGGGATGGCGTCTATCCCTGCGAACTGCTGCATTATGAGCGCCTTCCCCTCCATCACAGGGAGCGCGGCTTCCGGACCGATGTCTCCCAGGCCGAGTACGCGCGTGCCGTCGCTCACGATAGCCACGGCGTTGCCTTTCATCGTATAATCATAGGCCAGAGAACGGTCTTTGGCGATTAGCCTGCACGGCTCAGCCACACCGGGCGTGTAGAGCGTGGCCAGGTCTTCCATGCTCTTTATCCTGGCTTTCGCTCCGATGAAGATTTTGCCCCGCAGCTTCCTGTGGACTTCTACAGAGTCTGCCATGCTCATCCCAGGAAGCGCCTCATCCATGCGGCTGCCTTAACGTCTTCTGTAAGGTGGTCGGTCCTGCCTGCCTTGTAGTTCTCGTATATGCGCGTGGTCAGCGCTGCATAATCCTCGTCCGGTTCGCAGTCCACCCAGCCGAGCACCTTCGTCACTCCGTCGCGCACGGACTTGGGCATCCTGCCCAGGTTCGCCTTGTTCAGGTATTTCACAGAGTTCCGGAGGTCCTCGTCCAGTTTCACATATAGTCCGTGCAGCTCGTCGAATTCGCGTTCATCCAGAGCCGAGAGGCCGAGCAGCTCTGGAGGGATGCCGATGGAATAGAACGCAGCGCAGAAGTTTATCGCCCGCGGCAGCTTTATGCCCTTCATGGAGCGTGCGTAGCCGAAGAGTCCGATATGCAGCTTCCTCGCACGGCGGCCGGGAACGAACACCGAGAGCCCGTTTATCAGGTCAGCCACCTCGCTGAGCTGGGCCTGGTAGGTTTTCACCATCTTGTTGGCCAGGTGGGTGGCTTTCTTCTCATCTATCGGCAGGGGTCTGCGGCGGTGCGCTTCGTTTATCATGTCGACCGCGTTCACCACGTCGCGGAACGGGTGGTCGTACTTGAATGACGACTGGACCGTGAAGGTCTGCACGCTCGGATATTCCTCGCTGCAGTTGCTGACATTGCCAGGGGTGAAGTTGCCGCGGAAGGGCGCGCCTCCCACGCCGAGTATCGGCAGCATGGGAATGCTGGTCTTCTCCTCCACGGCCTGCAGCTTCTGCAATGCGACTTTAGCCAGCAGCACGGCCGTAGCTGAACCGTAGTTCAGCGCCGGGTCGCTGCGCGCCAGGAAGACGCGCTGGTACTCCGGGCTCTTGCCTTTGAGGTATTTCAGCACGACCTCGTCGCACGAGGATATCGAGCCGAAGTCCTCGAAAAGGGGTATCACGTTGATGTGCCCGGGCTGGAAGTCCCCGACCCAATCCCTGACGGATACCCTCTCCGCACCGAGTTTCGTATCCTGCTGGCCGATTATCACCTGCTCGTAGTAATTGCGCACCCGCTCGAGCTCCAGGTGCGTAGTGGTCATGGGAAGGATTATCTCGAATATGGGCGGGACGTCTATGCCCGCGGCTCTGGTGACATCAAAGGCGCGCGGGATGCTGTGCAGCGTCTCAAGCAGTATCTTGCCCTGGCCCTTCTCCACCGAAGGGTTGGGCACGCGGTAGGTCAGCCGCAATTCCCGCCCCAGCCGGTTCTTGCCGAAGAAGTCCAGATAGCGCGAGAGCAGCTTCTCCACGACCTGGTTGTCCGCTTCCTTGCCTTCGCTGTCCCACATCTGTTCCCGGCAGCCGAGCTGGGAGAATACGAAGAACGCCTCCTTCACCTCGGCCTCGCCCGCAAGCATCTCCGAGTCCGAGAAGAATGGCGTCGCTACGTTGTCAGGATGCTGGGTGCTCATGCATCTTGGAACGCTCATGACGAGTAACAGGCGGGAGTCTGATTTAAATGTTTTGCTTTTGATAGATACCCATGATTGCCAGCCTCTCCAGAGCGTTCGATGCATATTCCAAGAAGCCGTTCAATTTCGCCTGGTGCTCCCTGCTCTACATAGTAATGCTCCTGCTCTTCGGCCTTGCCTGCATAGGGTTCTTCATCATCTACTTCCTGTTCATGTCAGTGATCAACCAGCCCGTAAGCTTCACCCCCATCTCTATCACAACCCTGCCCACCATAATAGTCTCAGTGTTCATAGCGCTGGTGTTCCTGTTCTTCGCCAACGGCCTCAATGGCGCGCTTGCCACAGCATACCGGAGGGCGCTAGAGCGGAACAAGACGAGCCTAGTGGCATTCTATAATGATTCGCTCGCCAAGGCGCCGGTCTGCTTCGCCATCATGCTGGTCCGCGACCTGATATGGCTGGTGCTGGTCGGACCGGCCATAGGGGGCTACGTTTATGTCGTGCTGCAGGGAGCGGCCGACACGAGCATACTTCTCCCGGCCTATCTGGTGTCCATGACCTACGCGATAATCATGACGTTCATAATCCACATGGTATTCACGCCTGCATTGCTCTCGGCAGGAGCCTTCGGCACCGGAATGATGGCATCACTGAGGAACTCTTATCGGCTGCTGCGCAGCAAGCATGTCTACTTCGTCGGCCTCTATGCGGTGTTCGCCGTGACCTGGCTGCTCAGCTTCGTACCAATCATACAGCTGGCGAGCCTCTTCTTCGCCTATCCGATAACGTACGGGAGCCTGATAACCATGCTGGAGAGCAAAGGGGCCAGGATGGAAACGGAGGAAGAATGATGTACCGCGTATATGAATGCGATCTGGTGAAGAAGGCAGAGGTCACGAAACTGCTCGAGACTGACCCGTACGCGCAGGACAGCTTCGCACGCACCGGTTACAAGCTGAAAGACGGCAGCGTTATCAGCGAGGACAAGGCCAAGCTTTACATCTATTTCTCCGCCTCAGAAGAGTTCCTGAAAAAAGCCGATGCGCGACTGAATGGAGTCGCAAGTCGCTCCAAGGAGGAAACCGAGAAGCGCGTGATAGAGAAGATAAAAGCCGAGGAAGAGAGTGCAGAGACCGGCTTCGGCGGCATCTTCGGGCAGTGGCCGCCTTCCGGCTGATTTATAATTTTTGACTGATAACTACTGTCATGGTAGACCAGGAAGAGAGTGAAAACGCGAAACCGGAAACAGTGAAACAGATAGCGAGCAGGGGCGTGCCGTCATCCGAATCCATCTACCTCCCGCGCCATGACAGCGACGAACTGCGCTCCTTCCAGGACAGGAACGAGACGATTACGCGCAACCTCTGGAACGCAGAGGAACTGACCAATTTCATCTTCTCGAAGAGGTACCAGCCGAAATACTACCAGATAGCCTTCGGCTTCATCGGACTGCTTGTGGAGAAGACGCAGGTGAGCGGCGAGGAGACCGCAGCATACGTCAAAAACAGCGGAATCTCCAAGGCCACGTTCTACAACAGGGTGCTTCCGAGGCTAAAGCGCGTCGGCATGATAAAAGTGGAGCGCGACACCATCGTATCCGTCGAAAGCAAGCGGAAGTTCAGGCCCATGCGAATCTCGCTGAGCAAGACGTTCGGGAACTACTTCATGAAGATAGGCGACTCCTGGCTGGCCATAGTGGACGATGCCAGGAGCAGGCAGGAAAAGAAAGACCAGATGAAGCTCTGATGTCACTTCTTCTTTTTCTTCGGGACGCTCCTGGAGACGAACCTGGAAGCGCTCCTTGACACCGGAGCACTCCTGGAACCTGAAACGGTGCTGACAACCCTGGTCTTCCTGACGTTCCTGGAGTCCTCCACGAGCTTAAGGCGCTCTTTCTCCTTCTCGTCTATGGTGGCCTTTATCTTCTCGGTCCTCGCCTTCACGAGCGCGGTCATGGAGCCGAAATCACGCGCAGGTGCCGGCTCGCTGCGCAGCTTCCGTATCATCTCCTGACTGTCCTTTATCAGGTCGGATATCCTGGACTTGGACGCGGCTATCTTCTCCTCGATATCCTGCTCCTTCGTGACCGCGTCTCCGAGCTCGCTCTGATATTCATCGGTGATGTCGCTCAGCTCGCCGAGGTACTTGTTCATGTAGAGAGTCTCTGCGGATTCCTTGAGTTCGGCCAGCTCATCCTGGCTCCTGCCCACGTACTGCTCGACGCCTTCTATCTTCTTCTCGTAATCTTCAATGTACTCCTTGACCCAGTGCTCGATTCGGTCGATGCCCGCCAGCTCGCTTTCCAGCGAATCCAGGTCCCCGCCATGCTTGGCCACGGTCTCACGGAGCGAAACTGACAGTACCTCGACCTCGGCCCTCATGTCCGCGGTCTGGGCGACGTCGTCTCTGAGTTCGGCCATGGCCGAATTGAGCTCATCTATCTGCAGTTTCACGGCTTCGGTCGCCGACTGCAGCTTGGAAAGGCGTGCGTCCACGGACGTTTTGATCCGCTCGAGCTCCCTCACCTTATCGCTCTCCTTGCCTATAATCGTGTTGAGTGATTCGACCTTACCGCTTATCTCGCCTTTGGAATCTTCCATGCTGCGCAGGAATGAATCCACTTTCTGGCCGGTGCGGTCAAGGGCGCCCCTCCCTTCCTCCTGGAGGCGGTTCAGCTGCTCCTGGAGCTTCTCCAGCTCGTCCACTTTGTCGGGCAGCTCGAGCACGCGCTCCTTGAGCTCGGCTATCCGGCTTTGCTTGTCAAGTATCACTTCGGTGAGCGTGACCACGTCCGCCTCCAGCTTGCCTTCCACCACTGCGAACTTGTCCCGGTAAAGCCTGTCCTTGTCCTTCTTGAGCGATTCTATCTTTGCCTTCTCCCGGTTTATCTCGTCCATGTACGCGTTCACGAGCTCGCGGGTATCCACGGAGGTGACCGGCTTGCGTATCGGCTCGCGCCTTGCCGGTTCCGGCTGTACTATTGGCTCGGGTTCGGCCTCGACGTCCTCTTCGTCAGCAGCCTCGGATTCGTCTTCCATGGCTTCGGTTTCCACAGGCTCGGGAGCGGTCCCGGTGCTTTCCTGCTCCGTGGAGATCTCCTTGACCGAGAAAACGTCGAACTCGTCACCAGTTCCGGTTTTAGTGGTACTCGTATCAGTAGCGGTCTCCCTAAAGGAAACTCCGCTGCCTTCCCGCTTCCTTGCGAGGTACTGGCTGAGCAACTCTTCAGGCTCCGCTTCCTCAGGAGCAGGCTCTTTCTCCTGTGCTTCCGGAGCTTCTGCGGGTTTTTGCGGTGCTTTGACCAGTTCCGGCTTCACTTCGACGGGCTTTTCCGGCACCTTGGCCGGCTCCAGCTTCGCAGGCACGCTCACCGGATTCAGGGGCGTAGATGTCCTGGCATCTGCCGGCATCTGGGCGGGCACGGAACCGTATTCTTCCTTCCCCTTCCAGATGATGTTGGTGCCACGCAGGCCGTATTCGATGGATATGTAGCCCTCGTCCTCAAGGACGCGGACCCATTTGTCAAAGTTCTTCTTGTCTATCCTGCACAGCTGCTGCAGCTCGCTCATGGGCAGTTTCCGCCTCTCGGCGATGGTCCGTATCAGGCCATCGACATCTGTGCTGACCAGCAGCTCATCTACAGTAATCTTATTATCGGATACCAAGTATACTCACCCCTCATGGATAACATTAATTATGCACGCAAATGTTTATAAAGGTATTACCACAAGCTAACACAAATAGACAAACCCTGGCCGGTGGTTATGGGGTAAAACGGGAGGCAAAACGAGACCGGAGAATTAGGCCGCGATTGAAGGACGGGCTTCCTCCACCACTATGCGATAGGTGCCCGAGAGCTTCCGTCTCGCACGCTCTAGCGCAGTCTTTATGTGCTCGGTGTTGGCTTTATATGAGTGGATGGTGAACAGGTCCCGGCCGGTACCCACCCGCGCAGCCCTGTCAGTAGGCCTTCCGAATGCCTGGCGCATGCCCTTCTGGAGGCGGTCCGCGCCTGCGCCGGCAATCATCTTGTTCTCCCTTATGATGTGGTGGGGGTACACCCTCACGATGAAGTAGTAGGCTCCAGCCATGGTCTTCTCCATGTACTTGTTGGCGCTCTGCCTGGCGCTTTCTATGGCGTTGTCCCTGAGTATGAGCCCACCCTCGCAGCGCAGGTTTATGACCAGGTCATAATCGTCCTTGGGCAGGCCCATCCTGAACTGGTGAAGGTCTGCGTGAGGCATCGCCTTGATGAAGGACTTCCTGGGCTTGCGCCTGGAGAAGCGAGTCCATGCCACCTTGTCATCATCCCGTATCGCTCTTGCAGGTCTGATTCCCATGTCAATATCACCGGTAAAGAGTTGAACTAAAACTCGTTTTTGCGTCAGGGAGTATGGGCAGAAAGTAATAAAAAGGGTGACCTCATCAGGACCGGATTTGTTATTCGGGGCTGCACGGCCGGCATTCGTCTCCTGTGCACACTGGCAGGATAACTTTTATATCAGTGACCGTGCATACATACGTCATGGGGACGCGGATGCTCGCCAAGCCACTGGAGGGCGGAAATGTACAGTGCCTCGCCTGCTCCAGGTACTGCAGGATACCGGAAGGGCAGGCTGGATTCTGCGGCGTGCGGGCTAATGAGGGCGGAAAGCTGAGGCTCGTGGTCTACGGCAGGCCGTGCGCCGTCTGGGTGGACCCTGTGGAGAAGAAGCCGCTTTTCCATTTCCTCCCGGGCAGCAGGAGCTTCTCCATAGGCACCTTCGGATGCAATTATAACTGCCTCTACTGCCAAAATTCAGATATAAGCCAGGCTCCCCAGGAAGCGCGGCAGAAGGACCCCAAGCACTGGCGCGAGTATTTCCAGAAGCTCGTGGACAAGTGCGAGGAATGGCCGCCGGAACGCATCGTCGAGGCCGCGCTCCGCGATGGCTGCAAATCCATCTCGTTCACATACAACGAGCCGACCATATTCACTGAATACGCCATAGACGTCATGCGGCTCGCGAAGAAGAAGGGCCTCAAAGGCGTCTATGTGACGAACGGCTACGAGTCCAGGGAATGCTGGGACGCTGTGAAAGGGTACGTCGATGCGGCGAACATAGACCTCAAGGCGTATAACAAGCGGTTCTACACTGAGTTGTGCAAGGTACCGGGCTACGAGCCTGTGAAGGAGTCCATAACCTACGCGAAGAAGCTCGGCATCTGGGTGGAGGTAACGACGCTCATAATACCTGGCTGGAACGACGATGAGGAAGAGCTCCGGGCAGAGGCGCAGTGGCTCGCCTCCATAGATCCGCAGATGCCCTGGCACGTCACCGCGTTCCATCCGGATTACCGGATGCAGGATACGCCGGCTACCGCTCCAGATATGCTTGTGAAGGCCCGGGAGATAGGCAAGGCCGCAGGGCTGAAGCACGTCTATTGCGGCAATGTGCCGCTCTCGTATACGGACTATGAGGCCACGGCATGCCCTAAATGCGGCAAAAACGTCATCCACCGCATCGGTTTCGATATACTTGAGAACAGGGTCGTTGACGGGAAATGCGGATTCTGCAAAACGCGGATAAACGGGGTGTGGAAATGATAAGGGAACCTGCAGTCGCCGGAACATTCTATCCGGAGGATGCCGGACAGCTGAAAAAGATGATAGGGCAGTTTATGGCTGATGCGAAAGAAACGAAACTGGGCGGCAAGCTGCGCGGGCTTGTGGTCCCTCATGCCGGCTATGTCTACTCAGGACCGGTCGCGGCCTATGGGTACAAGATGCTGGCCAGGCAGGGTTTCGAGAAGGCCATAATACTCGGCCCGTCGCACTACGCCACGTTCTACGGCGCGTGCGAATCCGGCGCGGAGTTGTGGAGGACACCGCTGGGCGGGGTGAGGGCCAAAAGCGTCAGCGACCCGCTCATAAACGTCTATCCTGAAGTGCACGCGCAGGAGCACTGCCTCGAGGTCCAGCTCCCGTTCCTCCAGTCCATAAATGACAATTTCCTGGTATGGCCCCTCCTCTGCGGCATGGCAGACCCTGCCGAACTTGCCGAAGTCGTGGCCAAGGAGATAGACGTCAAAACAATCGTCATAGCCAGCTCTGACCTGAGCCACTACAACGAATACTCCAAGGCGGTGCAGATAGACCGGACTGCCAACGAGGCGGTACCTGCACTGGACATAGGGCGCTTCGGGAAGGAAGGCGACGCATGCGGGAAAACCGCCATACTTACGCTCATGCACATAGCCAGGAAGAAGGGATGGAAAGGAACGCTGCTGAATTACCGTAATTCGGGCGATACCGCCGGGCCTAAATCCGAGGTGGTGGGCTACGGCTGCTATGCGTTCTGCGAGACCACGGACAGCAGGAAGGCAGGCAGCGGCAGGTGAGAGCATGGCACTCGACAGGAAGGAGAAGGAGTACCTGCTCAAGCTGGCACGGCAGGCGGTCTGGCTCTACCTCAAGCAGGGCAAAGTGCTGGAACTGAAACCTGCGGACGTGCCCCACAAGAAGCTGGTCGCCGACGGCGCGTGCTTCGTCACGCTGCGTTCCAACGATGGCCAGCTGCGCGGTTGCATCGGCACGCTGGAGGCCCAGCGGCCGCTGGTTTTCGATGTCATCGCCAACGCGCTGAGCGCAGCGTTCGAGGACCCCCGTTTCCGGCCGCTCACCCTGGGCGAACTCGAAGGCGTGAAATTCTCCATATCAGTTCTCACTCCTCCTGTCCCGCTTCCGGTCAAAGACGCGGATGACCTGCTGCGCAAGCTCGTGCCGCAGCGGCACGGCCTGACGATACGGAGAGGTTACGCGCAGGCGACGTTCCTTCCTGCGGTCTGGGAAGAGCTGCCGGAGAAGGAGCAGTTCCTCGCCCATCTCTGCATGAAGGCCGGGCTGGGGCCGGGGGACTGGAAACGGACCAAGGGCATGGAATTCCAGACCTACGAGGCCGAGGAGTTTTCTGAATAATTATCGCCGTGTACTGGAACGGCGCTCCGTTCCAGAACTGCAGTTTTGTGAAACAAAAACGCCGACGGCAGGATTTGAACCTGCAATCCACAAGGGATCAGTTTTCGAGACTGACGCACTACCGGGTTATGCGACGTCGGCTGAAGTAGACACTCGATAACCAGCAGATAATTAAAGGTATTTTACTTTAATAAGGATTATGATTGTCCTAAACTTGAAGACGTACGACCTCACGATACATAAATCGCTGTTTTTCGCGGACGTGGCAGGCGAGGTGCAGGCAGATACCGGCCTGCGGATAGTGGTGTGCCCGCCGGCGCCCTGGCTGCGCGAGGCGGCCGAACGGTTCTCGGGAGTTTTCGCCCAGCACGTGGATGCTGAGCCGCCCGGGGCTTTCACAGGCGCCATACCGGTCGAGATGCTCAAGGCAGCGAAAGTGAAGGGCTCGCTTGTAAATCATTCGGAGAGGAAGCTCACGCCCGAAAGGGTGAAGACGACAGTGGAGAGGCTGCATTCCAATGGCCTGGAGAGCCTCGTCTGCGCTGCCACGAGCAGGGAGGCGGCTTCCATAGCCCCGCTCCTGCCGAATTTCATAGCAGTAGAGCCGCCGGAGCTCATAGGCAGCGGCGTTAGCGTGTCAAAGTCCAAGCCGGAAATCGTCATAAACTCGGTCAAGGCCGTCAAGGAGATAAACTCCAAGATAACCGTTTTGTGCGGTGCGGGAGTGAGCGACAAGCAGGACGTGGCGAAGGCGCTGGAGCTGGGCTCCGAAGGAGTGCTCCTGGCCAGCGCGTTCGTGAAGGCCAAGGACCCGAAAGCGTTCCTGACTGACCTCGCATCAGCATTCTGAAAGTCTTTTTGGCTTCCATCCCGCCCAGGGCAAAAATCCTGGAAAAACCATGAGATAAATCAAAGCAGTGATTTTATATAAATAACCCATCAATCTCCTGCTGCATGCGGTAGTCCGATTGAACTCTGTTCAATGGGCACCGCGCCATGCGGTTGTAGTCTAGCCTGGTAGGACTTAGATCGTCTTTGACGAGAGTACGCCTTCCAAGCCTATAACCCGGGTTCAAACGCGCTTTTTTAGAAAAAAGGGCGCCCAAAACGGGCGTGCTAAAATGGCGCTGAAAATCCCGGCGACCGCATTTTTGTTTCCTGCGCTCGCTTCGCTCGCGGGAAACAGGCAAAAATCGCGAAGCAAAAAAGGCACGCATTTGCGCGCCTCCGTAGCTCAGTGGTAGAGCGACTCTCTCGTAAACTTTTTGGAAAAAAGTTTAATCAAAAACTGATTTCCGAAAGGCGCAAGGAGTAGGTCGGGGGTTCAAATCCCTCCGGGGGCTTACTGATTCTGTCTGAGTGTTTACCCTCAACGGGTTTCCGGGCATCGGACCCGGCTGGTCATAGGAGGGGGGACAATGCAAACAGTATCAGGGCGGATAAAAACAGGAACGGGTAGAATGGCACTGACAGGTTCCCGCTTTTAACAAAAAACGAGATGAGTTTGAATACCGGGCGGGTTAAAAGAAGCGCCAGCACGATTATGGCCCACATAAGCCAAAAAGGGTAAACCAGGAACGTTGCGGCCAGGAAAATCTTGTCTCCGATTCCAACTCCGGGCAAAAGCAGGAGGATGAGGATTGACCCGAATATCTCAACGGAGTTCAGCACAGAGGATGACGCCATGAATCCGGGGATGTCGAAGTTTATGCCGTATAGGAATATCATGACGAAAATCACTGCAAAAAACAGGACATAGCTGGTGTTTATTCTTTTTCCGCCGGCGATATCAAGAATCCCCAGTATTGCAAAGGATGCCAGCAGCGGGATTAGTGACTCCATGTGGGGATATCGCATGATTCCTTATAAACGTGGCATCCCGATGATTCGCATCGGCTTCCAGGGCATTCGCAAGAAGAGGACCAGTCCCCGCCGCCCCTCGCCAGCTTGGGTTTTAATCTGCTCATCGGGGCTTTGGATCATCCGCACTCTGCTTCTGCAGCAATGAATAAAAAACAAGGCGCGGCAGCGTTCAGCCGAGAATCCGCGAGAGCTCGGACTGGAACACTTCCGGATTCGAGACTATCCTGTGGGCCTGCTCCCGCGTGTCGCGGTATTTAGAGAGCCGTATCACGTTCTTCAGCGTGGGCACGTCGTCTTTCAGCTTGTCGAGGGCCAGCGAGCGCGAATCCTTGAATTTGGATTTGGATGCTATGGAAAGCAGCGCGGCGCTCTGGCCGACCAGCCGCTCTATCGCAGCAGACCTGCAGTCGCCATAGGGCGAAAGGGTCGCGACATCGGCGAGAAGGTCGGCATCGTCAAGATGCTCTACGGCATCGGATAACAGCATGAGCGCGGTGGAGCGCGCGTCCGCATAGCGGGTCTCGCCGACCACTTTGCGCAGCGCGAACGGGTGCTTCCACAGCCTGCCGACCGCGAGGTAGCGGACGTCGGGGTTGGATGAGAGCTTGGCTATCTCGGTCAGCGCATCCACGTCGTCGAGCTCTTCGACGGAGGACGAGAGGAGAAGCGCGGCCTTCTTCCGCAATTCCGGATGCTTGGAGCTTATGAGCAGGGAGCATAGCGCGGGCAGGTGCGCCGAGAGGCCGCTCAAGGCGCTCATGCGCACCCTGCGGTATGGCGATTCCTCGGATACTTTCCTCAGGGCGGCAGGGTTGCCGGAGATGCGCTCCAGCGCCGCGTTCCGCGAATCGGCATTGGGAGAGCGCGAAGCCACCCTCGCGAGCGTGTCCGGGTCCGAGAGCAGGGATACCGCGCCCAGCCGCGTGTCGCGGAACAGCGATGAGCAGGCGATGTCCAGCAGGTATGCACGGTCGGAGGAGAGCTCGTCCACCGCAGAGGAGCGCGTGTCTTCATAGGGGCAGAACTTGGCCACGTCCGAGAGTGCCTCGGGGTCGTTGGTCAGATTTGAGACTGCGGCCAGGCGGACGAACTGGAAACCCGAGAAGCATGCAAGCTCGGCCAGCACTCTTGAGCGCCCCCGCAGCCGGTCGACCGCATTGAGCATGTCGATGCGCTCGCCGCTCACGAGCACCTTGGCCAGATGGGCGAAACTGTACCGGTCGGGCGCTAAATGGAGTTCCGCTGCCGGTCTGTGGGGCGGATTCTTGCGCTTTTCCCTCTTCACTACCTCTTCCTCGTAAAGCGCACCTACGGCCGCATGGGACGGCCTGGATAGTGCACTCTTTCTGTAACTGGTTGCCATGAGATGGATTTCCAAGATATCTTAATAAATCAAACGCTCGCATAATATATACACAAATAGTGACCATTACTAACAGAGGTTTATGATGCAACTGATGACGCACGTCGATACAGGCATTGAATTGCCTCCTTCGCTGTTCTCCCTCTCCGAGCTGCGTTATGGGGTGGAGGAGATAAAAAGGGAGGTGGCGGCCATCATCGCTTCGGTGAAAAAGGGGTCGTAGAACGGGAGGGCTGGCCGGAGTTCGGACCGAGGCAGCGTTACACAGATATAAATACGAAGCAACCGAGGTGAAAATATGGAAACTAACACAGTTGGCGCTAGAGCGGGCGCGTTGGCGGAAGGCGCGCGCAAGAAGAAACCGAAAAATCCTCCGCTGCTTGATTTCCCCATGCATACGGCGGTAGTCAAATCCGGTAACGTTTCATATCTGATACTTGAGAAGACGGGCAACAATGAAGCGATTGAAGTCGTGGGCAGGTACATGGGCGGTGCGGGTAAAAAGGATGCGCTCAGGCCGGATGAACGCAAAGGCGAATTCGTCTACAAGCACCCTTCAGGGTATCATTATCTTCTGGCAAAGGTGGATGCCGCAGATGCGGAAAGGATAATCATGGAGCGCAATGCTCCGCACTGATGCGGTGAATGGGGAGACTGAGATTTGAACTCAGACGACCAGCTCCCAAAGCTGACAGCATACCAGGTTAGCTCATCTCCCCGTGCGCTTTTTAGCAAAAAGCGCGCAAAAAATGGTTAGTTAATCGAGCTTCGTTAGTATAAACATTCTGGTCCGTTCTCATCTTGCGGAAGAGAGTTATAAAATGTTTTGGTTTAAATATTTTTGTGGGTGAGATGATGGCGGAGAGGCAGAAAATACAGAAAGGAAAACAGGACGGAGAGAAACCGCGCAGGGGCCTGCGCGACGTGGTTCGCGCGCTGTTCCCTCCAAAGCACGAAAAAGAGAAGGGGATAGCGATAACGCCTGAGATCGATGCACGGCTGCAGGAGCTCGGGTTGGGACGGCGCAGGGCTATCCCTATCGGGAGGACAGGGACCTGCAGTGCGCTGCCAGGATTCTGCAGCTGGATGGCTTCGAAACGCTCAAGAAAATCACGGACAGATTGCGGGAATTGGGACTGAAAGCGGATGATACGTATTGGACAATGGCTGCAGGGGTATTACAGAAATATCCACAGGACGGCTTGGAGGTATTCGGAATGGTAGACCCGCATTGCATCACTCACAACGAGGGGTTTTTCTATGCCCGCATCGACAAGCATGGCCTGGGGGCTATGAAAGAGGTCCTCACAAGGTACGGAAAGGAGAGTTCGCCGTATCTGGATGACATAATCACCGCAATCGCAGGGACCGGACAGGCGGTAGTGGACGAGGTGGCCGCCAAGTTTGGGCTCAAGAATGTCCGCACGATAGCGCCCCGCTATGCGGAGTATGGGGAGGAACTGACAAGGAAGATAATCGCCGAATGCGATGAGAAGAAGCAATATCTGTCGCAGGTGTACCCGATTTACAGGCAGCTTGAAGAAGCCAGGAAAAACAGCATCGGCCAGCCGGAGAGGGAGTACGCGCTCACATTCAAGGGCGCTGTCCAGGACGTCGGTTTCCGGTCCACTGCTGAGGACTACGGGAAAATCTGCGGGCTGGCCGGCAGCGTGTGGAACAGGGATAACGGCTCGGTCGGCTGCACTGCGCAGGGACCGGCGGCTATGGTGGAACTCTTCATTTCCGTGCTGAGGCAGAAATTCGAAGTAACCAGCGTAGCAAAACAGGAAAGTGAAATCAGGTTCCGGGAGACCAGTTTCCACAGGTGAGCTGGCCCTGCTCCGTCAGCTGTTCGGTTTTTTCACGAGCACGTGCGCCCTGCCGAATTTGTGCACGAAGAAGCCGTAGCGCGCATATAGGTTGACGGCCTTGTTGAACGCCTTCACTTTCAGGTATACCGGCTTGCCGGAGCGGCCTAGCAGTCCGAGCGCCCGCTCCATCAGCAGGGTGCCCACGCCCTTGCCGCGCATGGATTTCACCACGCCAAGGCCCTGGAGCACCATCCGCTCATGCTGCTCTACCAGGTGTACGAAGCCGACCGGCTTGCCGGCGCTCTCGGCGAGCAGGACCGTATCAGCGCTGTCCACGCGCACCACTGAGCGGGGGAAGATGGAATGCACGAAGCGCCTTGTCCGGTCGAGCTCCGATTGATGCATCTTCCTGATGAGTATCATAGGGATATGAACTCCGCGCTGATTTTCCGCTTTCTTATCTCCACCGAAGCGACCCGCATCTCGTTGGCAGGCGGCAGCTTCACCAGAGTGGTCGGGCCGAGCTGCACCGTGCCCAAATGCTCGTGCACATGCCCGAAGAACGCTGCCAGCGGTTTTTTCGCCTTTATCGCCTCCAGTATGGACTCGCTGCCCGCATGCAGCCCCTCGCTCACTTCATCGAAATATCCTTTCGGCGGACAGTGAAGCATGAGCAGGGTATTTGGGTCTATCGCAAGGCGGGAGAGAGAGGAGCGGAATTCATCTTCGCTCCGTTCGCCGTAGGTGCCGAACGGGCCCGGGATGGAATAGCCGAAACCTGCCAGATTGAGCCCCTCGCCCAGCTCTATGCGCTTCCCGTGGACCGAGCGCGGGCCGCTGGAGAGCAGTTCACTCACCCGCGCATTGTCCCAGTTACCTGGGATGTAGAAGCAGTTCGGCAGCTCCATGATTTCGCCGGCGAACGAACTGCTGTGGGAGAAGTCGCCGCATCCGAAAAGATGGTCGTAATCCGGCGCAAGGCTCTTGAGCGACTCCAACGCCGCTTCGTCATCGTGCAAATCCGAAAAAGCGAGAATCCGCATGGCAAAAGAGTGTGGCGAACGTTTTTTTACGCTGACGGTCAGCCCTGCTCATGCTGCGCCGGCGGCTTGGAGCTGTGCTTGTGCGGCGCTTGCGCCTGCTGAACCGGAAGTCTGGACGCCCCCTGCTGCGGAAGCTGCGGTTTTGAGGCCCCGGGCTGGACTGCCTGAGGCGGCTTGTCTTTGCTGCGCTCGTATTCCTTCATTATCTCGTCGTAACGCGTATCGAACCGAGTCTTCAGCTCCATGGCCATGTCCCGCTTGGTGAACTCGTCGGCCTTTGCCGCCAGGCAGAGCTGGTTTGCCAGCGCACGGGCGATTTTTCCTCGCACGGCCTTGGGGGATGCGGATATCCGCGGGTGCTGGAATATAATGCCGTGCTTGGGCGGGTCTATCCGTTTGTTGCGCAGGTGCTTGAAGAGCGCCTTCTCGGCCCCCAGCACCTGTATGGTGCTCGCAGGCAGCAGCGCGAGCTTGTGCAGCGACCCGACATGGGACACCAGTTTAGCGGCCACATCTGCACCGCCTACTGCAGCCAGATTCGGGCAGAGCTCGGTGGCGAGCTTCCGCTGGTATTCATCGTAGTCCGAACGCAGCTTGCCCAGTGATAATATCGTACGCGCCAATGAATGACACTCCGAGAGGTCGTCCGGGGAAAGCTTGGCGCCCAGGCTCGTCTTGGCGGCCGCCGTCATCTCGGCAGCGCGTTTGGCGCCCAGCACGGGCAGGAGGTCCTCCTCCTTTATGTCCTCGCGGTTTATCGCAAGAACCGCCTGGCAGTACAACAGTTTGTCTTCCGTCTTGAGTTCCGGGAAGTATATGCCGTACCAGTCTTCGAGACGTTCGCCAAGGAGGTTGATTATCTTGTCCAAATCCTCCATGGACTTGGTGACCCCGCCCAGCAGCATGTCCCTGCTTCGGAGCGCTTCCATCACTGTCTCGCGCGTGCGCTTCATGAACATGGCACGCTTGGAGCCGAATCCGCCCCGTTCGTCCCGTCCGCCGTCTCCACGGCTGAAATTGCCGCCAGGGCGTCCGCCGCCCCGCTGGAATTTCCTGTAAGGTTTTCGTTCATCCATAAGTAGCACCTGGAATAGGAGATGCGGGAAAGGGTATTTTAAACGATGCTGAGGACGGCCAGGCACCGGTTGGCCTAGTGGATGAGAATGCCGGATGGCAAGGGGTTGCCCCCGAATATCGATAAAGACTCGCTCGGCCAGCCGGGCCGCTGCGCACGGCGGGCCAGTTCCCGGTTCAGGCTGATGATGATGTCCGCATCCTTGCTGTCCAGGGCATAATCAACCACTGTCTGCCGGAATGCATCCTTCAGAGCCAGATTAGCGTGGTACTTACCAATCAGCATATCGAATGCGTTGTTCAGTCTTGATGATGCGGCGCACATGGCCGGGGTGGAGAGAGTCTTATCTTGCGTATCCACCTTAGCGCCGCGTTCCAAAAGCAGGGCGGCCATACCGGTCTGCCTGGCTGCTATAGCTGCGCGGAGCAGAGTCCAGCCATTGGCATCCTTTGCCTCCAGGTCAATGCGGGGGAAGTCCAGCATCAGTTGGACTGACACCGTGAGCCCCAGCGACACGCATAACCGGATTGGGCTCATGCCGGTGGAATCCAGTGCAGCGGGATCAACGCCCTCCTTAAGAAGCTCTTTGATTCTTGCCGCATCCTGGTTCAAAGCAGCATCCATGAGATCGATTCTGCTGTTTTTGATGAACGAATTGCTCTTTTTGCTGCTTGCATTCGCATGAGAACTGACCACAACCGCTTTAAGGGAGGACGTATCAACCTGCCCGCCGGCTCCCTCTGGAGAGGCCGTAACTGCAAGGCCTGCCACTGCTGCACCGGCAACCGCCAGCCTCATCAAATCAGCCAATGGCAGATGCTTCTGCGCTTTGAAAGTGCTGCTTCGGAGCGTGCCCTTGGCCGGCTGGTACGGCTCAGTAAACTTCAATGACTTCATGATTATTCTCCACAAGCTCCTATGCAACGAAACAGTTAAAAAACGACTGAAGGTACTGCGGCAGTAGAATACGGCGACAGATTACAGACTATTATCTTTTATAAATACAGGCTTGCAAGTTAATGCATGGCAGACACGGACGCTGAAAAGCTCACCAAGGACACCATAAAGAACGGCGGAGTCCTTGCCATGCTCTATTTCGATATACACGCGAAGACGAAGGAGACGCTGCAGGAACTCGGCACAGGGTTCATAAACAGCATAATACAGCGCCCCCGGGTGGTGTTCGCCTATGGAGAGATAGACGAGCCAGTGGATGGCGGCCCTGGCAAGAACTGGTCCAGCTCCATATCCATCAAGGTGCTCACCAAGGACTTTGCCACGCTGTGCGCCATCTGCATGGCCCACAGTCCGTTCACGGTAGAGATACTGAGGCCTGACGAGATAAGGCTCCAGCTGGCGGAGGCGCACGACCTGCTCAGCGACATGTCTGCCACGACAGCGGAATACAAACGATACATACTCACGAAAGTCGCAAAACCCGAGGAAATAGCAGAGCTCGAGAACGCCCTCAGGACGCGTGCGGAGATGGGCAAGAAGATGCTCGACAAAGCGAAAAAGGAGCCCGGAGAGGGGAAATGAATGGAGCGCAGATTCATCGGCAGTGGCATACCCGGGCTTGACAAGGTCCTCGGCGGGGGCTTCCTCGAGGGTTCCATAGTCGCGGTAAGTGGCCCGACCGGTTCCGGCAAGAGCACCTTCGCATCGCAATTCCTCTACAACGGCGCCAGTCAGTACGACGAACCCGGCCTTTACATCGCCATAGAGGAGAGCAGGACCGACTTCTTCTTCCACATGAGCGGCTTCGAATGGGACTTCGCGCGGCTCGAGAAGGAAAAGAAGTTCATACTGCTGGATTACCCCATACACGAGGTGGACCAGATACTCAACCAGTACGGCGCGGTCCAAGAGATAATAAACAGCACGGGCGTGCGCCGCGTGGTGATAGATTCCATCATGCCCATCGCGCTGTTCTTCCAGGGCGAGGACGAGCGCAAGAAGGGGCTGCTGCGGCTGATAGACAACATCAGGAAATGGAAGGTGACCACGATACTGGTGAGCGAGGACACCAAGGCCGCGGAGCCGGGCCAGGTACCGGACACGACTTACGGGATAGAGAGCTACAGCGACGGATGGATAAACCTGTCCTACAAGTATGACGAGAAGACGATGGAACGCACACGCTACCTGGATGTCCTCAAGATGAAGGGCGTGGCCCATTCATCGAAGGCGTACCAGCTGAAAGTGACCAGGAGCGGCTTGGGTTTAGTGGAGGGGGAGCCCATGCCAGTCCCGGAGAAGCCGGACACGGGGATACCGCTTGCGAAACCGAAAGCAGCGGCAAAGGCAGCGCCGGCAATCAAGACGGATATGAGACAATTGTCTTTCAAGCTGGAAGCTGCCAAACAGAAGATTGTCAGGAAATCGAAATAGCGCCCCAGAGCAGTCCTCTTGCCTTGGGGCCGAGCTTCTCGAGAGCATCCTTATAGACTATCACTCTTTTTCCCATAGTCGCTAAGCGTTCCACTGCCTCATCGTCCGCCCCTTCCACTATGACGTCATGGAAACCCGCGAGCGCGGCAGCATTGCCAGCGTAACCACGCGGCAGCTTCGCTACCAGCAGCTTCTTCTCGCGGTATCCGGAAACGTCCGCAGACGGCGGCAGGACCACCCGGCACTTGAGCGAGAGCAGCTTGCGGACGATTTCCTCTTTCGGCGCGCACTCGACCTCCACGTTTATGAAATACGTCAGATTGTCGTAGATGTCCAGGTTGGACGAGTTCGCGGCCAGCGCATCCTCGTCCACGATGTGGATGAGCGTGCAGCCTGAGCTTTTGAGCTTCTTTGCCACGTCCACCGGCTTGCCCATGAGACTGAGCATGCCGGACTTGAAGACCTGCTTATGCCGGATAAGAATCAGCGGTATGTCCAGCAAGCTACCGACCTTTGATTTTCGCTATCGCATCCTGCAGGGGGAGCATCTCCTCCTTTCCGCTCTGCATGTCGTGAAGAGTGATTTTCTTCTCGGATTCCTCGCGGCTGCCGAGCACTGCCGCGAACCGTATCCCCAGCGCGTTGATGTAGTCGAACTGCTTGCGTATGTGGCGCTCGTTCAAGTCCGTTTCGCACGCTATGCCTGCCGCCCGCAATGCTGAGGCGACCTCCAGCGCGTACTTGTACGATTCGCGCTTCACCGGTGCGACGAACACCACGCTGTCGGTCTTTTTCGCAGTTTTTGACGCGAGTTTGTTACGTTCGGTGATAAGCGTGACGAGGCGTTCTATTCCGACCGAGATGCCCACGGCCGGCGCAGGCTGGCCGTACACTCCGAGCAGGTTGTCGTAACGCCCGCCCGCCATCACGGTGCCGATGCCTTCGCTCAGCACTATCTCGAAGACAGGGCCCGTATAATAGCTGAGCCCGCGGGAGAGGAAAAGGTCGACTTCGACCGGGAAGTCGCACAGTGCGAGCAGCTCTTCCAGTTCCCCTGCTCCTTCCGGGCTGTACGTCATCGCAAGGGCGAGTTTTTCCTTGTTGCCGCCCTTGGCCTTCATCAGCTTGACCACTTCATCTGCTTTCTTTCCGAGTATCTCCTTGAGCAGCTTGATTACTTCTTCTTCGCCTATCTTGTCCAGCTTGTCCAGCACGCGGTAGACCTCGTCCCGCTCTGCCGCTTCCACGCCGAGCTTGGCAGAGAGGCCATCGAGGATTTTCCGGTTGTTGAGCATGATTCTGGGTTTCTCGAACCCGAATGCGGTGCAGAGGTCCATGGCCAGCCGCAGCAGTTCGGCCTCGCAGCGCATGGACGGGCTGCCGATTATGTCGGCATCCGCCTGGTAGAATTCGCGGAAGCGGCCGCGCTGCGGCTCCTCCTTGCGCCAGACCACGTCGATGGCATAGCGCTTGAACGGCTTGGGCGCATCGGTCGATGCGGCATAGCGCGCCAGCGGGACCGTGAGGTCGAACCGCAACCCGTATTCGTTGCCGTCTATGACGAATATCTGCTTTTCCACTTCCGGCCCTGCCTTCGCGCGCAGCGTGTCGAGATATTCCAGGGCAGGCGTCTCCAGCGGCCTGTAACCGCAGGAGCGGAACGCCGAACGAATCCGCTCGATGACTTCCTCGCGTATGAACATGTCTTCCGGGCCGATGTCCTTCATGCCCTTCGGTGTGAGCTTGGCTGACATAGGCCCATCCTATCGAAGCTAACCTTTTAATCAGGAAGCGGTCGCGGCCTTGGTTCGCACGAGCGCCTTCACTCAGCCAGGCCGGCGGCCTCTCAGTCTTGCCGCATTCGCATGTGCTTCCAGCCCTTCCAGGTCAGCGAACGCGCCGGCCAGCCCGGCGACGGCTTTCTCTTCCCAATCGGTCATAACTTCCACGTATGTCCTCACAAGGAAATCGAAGACCGATAAGCCGGAGAGGAATCTGGCGGTCCCTCCGGTGGGAAGTATGTGATTGCCTCCGCTCATGCCGTAATCCGCGAACGCCTCGCAGGTGTTGACGAATATCGCGCCTGCATTTTTCATGCCGGCAGCGATGTTTTCCGCATCCTTTGCGAATATCTCCACGTGTTCCGGCGCGTAGTCATTTGCCATTGCCACCGCCTCGTCGATGTCTTTTGCCAGCACTATCGCACCATAATCCTGGAGGGATTTGGCAGCGATTTCCGGCCTTTTCAGGCGCCTGCAGAGGCGTTCCAGTTTTTCGGCGGCCTCCTGCGCGAGCGTGACCGAGTCGGTAAGCAGGATGGCAGCCGAATTCACTCCGTGCTCGGCCTGGGCGAGCAGGTCCGCTGCCACATAATCCGGCCTGGCGCTCCCGTCCGCTATAATAACCACTTCCGAAGGTCCTGCGACCATGTCGATTTTCACTGCCCCCTCCGCGGAAACGATTTGCTTGGCTGCTGCCACGTATACATTGCCGGGCCCGCAGACCATGTCCGCCTTTTCCATCAGTCCGGGAAGCCCGTATGCCATGGATGCTATCGCCTGCGCACCTCCGATGCAGTACACGTCTGCGATGCCCAGCCGGGCCGCAAGATAAGTATTGCCGCTGAGATGCCTGTTTTCTGTGGCGGCGTGCAGACGAACAGGTCCTTCACTCCTGCTGCCCTGGCCGTCACTCCTGCCATGAGAAGGGAGGATGGAAGAGAAGCGACGCCCCCGGGCACGTATATGCCGACGCGTGCCATCGGCCTCGGCCGCAACAGTACGACGCCGTCATTCACGCGCACCCTTGTTTCCGCCAGCGCTGCCTTGGCGATTTCAGACTGGACCAGGCCCACCCGCTCGAACGCCTTGTTTATGGCCCTCCGCTGCCCCTGAGTCAGTTGCTTGGCAGCAGACCGGATGTCCATCCGGCTCGCTTTGAGATTCTGGTCCGTAACCTTGATGCCGTCCAGTTTCAGGGAATACCCGGCGACGGCTGCGAATCCACGCTTGCGGACGTCTTCTGTGATGAGTTTGGCCTGCCCGAAAACTTCCGGTGCTATGCCTGGCCGCTGCCTTTTCCTGAACTGCTCAGGGGTTTGCACGGATAAAACTAGTTGCCCCGCACTGAAGCGGCGGGTGAAGACAATCCCTGCCTATGAGGAGACCCCTTCCTTTGCTCACCATTGCTGACACCTTTGTAAGTGAAATGCGCATTCGTGAATATTTAAATCAGTGTAACGGAAAGGATGGGAAGCGTGCTCGCTTTTTATTACTTTGCGAGTATCATTCTTTCTCTCACAGCCCCGTCGTCTAGTGGTCAAGGATAATTCATGCCAGCAGGCATGAATCCTTAAAGAAGGCTCTGGACCTTTTGACAGCGGTTCGAATCCGCTCGGGGCTATATTTCTACTTATCAGAGGTCAGACGGGCACTTCCCGACAGGTTTTGGACCAGAGATTTCCGAGTTTGGATTTATTCAGTGCGCGAGGGGGGTATCAGAAAGGTAGAGGGAAATGAAGGGGGGATACTTCCCCCCTGTGTTTCTTCTGGATTAATAAAATTTACCTAACTATCCATAACCCTATGAGTCCTCCCCTCAGCATCAGAGATAGCTTTGCTGAAGTCGAGTGGGACTCATTGGCGCACACCCTGAAGGTGCTGAACACCGGCGTCGAGGCCGGGGATGCCGGGGGCCGCAGGCTGCGTACCAAGGCCGGGCTCGTGCGCATGATACTATACGACAAGCTCCGCGGCCTCAACGGAGACGGTTCCATGGACCTCTCCTTCTTCATTGCCTCCGTCAAGACCATAAGGGGCATGGAACGGGAATTCGATGCGCATCAGGTTAAAAGAAGGGAGTTTCTCATATTCCTGCAGTTGCTGCTGCAGAAATTCGAGCGGCAGAAGCTGACCGTGAAGAAGCCGCGGGACATGCTCGCGGAGTTCGACAGGATGAAAGGGGTGGTGGAGAATGGACATGGTCCTCTATGAGAAGCCGCTGAAGATAACGCTGTCAGGATACCTGCTTTTCGTGAACGGGAACCAGCACCCGAAATCCGCGCGCACCATACCGCAGATGCTCAGGACCCTCATGAGCCGGCCGGACCTGGAGATGCTGGAAACCCTGGACATGTACTTCATGTACCGCAACGTCCTCAAAAAAGACGGCATCCGCTACGACATCACGATGATACCTCCGGTGCCGGTGGGCGAGGAGGCGCCGAAGACCCACGGCCACTACCATCCCAAGAGCGAGGACGGGCTCGCATACCCTGAGGCCTACCAGGTGCTGGAAGGCAGCGCAATCTTCATACTACAGAAGAAGAACAGGAACGGCAGCGTGGATGTCTCCATAGTGAGCGCCAAGGCGCGGGAGGTCGTCCTGATACCCTCGGGCTACGGCCATGTCACCATAAACAGCGGCCAGGACACGCTCGTGCTGGGAAACCTGGTGTATGACCGCTTCGAGCCGATGTACAGCGAGTTCGACGAGAACCGGGGCGCCGCGTATTATTACCTGCGGGACGGCAGCATGGTCCAGAACGGCAACTACATCGTAGAGAAGAACGAGCGGCTGACCGCTGCCGAGCTCGATGCCAGATACGGATTCGCATGCAGGGATTTGCTGGTGGAGTTCTCAGACAACCCGGAGAAGTTCGCATTCCTGCAGAAGCCGAAGCTGCTCTTCAAGAGCTAGAGCTTCACTGACCCGACCTTCTTCGCCTTTCCCTGGGCCATCCTCGCGCTTCCGCCGCCGGAACCTCCGAGTTCCGCGAGCACTTTCCTGAGCATCGCATCCGCGTCCGCGCCGGATGACTCTCCGGCCGCGCATACTACGTTTCCCTGGTGGTTGATGACGCATGCCGACGCCTTGCCGCTCTCTGCGATTTTCAGCGCGAGCTTCCGCAGCGAGCTTTCGTCGAGGTCGAGCACCTTCATGAGCGGCGCGCCCGAATGCGCGGCGATTATATCCGCTGCCTCCTCCTTCACCATGAATTCCGAGAGCTCCTCTATCTTCTTCCTCTGCGATTTCCACTCGCTGAAGAACCGCTCCACGGTGCGCACGAGCTCGCCTTCGGACACGCTCACCACGTCGCTCGCTTCGCGGAGCATCCTTTCGCGCTCCTGGACGTAGGCGACGGCTACCGAGCCGCATTTGTATTCTATGCGCTCCACGCCATCGCGCACCGAGTCGCGCTTCACTATCTTGAAACAGCCGAGTTCTCCGGTGGAGGAAATCATTGTGTGCGTGCCGCCGCATGCCTCGTGGTCGATATCGCCGATGCTGACTATGCGCAGCTCCTTGCCGGGCACTGCACCGCCCTGGTATATCCTGAAGCCGTATCTGGACTCCGCCACGTTGCGGGGAAGCACTTCGGTGACTACTGGCATGTTGGCCATCACGTATGCGTTGGCAGTCTGCTCTATCTTCGCCAGCTCGTCGTTGGTGATACGGCGGTAGTGCGTGATGTCCAGGTGCGCCTTGTCCTCGGCCTTGTAGGAGCCTCCCTGCCAGATGTGCGGGCCCAGAACCGCCCTGCATGCCGCGTTGAGCATGTGCGCCCCTGTGTGGTGCCTGGCGATTGTAAGGCGGCGGGTCACATCGACGACACCGTCCGCGTCTCCACCTGAGCGGAACTTGGATATGTCTGTCACTTCGTGCAACACAACTCCGCCCTGGCGGAGCACCTGGGTGACTTTCACGCCATTGAGCGTCCCGGTATCAGCCACCTGGCCGCCGCCCTCTGGGTAGAACGCGGTCTGGTCCAGCACGACGTATTTGCCATGCACCAGCCCGAGTATTTTAGCCCTGAACCTGCTTTCGCGCGTATAATATAAGGGAGTGGTCCGGGGAAGCGCTGCTATGTCTGAGAAAAGCACTTTCACCGACGGGCCCTTCTCAGGCGAGGCGGCTTCGCCCTCGCCTTCCTTGACGAGCTGGTAGAAGTTTCCCGGCATGGCCACGCTTACGCCGTTCTCCGACGCGACGTCTATGACGGCTTCCGGGGGAATTCCCTGGCTTTTGTAGAGGGTTATGAGCGCGTCCTTTCCTATGCTGCTCCCGGCAGGCCGGTCAGACCGTACGTCCGCACGCGGCCTGGCGCTCCCGCCGTCGGCCTGCGCCTTGGCCTTTTTGACCATGTTGATGACTATCGTCTTCGCCTTCTCCCTTGTAGCGCGGTAGCGCTTCTCCTCCTCGGCGATGACGTCCGAGGTGGTCTTGACGCCGCTTTTGAGGTGCGGGAACATGTAATCGAGATAGTCCGCATGGCCTTCCACGATTTTCGCGTAGTCCAAATCGTATCCGTACCGCTCCTGGAAGCCGAAAACGCGCCGGAGCACCATGCGCAGGTTGTAGCCGCCGCCGGAGTTGCTCGGCAGCATGCCGTCTGTGACTGTGAAGAGCAGGGTGCAGAGATGGTCGGCCGAAGCATAGAGGGCCTGCAGCGGCTCCAGCGTTTCGAACAGCTCTTTCTTGCTTATGCCCAGGACTGCTGCCACGCGCTCCTTCTCCTTCTCCAAATCGCCGACCTCGTCCTCGTTGAGGCTGCCGGATATCTTGGCGAAGCGGGTGAAGAGGTCCTTGTCGACCTTCACGCCTGCCTTCTTCTTCATGCCTTCTATGACAGGGCCGAACACGGTCTCGTAGCTGGTCGGTTCGCCGGAGGTTATCCATGAGAGCCTGCTGAGGCCTGCGCCCATGTCTATCACTTTCGTGCTGAGCTCCTTCGGGCCGCTTGGGGTGACCTCGTACTGCATGAAAACGCAGTTGCCCAGCTCCAGGCCCCGGCAGAAGTATTCTATGGACGGGCCGAAATTGCCTCCGCCTGCCCAGACGTCCTCCTGGAAGACTATCTCCTCTTCCGGGATTCCGAGCGCCTTGAGGTATTCCAAATCATGCGTGAGCGCCTGCTCCTTCCAGTAGAACAAGCCGGTCTTGCTGGTGTTGAAGGCGTGCTGGCCCACCATCACGAAGTTCGTGTAGTGCCTGCCGCTCACGCCCACGTTGCTGATGTCGGAAAAGCGTATGCACGGCTGCGGCACTATGAGCGGGTTATGCGGCGGGTCGAGCTCGCCGTTGACCACGTAGGGCTGGAAGTCGTTTATGGACGCTATGGTGAAATACAGGTCGTCGCGCCATCTGGCCACTGTCGGGTACGGCTTGACATAGCCGTGGCCGGTGCCCGTGAAGTATTTCTCTATCACCTTCCAGGTGCCGATGTAGTCGAGCTTCTTCTTCACAGGCGTATTGCCGATGAACTGGTAGCCGATGCAGGACGCGTCGCCGCACATCTGGCGCTTCTCCTTCGCCCAGAACATGCGCGAGCATTTCACGCATTTCTGCCTGGTGTAGCCGCGCTGGAGCAGCACTTCGAGCTTGTAATGCTTCTCCCATTCTGCCGCGAACTGCTTCCTCAGCTCGTTCTTCTCAACGTCCATAATGACCAACTTTCGGATAAGAATGAAAGTAATTAGCCGGATAGGATTTTAACCTCTCGCTGTATGAACGATGGCGATGCGTCCGCAAGAGGGGGATGAATGGACCAAGGGGATAAGGGAAAAATCAGCAGGGATGTCATAATACTCGGCATAATCAGCTTCTTCACGGACGTATCCAGCGAGATGATATTCCCGAACATAGCGCTGTTCCTGACGCTCGTGCTCGGCGCCGGAACCGAGATAGTCGGACTCGTGGAAGGCGTGGCCGACAGCATGTCCAGCATCGTGGACATATTCTCAGGCTACTTCTCTGACAAGCTGGGCAAAAGAAAGCAGTTCGTACTATTCGGCTACGGACTCTCATCCGTGGTGAAGCTGGGTATAGCGCTGTCCACGACATGGTGGATGGTGCTGATAACGCGCGGGGTGGAGCGCATCGGCAAGAGCATACGGACCTCGCCGAGGGACGCGCTCATCGCAGCCGCATCGCCGCAGGAGATACGCGGCAAGGCGTTCGGGTTCCACCGGGCGATGGACACTGCCGGCGCGGTCATCGGCCCGCTCATCGCCTTCGCGCTGCTCTCGATATACGGCGCCACCGCATCGGGCTACCGGAACACGTTCCTGATAGCCATCATCCCGGCGTTCATAGCCGTCGCCATCATAGCGGCCTACGTTCGGGAACCATCGCCGGAAGCCGCGCCAGAGGCAAAGAAGCGGCCGTCGTTCTGGGAGTCGCTCAAGGACCTGCCACCTTCGTATTATCCGTTCCTCAAAGTCTCGCTGCTGTTCTCGCTCGCTTATTTCAGCTTCTCGTTCTTCATCCTGCGCGCCACCAGCATGGGCGTGACTCCGGCAGACGTGCTCCTGCTCTACACGTTCTACAATATCATGTACATGCTCGCTTCGGTGCCTGTCGGGATGCTTTCGGATAAGGTCGGGCGCAAGCCCGTGATAGCCGGCTCGTTCGCGCTCTACGGGCTGATATGCGCAGGATTCGCCTTCGGGACATCCTGGTGGCAGGCAGCGCTCCTTTTCGCGCTCTACGGCGTTTTCGTCGCAGCAGACGACAGCGTCAACAAGGCATACATAAGCGACATCACCCCGGCTGAGAAGCGCAGCACTGCGATGGGCGCGTACAACACCGCGGTCGGAGTGGTCTACCTGCCAGCGAGCCTGCTTGTAGGCGCGCTGTGGGCATTCGCAGGGCCGGTCATCGGCTTCATGGCTGCGGCTCTCATTGCGATAATCTCCGCGCCTGCGCTCCTGCTCTTCTGCAGGGATTAGGACTGACGCAGGCGCTGGACTATTCTTGAGATACTGGGTTCTCTGGGATTTGACCAGGGGGATGGAGTACGATGCCCTGGCCCAAAAGAGGCCGGACCTTTCTGGAGCGCATCCGCATGAGCTATCAGCGGATTCGGTGGATGCGAATCTGGCTCCACCTTGCTTCCGGTACCAGCAGAAGCCGCGGTTTTGCTTTCAATCGCATCCCGGAGAGACTCGTTGGAATGAATGTAGGAGTAGAGGGTTGCCGGGACATATGGGAGAGGCCCGCCATTTTCTTTGCTGAGATTTTTGTAGTCCGGCACGCCCTTGAAGTGTTTGATTTCTTCGAGGATGTGGGCAACGATGCGTTTTTCTATTTCAGATTTAATCTCCCGGATAGGGCACTTCTGCAAGCTTGGAAGAGTTTCGACGAAAACCTCGCTGCTGCAGGTCCGGATGAACCTCACGGCCACGATTTCACGTGCCTTTTGCAGCCAGAAGCGGGCTTTGAAACGGGCGCGTACAATGAACTCTGAATAGATGAGGGGGCCGCCACCGGATTTGATAAGACTTAACGGGGATAATATCCGGTTGGGCGATTCCCGCATCGCACTGAAGATTTCCCGGTCGAGACGCCGGTTGATTCCAAGGTGGACTTCCACAGGCAAAGCACTAAGCAGATTTGCTGCGAGTTCTTCACTGCTGCAGTTGGAGAAATATTCCAGGCCGTGTTTCACCAGAGCCGGCCGGAGAAATTGACTATCATTGAAACGCGTATAGACAAGAGAACGAGTGTATGGAAGCGCGGACTCGCCTTCAATAAGGTCATGCGGATCCGGGAATCCCGGGTATGAAATCAACGCCCTCACGATATCTACATCGATCCGGTTTTCCATGGCACGTACGACGGGTTCGGACGCCCTCCACCATTTTGGACTTTTCAGCCCGGTGACGAATGTTTGGATATTGCAAGTGTTGACGTATGCGACGCCTGCGTTTTCAATGGCCGCCTTCACCTCCGGATTATCTTTGACGCGCCCTCTGATCCGACCGGCACTATATGGAAGGGGACCACGGGTATCCCTGCTGAGGCTTTGCGGGGTTGGGATGCCAGGGTAGGACCAGGCAGCCTCGACTATGCGCCGATCTTCCTCGCTGTAATCTGTTTTAACCATAGAAACAGCGGGATATGTGTGCCAAACTGTTTAAAAAAAGGGCATTAGACGTAAACGGTGCTTGAGAAAGGCTTGCGGCTCTGCCATTCCGCGGGCATTGCAGCATCACCGCAAAACGGTTAAAAATGGCTGCATATATCTGCTGGGTATGGAACTCCACGAAAGGATATTCGAGCTTGCGCTCTCGCGCTCATTCTTCTTCCCCAGCAACGAGCCCTACGGCGGCATCTCCGGATTCTACGACTACGGGCCCACAGGGGTGCTAATAAAGCACAAGATTGAGAACCTCTGGCGGGAGATGTTCATAAAGAACGGGGGATTCCACGAGGTGGAGACTTCCATAGTCACTCCTGAGCCGGTGCTGGTGGCTTCCGGCCACGTGGCGAGCTTCGCAGACCCGGTAGTCGAGTGCAGCCAATGCAAGACCCGGGTGCGCGCGGACACGCTGGCAGAGGAGCACCACTACAGCAAGATGCACGGAGAGAAGTGGGACGGAAAGCTCGAAACCCTGGACCGCGTGATAGCAGAGAGTAATATCAAATGCCCGAAATGCAAGGGCGAATTCGGCCATGCGTTCATGTTCAACCTGATGTTCAAAACGGGCATAGGCGGCGAAGGGGCGCCTGCGTACGGCAGGCCTGAGACCGCCCAGGGCATATTCACCGCATTCCCCAGGCTGTTCAAGAACCAGGGCACGAAGCTGCCTCTGGCCATGGGACAGGTGGGCAGGAGTTTCCGCAACGAGATATCCCCGCGCAAGGGGCTGGTGCGCATGCGCGAGTTCACGCAGATGGAGCTGGAATACTTCTTCAATCCCTCGCAGCCGGAGTTCGCTGGATTCGACAGCGTGAAGGACACGAAGATGCGCATGAAGGTGAAGGGCGAGGTCTCGCTCATGAGCGCTGGCGAGATAGTGGAGAAGAAGCTCGCGGCCAACCAGATAATGGCATATTTCATGGTGCGCGAATGGGAGTTCTACGGGCGAGTGGGCATCCGCGAACCCCAGATGTACTTCAGGGTGCTGGAGGGGACCGAAGTCCCGCACTATTCCAAGGGCAACATAGACATGGAGGTGCAGACCTCGTTCGGCTGCATTGAGACGATAGGTAATGCTTATCGCACGGACTTCGACCTGTCACAGCACACCAAACAGAGCGGCAAGGACATGAGCGTTTTCATCGAAGAGGAGAAAAAGAAGGTGATGCCGCATGTGTTCGAGCTGTCGATGGGCGTGGACCGGCTGTTCTTCTGCATGCTCGAGCACTGCTTCAGGGACAAGGACCAGAAAGACGAGACCGGGAACTGGAAACTCGGTACCGGCAAAGAATGGGAATGGTTCGATTTCCCTCCGGTGGTCGCACCTTACCACGTCGCGATATTCCCGCTCATGAAGAAGGACAAGCTGGACGAGAAGGCCGCCGAGGTAGCCGACACGCTCCGCAGGGCAGGGCTCGACGTCGCCTACCGGGACAGCGGCAGCATAGGCAGGAGGTACGCCCGCGCAGACGAGATAGGGATTCCCTATGCCATGACCATAGATTACCAGACGCTGGAAGACGGGACGCTGACAATCCGCTACCGGAATGACGGCAAGCAGGAAAGGGTTAAAATAGCGGAATGCGAAGCGAAGCTCAGGGAGAGCATAAGAAACGGGAAGGCGACGCTGTGAAGATTCTGAATGTTTTGGCTCTGTTGGCGGTTTTTGCCATCCTATGCGGATGCACCCAGTCCGGAACTCAGCCTGGGCACGTCGCAGCGCCAGTGCAGCATAATGCAACGGTGAACGTGACGAATGCGACCAGCCCGGGCACTGTCACCATCATAGTCGGCACTCAGACGAACCAGACCGTCACTGGAAACATGACCGCTCCCCCGCCTCCAACCAACCAGACAGAACCGGCCTACGAGAACGACACCAATGCAACGCTAGGCGTCTATTTCATAGACGTGGGCTCCGAAGGACTGCACGGCAGCTCCATCCTGGTGAAGAAGGGGGACATGGATGTGCTCATAGACGCGGGGCCTGCCCAGAATGTGGGCAATGTAGTGGACCTGCTGAATTCACTCGGTGTAAGCGACATCGACCTGCTGATATCCACCAACGCTGACCCGCGCAATTACGGAGGCATACCAACCATAGCAAGCGACTACACAGTGGAGGATTTCTGGTGGAATGGCGAGACATTCAATGACAGCAGTTACACGGCGCTGGTGCAGAGCATGGCGAACGACCCCCAGGGCTCGCAGATAGTGGGGCAGGGCAACAGCACCACTCTGAATGGCGTCACATTCGAGGTCCTCAATCCGTCGAATACGACATTCGATGACGTGAACAACGATGCCATAGTGGTCAGGGTGACTGACAGAAACTTCTCCATGCTGCTCACATCCAACATACAGAGCGGTGCTGAGGGCACTCTCCTGAGCAACCAGCCGGACGAGCTGCAAACGCAGGTGATGCAGGCGCCGTATTACGGCGTCGGGGCGGGTACGAGCAGCCAGGGGGTTTTCCCGGCCTTCCTCAGCGATGTAAATCCGCAGACCATCATAATAACCGGCAGCGCCGACGAATCAGCGGACAACGGCGGCTCCAGGGACCCGTTGAGGGAGCTCATGACCGAGCGCAACATCACTTGGTACGAGACTTATGTAAGCGGTACACTGAGGATTACGAGCGATGGCACAGCTTACGTAGTCCAGAACGCCGACGGCTCGGCCGCAACCCCAGGCAACGGCACACTCGGGACCTGATTCCCAAGACGAGGGAATTAGTTTAAATTGGTTTCTCATGAACAACAGTATTCTACTGCTATTGGGCCTGTAGCTCAGCTTGGTAGAGCGACGGACTCTTAATCCGTGTGTCGAGAGTTCAAATCTCTCCAGGCCCGTTATCCCTTTTCTGTCTCCGGTTTTGGGTTCTGAGCCTTGTAGTTCTACGGCGTTAAATGAAAGGTTTTCTGCGCTGGGTACAGGACCGAAAACCGGGAACTGCGAAAACAGTATAAAACGGGCCCTGACGAATTAGGTTAATCCTTCACGTAGGTCGCACGTCGCCCTTCCACAATGTAATGCCCTTTGGAAAACGAATCGACTACTTTCGCATAGGCGCTGTGCTCCGCTTTGAGGATTTTGGCTGCGACTTCCTCCGCGCTTCTGCAGTCCGAGATATCCACTGTTTCCTGGTAGATGATGGCTCCCCCGTCCAGCGTCTCGTCCACCAGGTGGATGGTCACTCCGGACACCTTGACGCCGTAGTCGAACGCGTCCTTCTGGGCAGTGGCGCCCGGGAATGACGGGAGCAATGCGGGGTGGATGTTGATTATCCGATTGCGGTACGCTTCCAGCAGCGGCTTGCCTTTCAGGAGGAGCATGTACCCGGCCAGCACGGCCAGTTCCGCCCCGTGGCGCCGGAGGATGGCGAGTATCGCGTCGTCCATCTCGTCCCGGGTCTTGAAATTCTTCCGCTCGACGATTTCCACCGGGATTTTGGCGCTTTGCGCGATCTGGATGGCCGGAGCAGCGGAATTGTTGGTGATGAGCACTTTTATCCGGGCATCGCACCTGCCCGCCGCTATGGCATCGGCGATGGCCTTGAAATTGCTGCCGCGCCCGGAGGCGAGGACGGCTATCTGCACGGTCATATCATAAAGGGGGTGGCAAACAATTTTAATCCTCATGTGAGAGTGGAGAGCATGGCAGAAAAGTACGCCACCACGGATTTCACGGTTCCGGAAGTGGAAGCCGAGGGGGCGATGGCGATAGAAAGCAGCATAGGGAACCTGCGCCATGAGATAGCGTCGAAATGCATATCCCTCATGCAACGGGCAAGGACCATACACGTGGCCGGAGGGGGCCGCGGAGCTTTCCACCTGCGCTTATGGGAGAACCGCATAAACCAGATAAGGGAAGCGCACGCCGCGACGTTCAGCATGCACGAGCTGAGGCAACTCAAGCGCCAGTGCCACACGGTGGGACTGGAGATGGAAGAGTTCGCCAAGGGACTTTGAAGGAAATTCGCAGGACGTTCCCTCACCGCGAGTGGATTCGATGCGTTTTCCTGCGCCGGCAAACGGATTAACTGACCCTGCCGTATAATACAGGAAGAATGATGAAAATGTTAAGCTTCATAATTCCGACGCTCAACGAAGAGAGGTACATCGGCGCACTGCTCAGGCGCCTCAGCGTCCAGCTCGGCGAAGGCGACGAGATAATCATAGTGGACAGCCACAGCAGGGACAGAACCAGGGAGATAGCCGCACGATACAGGGCGAAAGTGATGCACCAGCCCAGGAACGGCATCGGACTGGCGAAAACTGCCGGGGCCAGGGCCGCGAAGAACAACGTAGTGGTGTTCATGGACGCGGACTGCCTGCCGTGCAGGGATTTCGCGGAAAGGATAAGAAGTCATTTCTCTGACCCGAAGGTGCTGGCGGTAGGCGGCCTTGACCTGTATAAGTCCGATTCGGACCTGCGGAAGGCACTCTATGATGCGTATTCGAGAAGCTGCTTCCACTTTGCGAGGCTGACGCATGCGTTCACAGGGAAGTACTGGATGGCTGCGAACAACTGCGCGTTCAGAAAGAGCCATTTCCTGCGGGCCGGTGGATTCCGCTCGGTCGTCTGCGAGGATACGGACCTGGTACGGAGGCTTCCGCCCTCGCTGAATGTGGTGTATGACAGCGACCTGGTCCTTACGCTCTCTGACAGGCGCTTCGAACAGCACGGATTCCTGCGGACCGTCGGGTTCTGGGGAATCAGCAACATAGCCGCCATGATGGGTTCGGGCCGCAGCACGGACGGCTACAGGACCGACTAGCCGGCTTTCCAGCGCACTCCGCCGCCACCCTTGTCTTCAAGGGCTATGCCAAGCTCCTTCAGCCGCGCGCGTATTTCATCGGATTTTTTGTAGTCCTTCGCTTTGCGCGCTTCCTCGCGGATGCGCACGAGCGTATCGAGCGCGTCCTCGGCGTCCTTGGGGGTTTCACCTGGGGAAAATTCTTTCAGCAGCGCGAAGACTGCATCCTTCCTGCTTTCGATGCCTGAGTTCGGCTCCACGAGCCCGAGCACCCCGAGCATCCCGACAAGCGCTTTCTCTATCCTCTTGAGCTGTTTGCGGTCATGCTTTCCGGTGTCGATGTGCGAATTTGCCAGGCGCAGCAGGCTGAAAAGCGCTGCGATGGCGTCCGGGGTGTTGAAGTCGTCATCCATAGCTGCATCGAACGCTGCGATGAGCACGTCGCTCGTATCACGGAACGCGGCATCCTCGTGCGACTCTCCATCCTCAGCTATTTCGCGTATCAGGCCCAGGGAATTGAAGATGCGCTCCACACTCTCCTCCATAGCCTGGAGCTTGTCATCGTCATAGTCCAGCGGGCTGCGGTAGTGCGCCTGAAGGTAGAACAGCCGCAGGGCATTCGGAGTGGATTTGGACAATGCCTGCCTGAGCGTGATGAAGTTTCCCAGGGACTTGCTCATCTTCTCACCGCCTACAGTGAGGAAACCTGTGTGAAGCCAGTAGTTGCAGTATTTCTGCCCGCTGGCTGCCTCGCTCTGCGCTATCTCGTTCTCGTGGTGCGGGAATATCAGGTCCCGCGCGCCCCCGTGGATGTCGAGCGTGCGCCTGGCGTATCGCTGTGACATCGCGGAGCACTCGATATGCCAGCCCGGCCTCCCCCTTCCCCAGGGGCTGTCGAACTCCAGCAGCTCTCCATCCGTCTTCTTCCAGATGGCGAAATCAGCCGGGTCCTGCTTGCTTTCGTCCACTTCCACCCTGGCGCCCGCCCGTATCTCGTCCAGGTCCTGGCCGGACAGCGCGCCGTACTTGGCGAAGCTGGAAATCGAGAAATAGACGCCGCTTCCGTTCTCATATGCGTGCCCCCGCTCGATGAGCTGCCGGATGAGGGAGATGATGTCCGGGATGTGCTCAGTGACCTTCGGATAGACGTCTGCCGCAATGACGTGCATCTTTCCCAGCAGCTCCAGCGCTTCGGCATGGTTCTGCGAGGTGAGTTGCCCGGGGTCGGCCCCGGTCTCCCTGCAGCGCCGTATTATCTTGTCGTCCACGTCCGTGATGTTCTGGATGTGGAACACGCTGAAGCCCTTCCGCATCAGGCAGCGCTTTATCACGTCGAACGAGACGTAGGTGCGCGCATGGCCTATGTGGGCGCTGTCGTAAGGAGTGAGGCCGCAGACGTACATGTTGATTTTCCTGCCGTCCAGCGGCGTGAAATCCTCTGTTTTTCTGGATAATGAGTTGAAAACCTTCATTTTTGGCACCAGGGCAAGGGGATGTGGGCACGAAAAATATTTATAAACATGCCATGTGAGTATGCGGAGAGGCAAAAACCCGCCCAAGAGGCAGGGAGGCCCGGAAATGCGTTATAACGGGGGTAGATACTAATGCCAGAAGATAAAAAGACCGCGCCAGGCAAGGCCGCACCAGCCAAGGCTGCAGCAGGCGATGTAAGCGAGAATAGCAGGCTGATTGCAGCGATAGGCTACATAATAGCCATACTGGTGCCGCTCTACGTCTTGTTGACGGAGAAGAAGGATGACAAGTTCCTTGCATTCCACGCATGGCAGTCATTGCTGTTCACGGTAGTGGTCATAGTGGTGGAAGTCTGCCTGATGGTGATTATCACTGTGGCTGCCATAGCGACCATGGGCGTCGGCGGTTTCCTTGGATCGTGCCTGGCCCTCATCGTGTGGGTCATCATAGTGGTTTTGGCCCTCTTCTTGGCCTACAAGGCATACAAGGGCGAGACCTACAAGCTGCCAGTGCTTGGCGGCATAGCCATGAGGCAGGCCGGCGGCTAATAATCTTTTTTATTTTTCTTTTTAGTTTTATTTTGTCTTTTCCAGCCCTTCAGCGCAGCATAGGATGGGGCTGGCGCGGATAGCCAAGGACATAATTGAACAAACTTTTAGCTGGCACCCTGTGGCTGCCCTGATTGGGCATGGATGACAGTGGGAAGCCCGTCAGGGCAAAAGAAGGATTACCAGCAAGAAGTTACATCGCTGCTGGTGGCTTCGGTGTTTCTTTATCCTTCTTTTTTTTCACAAGGAAGAAATATAAGATGCCACCAATCCAGTTCCCTAGCAGGATTATAATGCACCAAAGGAGTTTTTCATTTTCCGTATCATAATTTTTCCTGGATAATGCATCTATCAGCATCCATAACCAAAAGATAACGGCTATAATCGCTACAATGAAGAACAAGCAGTATATGAGCATAAAAACCCCGAAAACACCGCTAAAGAGGCCAACCAAGCCCGTAGCTGGTGATTGGGACGCTGCACTTCCTGAAGAGGAATTAGCTTGACCGGAAGATATCCCCGCAAGGACTATTAACGCCAGAACTAAAGATAATACGAAGCGTTTCATGGCATTCAAGTGATGGTCCAATGTTTATAAAATCTCCTTCAACTCTGGCATTCATAAGAAATCAGACAGGCCCATCTGCTTTATCTTGTCATCCTCGAATATGCTCTTTATCTCCCTGCCGATGAGGTCCAGCCTCTGCTTGAGATAGTCGGGCAGGTCGTATTTCCTGACTATGTCGCCGGATATCTCCAGGTACTTCTCGATGCCGCCCTTGTTTATGGTGAGGAGGAGGTTGCCCCCGCACTTGGGGCATTTGCCGGCCAGGGGGACGCGGCGCAGGATGTTGTTGCACCCAACGCAGCGGAAGGTCTGCCTGGAGAACGAGCGCAGGTTGCCGTATAGGTCCGGTATGAAATGGCTCAGGATTAGGCGCTCGGCGGCGTCGCGCCGGTCCACGGCGCGGATGCGCTCCTGCAGCCTGAACTGCATGTCTATCTTGTCAGGGATGGAGTCAAGCGTGACGTAGGCCGTGCGCACCACGCCCACATCCAGCATGCCGCCAGGGTGGGTGATGGGAAGCTCGAACTGCTCCGGGGTGCCGAGCACGTCTTTGACTGTCTTGAGCTTTATGTCCCCGGGAGGGGTGAACTTCTCGGTTGCCTCGTAGAATTCCAGGGGGTAATGGGAGACGAACTCGATGTTGTGGGCCTCGTCGTCCACCTCCTTGGGGTTGATGTCCATGGAAAGCACCAGCGGAGCGTCCATGGTGCCCCCGCGCTTCTCGTCCAGGTATTTGCGCGAGAAGTTCAGCAGCGCATCCATCAATAACATAACACAATCTTCATCCCCGTCACACTGAAAATTCGTTATACCGGAGCAAATCAGACTGTGATGGGGCGAAACTGTCAGATTATAGACGAATTTTTCAGTGCAGGGAATGTATTTCCTCGATATGACTGGGTCTACGAATGTATCGCCTTCCAGAACTGCCCTTGGCTTCCTTTGCTTCAGTATCCACTGTCCGAGCAACGCTTTGGCGCGTTCATGCTTCTGGTCGATGAAGCCAACTTTTTCCATAAATTTCCTTGCCGCATCTCCATAAATGCGTACCTTGAACTCAACAACATCCTTGGGCTTGCCATAGAAACGGAGGATGAGGTCGCTTTTTATCGCACGTTTCTCTTCCACTATCGAATGCCGGATGCCAAGCGTGCTGAGGAGCACGGATGTTCCGTCTATGAGCCATTTGTTGACCGAAGTGACGTTTACCTCAAGCGTGCTTCCGAGCGAACATGAGCCGTCGCCGGAAAAGTAGCCCCTCAGGAATGCTGCTATTTTATCTTCCGGCAGGGAATAGATGAAATCCGGGATTCGTTTGCTCCTAGCGCCGTTTCCGATGTGTAATTTCCTGAAGAGGTCCAGCACAAAACCGGAGCACATGGTCACTGTGTGGCCGGAAATGCTTGCGTCAAGACCGAAAACCCTGGAAATCGTCTGCGCCAGGTACTTCTTGGCCCAGGGTTTTGATGCGGCTATGGAGACCTGCTGGGTGTTTTTTTGCCTATTTTTGATATAGCCTTCTGCAAGATAGAAGCCCAGGAGGGCAAGGAAGTCGTCGTTGACTGTCACATCAGGTTTAACCGAAATCCTGTCTCTTTTGCTTCCAAGCATGAAGTTCCTGCCTGCGATTATTCTAGGCCGGAAATGCCGGACCATATCGAGTGGATATGATTTGCGATAGACGTAATTGGTGAATGTTTTGTAACTGATACCAAGATTCTGGCTTATTTCGGAAAGCACGGCATCGTCATCGAAGACAGGCTCTTCGGTTCTGACCATGGCATCTTCTCCGGCAACTGAAAGCATGTCAAGCGGCAGAGGGGATGCACGGGCAGAAACCGGAAGATTCCAGGGTATGAGCAGTTCGCTGGCATCTTTTGCAGTGACTTTTTTGCCGCGGCGGTCAGGGAATGGGTGGTCAGGGGTGACGGTTATGCGCCTTCCGCTCTTCGTCTTCAGTTCCACAAGAGAGGCGGGTGCGGGATGGCGTGAAACGTGCGTTATATCAGCCAGCTCGAACTTTTTCGTCTCCTTGTTGAATGCGAATGTCTTCAGCCCTGCAACACGCTTGTAACTGGTGCCGAAATCGTCATGTTCGCATTTACCCTGCAGGTGTGTTTCGGCCAGTTCGCGCATGGTGAGAAGGCTGGATTTTTCACCGTCGTGCACCAGCAGCTTTTCATCGCCATGGAAGCAGTTGCGCCTTTTCGCCGTGTGGAAATACGGGTGGGCATAGCCGACGTTGGCCTTGGTGAAGCCTATCACCCGGCAGAGCACGCCTGCGCTGGTGTGCGGCGAGAGGCCCACGAACATGTGGCCGAGCAGGTCTTCCCTCTTCTTCAGATTATAGAACGACTTCATGCCGTAGAGGTTCACGAGCATCTCGTCCATGAAAGCAGCCACGCGCACGAAATAGTCGCCTCCGTATTCCGAGAGCAGTATGTCCTGGTGGCGCAGGGCCAGCGTCTGGCCCTCGTCGGTGAACGGATTACCCAGATGGTCATGCGTGTAGCCCAGCTCGCGCAGCTTCGCGACGGAAACGCCCATCTCCCTGGGGGTGAAATGCGTGAGCGGGACGTCCGTGGCATCGAAGCGCGACGTGCCGTCGCGGAAGACGTAGATGTCGTGCTTGGCGCGGAGGAATCCCTTATCGAGCCGCTCTGGCATGCGCATGACGTTGGTCAGTCCCTTCACTCCCTTGACGTCCTCGGGCGATACATCCAGCCGCGACTTGACACCTTCGAACAGCTCCACCACGTCCACGGGCCTGCGGTCGTACAGGACTGTTTTCACATCGCAATGGGTCTCGGACTCGACCTGCCGGCCGCATTTGGGGCAGATGCGGGCAGGCACGGCACTGGAACCGCACACGTCGCAGCGGCGGTAGAACCCCAGGCGGTTGCATTTGGTGCAGGTCATGCGGACCAGTTCCAGAGGCACCGTATGCTCGCCCTCACGGCCCTTGAGCATGCGGTATTGCTTGCTTATGCTGCGGTTCTTGAACGAGCCGGTCGGGAAAAGCACGTGCGGAGAGCCGTCCATCTTCCTTTCCTTGGCCTTCTCCGGCCTGCCCATCCTAGCGCCGATGTAAGTAGGCGCCTTGGCTTTGATTTTCACTCCTGAAAGCTCGTTCACCAGCTGCAGGGCCCCGATGGATTCGCTCCAAACCTTGTCGAACGCTGAAAGGTCGATTTTCCCGTCCACGAGCGCACCGAACGAACGCAGCAGGGCGTATGCGTCATCGCCTCCGAGGACCACGGAGCCCTCATGCACCCGGTGCTCGACCAGCAGCTCCTCCAGGGCGCGCTTGGCGCTGGATGACGGCAATGTCAGCGAACGTATCGCTGAGCCCTCAGCATCCAGCTTCCCCTGCCGCAGCCATTGCGCAAGGTCGCGCATCTGCTGCGCTGAAAGGTCATGCCAGTGATAGGTGAACTTGGGATGCAGCGGGATGCCATGGGTTGCTGAGAACTCGAACAGCGTCATCGCATCCACCGCCTGCGGTGCCTCCGGCCCCCGCTTTTCCACTTCACGCTGCCACCATTCCTCGCACCAGCCGCTAGGCATCAGGGGATGGTTGGACTTGAGGAAATCGCCGTAGGTGCACAGCAGGTCGCCCAGGAAAAGCACTTCGGCCACTTCGTTCTTGACCGCGTATGCCTCCTCGAGCGTGCAGACCTTCATCACCCGGCCGTTATGGAGCTTCACCACAGGCGGCTCAAGGCCCTCGTGCGCTGAGACCACGCAGCCCTTGCCAGGGCGCTCGATTTTCATGTGCGTGCCATAAGCCAGAAAATCGTCCAGAAGGACCATGATTGCGGGGTGGATGTTCTTGGCCATCAGGCAGGTGGTCTTGCTTCGGCCGTACCGCAGGCGGAAACCCCCTTTGGCCGAAGCATGACTGAAGACAGGCCTGCCGGCCACCAGGCCCTCGAGATAGGTGCTGTCAGGCTTTATCTCGATTTTGTCCTCTTTCTTCTTTATCTTGATTATCTTCTCGAGCCAGTCCCATCCCAGCTTGAGCTTCTTGGTATATTTGAACAGCTTGGATGCCTTGAGCGCCACGCCGTCGCAGATGACCAGCGGCACTCCTCCGCGCACGCGGTTGGTTTCCACGCCAGGCACGTTGCGGTACGCGGACACTTCCACTTCTTCGGTCGGCTCCCCGTCTATGCATATCGGACAGTGCGTAACGATGACCTTGATGTCCTCCTCGGACGGGAGATACTGGAGGTGCACGCAGCGCGTCTCGTAGACCGTGACTTCCTCCGCGTACCTCATGACCTGCGAATCCGTAGGCCGGTAATCGCCCACACCGCAGATGCGCCTGGCGATGTCTGCCAGGACGAGGCTAAGCGCCACCGCAGTGCCTCCTGCACTGCGTATGGGCCCGGAGTAATAGACTGCGACATAGTCGCTGCCGTCAGGATTCTGCTTTATGCACACCCTGGCTATGCCTTCCGTAGGGGCGACGAGAACGCCTTCCGTGAGTATTCCCAGGCCTGTGCGCACAGCCTGCTCTATGAGGAACTCCTTGTTCGCCTTGATGACCTCGCCTGATGCTATCCTCTTGCCGACCTCGAAGGCTATGTCCTCGCGGGCCATGCCTGATTTCTCCAGGGAGCGGATGAGGTCAGCGATACCTGGTGGGCCGACGATGCCTTCCACGCGTGCGGCAACGTCCTTGGCTATCTTCACCTCGACATCGTCCGCAGGGTCGAACCCCTTGCGGCGGGCTTCGCTGGCAGCTGCATAGGCCTTCTGCAGCCCGTCGTGGAGCATATCGTGGTATTCCATATTCCCGCCGAGAAGTCGTAGAATGTAATTTAAACATAATCAGCTTAAATGAATCTGTTTTTGAACGCCGAGGTAGCTCAGTTGGTTCAGAGTGCTCGACTCATACGTTGAACGGAATGAGTGATGAGGCCGGCACAGGCCGATGATATTCACGCTCTGAGAAATCGAGAGGTCGGGGATTCGAAATGGGGACCGGAACACGAAACCGGGAACCAAGGCGAAAATTCCCCCCTCGGCATTTTATTCCAATGCAGTACGCGATGGCAGGTTTTTATTTATTGTAGGGCATATATGAGTGGAGATGATTAGGATGCAAAAGTGCGAAAGTTGCGGAAACCCCATGCTGAAGCCGTCTGATTTCGGCGGAATGAATGACAAGAACAGGTATTGCGCCCACTGCACCTACCCGGACGGGAACCTCAAGCCGAGGCACGAGATAAGGGAGAACATGACCAAATATTTCATGAAGATGAAGCGCTGCGAGCGGGCCGAGGCTGAGAAGTTCGTGGATGAGCTCATGGCCGGAATGCCGGCGTGGCAATGATATTTTACTCTTTTTATAGTTGCAAAAGATAAGTTTTATGTTCCTGATTTTTCGGGGACAAAAGAACTCTTTATAACCAGTTTGCGCCCAGATATGCAAGGGATTGACCATGTCCGAAGAAGAAAAGATAAAAAAGGGGATTTGCCCGGCCTGCGACGCCGCACTTGCATTCCAGGAGGGATGCAAAACCTGTTTCTGCTGTGGCTGGGGCGGCTGTTCGGTCTGATTATAAACTCTTTTCCCAAACATTCATCCCAACGGGCTTGTAGCTCAGTGCGCCTTTTAGTAAAAGGCGCCCCAAAACGGGGTGCCATGGTGCGAGCAGCAGCAGAGCACTCGCCTTGCACGCGAGGGGCCGGGGGTGCGAGTCCCCCCAAGTCCATTTTCCCTTTGTTTCCAGCCTGGAGGTTTCCTCGCGGAAATTGGACTGACATGACCGCAGTCATGCGAAGTCCGCTTTTTATTAACATTCGTTCCAGCTTATCTCGCGGTTATGATGAAAAGAGGTATTACTGACCGATGATTGCATCGTTACGCCTGAACCGCATATGATAGCATGGATAAGAAAACGCAGGGCATCCTGGAGATAATAGTCGTCTTGCTGATAATAGCAGGAGTGCTCGTTTTTTACAAAGACATCGTAGCGCTCAGGAGATACGGTTATCCAGGCGCGTTCCTGATAAGCCTACTGAGTTCTGCCACGCTTTTCCTGCCAGGAGGCTGGGCGGTGGTCATAGCCCTCAGCAGGGTGCTCAACCCGGTCGGCCTGGGGGTCGTGGTAGGCATTGGAAGCGCCATAGGCCAGCTCACCGGCTACCTGGTAGGAGACGGTACGCGTGACATCCTCAGCAACCGCGTGAGGGAGAGCCGGCAGATGCGGGAGCTTGTGGAGAAGTACGATGTCCTGGCGATTTTCGTGCTTGCGTTCATACCCAACCCGCTCTTCGACATAGCAGGCATAGTCGCAGGCGGCCTGCGGATAAAATGGTGGCACTTCCTGCTCGCATGCATGGCTGGGAGAGTGCTGAGATTCGTGCTGCTCGCAGTGGTCTGGAAATACGTGCTCGGCATCCTGTAGAAGAAAAAGAAATAGCGGGGAGTGGATTTGAACCACCGGTCTCTGGGTTATGAGCTTCGCCTTCCTGACAGAATAAACAATAATCCGTCAGAAATCCAGCGGGAACTCCAAGCTTCCCAAAGGGCAAATTCCATTTAATGAATTTGTTACCCCGCTTTGCCTGGAGATTTTAACCCAGCTATGAACTGCCCTAACATGCTAGGTGTTAGAACAGAGATATTATCAGGCAATAACCTTTTATAATAGACGCGCATCGTCTCCTTCGTTACCAGCACCAAGGAATGATGGAAATATTAAAGAAAAAAGAATCAACTGCGCTTCTTGGTCGTCTTGGCTGCCTTGGCTGCTTTGGATTTCACAGGAGGTGCAGGGGCTTCTGCCGGCGGGTCCTCTTGCGGCGGGGCCATCTCTTCGTCGGGAGGGATACCTGGTATTCCTCCGACAGGCGGGGGTTCGGCTGGCCCGGGCCGGTTTATCTTCTGCACCAGGTTGTGGACCACTTCCCTTTCCAGGTCCTCGTGCTTCTTCTGCTCGTCATCGGACTTGCCTCTGTGGTAATATACGCCGCCCATGAACATGAGGACTGATACAATGGCCAGCATCAGCGGGACACCGATGTACATGAAGGGGAGTATCGACGTGGTGGGATAAGACAATATCATGTACGCTGTGCCTGCAATCAGGATAAGACCGAGCAGGACGAACAGATAGCTTACTATTTTGTAATTGCCCATGCAAACACACCCCTTGACATACCTATGATGTTAGGGTAAAATAAATCCTACGGTTTTCCTTACCCTTGTTCTCCAGCTTCAAAATCTGGATTTTTCCGACCTCCTTCAGGCTCCGGACGTGCGTCCCTCCGTCCGCCTGCACGTCGACATCGCATATCTCCACGATTCGCAGCTCGCTTATGGCTGGCGGAAGGGCGCCTGCCAACTTCACCACGCCCGGGATTTTCATCGCTTCCTCCCGCGGAAGTGCATACGTCTTGAGCTGGACGTCCCTAGACAGCTCGTCATTGGCCTTTTTCACCGCCTCGTCGAACTTGCCGCGGTCGAAGTCTGCGAGGGTGAAGTCGAAACGCGTCTTGTCGGTTTCCAGCTGGTTGCCGCTGATGAGCGCACCCAACTCCCGGTGCATGACTGCGGCAAGGACGTGCGCTGCGGTGTGCATGCGCATGAGGGCATAGCGCCGTTCCCAGTCGATGATGCAGCGGACGCGGCTGCCAGGGGCGAGTTCGGAGTCTCCTGTTTCGGGTTTCGGCTCGCGGTCGAGCTCGTGCATTATCTTCCCTTCCTTTTTCACGACGTTCAGAACGCGGAACTCGGAACCGGACGGGGTGATGAGTTTTCCGGTATCGGCCGGCTGCCCGCCGCCGCGCGGATAGAAAACGGTCTGGTCCAGGACGACTTCTTTGGCGGCCACCGACTCCACGGTCGCGTCGCACTCCTTCAGGTAGCTGTCATCGAGATAAAGCGCCTTTGTCATAATCTTTATAAATTGGGGGAAGGAATTATTATACCGGAGGGGGTAGATGCTTATGGCAGAACAGATGCAGGAACCCGAAGAACGGTCCAGGACAGCGAACAGGATACTTTCTGCGATTCCGCAGACGAGAGTGGCAATCCAGGAAAACAAGGATAATGAAAGGGCGCAGCAGAACGCTTTCTCAGGCGTAAAGGCGGCAGTGCCTCAAAAAGTAACGCAGCAGGCGACGGCGGCAGGCGTGATAATCACGAACGTAGCCGGTGGGTTCGACAAGGTCATAATGAAGAGCGAGAACTCCGAAGTCGTCAATACCTGGAAGAAGTCAGATTTGTACAATTATCTGGTTCGGGCGTGATTATATGAAAAAGGACCTTTTCAAGAACTGCAAGGTGCAATATGCTTACGACCAGAAGCAGAAGATATACAGCGTGAAGGTAATGCTGGACAACCGCCCCAGGGTGATAACCGTGCGGGTGGGAGGCGAGTTCACCGAACTGTCGCTTGCTGACCAGGACGGGAACATTCTCGAGGTAGTGCGGCAGGAGAACGGCAAGGGCATCAACTTCACGAAATTGGGATGATTATGAGCCAGGCCAAGATAAACGCTGCAAAGGCAGCGCTAGCTTACGTCAAGGATGGGATGTGCATAGGACTCGGGAGCGGCAGCACGGTACGCGAATTCATCAGGCTACTGGGCAAGAAGGCGAAAAAGGGCCTCAAAGTCACCTGCGTCACCACTTCATTCGATTCGCGCATGCTCGCCATAGAGAGCGGCCTTTTCGTGACTGAAACCGATGCCATAGACGAGATAGACCTGGCCGTGGACGGTGCGGACAAGGTCACCAGGACCGCGCTGCTCAAGGGCGGAGGCGGTGCGCTGACCAGGGAGAAGATAATCGGCTACAACGCGAAGAAGTTCATAATAATCGTGGATGAGAGCAAGATTGCAGGCGACGTGCTCGAGGGCGAGGTCAACATGGAAGTCCTTCCCTTCGCCGCACCGCTGGTCATGAAGCACCTGGCGAGATACGAACCATGCATACGGATGGCAAAGGCGAAATTGGGGCCTGTCATAAGCGACAACGGCAGTTTCATAGTGGATTGCCGCATGAGGCTCGACGACCCGAAGGCGATGGAACAGCAGCTCAAGAGCATGCCTGGCATAATAGAGAACGGGATATTCACGAAATTCGACATCATAATCGTAGGCAGCGAGAAAGGGCATCGGATTCTATGAGAATACCGGAGAAAGTGAAGGCTGAGCTCAAGAGGCCCCTGGGAAGCCTCGAACGCGATTTCCGGCTGATAAAGAGGCTCAGCCACAATCAGCGCATCACGTCCGTGGGGGACATATGCACGCTCAGCCTGCTCGCACTCGGCGTGAAGCCCCACCTGGCTGTGTTCGACCACCGGTTCATGAGGAAGAAGCTGGATTCGGGCATGGTCAACATGCTGAAACTCCATTTCGGCAGGGCAAGGCGCTACCGCAACCCTCCAGGAACGCTTTCGGAAAGAATAATGAAGGACGCCAAGCGCCTGCTCGCGGAAGGCGGGGCGGTCCTCATCGACGGCGAGGAGGACCTGACAGCCCTTGCGTTCATAGCGGCAGGCGGGAAAAAAGACGTCATCATCTACGGCCAGCCGCGCATGGGCCTGGTCATCGTCAGGTATGATGTCAAATTAAAGAAAAAGATAGAGGGCTGGCTAGCCACCGCCGCCGGAGCCCTTGGTCATAAAGTAGAGCGATATGGCCGCA